>Ga0208863_1001155_pt1 | contig 18188 bp, 21 predicted proteins | sample RifOxyD3_FD_184040 | JGI IMG/M metagenome (GOLD analysis project Ga0208863, IMG submission 184040) | Soil microbial communities from Rifle, Colorado - Rifle Oxygen_injection D3 (SPAdes) | ecosystem: Environmental > Terrestrial > Deep subsurface > Rock core/Sediment | place: Rifle, Colorado...
GGTTCTGGGGCTTACCCGAATGCCCTTGCTTACCTTTTTCTGGGTATCGCAAACCGGAATGCTGGCCGGAACCATTGTCTATGTAAATGCCGGCCAGGAACTGGCGAAAATCGAATCGCTTGCCGGGATCATCTCGCCTGGGGTCTTGCTTTCCTTTGTGATTCTGGGGTTCTTTCCCATCATAGTCAAAAAGATTCTCGAATTTTACCGGACAAAATTACAAGTCTGAGAAAGGAGCCCTTGCATGGCTGACTATGATTACGACCTCGGCATCATCGGCGGCGGCGCGGCAGGGCTCACGGTCGCTTCCGGGGCGGCGCAGCTTGGGGTCAAAACCCTGCTGATCGAAAAAGAGGCTGAGCTGGGCGGCGATTGTCTTCATTTTGGCTGTGTGCCAAGTAAAACCCTGCTCAAAACGGCGCAGGTCTATCATCTGATGAAAAACGGCCCGCTCTTTGGGCTTCCGGCTTTTGTGCCGCCGCCGGTGGATTTCAGGGAGGTCTCCGCCCGGATCAAAGCGGTGATCGGGGTTATCCAGAAGCATGACTCAATGGCGCGCTTCCGTGGGCTGGGGGTCAAGATCGAGGTCGGCGTTCCTGAGTTTACCGACGAACATGCTCTCCGTCTGGGCGGCAAAACCATCTCCGCCCGCGCCTGGGTAATCGCCACCGGTTCCTCCCCTGCGGCGCCGCCCATTGCCGGGCTCGACCAGACACCCTACCTGACCAATCGCGAGATCTTTTCTCTGGACAGGCTGCCGGACTCGTTGATTATTTTAGGCGCTGGCCCCATCGCCGTCGAAATGGCCCAGGCCTTCTGTCGACTGGGCACAAAGGTGACCGTGATCCAGCGCGGCGGGCAGATCCTCAACAAGGAAGACAAAGACCTGGCTGACATCGTCAAGCAGAGACTGGAGGAAGAGGGGGTTGTCTTTAAGATGAACACGGCGGTTGTCCGGGTGCGGGATCTTGGCCGTGCGCGGGAGGTGGTGACAAAAAATGCGGGAGGCGAGACAATAACGCTTAAGGCCGAGGCGCTTCTGGTGGCCATGGGCCGCACCCCCAATGTCGCGGGCCTGGGCCTGGAAAAAATCGGCATCCCTTTCGACCAGCAAGGGATCAAGGTAGATCAACGTCTCAGAACCAGCCACAGACATATCTATGCCGCAGGGGATGTCAGCGGCGGCTATCAGTTCACCCATGTGGCAGGCTATGAAGGCGGGGTAGTTTTACGCAACGCCGTATTTCATCTCCCCCAGAAAGCCGATTATACCCATGTGCCCTGGTGTACCTATACCCAGCCGGAGCTGGCCAGCCTTGGCCTGAACGAGAAGCGCGCCCAGGCTGCCAGCCTTGAATATTCACTCTTAAGCGAGGAGTTTGCCGGAAACGACCGGGCGCTGGCCGCAGGCGAGAGCGCGGGGCGGATCAAACTGCTGCTGGACCACAGGGAAAGGCCCCTGGGGGTGCAGATTCTCGGGCCTCAGGCCGGGGAGCTCCTAGGCGAATGGGTGGCAATCATGAATGGCGGGGCTGGGCTGGCAAAAATCGCTGCCGCCATCCATCCCTATCCTACCCTGGGCGAGATCAACAAAAAGGTACTCGGCCAGTTTTTTTCGCAAAAGATATTTTCCCGCCCCGTGCGCCAGGCACTCAAGTTTTTTTTCGGCTATAAGGGCGCGGCTTACGGGCAGAAGTGATGCCTCCCGCCCTTGCCGAAGGAGACATCAGGCCGGCATGGCCTCCCGCTCTTCACGGCTCATCTTCCGCACCAGAATCTGGTGGGTCGCCTTATCAAAGCAGATAACCGCCTGCTCTTCCTCAAGGGTGATGGTTCGGGCCAGATTGCCTATCTTCACGATCACACCGGGGAAAAGATGCCCATAGACATAGACCCTCTCATTTACCATCTGCTCAAGCTCCAGTTCCAGAGCCTTGTCTTCTTCGATCAGGGCGTCGACCTTCTCCATGGCCCTGGGCATTAATTCCTTGCACTTGGCCAGCAGAGCGCTTTTATCCTCCGGCAATTTCCCAGCCAGTTCTTTCTTGATCTTCTCAAGAGCGCTGATATTCTTGATCACCTCGTTCAGCCGCTCCGACCACAGATCGAGATTTTCGTCAATTTTCCGTTTCTGCAACTGCAAAGAGGGAACCAACCCGACGCAAACCTCCGTTGCCACCTCGACCTCACAGCCCAGCTCCTTGACATGCACAGAGCCTGCGGCAGTAATTCTGCCGCCGATGATCGTGCCAAGCCCCTGGGTGGCGATCACATCCTTGCCAACACTGACATGCGCATGCAGAAGCACTTCCTTCACCCGGAGATAGCCTGCTGTTTCAAGACTGGGGCCACTCTCCGCGAATTCGACCATAATATCTCCCTTGGCCCGCAGTTTCGACTCCTCGCCAACAACCCCGCCCATAACCGTCAGGGAGCCGCCAGCCATGACCACCGCATTGCTGACCCCCTGCCCAATCTTGATATCCCCCCGGCACTTGACGCTGAATCCAGGCAGAACCTCGCCGCTGATCGCCAGAGTGGCGCCGCCAAAGACGATGTTCCCCTCTTTTATATCCACATCGCCGACAATGGAATGTTCCCCGGAAACCGTGGGCTTGCCCTCGACCATAACAAACTTGCCGTCAAGGGCGGCAAAGATCTGGGTCTCGTCAGGCGAGAGGGTAACCCCCTTGCCATACTTGAGCTTGCTGTCTTTTCCCGGTTTGGCCGGGATGCCGACCCCGAAAACATCCTGACCTGCCTTGCCCAGACCAGGAGGAACCTTCTCCAGCAGCAGCCGATCCTTGGCGACATTGACGATGTTGCCATGCTCGCGATAATCCTCCTGATCCTTCTCCGGCTCTGCTGGCTGCGGAGCGGGGATGCCGATCTTGACATGCATCTTCACCCTGGCATTGTCACCAGGAATCGCGGCAACCCCCTTAGCCACGAAAAAAGAGCCTCCCCCGGCCGGCTCAGGAACCGGCAGCACCCCGCCAACAATTCCGTTTTCGGCAAGTTCCTGCTGAAGCAGATTGGTGTCCAGCCGCGCGCCGTCTTTGATATTTTTCGGGGTGACCACGGCCTGGAGACGATCCTTGGCAACCAGCAGAATAAAAGCGCCATCCTGGATCTCAACCCCGCCTTTAAAAAGTTTTTCATCTACCATTGCGCGCGCCACCCAGAGAAGAATAAAAAACGAACCTGAAGCACCTTTCCCTTATCCTATCGGCCAACAAGAAAAAATCTGCAAACGCGGCCAGGTTGGCAATGGTCACAGCTGTTTTTCAAGCGCCGCGATATGCTCATGCTCGCCAAGCACAACCATGATGTCGCCGGGCAGGATAAGGGTCTGCGGTTTGGGGTTGAACTGCATCTCTCCCTGTTCCCTCTTGATGGCGACAACAATGAGATCATACTCCTTGCGGAGCCCGGAATCCATCAGCCTCTTGCCGGCCAGGGCTGAATGCTCGGAAACCCGCAGCTCTTCAAGGCGCAGGCCCAGTTCCCCGCCATGCACGGTAAGATCAAGGAAATCCACCACCGTTGGCCGCACCACCAGCTGGGCCATGCGGCAGGCCCCGATGAAATACGGAGAAATCACCTTGTCGGCCCCAGCCCGCAGCAGCTTGGTCTCCGAGCCTTCCGCCCCGCTGGAACGGGCCATGATAAAGAGATTGCTGTTAAGCCCCCGGGCCGAAAGAATAATATAGACATTTTCCGCGTCGGAGGAGACTACGGCGATCAGGCCCCTGGCCTCCCTGATCCCGGCCTTAAGCAGTATCTCGTCACTGGAAGCGCTGCCGAGCAGGGCCAGATAGCCGAGTTCATCTATCTTCTGCACCTCCTGAGGATCGCTTTCCACAATGACAAAGGGAAGTTTGTTTTCTTTGAAGTTCTTGCAGATCACCTTGCCAATCCGGCCAAAGCCGCAGACAATGTAATGGTCTTTCAAGGCCGCCACCCTTTTTTCCATGTTGTTTCTCCCCATGATTTTCCGCAGTCCTCCTTCAACCATGGACTCCGTAACCTCGCCCACCAGATAGAGAACAAAGCCGACCCCGACCAGAATAAGACAGATGGTGAAAACCCGACCCGCCGGACTTAAGGGAATGATCTCCCCATAGCCCACCGTGGTGATGGTGATTACCGACATATACAGACTGTTGAGCAAGGAACCGTTTTCAATCAGCATGTAGCCGGAGGTGCCGATACATAGAATCACGACCAGCATGAAAACAGCGAACAAAATCTTCTGCATGCAACCCTCGTAGAGTTAGGAGCCGTGGATCTGGGCAAAGGTTTACGAATAGAACTCGTGGCGCCCCCGTCCAGACACGGTAACGTTCGCCATAACCGGCAGCAAAAAGTGACGCGACGAAGGAGCGCCGCTTTTTGCTGCCGGTTATGGCGTTGTTATGCATTTCTCGGCGCGAACATAATGATAGACATGCCTACAAGCGCCACAGCTGACCCGACCAAATCCCACGCTGTGGGCCTTATGCCATCGACTGCCCAGAGCCACAGAATGGCAACGAAAATATAAACACCACCGTAAGCTGCGTAGACACGGCCCGCTGCGGTTGGGTGCAATGACAATAGCCACGCGAATAACGCAAGACTCAAGCCCGCAGGAACGAGAAGCCACACGCTCTTTCCCTTCGTAAGCCAAAGATAGGGAAGGTAGCAGCCCACTATTTCGGCTACCGCTGTTAAGAGGAACAGTAAGATCGTTTTGATTTCAAGCATAGTGACTCACGATTTCCTTCTTCTGAAATGCATAACAAGTAAATTATAGTATGCTGTATTTTCTCAATGGTATCAATGAGTAAGAATAAGACCGGGGAAAAAGCCGTTTTTTCTTTTCGCAGGCCTCCCGCTCCGCCATTTTCCCCATCAAGTTTTCCGGCAAAACAGCCGATGAGATAAGCAAATACACCGATTGCCGCCAAGGAAAGATTTCCAGTAAAGGAGAAGGCCATGACCCCGCAAAAAGCCATCCAAATCCTCATGCAGAGCCCTTTTTATTTCAAGTTGGAACTGGTCGCCCGCAAGCTGCTAATCAAAGAATTCTGCCTCCTGCATAACGCCAGCTGAACCAGGCAAACACCCGAGCCTCCCTTTTGCAAGGCTTCATTCAGAGCCTCGCAAAATCCTGGTCAGCGCCGCCTCTCCAGCCAGCGGGACAACCTCCCGCCCCGCGCCCTCCCCTGTGAGAATATTTTTTCTGGCCCCAAGCAATTTTTCGGTATATAGTCAGCAGCCATTTATGTTCATGGAGCGGGGCGCATCCGGCGTTTCCCGCCAACATACCCTGTATTGATAAAGGAGAATCGTCATGGCGGTAAACATTCTGGCTTTCGGGCCAAATGGAAGCGGCAAGGGCACCCAGGGCGCCATTGTCAAGGACAAGTACAATATCGACCATATTGAATCAGGCGCCATCTTCCGCGAGCACATCAAGGGCGGCACCGAGCTGGGCATGAAGGCCAAGGCCTTTATCGAGCGCGGCGATCTGGTTCCCGACGAGATCACCATCCCCATGGTTCTCGAAACCCTGAAAAAATCCAAGGCCAAAGGCTGGCTGCTGGACGGCTTTCCCCGCTCCCTGGCCCAGGCCGAGGCGCTGGACAAGGCGCTGCAAGAGGCGGACATGCCCTTGAGCTATGTGGTGGAGATTCTGCTTGACCGCCAGATCGCCAAGGAGCGGATCATGGGCCGCCGTCTCTGCGCCAACGACAATAACCACCCCAATCACATCGCCTTCGAGGCCATCAAGCCGGTGGAGAAAGACGGCAGGCTGATCTGCCGGGTATGCGGCGGCGAGCTGAGCGCCCGGGCCGACGACCAGGACGAGGAAGCGATCAACAAACGGCATGACATCTACTACGACGACCAGACCGGCACCATGGCCGCAGTCAATTACTTCAAGAAAGCCAGCGGCGCCAAGGTAATCTCCGTGGATGGCTCCATCTCCATCAAGGCAGTCACCGAGTCGATCCTGAGTCAGCTGGCCTGAACAAGCTTCGCAGCAAACCAAGAGACAACAGGGGGTGAAAGGTCGTCATGACCCTTCACCCCTTTTTTTATGACAAACGCCATAGTAGACTGATTCAGTCTACCTGTTCGGAGGATGCCATAGGGGACTATCTTGCCTCCGAAAAATCAGGGCTATTCTTCCTCTTAATTTTCATAAGGAATCCTTGACAGAGGAACTGATGCCCCCTGCATCACCACTGAAAGTTGCACCTCAAACCTGAATCCACGCCTGCAATTGCGGCTTGTTGCCATTGCCGCAAATAAGGTAAGATGGCAAGAAACATTCATCAGCCCCAAGCTCCGAGGATACACTGTCCGCCATGCCTTTTCGCCTCAACCCAAAAAATCGCGCATTTCTGCCGTTTCTCTGCCTGCTGGCCCTGGTCTTTTCTGGCTGCAGAGAGGGCAAGACTCCAGAAAAGCCAGCGGCACCAGAAACTTTCGCCCGCCCGCCCGGCTGCCGGGGCTGCCACCAGGAAGTCCTGCTCGACCCCAGCCACGATCTCGCCTGTACCGACTGCCACCGAGGAAACCCGGAGGGCGCGAAGATGGAACAGGCCCATGCCGGGCTCATCGCCCGGCCCGCCCATCCAGAGCAGATGCGGCAGGCCTGCGGCGGCTGCCATGCCCGGCAGGTGGCCGAGGCCGCCGCTTCGCCGCATTTCACCGCCAGAAACGAGGTCAATGCCGTTCGGGCCGTCTTTGGCGCCAAGGCCTCCCTTGCTTCGCTGGCGGAGATCCCGACCCACGCCCAAATCGCCTCCCCTCTCGATCTTGTCGATGACCTGCTGCGCCGCCGCTGTCTGCGCTGCCATGTGTACAGTTCCGGCGACGGCTATTCGGAAACGGTGCGCGGCACAGGCTGCGCCGCCTGCCATCTGGCCTATGCCAACGGCAAGATGAGCAGCCATGCCTTCAGCAGATCCCCGGCAGACAGCCAATGTCTGCACTGCCATTACGGCAACTTTGTGGGCGCCGACTATTATGGCCGCTTTGAACACGACTTCAACCTGGAGTACCGCACCCCCTACCGCGCCGAAGCCCAGCAGTCCCGGCCCTACGGGGTCGAGTTCCACCAGTTGGCCCCAGACATCCACCAGCAGAAAGGCCTGGCCTGCATCGATTGTCACAGCGGGGCGGAACTCATGGGCAGACACGGCGGGGACAGGGAAAAAGAAAAAAAGGTGACCTGCCTTACCTGTCACGGCTGGCGCAAAGGACAGCCCCTTCCCTTGAGCAACCTGCAAACTGAGGCGGATCGGCTGGTGCTCACCACCCGGCTTACCGGCAAAAAGCTCGTGGTGCCCCGGCCTGTCCACCCGGCCCACAGGCAATACGAGAAAAAGGCCCATTGCACCGTGTGCCACAGCCAGTGGAGCTTTAACGACCAGGGCGCCCATCTGCTTAGAACCGAGCAGCCAGATGATGCCGCCTGGGCGAGGCTCGCCGTGCAGGGCAGCAGCGAGGTGGAGGCGCAACTGAACACCCCAGCCCCGGACGGGCCTTCCCAGCGGGACAAGATCACCGGCGCGCCAGGCAGAGGCCTCTGGCTCAAGGGCTACGAACTGCGCCGCTGGGAAAGACCCCTGATCGGCCCTGGCCCGGACGGCAGGCTCCACATCTTCCGGCCCATCCTGGATCTGCATCTGTCCATGCTTGGCCCGGACAAAAAGGTTATCTTCGATAATGTAGGCGTAGAGCCCGCGCGGCAACGCTATCTCCCTTACACCCCGCACACTGTTGGCAAGGCAGGGGCCTTCTTCCGCGAACGCTTGCAGCCCAACCTCCCGCCAGAGACAAAACCATGACATGCCCCGGATACCGCCACAGGATTTTCCTCCCCGCCCTCCTGCTCCTGTGCTGGGCAACCTTTTCCGGCTGCGCCACCCAAACGCTCACCCCTGCTCCGCCGTCACCAGCTGCTGCTCCCCCGGCCAAGCCGCCAGGCCTGGCCAGGGCGGGCCGCATCCCAGCCACCCAGAAGCCCTATCAGATCGAGGGTAAGACTTACTATCCGCTGCCCTCGGCTGAAGGATACAGCGAAACCGGCACGGCCTCCTGGTATGGCAACCCCTTCCATGGCCGCAAGACCTCTAACGGCGAAACCTACAACATGTACGACTGGACTGCGGCCCACAAAACCCTGCCCATGAATACCAGACTTTTGGTGGAAAATCTCGGCAACGGCCGCTCCACCACGGTGCGGATCAACGACCGCGGCCCCTTTGTGGGCACCAGAATCATCGATCTTTCCTACAATGTGGCCAGGGAGCTGGGCCTCATGAAGGAAGGCACCGGCCAGGTACGGATCACCGCCTTGGGCGAGGCGGAAATCATCCAGCTTGCCGACAACACCACCGCTGCCCGTTTCCTGCCCCACGAGGATTTCCAGAAGGGTGATTTTTATGTGCAGATCGGCTCCTTCACCGTCAGGGAGAATGCCGAGCGGCTGAAAGACAAGATGACCCAGGAAGGTCGAAGAGCGGAAACCGCTCTCTATGACCGGGGCGACCAGGTCTTCTACCGCGTCCAGGTCAAGGCTGGCTCAACCCTGAGCGTGGCCAGACAGATGGAGCAGAGCCTGACCGCGTCCGGTTTCCCTGGTGCTTTTGTCGTGGCGCGATAATCTCCCACACAATTTCTTGACAGCCGCAGCCCAATCGTTATATCCCATAATGAAAGACGCGCCATCTCACTCAGCCGAGGAGTGCTTCCATGATCTTCAAGGTCTTCAAAAGGCAGGAACTCTCCCGCCTCCATGAGCTGCTGGCCATCAACACCATTATCGGCCCCGTCTCCAAAGGGCATGACCGCAACGGCAAGCCTCTCTACGATTTCGAGACGGTCTCCGATTTTACCGACCTCGCCCTCGACTACACCCAGACGGTGCATTCGCCCAAGCGCTTTGTTCTCCCCTATAAGGAAACCTTGTCCACCTTTGCCCTGACCGATGACGGCTGGGAAAAGCAGGTTGACCTGACTGCCTGCCAGCCCCTGGTCTTCTTCGGCATGCACGCCTGCGACATCAACGCCCTGAACAAGCTGGATCTGGTTCTGGCGCAAAGCACCTACCCGAACCCGTACTACCTGGGCAAGCGAAAGAATATTTTCATCATCGGGCTTAGCTGCACCCCGGAGCCCCAATGTTTCTGCCGCTCCATGGGCACAGACTCCGCCCGCCACGGCTTTGACCTGTTTCTCACCGATCTTGGGGACAGATATTTTGCGGAAATCCTTTCCGCCACCGCCTTTGACCTGCTGAACCAGATCAGCTGCCAGGATCCGGGCGCCAAAGACCATACCCTCTACAAACATGCCGCCAAGGAAAGAAACAAGCGTTACACCGCCACCGTAGACACCTCTGATCTCACCAAGATCCTCGACCTTGAATTTGAATCCCCGGCCTGGGATTACTGGGGCGAAAGATGTCTTTCCTGCGGCACCTGCGCCAATGTCTGCCCCACCTGCTACTGCTATGGAGTTGAGGAGCAGGTCAATCTTGATCTGCGACAGGCCGACAAAACAAAGTCCCTGCACTCCTGCAACCTCATCGACTTTGCCAAGGTGGCGGGCGGCCACAACTTCCGCCCGGCAAGCGCCAGCCGCCTTAAATACAGGTACTATCACAAACACCGGGGCTTTGTAGAGGCCTTTGAAGAAGCGCTCTGCGTTGGCTGTGGTCGCTGCGGCGCCGCCTGCCTGGCCGAGATCACCCCCCCCGAGGTCATCGCCAGCGTCCGGGGCAAGGAGTGATGGCGTCGCAACAACTCCGATCTACGGCGTCGTAGCGCATTTTTGTTTGTTCGGCATACCCTATGTATAGCCTCACCCTCAAAAATACCCTACTCCTTGTATATCGAATTTCTTGCTTAGCCATCCCGAGGGTTGTTACGAGTTCATCAAGGAGTAAGCAATGCAAAACAAACTCACTTGTCCCGACATTTTCGATCAAAATGCAGGCACGTACCGCAAAGAAGACCCGGGCAGCTTCGAGTATACCCTGCCCGCCGAGATCACCAGCATCTACCCGCTCACCACCACGGAAAAGCTCTACCAGATCCAGATCAGCGACCCTGAGCAGCGAAACCGTTTTTCCTTCCAGCCAGGCCAGTTCGTGATGCTGGAGCTGCCGGGGATCGGCGAGGCGCCCTTTTCCATCTCCTCTTCCCCGGTGCGTCACGGCGACCTTGAGCTGTGCATCCGGGCGGTAGGCAATCTCACCAATTTTCTCGCCCGCCTGGAGCGGGGCGCCAGGGTGGGGATAAGCGGCCCGTTTGGCACCTCTTTTCCCCTGGAAAAAATGCAGGGCCAGGACATCCTGCTCATCGGCGGCGGCCTGGGTATCGTACCCCTGCGCTCCCCGCTTTTGGCCGTGCTGGAAAACCGCAGCAAATTCGGACGGGTGGACATCATGTACGGCGCCAAAACCCCTGCAGAACTGCTTTTCACCTACCAGTACGAAGAATGGCGCCAGTTCGATATTAACCTCGGCATCACGGTGGATAAGGCGGAACCAGACTGGCAGGGCCGCACCGGCCTGATCACCGAACTCCTGCAAGAGAGAATCAGCCAAGCGGCAAGCCTGCGCGAGAACACTTACGCCATTGTCTGCGGGCCTCCGGTCATGTTCCACTTTGTCTGTAAGATGCTGACCGAGGCCGGGCTGCCCATGCAGAAGATGTTCGTTTCCCTGGAACGCCGCATGCACTGCGGTCGGGGCAAATGCTGCCGCTGCAACATCGGTTCGACCTACACCTGTCTGGACGGCCCGGTCTTTGACTACTGGTCGGTGATGAACCTCAAGGAGGCAATCTGAGATGAGCGAACTCTCCTACCTCGGCGTTCCTCTAGTCCGGCCAAAGGTCGGTTTCTTTGAACTCAGTTCCTGCGAAGGCTGCCAGTTGCAACTTTTAAACAACGAGGCCACCCTCCTTGATTTTCTCAACCTGGTGGAGATCGTCAATTTCCGCGAAGGGATGAGCGAACGCGCCGACACCTATGCCCTCGCCTTTGTCGAGGGCAGTGTCACCCGAAAGGACGAGATCGCCCGCCTCACCGAGATCCGCAAGAACGCCAAAATCCTGATCGCCCTCGGCTCCTGCGCCTGCTTCGGCGGGGTCAACCAGCTGAAAAACCGTTTCCGCGATCTGGAGTGGGTCAAGAAAGAGGTGTACGGCGACTTTCCCATCGAGACCATGGAGGTGCATCCTCTCAAGGATTTTGTCCAGGTGGATCTCGAAATCTTCGGCTGCCCCATCAAGAAGGAGGAGGTCGAGCGGATCGTCACCGATCTGGTGCTGGGCAAGACGGTGCGCCATCCGGAATACCCGGTGTGCATGGAGTGCAAGGCCAACCAGAACCTTTGTCTGTTCGAACTCGGCGAGCCCTGCCTCGGCCCGGTCACCCGGGCGGGCTGCGATGCCTGGTGTCCCAACAACCGCAGGGGCTGCTGGGGTTGCCGTGGCCCAGCAGAAGCGGCCAACCTCAGCCAACTGGAAAAGATCATGCGCACCTACGGCTTTGACAGCGAGACCATCCTCGATCGACTGGAATGTTTTGGCGGCTTTGCCTCTTTCACTGAGACAATCCGCTCCCCAGCCAAGAAGACTCCGACCAGGAGGAAAAAAGCATGAAGCTCTCCTGCGAGGTCAAGGTCCACCATCTGACCAGGGTGGAAGGGCATGGCAACATCAACATCAGCATCAAAAACGGGGTGGTCAAAAAGGCGCAATGGGAGGTGGTGGAAACTCCCCGCTTCTTCGAGGCCATGCTGGTGGGCAAGCACTGGGAAAACGCCCCCTATATCTGCGGGCGAATCTGCGGGATCTGCTCCATCGGCCACACCCTGGCCAGTATCAGGGCGGTGGAAAACGCCTTTGCCATAACCCCCTCGACCCAGACCGCAAATCTACGGCTCCTGCTCAAGCATATGGAGACCCTGCAAAGCCATATCCTGCACCTGTACTTTCTGGCCGCCCCGGATTTCCTCGGCACGGGCAGCGTGCTGCCCCTGGCCAAAACCCATCCGCTGGTAGTGCAACGCGCCCTGCGCCTGAAACTGCTGGCCAACGATGCCTGCGATCTTATCGGCGGCAGACGCCTGCACCCGACCCGGACGATAGTAGGCGGCTTCACCATGCTCCCGGAAAAAAGCGAACTGGAACAAATCCGCCAGCGGCTGCTGGCCTCGGTTCCCGACCTGCTGGCCTCGGCGGAACTGTTTAAAACCTTTGTCATCCCTGATTTCATAAGAGAAACTGAATTCGTCTCCCTCAAGGGCGACACCGACTATCCCTTTATCGGCGGCGAGCTTATCTCCACAGACGGGGTTCGCAAAAAGGAAGAGGAATACCTGGCCATGACCAATGAATACTGCACGGAGGGCTTCACCTCCAAGCTGAGCAAACTGTCCCGCCCCTCCTTCGCCGTTGGCGCCCTGGCCCGTCTGAACAACAACTTTACCCTGCTCCATCCCACCGCCCAGGAGATCTCGCAATCCCTGGGCCTTGCCCCGGTGAATCACAACCCCTATATGAGCAATGTCGCCCAGTTGGTGGAATGCGTCCAGGTGACCCTTGATTCCGTGCGGCTCATCGACACCCTGCTGGCCAGCCCCTGGCAAGAGGCGCGTCAGCCGGTAAAGGCGAAACAAGGGGCAGGGGTCGGCGCGGTGGAGGTTCCTCGGGGCATCCTCTATCATTATTATGCTTTTGACCGGCAAGGCAAGGTTATCAAGGCGGATTGCGTCATCCCCACCAGCCAGAACCACGCCAATATCCTGCACGACATCGAGGCCCTGGCCAGCCAGTATGCCCGAATCGGGAAACAAGACCGTGAGATCGAACTGCTGGCCGAGATGCTGGTGCGGGCCTACGATCCCTGTATCTCCTGCTCGGTGCATTAAGCCATGACACTCAGACACCCAGGCAAAATAACGACTGTCCCCGCGCAAAAAATAATTCCAAATTCCCCGCGACAAGGTATGATATTGGTAACTTGATTTAGCTGAGTTGAGCAGCTTGTCTGCTCATACGAAACTTATACCCTCTGGGTGCAAAGGATTGATATCCATGCCAACTGACGACTCTGCAAACACCAATACTCAGAATCGCCGGGAAAATTTCCGGATTGACGATCTGCTGGCCGCCTCGGTGCAAAAAATCGAAAGCGACGCCCTGCCCATACCCAGAATCATTCCTGTTGCTGTTGCCAACCTTGTCAGATCCGGGGGAGGCCAGAAGTCTTTTTCCCACGAAATCGACCCGTCTTTCGCCCTGATGCTGCTTGATGCCAGCGCCAAGCTCAATCGCCTGTTCGAGTTCTACAAGCTGCCGAAATACAATGAAGAAAAAGACTTCAAGCCCTCCTTAAGTCAGCTGCTTCTACAAATCAACGCCAAACTGGAGACCATCCTTGATTTTCATCATATTGCCAGGCACGAGGAAGAGCCAAGGGTTGGCGAGGTAAGCTTAAGCGCCAGCGGGATCAAGCTGGCCGCCAATGAAACGTTTGTGGTCGGTGATTTCGTGGAAATCCACCTGCTCCTGTCCATGGATCAACCGTGCTGGGTCGTGGTCGGCGGTTCGGTCGTGCGGGTAACCCCTTTTCCAGAAGGCGGCTGTCAGGTGGCGGCTCATTTCACCCCGACAAGCGCGACCATCCAGGATGCCATCACCACCTATGCCCTCAAAAAACAGAAAGAACAGCTCATCGGTCAACGCTGGCTGGAGGCATAATTCCCCCCCGGTCTCGATAAAGGAAACCTTGCGCCAGTCGCAAGACATCAACAACATACGCATTGCATAAAAAACGGACACCAACATGTTCACAATCATCGGCATCGCAGTTGTTCTGGGGTCGGTCATCACCGGCTACGCCATGGGAAATGGAAATTTTCACATCCTCTTCCAACCGGCCGAGATCATCATCATCTTCGGCGCCGCCATCGGCGCCCTGCTCATTTCCTCGCCGGGCAAGTCGGTGAAGGTTATTGTCGCCCACATCGGCGGCGTCTTTGCCGAGTCTCACCTGAGCAAGGATCTTTTTCTGGAGCTGCTGCTGCTCATGAACGCTGTCTTCTTCAAGATCAAGAAGGAAGGCCTGGTCGCCATCGAGTCTGATATCGAAAATCATGCCTCCAGTCCGCTGTTTCAAAAGTACGAGAAGATCATGAAGGATCACGAGGTGGCCGAGTTCATCTGCGACACGATCCGCACCATGCTCAGCGCCAATTATCCGGCCTACGAGCTGGACAACCTCATGGAGATCGATCTGGAGGCCAACCAGCATGAACGGATGCTGCCCGCCCACAGCATCTCCCGGATGGGCGACGCTCTGCCCGGCCTGGGTATTGTCGCGGCGGTTCTGGGTATTGTTATCACCATGGGCTTTATCAACGAATCGGCCGAGGTTTTAGGCCACCATATCGGCGCGGCCCTGGTTGGCACCTTCTTCGGCGTGCTTGCCTGTTACGGTTTTGTCGGGCCCATGGCAACCAAGCTGGAACATCACGCCCATGAACGGGAGGCCTATCTGCGGGTGATCAAAACCTCCCTGCTGGCCGCCTATTCCACCAGCTTCATGGTGCAGTTCGCCGTTGAAGCAGGCCGCCGCGCCATCCCCGGCGACGATCGCCCCTCCTTTGCCGAGGTTGAGGAGGCCATCAAGAAATGGAAGACAAAAGCATAATCATCAAGAAGGTCAAAAAGGTTCAGGGCGGCGGCCACCATGGCGGCAGCTGGAAGGTGGCCTTTGCCGACTTCATGACCGGGATGATGGCTTTTTTCCTCCTCATGTGGCTGGTCAACATGACCACCAAGCCGCAAAAGGAGAAACTCTCCCATTATTTTCAGGAGTACAGCATCTTTGGGGAAGGCGGCGCGGGCGGCAAAACGGAGATGATCTCCAAGGATCAGGCTGTGCCTGAAACAGCGGTGACCATTACCCAGTCGCCGGTCTCCTCCGACAGCACCGGCGAAAGCAACTCCGCCGCCCTGGAGAACTTCAAGGAGCAGTTACAGCAGGAAATAGAACAACGGCTTACCGATCTCAAGGATCAGGTACGCATCGAGGTCTTCGAAGGAGGGGTCAAGGTAGACATTATGGACAAGGAGGGCAACCCCATGTTCCCTCTGGGTAGCACCGCCCTGACCGCCAGCGGCCAGAAGATCCTCAAGGTACTCTGCGACAACATCAGAAACACCACGAACCGCATTGAGATTGAAGGCCACACCGACGCGATCACCTATGCGAAAAAAGAATTCGGCAACTGGGAGCTTTCCACCTCCAGGGCCTCTGCCGCCCGGCTTGAGGTGGAGAAAAACGGCATCCCGCCCAGCCGCCTGCTCAGGGTTTCTGGCTATGCCGCCACGGAACCGATCATCAAGGACAACCCTTTCGACCCCCGCAACCGGAGAATAAGCCTGCGCCTCTACCCGGAAAAAAAGGGCCAGACCTCTGCCCAGGCGCAATCACAGGCACAGGCCCCACCGCCGCAAGCCACGCCTCCGATTGTTCCCCAAACCCCACAGGTCGTGCCGCAGGTTCAGCCGATGCGGATGAAGTAAGCCTCAGAAGAGCAGTTCAAGAAAATGGCCAAGCACGTTCTGGCCCTGACGGATTTGCAACTGAGTGAATTGATGACAAGCAGACAATTTGAGGAGGTCATAAAAGATGGCTAAAAAATATCGCGGTGACACCTTCGCCGCCATCCATGAAACTATGGAGGCGTTGCATGAAATCGGCGCGGTCAGCAAGCAGACGATGCGCGAGTTTGATGATGCGTGCCTGACTCCCGTGCATGTCCTTAATCCTGAGGAAATCAAGTCTCTTCGGGTACGTGAGCATATCTCCCAGCCGGTTTTTGCTCGCTACCTAAACGTTTCCAAAAACCTGGTTTCCGATTGGGAACGTGGGGTCAAGAAACCGGGGGGGCCAGCTTTGCGTTTGTTGATCATGATCCAGAAAAAAGGGCTGGGGGCAATTGCCTAACTGTTGAATGCCACCGCAAACATCCAAGCTTGCTGAACAGTTACAATTTCAGCAACAAGTACCGCCGCCCGGTTTTTCCTCCACCGAGCAACAGGCTTCGCTGCTGCGGCCCAGCATGGTGTTGAATACCGCCTGGGCGCAACCCACCCCGCTTTGCACCCGGATCGCCCCAGCCGGGCAATTCAGCATGCAGGCTCCGCATTCCATGCAGGCATCCTGTTCGCTGATCCGCGCCCTGCCTTGCTTAAGGGCAAAAACCGCCTGCGGGCAGACCGTTAGGCACATGCCGCAGCCGATGCAGGCCTCCGGCTCCAGCCGCAGGGTGGCAACCCCTTTGAGATACAGCAGCCTTCCCGTCATCACAGCCTCCCTGTCAAAAGCAGCAGCAACAGCCCGCATAGCGCCGCCGCAATCTGTAGCGGCACGGCAAGGCGCATCTCCTTTTTCACCCCGGAAAGCGAGGTATAGGTTGAAGCCCCGGTAAATTCCATTCCCAGAAAAGAGGCGAGGGCAGGAATGAGCAGCAGCCAGGCCAAACCGGCAAGGCCGTTGCCAGGGGCCTCTGGCCGAGAAGAGAAGAAAAACCAGAGAAATACCAGAGCTGCCATGAGGCCTGCTCCGGCCCCCTTCAAGGAAAGGTGTGAGAGGTGGGGACGCTGGTGCAAAACAACCTGTTTGTCGCCCACATTTGCCGGATCATGGGCCTTGACCGTTTCACCTTGCGGGGCAGGAAGAAGGTGAACACCCAGTGGAACCTGTTTTGCATCGTCCACAACCTGAAAAACAATTATGGACATCCCCCTATTTCTCTTTTTCTGCTTCCTGTCTCTTGGATGCTGTGTTCGAGATTATGCTCCTTAAGCCATTCCCTGAGAGCGCTATTGACGCGGGTTTGCCAGCCGCGCCCCGTGGCTTTGAAGGCCGCCAGAATGTCGTTGTCGAAACGTAGGGTGGTTGATGATTTTGTGCCGCTTCCCAAGACTCGGCCTGGTTTTTTGGCAAGCATTTTTTCGGCGACCAACACTGGAAGAATTGCACGAAGTACCTGACTTGCAGGTTTGGCGTTTTTAAAATCGGCGGCGGACCATTCCGGATTTTCTTCGTCAAGCAGGGTTGATTTGATTTTATTGGCGGTCATAATTTTTCACCTCTCGCATGTTCGCTTTTCGGAAACTGATTATGTGCAAGTTTTCACCTCTTGGGGTGAAAACCAAGGCGTACAGTCGATTCTCAATAAAACCAAAAGCCCGGTAGCGTCTTTCTCCGTAATCCCTGCGGGTATCTTCAATAATGATGGCCCGGCTCCAGTCCATATCGGAAATCAGGCTAAATGGCAATCCCCTCTCGGCAATGTTCCTGGCGTTCTTGTTATAGTCGAAGGTAATGCCCACAGTTGAATATGTAGTAACAAAATCACAAGTTGTCAATATGGAAAAATAGGGCAAAACTAGGGCCACTCCCCCTATTTCTCGAGAGGGAGTGGTGGGGACGCTGAGGGAGTGGTGGGCGCGGAGTGGTGGGGACGCTGTGGGAGTGGTGGGGACGCTGGTGCAAAACAACCTGTTTGTCGCCCACATTTGCCGGATCATGTATTTCCCGGCAAATTCAGGTCATTCCCCCAATTAATTTCCTGCTTCCCTCTACTCTTTCTCTCACCAATCAGCCTTGCCCCGCTCATGGCGCCAATCCAGCCAGTAAAACATGAACCCGGGTCGCCGGACAAACCGAGGTGCCGGTGCGCTGCTGTGTTTCCTCGCCCCCGTACACCAAGCCGCGACCCACGTTTCATGTAAATTTCAACTTCAATTTTAAATTTACATAAAACATCCAAGCCAAGCATCTTGAACAGTTACAATTTCAGCAACAAGTACCGCCGCCCGGTTTTTCCTCCACCGAGCAACAGGCTTCGCTGCTGCGGCCCAGCATGGTATTGAATACCGCCTGGGCGCAGCCCACCCCGCTTTGCACCCGGATCGCCCCAGCCGGGCAATTCAGCATGCAGGCCCCGCATTCCATGCAGGCGTCCTGTTCGCAGATCCGCGCCCTGCCTTGCTTAAGGGCAAAAACCGCCTGCGGGCAGACCGTTAGGCACATGCCGCAGCCGATGCAGGCCTCCGGCTCCAGCCGCAGGGTGGCAACCCCTTTGAGATACAGCAGCC
>Ga0208863_1001157_pt1 | contig 18178 bp, 33 predicted proteins | sample RifOxyD3_FD_184040 | JGI IMG/M metagenome (GOLD analysis project Ga0208863, IMG submission 184040) | Soil microbial communities from Rifle, Colorado - Rifle Oxygen_injection D3 (SPAdes) | ecosystem: Environmental > Terrestrial > Deep subsurface > Rock core/Sediment | place: Rifle, Colorado...
TGAAAATGTTAGCTGGGGTGATTGGCCCCTTAAAGTTATTAAGAACGCCATCAAATGCCATCAGCTATCCGGTTTGGACTTTTCAGGTGTAGATATGATGGTGGGGCCAGATGGTGGGGTGTACTGTTTGGAAATTAATTCTGCACCATCCCAAACATCCCCATATCGTCAGAGTTGTGTGGCAAAAGTGTTTCAGTATATTATTGAGAATGGGAGAACCTCTCTGCCGTTGGGTGAAAAACTTGGTGGTTTCAAGAAGTTCATTCACCCCGCTATTTGTACGGAGGCATGGTAAATGCCTACTCTTTCAATACCGAACTGGATTGATCCACCAATTACTATAACAACGACTAACACTAAAACTACCAAATCAAAACCAGAATTTGGTCGCTCTTGTAGTATGTGTGGTGATACCTTCGAGCTTTCAACTGTGATGGTTAAAGATAGTAAGTACAAGAAGTATTGCCCGCAATGTTACCCAAATGTGAGGTGGTCTTATTGCAGTAGTTGCGGCCTTGCCCACACAAATTATGGGGAACCACGTTGCTTTGCTTGTTCACATAAGTATGATGCATGCGATATTTGTGGTGGTGTCTACCATAAAGGAAATATGGCAGTTAATCAGTATAAAACAATCCACTCCATCAAACAAGTTGGGATAAAGGCTTGCCAAGTCTGTAAAAATAATCAAAGAATTTGCATTAAATGCGGAAAGTCTGGTTGGGGGAAAGACTTGGTGGATGCTGGTTTTAATTTTCTATGCCACCACTGTAATGCCATTATTAGGGGGTCTTCTAGTAAACATAAGCACGATTACAGACCCCCTGTGTTTGTAAATCAGGGGAGTTCTGATCTTGGTTTGTTTATAGGGGTGGAGAATGAAATGCTATTTGGCACGCCTGAGGGGTCCTATCAGGGGGAGGTTTTTGTCCATAAGAGGATGGTGGAGATCAACAAACAATATACACCCAACATTCTATATATCAAGCATGACGGGTCTATTGGTGGGCCAGATTACGGGGGTTCTTGCGGGTTTGAGGTCGTCCTCCATCCCCAGTCTTTCTCTAATTTCCAGCAAATTAATTGGGATAGTCTATTTACCCCCGGAGTAAGCAGAAACTCCACTTGCGGAATGCATATTCACCTGAACAAATCTGCATTCAACACGCTGCACCTGTACAAGTTCTTGGGTTTTATCTACAAGAATCCCACCTTCATCAAACGAATTGGAGAAAGGCCATTCAATAAATACTGTCGTATGAACCCCATCGAAAATCTTAAGATAGACTCTAGAACTAAGTGGTTTGATAGGGGTCAGGGTGATTGTCTTAGAAGGCAAGCCGTAAACCTCTCTAACAAACACACTGTAGAATTGCGGTTTTTTGCCAATGCAGCTACAAGTAAAACCCTGCACAAAAACGTAGAATTTGCCCATGCATTGTTTAAGTTTACACAAGAAGCCAATATTAAGGCTTCTTGCAATGTGGACAGATTCAGAGATTTTGTTGCAGGAGAAGATAAGCGGTATGACAATTTGTTGGATTTTTTAAACCTTTCATAGGAGAATGATATGTGCATAGCTATTCTTAAGCCTGCTAATACAAGGGGTATCACAGATGCTGAATTTGAGAGCTGCTGGAAAAACAACAATGATGGGGCTGGCTTTGCTTATGTAACCTACAGTAAAGAAAAAAGAAAGCATATTGTTGTTGTCGAAACCTCATTGTTTTATAAAGACTTTATCAAAAAGTATAGAATTGCTGAAAAGACATATGATGATTCACCGTTTCTAATACATTTCAGAGCGTCCACTGCTGGTACTATCAGCTTAGAGAACTGCCACCCATTCTCTATATCTGATACACAAGCATTTATACATAACGGTACAATCTATACAGTGGCAAAGACTGAAAAGAAATCAGACACACACATATTCAACACCACCATCTTACAGCAACTCCCCAAAAAGTGGGAACAGAATGATGCGATTGTCGCAATACTTGAAGATTATATTGGGTCAACCGGTAAGGTGGTTGTTCTAAATGCAAACAAAACCCACCTTATTTTACATGAGAGCAAAGGTCATTGGTTGGATGACATGTGGTTTTCTAATGATGACTACAAAACCTTTAGGCGGGGGAATTTTTCAGAATACGGTGAGTGGATACATCGTGGGGGCGGTAAGTGGGTGCAAACATACGGCAAGAAGTATGAGCCTCTGGCACTAGGGCCGCCAGATGTTATACCTCAGCCAGCCCTTAAGAGAGCGTGTGAATTTTGCAGTTTGGTGTTTGACCCCAAAGAACTACAAATTGTTAATTGGGATGACAAGTATGTTGTGTGCAAAGACTGCGCTGGTATCCTTGCAGGAGCGCAGTGATGCTGTCCTTACAATGCAGGGCTTGTGGTGTTGCATTACAAAGTAATGAATTTAATGGGGTAATACAGGATTATGAAGACTTGTGCTCCTTCTGCTTGGAAGAGGCGGGTATTTGGTGTAATAATAACTATAAGGAGCCTGTTGAAGCCATACAAATTATTGGGCAAGACGCGGACGCCGCAAATCCTGGAGGAACCGATGCCTATATCTAAATCTTCGTGGGATATTACGGCTATAGACCATGATTCTATGTTGTGGTGGATTAGGGGTAAGAAAGATTTGGCCCTGTCTACTAGATGTAGGTTAAAGATGAAGTTTATAGAGGCAGTCATTACTAAGAAGGGGGGGAAATTTGCTGACAACACAACGTATTCTCATATCAGGCTTAGAAAGGATGAAGAAAAGACACACATTCATATTTCATTCAGTTTTTCAACACAATCTGGAGACTTTAAGATGCTGAAATTTGGCATAACCCCATCAGAAGCACTGGCATTGCGGGGTATGGGGTGCAAGGCGTAAATTGAGTGGGAATGCCCACGCAAAGCGTGGACTAGATTCTAGTCTATAAAAACTATAAAGGAGATCAACATGAGCATGCCTAATAACAGCAACACTAAATTCAGTATTGGCACTGATCCTGAGTTTTTTCTAAAAAAGAATGGGAAGTATATCTCTGCAATTCCCATCATCCCTGGAACCAAAGAAGCTCCACACATTCTGGCAGATGGTGCTGGTTTACAATGGGATAATGTGGCTATGGAGTTTGCCTCTGTACCTGCATCAGATGCCAACAGCTTTGTATCTTCTATTAGGGGTACACTCAGCAATATTAAGGCATATCTTACTGATGGAATTACTATCGACTGCTCTGCATCTGCTGATTTCCCACCAGAAGAGATTAACTGTGACGAGGCCAAGCAGTTTGGGTGTTCCCCAGACTATAATGCGTGGGAATTGGTTGTAAATAACCCGCCAGAACCCAAAACGCCAACATTCCGGTCTTGCGGTGGTCATGTTCATGTCGGTTACACCGAGGGTTCCCCCTTTACGTTTCTGTTGGAACCAATGGGAAAGGTGGATGTTGTCAAGGCTATGGATATTATTTTGGGCTTCACTTCACTTATTCTTGACAACAACCTGGCCTCTATTGAGAGAAGGAGTTTGTATGGAAAAGCAGGCGCGCATCGCCCTACGGAGTATGGCTGTGAATATCGCACACTTAGTAACTATTGGCTTAAATCACCACTTCTTGTTGCCCTTACTCATAGCTTGGTTCAAGATGCGCTCCTTCTTGTTAAGTCTGGTAAATTAGGAGAGACTATAGCCACTTTTGGGGAGGATTTCATTAAAGATAGTATTAATGGGACTATCTCTAACTTTAACCCCAAAATCTATAAGAATAAGATTGACCCGTACCTTTCTTCAAACTCCCTATTCCTTTTTGATGTTGCTCTCACCAAACAATTTGAGAGTTTGGATGCCGAGTGGGGTATCGCGTAATTAAAGGGGTTATAATCAATTCTAAGCTCACTTAGGGAGGATAGTGGCACTACCTAACCATAAACAACGAAAGCCGCTTAGAAATGATTGTAGAGCGTTTTAGAGCTATATAGATAAAACTAGAATCTAGTCCCAAACAAACCAAGGAGAATTAATATGACCAGAAAGTTTAAGTGTACCTGTGTGCATTCCGACCAAGATCAGACTTATGGTGATGGTATCCGAATCTTCAATCTTATGGGTGATGGATCGTCTTATAGATGTACGGTGTGTATGAGGGTGCAGAAGACTGACACCCCAGCAAAACCTAAGAAGAGTTGAGGTATGAAGCACTATATCAACCTCACCAATGGCATCGAAGCCATCAAAGACTACAATCTGACCGACTACACATTCATCAGATTGCAATCAACAGCTTGTGAACAGAAGCGGTGGAATGATATAATCCTAACCATGTCAGACGATCTTCTTATGTCAGCAGCTTTGGGACATCTCTGCATTATCTATGACTATGGTGCGAATAAGAAAACTCCAAGAGCTATGTGGCAGGGGCTGACGTGGTTGAAGTATGTGCTACACCGCCGGTGGTATGGGGTCGAATATGCACCCCCCAATAGTCGCAGTGCTAATTGTATTCCGTACTTCCGACAAAAGTACATCATACTATCTGGGCCAGCAAAAGCAAAGATAGATTATTTCAAAAAGTATATCAACGTCATTGACCCGCTACCAAATATACACATAATCTCCGTAACTGATAAGACAAGCCATGATGGTGATATTGAGTGGTATTCTGAAATCTTAGAAAAAGGGGGGATGCTGAATAATGAGTAATCCAATTATACTCAAATCAAGAGCTTTTGGCCAACATTCACACATAAATTGCCCCTATTGTGGGCAGGGTTTGCTGGTTTCAGAGTGGGATATGCACCATGATGGCAGTAATCAACCAGTAAAGTGTGGGGCTTGCGATCTCACATTCTATTTGGCTGTAAGTTTGAGACCCACCTATAAAATCACCCCCATTAAACATTGAGGTCACAGATGATAACAGCAGATGAAGCTGCCTTAGCTGTACGGGTGGTTATTTACAAAAGACACTTGTTAAACATCTTGGCTGTTATACACAGAGATGGTGGGCAATATACAGGAGAACATGGGATAAAGAAATCAGTTGCTGATGCCATGAAAATTGTTTCTGATTTGGTGGTGAGGTGAAATGAGATGAATAAAAAACCCAACAGGGCTTGCCCAAAGTGTAAGGAACTTGGTAAAGACAGCTCTAACAATCATCTGTTCCTGATGAAGGATGGTATTACTTGGACCTGTTTACGAGACAATCACCCCAAATACTTTGAGGTTGATGGTGAGGAGGTGTTAGAAAAAGTGTCTATGAAAACAGAGAAACACAAACAGCTTGGGGAAATTCTTACACTCCCAAGTACTATCATCGAAGACAGAAAGCTCAACAAAGCAACATCAGACTTCTTTGGGATAAGGGTTGGCTATGATGAATCCACAGGAGCAGCTTGTGAGCATTACTATCCTGGTTATACTAATGGCATACTTATATCTTTTAAGTGTAGGAAGCTACCTAAGACTTTCTTTTGGGTAAACCCCGGTGCCAAGGATTTGTTTGGGCAGAAACAATTCCCTGCTGGTGGCAAACGTATTCTGATTGCTGGTGGTGAACTAGATTCTAGTTCGGCTTGGCAGATGTTGAACAAAGAGTATAGCAACATGCAGGTAGCATGCGTATCACCAATGCACGGTGAGAACATGGCTGACATTAAAGTAAACAAAGAATATATCGGCAGTTTCCAACAGATATATCTTGCCACTGATATGGATGCCACAGGTCGTAAGTTGGCACAGGATTGTGTGAAGTTGTTTGGACCTGATAAGGTCTTTATCATGGAGTTGCCAGAGAAAGATGTTAGTGACTGCCTTACAAAAGGTAGGGAGAAGGAGTTCATCATGGCTTTCTTTAGCGCTAGTAAGTACAAGCCTTCTGGGATTGTCAGCGTAGACGAGATTGTCGATCTAGCAGTCACACCAGTTGAGTGGGGCTTAGACTACCCGTACTCTAGCCTCACAAGTATAACCTACGGTCTCAGAACACCAGCAGTAATTGCCATTGGTGCTGGACCTGGTGCGGGTAAAACCAGTGTTATCCAGCAGATACAGCAGCATCTTGTTTACAAACACAATCAGAAAGTTGGCATCTTCTCTCTTGAAGAACCACCTGCCTTTACCCTCAAGAAGCTGATTGGTGCAATTATGCACAAGCCGATTCATCTCCCCGATATTAAATATGATATTAAAGAAGCCAAGCAAATTGCCAACACCCTGAAAGATTATGTGTATCTGTTTGATGACTCTGAATATCAGGGTTGGGAGGATATTGTAGCTGCAATTAGATACTTCTGCCAAGAGGGGGTGCGATACTTTTTCATAGACCCCGTTTCAGCCCTTCACGAACACTTAGACCCCTCCGAAGCCAACACCTTTATTGGCGTGATGATGCGAGATTTACGGAGGTTGGCTAAGACTTTTGACATTACCTTCTTCCATGTGAACCATCTCAATAATGCTCCAGGTAGTAAAGATCATGGTGCTGGTGGTAAAGTGTACGGTGGACAGTTTGCTGGTAGTAGAAGCCAGTGGAGATTTTCTACAGATGTTTGGGGACTTGAGAGAAACCAACTAGCAGAGGAGGAAGAGGAACGCAATACTGTTAATATGGTTATTATTAAGAACAGGTTGTCTGGAGTTACAGGCAGGTTCCCGTTAGTGTATAACAGGGCTAAGGGGATTCTTGAAGAAAAACACTTGTTTGGGTGAGAGATGTGGGCAGAAATAAAGCACTAAAGTTTAAAGACCTAGGAGAAGCGGGGCTTCTTATTATTATAAAAGCTTTATTACCCCTAGCATGGAGAGATCATAAGAGTGTGGAAGAAGAAGAGATGTTGAATAGAGTAGAGAAGATAATTTCTGGGATATACAAATGAAGATAACACCCTGTGAACGGTGTAAGCATAAATACCGGTGTATTAGATCAGAAACACCCAGTGTAAGCTGGTGGTGTACTTTGTTTACCGAAGAAGATACAGATGAGGCAAAAGATAATGATAGAAGTATTTAGCACTAATAGTATAAGTGGGAAACAACTTCATGTAAAAGCCACCATCACTTTGGATAGGCGTATGAATGTTGGTGATGCTGTTTACCATATAAAAACCAACATGGCACGCCAAATAGCTGAGAAGATTCTTGAAGATAAAAAATTCTTTTGGTCTGGTACAGAGGATATTATGGGGGTCAGAACATTTCTAAATTATGGTGCAGATTGTATATTACTTACAACAGATGAGCTTGAAATTATGAAGAAGGAGTCATTTGCAAATGGGATGCGCCATACTAATAACTTCTTGCCACCAAGTATGGGGAGTTACTGATGATAGAACCCAAGCACATCCAACAAACACTAACCAACATGCTGGCACGGCTTAAACAGGACAATGGTGATAATGATAGGCTTACCGTGTTTACTACCAAACTTCTAGAAATGTTTGATAAAGAGTTTCAGTATAGATCAGAAGATAACCCAACAATGGCGGGGTAGCCCTGTGTCCAGTAAGTCGTGGGAGAAGTATACAGATTGTAATGGGGGAAATGTGGATGAATAGAACCACGCTGTACACAGAGTATGGCACTACTACCTCGGGCGGTCGCAGGGTTTTTATGAGAGCTAATGAACTCTTAACCCCAATCATCACAGAATTTTGTGAGCAATACTATCCCCATGAAGTCAACCTTATTCTAACATCTCTAATAGCCCTTAAAACGTCTGCGTATGCTGCTGACTTGTTTTATGCGGCTAATGGTGGGAACAGGATACGGGAGGTGCAGGGGCCACGGAAGAAGGTGACAGTATGAGAATCTTAGATGTGTTTTTGTTTGGGATTTTAGTTGTAGCCCTTTTTGCATCTATTCGCGCTACCCGGATAGAAAACAATGCAATGAATACCCTGGCTACAAAAATCACTGAGCTATCTACTCATATTAAACAAGCTAACCCCAAAGTACCATCAGAAGTTGCTAATATTATTGCCAAACTAATACTAAAAGTTTCAGCAGAGAATGAGGTAAGGCCAGAATTACTTGTAGCATTAGTCGAAACAGAGTCAACCTTCAACCCAATGGCTACATCTAGTAAGGGCGCGAGAGGTTTGACACAAATTTTGGTTGGTGATACCCCCATTGATAACACCAAAGCTTACGACATAGAGTATAATCTGGGTGTGGGTATAAAAATATTTAAAGAGAAGCTAGCCATAGCTGATGGGGATGTTAGAAAGGCATTGTGTTTGTATTCTGGTGGTAGTAAGATGTATGCAAAAGAGGTTATGACCTGTATGGAAAATTATGGAGGTGCTGATGTCAGTAAATGAACGATTGTTCCAGAAAATGATGGCCGTGGTGAACGACGCTGTAAAGAATAAAAAGACTATTATATACCCAGAATGGTTGAAGCGCAGGTTGAGAGAGACACTAGAGGTTCATGGGGAGGGGGGCTGATATGTGTTGTGACGGTTGGAGTTCAAGTAAAGAAGAGATTAACGGTGTATGCCCAGAGTGTGGTGAACCCACTGTAGATGGGGATGCGGCTAAGGGGTGTAATTGGTCCCCATGTACATGTGATACCTGTGGTGCTAGGCCATGCGATAATAGCTGCTAGGAGGCAAGATGTCAACATATATCTGCGACTTAGAGGCTGATGGGTTATTAAACAAAGCTACCAGGATTTGGTGTATAGTTGCCAGAGATTACGACACTGACGAAGTGTTCACATTCAAACCCCATCAGATTAAAGAGGGGTTGAAGTTCCTATCAGAAGCTGACAAGACGGTCTGGCACAACGGAATACTTTTTGATATACCCTTGATTCAGAAACTAGATTCTAGTTTTACTTACAAGGATATTGATGACACCTTCATCCTATCATCCCTATTTAATCCAGACCGCCCAATACCGCCGGGAGCCAAGGGTGGTCACAGTATAGAAGCCTGGGGCATCAGATTTGGTGTAGCAAAGCCCAAACACGAAGATTGGTCTAAGTATTCAGACGAGATGCTGCATAGGTGTATTAAGGATACCAGGATTGGTAAGCTTACATACCAGTATCTTCAAGAAGAACGGAATAAGTGGGATTGGGAGCTGGCTATCAAGATAGAATATACCATAGCCAAACTCCAAGCAGAGCAAGAGCGGGTTGGTATTGTTTTTGACAAGAGAGGTGCCATTAGTTTGTGGATAAAGATTGTGAAAGAGTTGCAGGAGATAGACAAGAAACTCTTATTGCAACTACCTCTGCGGTGTGTGGCTGTTAATGGTGAAGTTAAAAAACCATTTAAAGGGGATGGTAGTTATGCTAATTCGGTGCATTCTTGGTTTGCTGGCCATGAGGATTATCTTACAAGTAAGAAAGTGTGTGGCCCCTTTTCAAGAGTTCAGTTCGAGGAGTTCAACTTAAACTCTGACACTCAAATTAAAGAATACCTACTATCCCAAGGGTGGCAACCTGACGAGTGGAACTATAAGAAGGACGGCAAGCGTTGGGCTTATGGTGATGATGGCCAGAAGATTAAAACCAGCCCTAAGATTACTGAATCTTCTTTAGTAAATATAAACAGTGGCTTGGCACAGGTATTGGCACGGAGAAATATCCTCACACACCGTAAGGGGTTGCTGTATAGTTATTCCAAATCTGAGAGGAAGCCACTAGGTTGGCTGACCCACATTAGAAAGGATAATACCATAGCAGCACAAGCAGTACCTATGGCTTGCAACACCGGCAGAATGAGGCATTCTGTCGTGGTGAATTGCCCGAAGGCATCACCTAAAATTGTGTATGGCTCAGAGTTGAGGGAGCTGTTTACAGTGCCTGATGGATATGTTCTGGTGGGATGCGACGCAAAGGCCTTAGAAGCTCGTACAGAGGCTCATAACTGTCTGCCCTATACCGGAGGTAAGGAGTATGCTAAAGAGCTGTTAGAGAGGGACATACACAGCAAGAACGCTGTCCTGTTTGGAACTGATAGGGATGGTGCAAAGTCTACAAAATATGGCGCAACTTACGGTGCCTCCTCAGCAAAGATTGCTGAAATTTTAGGATGCTCGATTAAACGTGGTACAGAAATACACACAGCGTTCTGGGAGGGAAACACAGCCCTGAAAGAATTTAAGGATGCTGTAATAGCCGAGTTCAAACATAACAAAAAGAAGTATGGTTCTGGTTTTATTGTAGGTCTTGATGGCAGGAAACTTATTGGACGCTCAGAGCATTCGTTGGTCAACCTAAAGTTTCAGTCGGATGGAGCAATCCTAATGAAAGCTGCCTGGTGCTTCTTGTTTAATAAGTGGATACCACTAATAGGTCTAAGAGCATATAAGGTTCTGGATTTTCACGATGAGGTGCAAGCAATGGTCCACAGGGATGATGTGGAGCAGTATTCGGCGTTAGCATTGCAAGCAGTAGAGGCTGCTGGAAAGTTCTTTAAATACCGTGTTCCTATACTAGGCGATGTAAAATCTGGTTTAAATTGGAGCCAGACACACTGAGGAGAAACAATGAGCCGCATATTTCTAACAGGCGATACCCACGGCAGCTATGACATTCACAAACTATCATCCCTACAATTTCCAATCAGTAAGGGACTTACCAAAGAGGATTATGTAATAATTTTGGGGGACTTTGGGTTAGTCTGGGACACCCCCACCAGTAAGAAAGATGAACAGCATTGGTTAGATTGGCTTTCTAGCAAGCCTTGGATTACTTTGTTTATTGATGGCAACCATGAGAACCATGATAGACTCCAAACTCTTAAAACTGTGGCTATGTTTGGATCGGTGGTAGGCCAGGTGACTAACTCTATCTTTCATCTTCGTAGGGGTCATGTATACACAATCAACAACAATACCTTCTTCTGTATGGGTGGGGCTTATTCCATTGATAAACTGTACAGAACCCCGTTTCTGTCTTGGTGGCCTCAAGAAGAGCCATCATATGATGAGTTTGCACTGGGGTTGAAGAACCTAGATGGGGTCGGATGGAGGGTTGATTATATTCTGGGGCATACCGGCCCCCTACAAGTGGTGCAATATCTGGGGGCCATGGTTGGGCAGAACTTTGGCAAGAAGGAAGATAGTGTGAATAGGTTTTTTGAGTCCATCGTATTTGGTAAGGATAAGGTTGTTAAATTCAAGAAGATGTTTTTTGCTCATTACCATTGTGATAAGGAAATCACCGACAAGTATGAGGTATTATACCACAAGATTAAGGAGCTAGTTGATGCCTAAAGTAACTATTAAGTTCAATTTGCCAGAAGAGTCATTTGAATTGGAGAGGGCTACTAAATCACTAGATATTTCTCTTGCACTCTGGGATATTGACCAGTATTTAAGATCGGAGATAAAATATCAGAATAAAGAGGAATTTCAGAAAGTTAGGGATAAACTACATGAAATAATGGGGGATCATGGGATAGATTTGGACAGAATTATTAACTAGGTACAAAATATTTGTTGACAGTATTTCGCTAGGATGGTATAATGTAGTTACTAGGTACTATTAGTATTAAAGTATTACCCATTAATTACTTATTAATAATTACTAAGGGGTTTAGTATGATAAAGTAAATATAGTATTTACATCTTAAATAGTTTTAGTATTATCTTTTAATTAATCAATTCAAGGAGATTTAAAATTATGGCAGTTATTGTATCTGAAGTTCGGTGGGCATCTATAATCCAACCTAACGTGGCCTTCGAGCCTCAGTGGTGCGTAGATTGTATAAACCTGGATGAGGCAGCCCTAGAAGTTATTAAAGAGAGTAGGTTGGAGGGGTCTATCAGGGTTACTGATGATGGTGAAAAGATTTTTAAAGTCTACCGTAAATGTGAGACCTCCAAGGGAAAGGCTCGTAAAGCTCCGGTAGTTATGGATAAGTTTGGCAAGCCATTCACCGAGCTGATTGGGAATGGTTCGGTTTGTAAGGTCCAGTTTAGGGCCGACGATTGGGAGTACAAAGCTAAGAGTGGTATTCGCCCCGACCTTCAGGGGGTGATGGTGCTAGAGCATGTCAAGTATGGTGGTTCTGATGGTGATGAACTTATGGCATCTGCTGAGACTAATGCTACCACCAGCACTGCTAATTTCACAGAAGACAACCCATTCTAATAAACTAGAATTTAGTTTATACTGTGTATAAACACTTTAGTTTATAGAATACTCCTCCGCCGTTAAAGAAAAGTGTGGTTCCGTTAACGGACATACAAACCGGATCAACGGGTAAGGTCCACCAGGCGTACCCGAGGACACAAGGGAAGCAACGAGGGCAGTTCGTCAACTAAGGCGTATGTGTAGGTTCCCCGTTGGCCTGGGGCAAACAAAGGCGTCGGCATACATAACTGAGCGACCTGGTATCCTGAGTGGGGAGTTTTGCTGCACACTCTACAGTAAAAGTGCAGTATTTTCTTCATATTCCCATAGCTCAAGCGGTGAGAGCAGGTGCCTTATAAGCGTCAGATCAAGGTTCAAATCCTTGTGGGAATACCAGATACTAATGGGAGTATTGAGCAGTGTAGTGAGCTTCAGCGGGCTGTAAACTCGTGCCGTAAGGCTTCTTGGTGCAATTCCAAGTGCTCCCACCAACTTCAATATCAGAGAAACAATATGAAAACAACATTTACTATCACCATTATGTTGCTTTTGTTATCTGGTTGTACAATCACACACAAAGAGGTTGAATGGGGAAGCCAGGTATGTGAAGCAAACAGCGGGTTTAATCACATACAAGCTACCATTAACGCAAGGGTTGCAATTTGTAATAGTGGAGCTGTATTCTATAAACGAAATAATGAGTTCTGATAATAATTACCACCTCATCTCCAAAACAATCGGCATAGCCCTACGTTCTAATCTTAACTTCAAGCTTGGGGCTATCATAGTCAAGCACAATAAAATCATCTCGACGGGGTATAATCAACTACGTCACCAGTCATCTTTAAAAACCACACATTGGAGTGGCTCTCTGCATGCAGAGGTTGCTTGTATTTTAAATGCTCTGAGAGTAACCTCCACCAAAACAATACAAGGCTCTACAATGTTTGTAGTTCGTGTTAGAAAAAGTGGCAAGCTTGGTTTAGCTATGCCGTGTGCAGATTGCTATTCTGTAATAGAAAATGTTGGAATCAAGAGGGTGATGTTTTCTACAGATAGTGGGTATTCTGAGATAAAGGTAGGAGATGAATATAGATAACGATGATTTTGTATCCTCATCTGGAAGTTTTATAGATGAAGATTGTAAGAAAACTCTAATTGATGGTGACATCCTATGTTTTGCAGCAGCTTCAGCAGCAGATGGTAAAAAGTATAAGGTTTTAGATGGTAGAGGTGGTGCTTACTTCAAATCTGCCGATGATGCTAACGCTTACCTACAAGAGCTGGGCCTCTCCACAATGTGGCGAGAGACGGTATATCTACCAGACCCAGTAGAAAACTGTTTACATTCCTTGAAATTAATGGTACAATGTATATTAGAGGGTTGCAACAGTAATAAGTATGTAATCTTCATCTCTGGTAATGACAACTTCAGAATGAAGGTTACTGACACCTACAAAGCTAATAGATGTGGTATGCACAGACCACATCATCTTGAAGCCTGTAGGCAATACCTCTTACACAATCATCCGGCCTTTATTGTACACGGTGCAGAGGCTGACGATGCTATGGGTATCTTTCAGTGTATGTCTGAAGAGTTCTCAACAATGATTGCCAGCTTAGACAAAGATTTAGATATGATTCCAGGTTGGCACTATCGGTGGGGTAATGAGAATAAAGAGTCTCAAACATATCTAGTTAAGGAATCTGAGAGTTACAGGAACTTCTTCAAGCAATGTATTACAGGTGACAGAACTGATAACATTGAGGGACTTTCTGAGACTGCCCCCAAGAAACGAACATTTCCCACAGCCCCTCTTGACAGTATGATTGCTATTAGAGATATGCAGGAATATGTGATAGGCGGGTATTTGAAGAAGTACGGGTGTGATGCGAAAGCTAAGCTCTGCCTGGAGAGAGATGCTAAACTTCTTTGGATTCTTCGCAGTGCAGCGGATATGGTACAAGATGGCACCAATTTGTATATTAAAGTTAGATCAGATAATATGTTGAGGAGTTAATACTGTAAAGCCATTTTAGTTTAACGGTAGAATCCCTGTCTTGTAATCAGGGTGTGTGGGTTTGATTCCTACAAGTGGCTCCAATACATTTTATGCCTTGGTGATGCCCCTAACTGGCTTGCGTGGTTGGCACACAGGGTTTGTAACAAGATTATTTAATATCATCAAGCTATATGGGGATTCACCATGATGATTAAAGGTACTTGCTATTTTTGTGATGGCTGGTGTTGTAAAGAGTATCTGATGCTAGAAGAGGGGGAGGAGTTATCAGGTACTAGTTGGTTTGATATACCGGGAGAGGGGCAATTCTGCGAGGAATGCGGGATTAGTGTTTTGGAGTCATTGCGTGACTAAGAAGGAGAAAACCCAGACCGCTAACAGCCAGATACGTTCAGCCTTGCGGATGTTATTTCTGAGATCATTTGAACGTGCAAAGGTTTTGAAAGAATCCAAATATACTTGTGCTACTTGTGGTGCAAAACAAAGTAGAGCAAAGAGTAAGGAAATTTATGTGGAGGTACATCATCTAAATAACATTGTTTGGGAAAACCTCACCCAACTAATTAGGGAGTTATTGTTGAATGCTGAAATGGAGGTTCTATGCAAAGAGTGTCATGCAGAAGAGACGATATTGCAACGTCAGCGATTAAAAGAACAGAAAGATGAAGCTAATTTGTGAAAATTGTGGGGAAGAGTTAGAATGCTATGAGGATGAGCTAAGAGATGTGGTGTTTGTAGAACCATGCCAAGCTTGTACAGATGAGGCATTCATAACTGCTAGGGGTTTGGGGTATGCCCAGGGTTCTAGTGAAATAGAGGAGCTATAGGAGAGATATTTGATTATATCTGTGTTTGATTTTATTTGGGAAGATGCAATAAAAAGTATCCATTTGGGCTATTTGTGTAATGGTATTTTTGAAACATCACTATTTCGTGTATCTCTAGTGCGAGTTGATGATAAAAGTTTAGCTCTTTCTGGAGACATACTTTTTGCTGGTGCTTTCATCCATTTGCTAAAAACATGTAGGAATTTTATTAATGGCAAAAGCTTATAAGAATGATTGTTTAATGTTTTTTGGGGATACACATTTTCCGTACCATCACCCCAAGGTGTTTGAGTTTCTAGCTCGGGTTAAGTCGGAGTATAATCCTGAGCGTGTTTTTCATACAGGTGATTTGACAGATCAATATGTTTTTAGTTCTTACAGTAAACTACCTGAGAGTGAGAGCATCCCTGAGGAGTTAAAGAATACTAGGAAAGCTGTCGCTAAGTTGGGCGTCATATTCCCAGACCTGACAATCCTAGAATCTAACCACGATGATAGGGTGTATAAAAGAGCTAGGTTGTATGGTATCCCCAAAGAACTGCTACTCCCGTATTCCAGACTAATAGCAGCAGAGAAGTTTAATTGGAAGTGGGTTCCTGATTATACTTTGCGTCTTCCCAATAAAACACACCTCTATGTCTGCCACACAAAAAGCGGTACAGCTTTGAATATGTCGAGGCATTTGGGGATGAATGTAGTGGTGGGCCACCATCATAGTAGTTTTGGTGTGAATTATACGGCAAGTCCACTAGGCCCACGTTTTGGTGTAGATTGTGGTTGTCTGATCTCCGATAACCACTATGCTTTTGCTTATAACAAGCAGTCTCTAATTCGTCCCCTATTGGGTTGTGTTGTTATTAAAGAAAATCACCCCATATTAATACCATTTAAGTAGGTTTATACATGGAAATAACTATTTTTGAAGAAGCTGGTTATGAGCAAGCAAAGTATGGGTTCTCTTTAAGTTTTAAAGATAGAGAGATTCCCATCCCCTCCTGGTGGTCTGATGAGAGGTCAGGCCATTTTGAGAAAGTTTTGGAGAAGAACGCCAACCGTGGTGGTGGGCACAATAAATTTCTAGAACATATTATGGTTTGGTTGGATATTGAGGCTTCTTTAGAGTGGTGGAAGCAAATGGATACCTACAGGGTTGGTGTCAGTAAACAATCTGAATCAACTATGCACACCTTGGACAAACGAGATGTTGATATAGATGATTTTGATTTGTCTAGGGAAGAACGAGACTCATATTTTGGGGAAACTCTTGATATACCAGTATCTCTGGTTTTGGAGAGCTATCTTTTCTACCTGAACCAAATGCCATCTCGTATTAAATCTAAACTGCTGCCGCAAGGATACAAGCAACGAAGGCAGATTGTGTTGAGCTATAAGGTTCTCCGTCACATCATAAATCAGCGCAAGGGGCATAAGCTCCCAGAGTGGTCGCAGTTTATAGATACTATCCACGAATTGGTGTATCACCCAGAATTGCTGCCTAAGAGGGATATTGATGTCTAAATTATTATGGGTTGGTAATCCAGTTAGTTATGGTAGTGATGGTGCTGCTGGTCTTGATCTGAGGTCTTCCGCTGGTTACACCATTTATCCTGGGAAGACGGTGCTGGTAAAAACCGGTACAAAAGTAGATATTCCTTCTGGCTATTTTGGTAGTATTAGAGATCGTAGCTCACTAGCATTGAAAGGTATAATGGTGGGTGGTGGGGTGGTAGATAACGATTTTAGGGGAGAGGTCGGTGTGATATTGCGAAACATCTCTCGTCGTATTGTCTACATAAAAAGGCATGATAGGGTTGCGCAAATGGTAATCCAACCATATTTTAAACCAGTTCTAGAAGAAGCCAAGTCTCTTTCAGCAACTTCTAGAGGTTCTAATGGTTTCGGTAGTACTGGGATTTAGGGCAAACTATGCCAGTATATATGTATCAGTGTGATACTTGTGGTGACTATGACGAACTAACTTCCCCCTGTTCTGAACGTAATAAGTGGGTTGGTAAAATGTGTATGACTAATCTTGAATGCAAGGGGCATATGAGGCGTGTCATCCTACCCACCACATTTAAGCTTGGCACTAATGGAAAAGCAGGCTGGGCTAGTACGGGATATGCAGACAACCTAATCGGCAATGATCCAGACTGGCGCAAAGCTAATGGGGTGAAATGAGAATCTTTTACAGTCTGTGTCATTGGAAATTGATCCCAACCATCTGTGTAACTATGCCAAACTACTGTGGTGGTGTCTATATGGGAGCATCTCCTTGGGGTATTGAGTGGAGTTATGAAGTTTGAAAATACCAAAACAAATTAGTATTTTAGACCAGACATACAAGATTCATTTCAAAGATGATTTTTCCCATGTCAGCAATTATCTGGGTAAGATTATTTATGATGAAAATGTCATATATCTACAAACACCAGACCGATTTAATACAAAGAATAAAATACAATCTGTATTCTGGCATGAAGTAGTTCATGGGGTTCTAGCTGCACTGAATAGGGATGATCTAAATAATGACGAGGCTTTCGTGGATTTGGTTGCAGCTTGTGTAAACCAAGTGATTATATCAGGAGAGATTTAATGGCAGAAAAAGCATTAACAACGCAAGTAGGAGGCAGCCACTACAAGAATATGGCTATCCAACCTATCGAGTATTGTCAAAAGAATGGGTTGGGGTATTGCGAGTCCAATGTAGTTAAGTACGTTTCAAGATGGAAGAATAAGAATGGTGTTGAGGATTTGATGAAGGCAAGGCATTGTTTAGATTTGTTGATTGAAATGCAGACACTGAAGGAGCAGCTAGTTGGGGCGAGTAGTTTTGAAAAGAAGATTGCCGGGGATTGGCGAATTACTCCATTCAATGGGACACCAAACATCAACCCAATAAAGTGATTGGTGGGAAAGTGGAATTAACTGAAACAGCAGAGATAGTTCTCACCAAAAGATACTATACCCCAGAAGATAATATGTGTTGGAGTGGGTTATGCTGGAGGGTTTCTAACTTCTTCGGCGTAACTCAGAAAGAAAAAGACTTATTTTACAATGAAATGTTTGAGGGCAACTTCCTACCAAATTCCCCCACTCTAATGAATGCTGGTACACCAATCACCTCTTATTCTGCATGTTTTGTTTTACCTATAGGTGATTCTATTGATTCAATCTATAAGTTTTATGCAGACTCTGCCAAGATAAGTAAAAGTGGCGGGGG
>Ga0208863_1001160_pt1 | contig 18158 bp, 13 predicted proteins | sample RifOxyD3_FD_184040 | JGI IMG/M metagenome (GOLD analysis project Ga0208863, IMG submission 184040) | Soil microbial communities from Rifle, Colorado - Rifle Oxygen_injection D3 (SPAdes) | ecosystem: Environmental > Terrestrial > Deep subsurface > Rock core/Sediment | place: Rifle, Colorado...
TCGTCGAGTCGATCTCTCCACGATCAAGCAGCAGGTCAAGAAATGCCTGCTCGACCTCTGTGAAGGGCAATACCACTGACAACATCTGCCGGCATTCCTCCTGTAGACTGGCGCCATATCCGGCGGCAGTCTTATCCCCAGAATATGGATTAGTGCGCAGGGTCGGGATCAACTGCCGGGCCAATTCCGCTGCGTCGAAATCCACATCGGTGGCGGAAACCGTTCGCCAATCCTTCCGGTTCATGGCCCCGTATACAATAAAGGCTGTACGCAGCCGGTCATGGTCAAGATTCCCCATTTGCAGGATTCCATGGCTGTCGAACAGATCTCTCGCCTGCCTGCGGGCCAGCAATGCCGCCAGTTTCCCCGCCGCTAATTCGTGAATATCGATTACCGGTATCCTGGTAGCCCGCCAGGCGCCCACCGGACGGGAATCGGCTATCGTGACCGGCCATAACGGAACCCGAAACATAAAGTTGAGATCCACTTCGAGATTGCCGCTCTGGCCGGCAGCGCTCTGATACCGCAACGACCATTTGCCGCCGGCGTGCTCTTCCGGCATCCGCCTGACAGTGAATCCCTCCCGCATAAAAACCGCCTGGGCCGCCTGTTCAATCTTGGGGCGTTCGGCCAGCACGGCCTCTCGGTTTTCGGCTCCCACGTAGTTCAGGTCAATGTCAACCGACAGCCGGGGGACATTAAAGACGAAAAGGTTCAGGGCGGTTCCACCCTTGAGGGCCAGTTTGCCTTTCAAGAAAGGATGGCTGTTGAGGGCTTCGAGAAGACCCAGCAGGTGGGCCACCTTTTCGAGGATATCGGGCCTGAAGCCTGTCGCTTCTGCCTGGGCGTTCAGCCTTTCATGGGAAATTTTCACAGGACTATCCTCCAGGCCTGTTCGAACAACTCTACAGGCAACACCAGATTCCAATCAGCAACGAGCTTGCCGGACTTCCGGTTAGAGTTATCCAGATAATGCGGTTGTCTTGGCCGGTGATCTCGGAGTGGTTTGAGATGGGCTTCCTCAACCATCAGGTGTTCACGATGTTGTTCCAGAAAGAAGCCGACCTTGGCTGTTGTAGTCGCATTGCCAAGCAGGAAGGTGTATTCCACAACCTTATCAAGATCGAAGAACTCGACCGATTCGAGAGAGCGCCATATTTCCTCCCAGCTTCCCGACTGGTCCGGCCGGTCCAGGACATCCACCATAGTCCGCTCCAGACAGGTAACGGGAACTTCCAGACCGGCGCGGTCAATGGTGACAACGCCAAAATTTTGTTTCCCGGCCCGGCAGAGCGCCAGCGGAAACTTCACGCCTCGAAAAAACCGAGAGCGAAAGGCCAGCGGAGAAACAGGGCAGGAAGCCGAATAGGTAAGATGTTCCCGAACTGAGTATGCACGGCCATGAATCTCCAAGGCCGTATGGTATGACAGAACAGCGTCCTGGGTCAGCTTCGCAGCCACCAGAAAGGGATCGACCGGGTATGAATCCGGATTGGCTCCCGGTGGGATAACTGCATACAATCCACGCCGGATGAGAATGATGTGTTCTGTCTTCCTGTGATATTCCAACAGGGATTCTCTGGTTCTGGAGCCTGATTTCCCCATGGCGGATAGATGACTATCAAGCTCTTTGGCTGTGAAAATCGGATGTTTGCGGAAAAAAGTTTCGTGTTTCATGATAAGCCGACTTGATAGTAATTTATGCAACACATAATATGTTTATGTGATACTTTAAGTATTATCAAGTAAAAATCAACTTGTCAGCTTTTTTGTAAAACCTTGTAGTGCCCTTCTCAAAGCATCTTTTCCAGAAGCCGGGGGCTGTTAACCGCATGCCAGGTGGATTCCAGAAAGGGAGCGGCGCGGAGATTACGCGAAAACCGCCGGCTCCGGTCTGACAAGCAATGACAAACGCTCTGGCATTAACCAGGTCGACTGGTACTGCGGCAAGCAGCGTCAAAGCAGCCAGGCCGGCATGGCAGTTTTCGATAAAAGACGTAGTGCCGGGAAAAAAGCCGAATCCGCCGTCGCCGTTCTGCGAACGTTGCAGCCAATTGACAATTTCGTTGGAATCCACGGGCTGCTCGTTGAGCATGTTTTGTACGGCCAGATACCTGTGCATATGGATAGAATGCTTGTATTCCGGGCATTCATGGCCGGGAAAGAGGAAACCGGGGAATGTCCCTGGTTTCCCTGTGTGGGGAAAGGGAGGTTGTTTCTGTTCCCAGCCCCCCTTCGGTGGTAGAGCGAATGCAAAGCGACCACACATTGCTTGTCACTCAGGGCTTGATATAAGCATTGAGGCCGATGGTAACGGGTTTCCCGTCCACCGTGACATCGGTTACGACATTGCCACGAGTGCTGGCAACAACGAGGGTTTTACCTGATGCTGACTTCGTGGGTTTTTCCAGGTCGATCTCGATGCAGAGCTTGTTATCTTTGATTTCAACTTTCATTGCTATGTGTTTTCCTTCTTGGTGGGCGATGACTTGGACGATAAAAATGCTTAAATCGTCCGAAAAAAGGTGTAATGTTTCAGCCTGTTGGACGATGTGGGCGATTGGGCGGTCGATTAGCTGATTTCTTATGGACACAAGAAAAGAGCAGGTGGTGCCGGCCATTCTGCTATGGAGTCAATGCACAGTCAGATCTTTTTCTTCGTAGACGCTCACATCCCAGATGAGACCATGCCAGCCATCTACTACACCTTCATCGCCACATACTGGGCAAATCCAGTAAATCCGGTCATCCTCGGTAAAATGGATATTCAATCTGCCCTTGCATGATCTGCGGTTGGGGCGGCGACTACATTTTGGCGGGTCCCCAGTCAAGAGGTCACTATCTCGGGCTGTGGCAAAGGTGATAATTTTGGCCAATTGTACGACCTTTGATTTTAATTGAGGTGCGCCTGGTCCTGTTTTTTCATCGTTGAGCCAGTGTCGAATGTCAATATACCACATAAAATACCCCTGTTAATAATTCATCTTACTCCGAAGAGTCAAAGACATCCCATCGTATCATCCAATCTCCTTCATCCACGTCAAACTCACGAAAACAACTCCTTCTCAATTCGGGCCATGTATTTATTTGTATAAAAGAGATCTGGTTCATGCCGAGCCGGACGCACCAAAATTCTAAAGTCTGGTGTCGATGGCGATTCAGCATCGAAAGTTACCAAGCCAATGCCGAATATCTGACATAGAGAGTCGAGACGTGAAATTTCATCATTTTGCGATTGGCGAGGAACGACAAGGTAAACCTTATGGCTGAATAATTTATAGGCGCACGCTTGCCCGAAGGCTGTAACGAGTTGGAAGGTTTCCGTCTTAATTTCGGCAGATACTATTTCAGTTGGGCCTTTGATAATATCACTTCGCCTTGGCTCTCGTTTTCCCACAACATCAGGAGTACCCCACTTGTCCTTGAACTTGTTCCGACCAAGAGGAATGGCGAGGGTTACATCTTCAATTTCATTTTTTAACCAATCAGCGAAAGGACCATAAAAGTCCTCTTCTTTAATCTTACTGATGGTTACCGATAATGCAGGGGGTACTGGCTCAAGGATTTCAGAATCAAGCGGTTTATTCTTCAGAAGACGAAAAAGCCCTTTGGATGGTTTGTAGACCTTCTCGGGAAAGGTGGCGTCGAGGTTCCAAATGCAGCCGTTAATGGTGTTCGGCTTAAAGTTGCCATCGTAAGCCAGAATCTTCGCATGTAGTTCCGAATATCTTAACCCTTCTGGATGCTGATCAAGCAATTCTAGGGCTTTGGCCTTAATACGTTCAGTAACTTTTGTTGGTGGCATGTTCATTCCATCGTTGAGTTGTATTTGTCTTTCAGCCAAGCGGAATATCTGACACTAACGAATGATCGAGGTTTAGGTACTGACACGACGCTTCTTTGCTCAGGCCTTTCAAGTATGTTTTCACGAGGCGACGCTCATTTGCATCGTAACTGATGCCGCCTATCAAGACTGCTTCAGCAACGTCCGGCAGATCATCATAAATCTTCAAATAGGATCGTTTTGTCCAGGCGTGGACCGCTTTGGCCAATGGCTTATATTCTCTTCCGAAGCCATCTTTTCCTGTGCTCACTTCAGTGCCCATAACGTTTAACAAAAGGCCAAGGATTCGAGCCCCTTTATAATTTGGCATTTTTGTCATTCGAGCGACTTCGTTGTATAATAGCCGTCGAAGCTTGAACTGTACGATCTTTACAGCCTTGCGTTTTGACATGAAATCAAAAAATCGGCTCCACGTAGCGTTGTAATGAATCGCCCAGCACTTATCGGGCGGTCCGGGAACAGATGAAGCCGAAAAAAGAATCTTAAACATGAGGTCCGCAAGTAGATCGTAAATATCTTCTTCTTTGTTATAATCTCGCCGTCGCAACTCTGTAACTTGTGGCAGAGTCATCTGTTTATCAATCAAACTGATTGCCTCTGTTACAAATGAGACAACGACGTCAAGCCTCTCATAAATATCATTTTTGGGTAGTTCGTTCCCAATTTCATTAAGTTTATAAACATCTCGAAAGGCATCTTCTACATCATGTATTGCTCTGAAAATGGCATATGAGTGTATGTTTGATTTGCCACTTGTTAGAAAACCAGCGAAGGCGACCGAAATAGCTCGGCAATATGCCTTCCATTGCTCTGCGTCCCAAGACCATCGGGCGCGATAATCAATGTCGAGCGGTGAACCAAAGTTCACTGCGAGCGCTTCGATAAGATCAAAATTGCCGTAAATGGTCTGACTCCAAGGTTTCAAGTAGCCGATTAAACCGGAGCTAAAGCCAGAACCTTCGTGGTACAGGATTGAATCTTTATTCGCAATCGCTTCTGTCGAGACGTTCTTTGCAAATTGTCCGATTGGGATATCATATTTTTTCTCATTTGACATAGACTCAAAGATAGCCAGTGCTGTCACTGGAGACGACTCGACTATATGCCGGCAAAGTTTTCTATTCGCAATTAGAAGGAGAAGGTCATGAGCGTAATCTCCGACCTCTGGCTTTTTCCTTTTGTTGTCTTGCTCTGAAACCTTGTCTTTATATGAAAAGCGAGGTTGAAGACGTCTGGAGTATTTTACAAGAGGTATTGCCGAACGAGATAATTCATTTGCGATAATAGCGAGTTCAGCCTCGTTACCTTTCAAGACAACATGATAGAGCCCCTGTGCAAACCGTTTTGCGTTCCTTTTGCAGAACACTGGTGGGCTTATGAATGCGTAATATATCCAAGTCAATGACATGGAGAGAAATAGTGCACCAAATAATGCCTGCCAGATCGCTTTAGAAAGCCCAACTGTCTTGGGCAACCACCAGCCTTGAAAAATCCAAACTTCAGAAAGAAGAGAAACAGCGCCGATAATTGCGATCAGCGCAAAAGTTACAGGATGCAATGCTCCTGGTGCAATGGATAGGCGAAACCTATAGCGAATATCAACGATTGTGTAGAGTACTATCAGCAGTGCGAGAGCCGTGATAAACTCTGCAAATCCAAAAATCTTTGGTGCGATAGTGGTGGTGGTCTCTGGTGGCACGAAACAAAGATACCAATAACAGACCTCTTGCGTCATCAATACACCTTCTTTTCAGAGGAAGTTCAGCAGACCGCGGTATTGCATATATCATAAATACACAAATTACTTTTACCCCACCAAATCCATCAGCTTCGCATAGCTGTCCACCACATCATATCGCACCTGTTTCGTGGTAATCCTGGCGAAGAACTTCCGGGCGCATTCAATCTTGCACTCTTCTATTTTCTTGAGTTCCATAGTGGACATGGAGCCTTTGGTTTCGGCGACAAAGTAGATGTGTTTGACCTTCCCTTCTTTAAAGGCAATGGCCCAGTCCGGGTTGTAGTTGCCGACCGGGGTCGGAATGGAGAAGCCCCTGGGCAGTTTGGCATAGACCACCACCTCGGCGCTCTTATCCAACTCGGTTACGAAGGCCAGCTCGGTCTTGGAGTCGGTAAAGACATAATCATAGACGTGGCGCTCAGTCTTCACAGCCCGGTTGAAATCCTGCTGCTTGTCCACTGTGAAGATTTCGGTCAACTTGTGGCAATCCTCAACCGAGTCATAGGAGAGATGCTCAACAACTGCCGTGGCCTTCTGCTCGTTGATGATCCTGGCGGCCTTCAACATGAAATCTTCCGGATTCACCCGGTACTGTGCGAAAACAACAGAGTTAATCCCTTTCAAGATTTCGGCAATGGTCTTTCTGGTCAGTTGAGTGTCTTCGGACACCCTGCCGATCAGATCGTATTTCACGGCTGAATGAATGGAGTGATTCAGGTAGTCGGTTTCGTTTTCCTTCATTGTAAAGCCTTGGCCGCTTACCATGTCATCATAACTGACCTTATCGATCTGCTCTCCCCGCTCAACCGTGTATCGCAACTTGGTGACTACCAGTTCCTTATCCAGAGCATCCGCACATTTGCTGATCAGTTCAGCAGTTTTGAAATGGACGGTATAGGCAGCCTTGCGGTTAATTTTCTCCCACAGGGCCTTGAACTCCGCCTTATCCAGATTCGCGTTTAGAGGGTTCGATTTGGTCTTCCGGCCGTCATCAATTGCCGGCAGGGCTGCGTCGCTGAACACGCTGTCTATCAACTGGGTGATTTGCGCAGTGTAGGAAAGAAGATCCAGTGGTAGAGGTGCCAGGGTCTCTGCCTTTTTGGCCTCATGATAGGTGTTGGTGATTGCGTCATTGTCGTCGGTGTATTCGTTTTTCACCAGGTAGCGGTAAATCTGGTTGGCCATCTGTTCAGAAATTGGGATATCCCCTTTCTCGGTTTTTAGAACCTTGCCGGTGAAATAGGTTTTATCAGCCCTCCTGGGCCGGGCAGAAAGAGAATCGGAGATCTCCCGTTGCAGGTCGCCAACAAAAGTCTTGTAGCTCTCGCTTGCCACTACAGTCAGGAGATTGATGTCGTGGATGTTAACGCAGCTGTCTTTGTCCAGCCGGTCACCTGCCTGGTTAACGCAGAGGCGCAGGCCGCGCCCCACCTCCTGGCGTTTGCGGATGCTGCTGTCGCTGTGTTTCAAGGTGCAGATGACAAAGACATTGGGGTTGTCCCAGCCCTCGCTCAAAGCGGAATGGGAGAAGATGAAGCGCACCGGCTCTTCGAGAGAAAGCAGTCTCTCCTTGTCTTTCAGGATAAGATCATAGGCGTCTACATCATCGGCTTCCGTACTCCTGGCCCCAACTGTCGGGTCAATCAGGCGGTTGCTTTTTTTGTCGATGGAAAAGTAACCGTTGTGAGTCTTCTCCACCTTGATGCCGTTCAGATACTGGCGGTATGGCGCATCGAACAGCAGCGGCAGGCCGTTCATGGCATTGATGTATTCTTCCTCAAACATCTGGGCGTACTCACCAGACAGTTCAGCCCCTTCCTCATAACGTCGGTATTTGGCCACCTCATCAATAAAGAAAAGCGACAACACCTTAATGCCCAAGGGGTATAGGGTTTGTTCCTTTTCCAGGTGGGCCTTGACCGCCTCGCGGATTTGAATCCGGCGCAGGGTGGTTTCGTTGACATCGCCGGTGGCCTCGCCAGCCGCCAGCACCTCACCATTGGTAAAGGTAACAATGTCCTGGTTTGCATCAATATCGCTGATCACAAAACCTTTGTATTGGGCCAAACCTCCGGAATGGTCAAAAAGGTTGTCTCCCTTACTGAATTTGCGTGATTTCCGCACGATGCCGCTCTGCTGTTTCACCTCAAACTCAATACGGGCCACGGGCGGCGCTGAGGGCGAGACATCAATGGATTCCAGATAAAGATAGGCGTTGGTGCCGGTCAGGCCCCGGACCGTGATGCCGCGCACTGCGATCTTTTTGACCAGTTGCTGGGTGTAGGCGTCGAGAGCATCCAGCCGGTAGATTTTGTTGTGCTCGGTCTTGTGGGTGGCGGAGTAGCGCAGGATGGCCAGCGGGCCGAACTCCTTAAGCGAATCGGCAGTTTTGGCCCCTTCCAGCTTTTGCGGTTCATCCAGGATCATGATCGGGTGATTGCTTTTAATTACGTCGATGGGGCGACGCGATTGGAAATCATCAAGTTCTTCATAGATGCGGCGGGCGTCCTTACCTCGGGCATTGAAGGCCTGGACATTGATGATCATGGCATTAACGCCGCCATCCGAAGAGAACTGTTCCAGGTGATGAAGTTGCTTGGAATTGTAAATGAAGTAGCGGGCGCGTTTGCCGTACTCTTCCAGAAAATGGTCGGCGGTGATTTCAAAGGATTTGTACGCCCCTTCCCGGATCGCCACTGACGGCACTACAACGATAAACTTTGACCAACCGTAGCGCCGGTTCAGCTCGAACATAGTCTTGATGTAGCAGTAGGTCTTGCCGGTGCCGGTCTCCATCTCGATATCGAGATTGACCTTACAGGCTTTGCTACCGGCCAGGGCGGTGGATTGGGGCAGATTCTGACGCTGTTGTATGTCGTGGATGTTGTCGAGGAGTTGCTGATCGGTTAAAACCAGGTCCCGGTTCTTGAAGCCGGATTGGGCAAGGTCCGTTCCTGGACTCGAATAGAGTTTCCGTTGAACCGGGGTTGTGCTGGCAGTCTGCACCCCAGGGTCGATCCGGTAGCTTACGCCTTCGCTCTTTGGTTGCCCGGCAAAACATTCGGCTACAGCGTTGACCGCCTCGGTCTGGAAGGGCTGTTTTTTAAATTTCAGCTTCATTTCTTATAGCCTTTTATTGTTAGCCAAACCGCTGTATTAGCGGGATTTCCGTTAGGTTTTATTATTAAGTTATTAATATTTTTATTAATTTTATTAATTATTTATTCTGCCATTTTCAAGCTATCACCACCAAAGGCGTTGTCTCGGTTATGTTATCTCACGGTTATTCCGTATTGTCATTCTCGTCTAATTCGCCAAGTAAGCGCCGTTCAGTCATTTGCGTCTCAATCAGTTTACGTTCTCTTGCCAACTCCAGGGCCAGTTCCTCTTCGGTGGGCAGGTAGAGCATATATTTGGAGGCGAATAGCGGCTTCCAGTTGGCTTTCCTGCAGAGCGGATGGTTGCGGAAGTCCCAAAAACTCCAACACATAAGGATTTTTCAGGGTTTCAATGGCGACTTCCTGTGCCGTCAGATCTTTTCTGGCGCTCTCCATCATCTTTTGCGGATGCTGACTCTTCAGCAATCTTTCGAAATATTGGGAATGAATGTGCCGTTCCAGGGAGCGTTTGTCCCAGCCGCAGGCAATAGCCTCTCGTTCATAAAACACCCGGGCTTCCGGTTTGCTGACCCGCATAAGCGCCCGGTAATGCGACCATGAGAGTTGCGGCGAGAAGCCGCCTTTGAATTCAGTACCAGATGGGTAGCTTTTTTCGGTGGTTACCAATTCTATCCCGCTTGGGGATAGAATTGCTGGCTTGTCGGCATCAAGGGGCTCTGGCGTTATATTGAATTCTCGCCCCAGCGGGGATAGAATCACTGGCTCACGAGATGAAAAAGCCTGATAAAACTGCCGAAACTTCCATAAGGTTGGCGCGGAGAATCCTTTTCCATATAGGTCCGTTAGCCGTTTTGCCAAATTTTCAATCACCTGCTTGCCGTATTCAGCTCGCTCTTCGCCTCCCTGGAGTTCCAGCACGATTTCCTGCCCAATCAGCCAATAGGCCGTCACCATACTGTTGTTGACCGCCCTGACTACATTAGCCCTGGCTTGTTCCAGAATAGAGACTACCCGACTAAAGAGGGAGTCATCTTCCGCCTTTTTCGTGTCCTTCGTGGATAAATCTTCGTATTTCATCTCGCCCTCTTATATCGACTTCACGTCGGTGCCTGGAGAGAGCAGTTTGAAGATCTGCTCGACATTGATTTTGACGCTGTCACTGCTAAAGGCGTCATCACGGAAGACCGCCCGCAAAGGTTTACGTTTAGCCAGCTTTTTAACCAATTCTTCGTTGACACCTTTATCAAAGCAGGCCAGCAGGGCATTGCCGTCCACGAAAAAGACCGTCTTGTCGTCTATATTTTCCTTGGCAATAGGCAGGGTCAAATCCAGACCCCAGTCGAGGAAGACCTGGAAAAGCAGGTCTTCCGGGCGGCGGTCGGATTTGATGTGGTCGGCGAAAAGATCCAGTTGTTTCTGTTGCAAAGTATCAGGGGTGTAATAGACATCCTTCAGGTTGGAGGTGTCCACTTTGAAAACCCGAAAACCGATATCGAGATTTACGGCCTTTTCGCCCTGCTCTTCCTTGATTCTTTTGCCGGCACAACGTAGCCGCTCTTTAGTGATGTCGGCTATAGTTTGCAGCGAGCCGCCATGGTCTGCCCCCTCAATCGGCTCAGGTAGCTGCACCAGAATACACTGGCGATTACCTCCGTCTTCGGCATTTTGGCGAAACACCGCGTCCATGGTTGTACCTGTGCCGGCAAAAAAATCGAGCACAATCTCAGGCGGTCGGGGCTTAAATCGTATCGTCTGTTTCGTTGAGGCGTTAAGATATGGAGTAGAGCTTTCTCGAACCTCAAAAAAACTATCGTCCTGTCCCTCGTCTTCCGGTTCGCCAGGCGCGGTCGTCAGTTGCAATATGCGGCGGATCAAACGAGTCGGCTTGGGGGTATTGAACACCACATCCGAATTTGGAAAGTCTACCAAAGAAATTATTTCTTTCTTGGCTTCTTGAGTGTGACCGACCTCCTGGTAGGTCCATAGGGTTTGCGGTACTCTTCCGGCCTTAACTTCTGATAGAAACCGTTTAATTGCTGGAACATTGCTTCCATCAGCACCCCACCAAATACGATTGTCACGGTCGAGTTCATTAAACTTATTTTTTGAAACTCGCCAATAAGTACCAGAGGGAGGTCCGCCTATTATTCTCCCAGATGGGCAGGTGATGGCGTAAGTGCCTTCACTATAGTAATTCCGAGCTGACAGGTCGCCAGGCTTCCATGGTCCACGATGATCATTGTCTGGGTTGGCATACCGCGCTTCCATCTCCGGCGTGCGGGGCAACAGATACGGTCTCCAGATCTCAGCATCGCGGGCATAAATGACAATATAGTCATGGTCTTCAGAAAAATGGCGTGCCGAATTCTTTGGGGAATAGACCTTCTGCCAAATAACGGTTGCAATAAAATTCGTCCCACCAAAAACTTCATCACAGGCCTTCCGCAGATTATGAACTTCATTGTCGTCAATGGATATAAAAATCGCCCCGTCCTCTCGCAGGAGGTTCCGGGCCAGTTTCAGCCGTGGATAGATCATAGTAAGCCAATCGGAATGGAAGCGGCCATTAGCATCGGTATTGGCCACCATACGGTTGCCGGCCTCGTCCTTCTGGTTGGAGCGACGCAGGAAGGTCTCGGTATCTTCGGCAAAATCGTCATTATAGATGAAGTCGTTGCCGGTGTTGTAGGGCGGGTCGATGTAGATCATTTTGATCTTGCCCAGGTAGGTCTCCTGTAGGAGTTTGAGCACCTCCAGATTATCACCCTCGATAAAGAGATTCTTGGTGGTCGCAAAATCAACGCTCTCCTCCTCACAGGGTCGCAGCGTCTTGGCAATCGGGGCGTTGGCGGTCAGGATCGCCTCGTTCTTGCCGGGCCAGGTCAGAGTGTAGCGCTCGCGGGGGCCTTCCACCAGGCTGGCGGAGAGTTCCTGGCGCAGGAGGTCGAAATCCACCACCCGGCGCAGGGTGCCGTTATCGTCGCGGTCTTCGGTGATGCAGTTTGGAAAGAGAGCGGCAATTTTATCGATATTCGCATCCACCAGATTAAGAGACTGCATTTTCAGCTTATCCATATCAAAATCCTTATTTTTATAACGTTGACTGTTAGCCGTGTTCTATCACCCAGAGTCCGCCCTTTGTCGGTCCTTCATGGCGAAGGATACCCGATTGATGAAACTTACGGATATGATGGCGCACACTGTTTTCAGTTGATCCAAGCAGACCAGCCAACTCCCGAACGCTGATTCCCGGATTATCTTTCAGAGTAGCGAGAATGGTTTCTTTGGTGTTTCTTTGGTGTTTCTTTGGTGTTTCTTTGGTGGTTTCACCTGTCTTTCCTGTGACGGGACGACCTTTATCGATAGTTTCATCGATAAAACCTTCCTCATTTGCAAATGACGGTCGGTCAAAGGCTACAATAAAGATATGGGCAATCTCACGGAATTTAACATCCGGGGCATTTTTCAGGATGAGAGGCATACCACGCCCCCAGGCTTCTACCATATGGATACGGCGCAGGAGATCGGCAACAAGTGGGTTACGACGTTTGGAGACATTGCCCTGCAACATCTTCTCAATGGTCATATCGTCATATAAACCGCCAGGATTGCGAATTTCGACACGATTTTTAAATACGGCGATCTGCACATAGTCCGGATCACGATAGTCACGGTGACAAAAAGCATTGATAATAGCCTCGCGCATAGCCTCAACTGAAATCTCCGGCACATCAACCCGATAAAGTCCTTCAAGACGCATACCGATATGGATGTTTTTCTGGATGTATTTCTGGGCCTCTTCGATTAGTTCCAGAATGTCTCCATCAAAGTCGTGACGATCAAGAATAGTTGCACTGTCGGTTGTGGCGAACACGGCACATCGCAATTGCATGACAGGCTGTTTGGCAAAGAAAAGCGGAGCCGCATTAAGCAGATGCCCTTCGTGGATCAATCCTAATTTTGCCAGAGCATTATCGGCCGTATCCCAAGTCAACCCGGCCCGCTCCACAAAAAATTTCATTTTATCCACGTTGAGGTCTTGAGGCATTGCAGATGAAATGGCATTGTCCCAACGGAGAGCCTCACGATTCTTGGCGAGAATGAGATTCTCAAGTTCCTTGGCACTCAATTGCCGATCCTCATCAGCCACCCGCATATAGGCTCTACCATAAGCAAAGTAAGGCCCATCCTTGCCGATGAATGCAACTTTGACACATTCAAGCCCATCTACTTTTTCAATGCTGACCTGAGGATAGATTTTGGGCTCAATGTGAGCGGCTATAGATTGAGAGATGTCCCGCAAGGTTTTTTCGTTTGCAACCAGACCAACGACCTTGCCATCATTACGGATGCCAAACCACAACTCACCAGCGCCATGTTTGTTTAAAATGGCAGCTATGGAAACAAGACCGGCCTTGAGTTCGGCCAGACTCTTTTTGAATTCGATAGATTCGCTTTCTTTCATAGATTATTTCCCATTCACCCTTCACCAATCACCGTTACCGGCATTAAACCTATTACGCACAGCGGAGAACGGTAAACGGTAATAGGATATTGGTCAACGTTTCATTGTAACTCCTGTATTCGTGTCTGGATGTTGCGCACCTGGGCATTCAATTCCACCTTACGATTAAACTGCTTCTCCTTGTTCATCTTGGCTTCCAGAGTCTGCAACTCACGGCTATGCTTTCGGATCAACCCTACCCGTTCCACCAGGGCAGGCAGCGTTTCACCGGGTCGGGGTGGCAGATCAATAAGGGTAAAAAGCATCTGTTCGTACAGGGCCTTGATATCAAGAGACACTGGCAGAGGCGTTATCGGGTCGGTGGCCTTCTCCCATTCTGTCTCAAAATAGGCTTCGGTCACCCAGTTGTTGGTGCCGTCCGCTGCTGGTCGCTTGTATGCCGCCACCCGTTTGAGCCGGTCGTCATGGCGAAGTCGAAAAAATATGGGATAGGGTATGGCCTTATCGATCACGCTCAAGACTTCCATTCCCAGATCCGGCACTTTCAAACTGATTTCAAACACCTGAATCTCGTTATAGCCGTCGCGGGGGGCCAGGTTGATGGTTCCTGCCGCCAATTTGTACTTCCAGACGATTTCATTGACCTGGGATATAAACATGGCCTTCACTTTTTTGGAAGGCTTGGCATTAGCGTAAATCTTCAGCTTCGGCAATACCCGGTTAAACATAGCCTTGGCTGGAAAAACAAACATGGTTAACCCTCGTCCCGAACCACCAGGAAGGCGATCAGTTCAAAATCATCCAGCCCGCTGATGGTATTGAGCAAGGCTGTAGTGCCGCCAACGGTGAAGAGGCTGTCGATATCCTTTTCTTCCTTGAGATCAATCATGGAATGGATGGCCTGTTGCAACAAGCGGGAGTAAGCGCTCATTCGTCGCCCGTCCTGGGTCTCCCGGTTAAAAGGCTCATAGAGCGCGGCAATGGCTGCCGAGCGGTCCTTGCAAGCGGCCCGGAGTAGATCGAGGATCTTTTTAACCTCCAAGTGGTTGATCAGCACCTCGCCATTCACATCAATATAAATCAGATAATACGGGTGGAGCCGGTTCTGCTGATTGACATTGACGCCATTATCAGTGTTGCGCAGCACAAAAATAACGCCAGGAGGTAGACCCTTTTCCAGGTCGGCGGGGATGACCGCGTGCATGCCCTTGGGTGCGCCGTCAAGATTGCCATTGGCCTTGACATAGTTGACCAGATCCATACGGAAATCGTTTAAGCCCAGATCGGTGATGGAGATGCCGGTCTTGACATCCTCCAGGTCAATCACCTCATCCTGCAGCCGTTGGAGCTGTGCTTTACGGAAAGCAAGGTCATTGGCCTCGGCGCTCAGAACATTGTCGTCACCGGTGGCGGAGACATCAGCGATTATCATCCGGCTTTCAACACGGGCTTTCAGGTTTATGTAGTCATCCAGGGTAATGTCCGGCCAGAAATTGACGAGCTGAACCTGGGCGTTTTTCGAGCCGATCCGATCAATCCGGCCAAAGCGTTGAATGATGCGTACCGGGTTCCAATGGATATCGTAGTTGACCACAAAATCGCAGTCTTGCAGATTCTGGCCCTCGGAGATGCAATCAGTGCCGATCAGGATATCAATCTCGGCAGGCTCCTTGGGCAGGACAAGTGCTTTCTCCTTGGAGATTGGCGAGAAGAGGGTGAGCAGACCTTGGAAATCGTAATGCTGCTTAAGAGTTGACTTGCATGAGCTGCTGCCACCGGTGACCTTGGCGCTATGCAGGCCGAACTGTTTATGGAGAAAGGGCGAGAGGTTGTCGTAAAGATAGCCTGCGGTGTCCGAGAAAGCCGTGAAGATCAGGACCTTGCGGTTGCCGGGGTTGATTGGTGTTTGGAGCTTATGGACAATGAGGTCTTTAAGGCATTCGAGCTTGGCGTCGTCTGCCGGGGTGATCTTCTGCATCTCAAGAAGCAGTAGACCGAATATATCCAAATCGTTTTTAAGATCAAACCGCCATGACTCCAAATCCATATCCGCCAGGCTGATTTTTATCTTTTCGCCTATTGTGGCGTCACCGGGATCAAGCAGGTCGTCGGCATCCGGTTCGGCATTCTCAAAGGCGGCGGAGATATCGTCAAAGCTGTCGGCCTGGCCGGTTGTCTGGTAATGCTCGATCTTGGCCAGGGTCTTCTCAAGATTAGCCAGTAGGGTTTGCAGGGTCAGACGGAAGGCTTCGACAGAGCTTTCCAGGCGTTTCAGGAGATTGACTGTCATGAGCGCCTGGAGGCTCTTTTCACGGTCGCTTTGTTTCAAGCGGGAGATACCGCCTTGGATCAGGGTGTCGTACTGCTCCTCATATTTAGATAAGCGACTGGCCAGGATATATCGGAAAGGGGCATAGACCGCCATGGTGACGATTATCAGACGGTTGAATATCTCGTTGAAACTGATGACATCGTCACGTTTGCTTAACCGGCAGTGGAACGACAGAGGCTTGAGGCGTTGGGGGAATGGCCCAATGTCCTTGGTGTCATAAAACTTCTGAATATGCTTGCGGGAGCGGGCGATGGTAACGCTGTCGAGCAGTTCAAAAAAATCAAAATCCAGGGCATTTAAAATTGCCTCGGGGGTCCGCGACTCGGGCTCCATCTTGGCCCAGACATTAAAGACCCCTTGGGCGCGGCGGAAGATTTCGTTGATATCCTTTTCAGTGCGCAGCTTTTTGCCCAAGTTCTCGGGGTCGCCCTCGTAAGCCAGGGCCAGTTGATTGCGCAGATCGTTGAATCGATTATTCACCGGCGTGGCGGAAAGCATCAGTACTTTGGTGCGCACTCCGGCCTTGATCACCTTATTCATCAACTTTTGGTATCGGGTCTCCCGGTCTTTGAACGCCTCGTTGTTGCGGAAATTGTGGGACTCGTCAATCACCACCAGATCAAAATTGCCCCAGTTGATCCGATTAAGCGGCACTCCTAAGGAATAGCCCCGCTCGCGCTGAAGATCGGTATGACAGAGAACCGTGTAGTTGAAGCGGTCTTTTGCAAAGGTGTTGGTGACCAGATTTTGGTTAAAGTTCTGCCAGTTGTCCGTAAGCTTTTTGGGACAGAGAACCAGCACTGATTTGTTGCGGAGTTCGTAATATTTAATCACCGCCAGGGCAGTGAAGGTCTTGCCCAGGCCAACGCTGTCCGCCAGGATACAGCCGTTAAAGCTCTCCAATTTATTGATGATGCCAATGGCAGCATCCCGCTGAAAATTAAACAGCTTCTGCCAGATCAGACTATCCTGATAGCCGGTAAGGTCATTAGGCATAACATCTTCTGAGATGTCTTCCAGGAACTCATTGAAGATGTTGTAGAGAATCAGAAAATAAACAAACTCCGGAGAGTTCTCGTTGTAAACGGCCGCGATATGCTCGCAGACCTGGGCAGTAATATCTTCAAGTTTTTGCGGATCATGCCAGATCTGGTCGAATAATTTGAGATACGTTGCCGTTGTGGCAGGATCGGTCAGTTTATTAACGTAATTCGACACGGCATTGCCTTTTTGATAACCAAGGTCAACGGCGGTAAAACCATAGAGAGGAAGATAAACCGCCTTGGCTGCCGCACTCTCTATGCAGGCGAATTGCTGCATGGGCGCTGTGGTGCGGTTGGACTTAAACTGTGCTTTTCTCCCTATCCACTCTGCACACTCTTTGGCAATGGCCCGCTGGGTAAGTTCGTTCTTCAGCCGGAGTTCAAACTCGGTTCCATAGAGACTGCTCTCCCGGTGGAGTTTGGGGATATGAAACTCACGTTTTTCTTTTTTAAGTTTATCGGTGATTTGGTCGGTGATAAAGGTCGGTGCGGTGAAAATGAATTGCAGTGTATCAATTTGCTCAAGTTCAGCTTTCAGGGCTTCATAGGCGTAAATGGAAAAGCAGGAGGCAGCAATCTTCATCTTGCCATGTGGTCGAAGCGCCTCTTTCAGGTTCTCGCCAAGCAGAAGATTGATATTGTCGATAAGTTCCATGCTCGCCTTATAAAAATCTTATCATACACCGATAATGTTGGGTTTGTATTGGGACTGAAGCCTTGGCCACCTTTGGTAGTTTATGTGTCAGTGAAAACCACTTCGCCGTATGACCGACCTGTTTTGGTGCTTTGAATTAATGCAGCAGCCATATTAGGATCTTCATTTTCATTCAAATACCCCCGCCACTTCTTAACCATCTCTGTGAGATAGCAACCTTCTGCAAGAATAGGGTCAGAAGTTTTACAAATATGAGCCCAGGCGCGCGACCACTTGTAATCCTCGGGCTTATCCACCATGGCAGCCCTTGCCGGATTGTTTTCGACGCACCGCACTGCCGCATAGACATGTGGTTCGTCAAGTACGCAAGAAAAAAATCTGTTCTGCCATAGATGACCATTGTTGCCACTTTTTTCAATAAAAATGGTCGCTGTCCCTAATTTGCGTGTTCAGGACATTAGTCTGCCGGTCAATAGGGCTGCCACCACGGCCAGGGCCAGTCGATAGAAACCGAAGATCGAGAGACTGTGCCGGTTGAGGTAGCCAACCATCCATTTTACGGCTGCCGCTGCCGAAGCCGCGGCAAAAACAAAGCCGATCAACATGGTGTGCCACCCGTAGGCCTGGATCATGGCCGGGCCGCCATGCACCGCTTTGTAACCGGTGGCGGCGGTCAAGGTCACCACCCCCAGCAGGAAACTGAATTCCACCGCGCTGCTTAGACTCAACCCCACCAGGCAGCCGGCCAGGATCGTCACCAGGCTGCGGCTGGTGCCGGGCCACATCGCCAGACATTGGGTAGCGCCGATTATCAGCGCCATGCGTCGGTTGAGCGTTGTCAGCTCAGAACCTCTGTCCGCAATTTTTTGTTGGTGCGTCTGCTGCCATCGGGAAAAGAGGAGGATCACCAGGCCGCCGACAAACCAGGCTGCTATGATCGGCCACAGTCCGAAAAGATA
>Ga0208863_1001167_pt1 | contig 18024 bp, 9 predicted proteins | sample RifOxyD3_FD_184040 | JGI IMG/M metagenome (GOLD analysis project Ga0208863, IMG submission 184040) | Soil microbial communities from Rifle, Colorado - Rifle Oxygen_injection D3 (SPAdes) | ecosystem: Environmental > Terrestrial > Deep subsurface > Rock core/Sediment | place: Rifle, Colorado...
CGGCGGCGCTGCCACGGCCGATGCCGGTGGCGGCAGCACCATCTCTTTTGACCTGAACAACGTTACCCTGACTGTCACGATCCCGGCCGGCACCTCGGCCACCGACGTCTCCGCCCTGGTAGCCGGAGCCGTAAATTCGGTAACCGACCAGACCGGCGTCGTAGCCGTGGTCGGCGACGGCAACAACGGCGGCGCTGCCGGTGCCGACTCCGTTGTGCTCAGCAACAGCCGGGCCGGCGATGAAGGGGCCATCACCATTGCCAATCTGCAGGAACCGGACTCTGCTAGAAGCGGTCTTATTGCCGATACTTACTCAATAGCCATCGACCCCAATTCCAACACCGGCAAGATCTCCCTGGCCTCAAGCGCCTCCTTCGTGCTCAGCAGCCCGACAGTGGTCGACGATTCGATCCTCACGGAACTCGGTCTGGCCGGCGGCACGGGTGGATTTGGCGATGAAGCAGGCGATGGCACTCTGGTTTACGGCCCCCGCCTTGCCGATAGCGACCTGCTGCTCAACGGCCTTGAGCTGACCGGAATCAGTGATGACGGTCTCTCCGACATCTATGCTGACACCTCGGCAGCAGCCAAGGCCGATGCCATTAATACCTTGACCGCGGCAACCGGGATCACCGCCGTGGTAGAACCGGCATCGCTTACCGCCGTGCAGGCGGTTGAAGCAGGTATCGAAAAAACCGGACTGACCGGGGTAGTGACCAACGGCGCCATACCGGCCGGCGATCTTTCCATTAATGGCATCAGCATCGGCGCCATTGCCGGCGGCCCGGCAAACAACGGCCTGAACATGCTGAAAGCCGCCAATTCCAGAGCTGCCATCAATGCCGTAACCGTCCGGACCGAGATCACGGCGCGACTGACCACCCTGACAACAGGCGGAGTCGCCGCCGCCGGCACCACCACTACTGTCAGTTTTAATCTCAACAATGTCGGCATCAGCTTCAGAACCAATGCCAATCCGCTTAGCGATGCTGCCGCCGCCATTAACAGCGTCAGTGACCAGACAGGGGTGACGGCAGCGCTCGGCACCGGCAATAACGGCGCACCGGTCGGACAGCTGGTTCTAACTAATACGCTTAGCGGCGACGAATCAGCCATTGTTATCACCAATTTCAACGGCGGCCCCGGCACGGCTGACACCGGCCTCAGCAACATGAACCAGCAGCCGGATACCACCCACAACACCGGTACGATAACCTTCACCGCTCCCCGATCATTTACCCTGGCCGGCCCTGATCTGCATAAAATTGGCCTGGATGGAGGAGAAGACGTCACCGGTATACCCGGAGATATCGCCAACGACGGCAACCTCACCTATGGTTCAACCGCCGCTTATATCGGTACAGGCGATCTGATCATCAACGGGGTCGACATTTTCAGCAAAGCCACCCTGGCAGTCGCCAAAGACAGCACAAATTCCCTGATTGGCGCCATCAACGCCAAGACAGCCGAGACCGGCGTCAAGGCCGGCTGCAATGCTGACGGCCAACTCATCCTCACCGCAACCGATGGCCGCAACATCCATATCCGGACATCGGCAAACGGCGAGCGCATCACCCATCTCTCCGCCGGCTCACCGGTTTCCCCGCAGAACAAGGTGTACTTTGGAGCGCTCAAACTGGTATCCGACCGGGTCTTTTCAATCGCCACTACGCCCACCGCCAACTTCGAGCCCGGCCTGGAATCCCTCGGCCTGGCCGGCGGCGCAGCCGTCACCGACGAAGATAGCGATATTGCCGGGGACGGCGCCTTAAATGTGAACACCATCCATATCCAGACAGATGGCATCCGCTACACCGGCGATCGAGTCAACGACTTGAGCATCAAGGTTGGCAGCCGTACATCCCTGGCCATCGGCACAAACGGTAAAAACGCCTTTATGGATACCGGGGTATTGCAATCCCTGAAAACCCTTGAACAGATTCTAATGGGCAGTCAGTTCACCCAAACAGCCGGAAACGTGATGATTGCCGACACGCAAGTAGCGCTCGGCAGCAAAGCGAGCGGTCTTGAGCGTTATGCTGAACTGATTGCCGGTTCATTTACCGTCACCATCACCGATAATGATTTCTATCCACCGCAGACCAAAGATATTACCATTCAGTTCGATCCCGAAGTAGATACGGCAGAGAGTATCACCCAGAAGTTTAACGGCGTGCCGGAACTTAGCGCCGAATGGCAAAAAAACGGTGTCCTGTCCATTACCACTACTGATCCAAAACGTTACTCTTTTGTTCTAGGCAATGATTCCAGCGAGCTGCTCAATGTGCTCAATATCAATAATGAGGGCAATCAGAACTACGGACTGGAAAAAACCATCGCCAGTCTGGATGAGATAATGGGGGCGCTTACCACCCATATCTCCGATTTTGGCGCCAAGTCAAACCGCATCCAGGTCCAAAGCTCGATCTACACCAGTCTGGAACTGACCAACTCGGAATATCTTTCCGAAAAGGAAGACACCGATATAATCAAGGCCCTGATGGACCTGAAGACCAAAGAGGTAGCATACCAGGCTGCCCTGGCAGCCTCAGCCAAGACCATGCAATTAAGTCTTGTGGATTTCCTGCGCTGATGACGCTATAATCCTGATGAGCACCAAGGTGGATATTCTGATCTCCGCAGGAAACTACTCTTTTTGCCATGGAGGGCGCACATGCTGATACTTGCCAGGAAGACAGGCGAGGCAATAACCATCGCCAACAACATCACCATCAAGGTGCTGGATATTAAAGGTGGAATGGTCAAACTGGGAATCGAGGCGCCAACTGATGTCTCCGTCCACCGCGAAGAGATTTATCAACGCATTCTGGAACAGAACCGCCTGGCTGCCATGGGAGGTCCAATTGACATGACCGCCCTTACCTCGGCACTGCAGAGTACCATGGGACCACTTGGACCGGGCAGCAATAGCGGTCAACCGGAAACCGAGCCCAAAAAAGAGTAAAACGGCAAGTGTAATATGGAAACAGCTAACCAGGACAGCTCATTATCAGCATGCCACACCGGGACCTCAGCCCGGCAGCAGGTTCCTCAAACAGTTACCAGCAAGGGAAATAATACCATGAAGGTGCAAACCAGCAGATTCGGGGTTCTCGAAATTGACGACGCCAAGATAATCACCATGACCCAGCCATTCCTGGGCTTTCCCGACTCGAACCGCTTTATTCTGCAACCGCACGGACCGGAATCGCCCTGCATGTGGATGCAATCCCTTGACGAACCCGGCCTCGCCTTTGTGGTTATCCCGCCGGCCACAATCCATTACCAGTACAGACCTGAACTCCCCAAGTATGTAAAGGATGAACTACAGGCTGACGAAAGCTCGACCCTTGACACTCTGGTCATCCTGACCATTCCCCGCGACGACCCTTCGGCAGTGACTGCCAACCTGCTCGGACCGGTGGTCATCAACGTCAACAAACGCCTGGCCAAACAGGTTCTGCTTGACCCGCTCAAATATGACTGCTGCTGGCCGATCGGTTCCAAGGCTGCGTGAAACAAGAGAGCACAACAAAAAACCCGCCGAAGCGGGTTTTTTGTTGTTGAGTTGAATAGTTCAGTTACGATTAATTTTTATGGACAAGCTTAACGTCCTTTATGGTATTCGGTCCATGGCAGTTGATACAGGCGGCATCAGAACCAATACCTGCACTGCGGAGCGAATTGACCGTACCCGTCATACCCTTCATATGATCAGTCGGACTCACGCCCAGGACAGCGCTCACAACAGTGCTGGCATGACAGGAAGCACAGGCTGCGGCGGTGGGGCTGGACACCTTGTTGTCAGCTCCCGGCAGATTAACGCCGGAACGGGCCGTTGTAACCTCGGCCGCAGTTGCGCCGTCCAGAGCTGTCTGGGTATTGCTGGCCAGTACATCAGCCGGCAATGGCAAATCACAGGTGCCAGGCAAATGACAGACATCGCATTTATTGAGTAAAGCAGGGTAAGTCACTTCACTCCAGTCAAAGCCATAGGAGGTTCCACTGCGAGGCCTGACGAACTGGAACGGCGCAGTCGCACCACGCTTGGCTCCACCATGGATACCATGAATCATATCCTTCAGGTTGTTGGATGCCTCGGGCCAGGTTCTGGTGTTTTCATCAGTTGGGGGTTGAGTCCCAAAAGACAAAGTAACTGCATCAGCACCGGCGAGGGTGGCGACAGTTCGACCTGAAGAGCTCAGGTTCGGATTGTGACAGACCACGCAGAGCTGCGGGTTATTGACCCGATTGCCACCGTGGCCTTCGATAATCTCGTGGCATTTCAGACACTTGTCCTGATCAACCACTGTCCGCCTGACTGCATCGCCTGTAACAGCCACAACCGGGCCCCTGGCATGACGGGCGACTTTGCCTGCCGGCAGGACCTGGGTGAAATATCCTTGGAGGGCTACTGCCCGCAGGGTAGCGCCGACCGGGAACGGGGCGGTCGTCAGGGTAGCGGTGTAACGGTTATTGATGGTCTGGTGTTCAACCAGGGTGGCGTACAGTGCCGAGACATTAACACTGGCAGGTTGAGCTGCGGCTCTACCAATGTTGTTGTAATCAGCCGGGGTAGCAATACCATCCTGCGGCAGCGCATAAACGACCAGGAAGGACGGGGAACCGGTCAAGTCAGCCGGTTGAGCTGAAAGATCCATTCTCACACCGTCTCTCTTGATCGCAAAATCAACTACCGGCTGATTGCTGCCGTTTACGGTAACACCGTAAATTTCATAGGTAATCTCCGAAGCACCCTCAGGGGTCAGCGGGTTGTTCGGGGTCTTATTGATGGTCGTGTGGTACCCGGTGATTTGCTCAGGTATATGACAGAATTTACAACCACCATTAGCGGCCACAACATGATTAACACCATTAACAAAATCAACCGTATAATGGCAGGAACCGCAAGCCTCCTTGGTAGGATTGGTTTTCCAGAGGTCCGCAGCCGCACCATTATGGCACTTGGTGCAGTTCAGCATATCCTGAGGATAAGTGATTTCAGCCCAACTCATATCAGCGGCTGGATCATCAATGGCGCTGTGGATCTGGTGAATCATGGTGACGAAATCAAACTTGCTCTGGCCCATTGTTCTGTCTTCAGTTGCAGCGGGGTTACCTAATCCAATGCGTTGCCATTGGAAGCTGGGGTTATGGCAGGTGATACAAACCGCGGCGTTATCATTCATGTTGGCGTTGTGGCCACGGGTTCTGCCATTGTGGCAATCTCTACAGGCATTGGTCGTCACGGTCTGCTTAGTTTCGGCCAAGGCAACATTCAAAGCAGCAATCTTAAAGTCGCGGATACCGCCGGCAGCCAGGAACTTTACCCCGGCGACTGTAGCAGCGGAGAGATTGATTCTCACCCGGTTGATCGCGGTCAATTCCGGCGCTGCGTCCGGCATTGCTGTTGAAAAAATATAGGTGTAATTACCATTGCCGTTATCTGCCAGGGTGCCGATCGGGTATACCAGACCTGTATTATTGTTGATGCTGGTGCTGACCCGTTCGTAGGCCCACTGTTTCCAGTTGTCCATGTCGCCATTCGCTCCGGGGATTAAAGCAAGCCCGAAGATGCGGAGGTTAGAAGCTGCAAGGCCAAGGACCGGGGCACCCGTATCGTCCAATTTCACATCGAAATTGACTACCGGTACGAGGGCCGGCTTGGTAATGCTGACAATGCTGATAGTGACTGGTCTGCCTGCTACCGTGCCGACTGCGCAGCCGTTGGTCCCTATCTTCAAGGCACTGGCGGCCATGCCGATTTTTTTAGCCTTAACCCGGTAAAAATAGGTGATCTCTGCAGGCCGGGAGATTTCCGCCCCCAGGTTCACGCCGCTGTATGCCACGCGCAGGTTTGAGGTAAAGGCCTCGTCAGTCGCTTCTTCAAGTACATAATAGACACCCTTTGTCCTAGAGGCGCCCCAGGTTACCGTGAAATTGCCGTCAGCATCGGTAGCTGGGACAGTAATGCTGGCTGGTTTGGCACAGGGGGGCAATATCAGTACACCATGATTAACTACCGTCCAGGCAGATGCTGTAAAGCCGGCTTTGGTGGTCGCAACTCGGAAATACAATTTGCTGCCGATAAGTTTGCTGGTCGCGGTGTAGCTTAACCCCGTGCCTTTGTGAACCGCAACCGCACCGGTGAAGTCGGCTGCTGTTGATTGTTGCAGCGTATAGGATGCCCCGACCGAAGACGACGCCGTCCATGATACCGTGTACGTTCCCTCTGAATTGTCTTTAGGGGCAATAATTCTTCTTGATTGCTTCAGATCAATCTCACAGGGATTGGCACCTTTGACAAAAGCGCTGGGCACCATGCCGACTTTGGTGGCCTTGACCCGGTAGAAAAACTTCATGCCGGACTGGCGTTTAATGATATCAACCGTAAGAAGCTGACCAGTGTATACCTTGCGGACGTTGGCAGTAAAAGCGAGATTAGTCGCCTCCTCCACGGCATAAACAGCAGCAGCGGTGGCTGAAGCGGCCCAGGTTACCGTGTAGGCCCCGTCCGGGTCATTAACCGGCACCACCGGGGCACCCGGGCTCCCCACCGTTGCTGCTTGCGCGGCTGCGGCACAAAGCAGCATTATCCCCAGAGAGAGCAGGGATCGCAACAGGTAGACATATTTTCGCTTATTCATATCTGTCTTCTCCTTTGATTTGGGGATAATACCGACCAACACACCTCATGATAGTCAGTTATCTCCATATTAATAGCTGCAATGGCAAGCTAAATTAGTAAATGTTAATAGTCTATTATTGGCCTAATTTTTTTCCATAGTCAAGAGGTTTTATATGCCAAAATCCTTATTAATTATAGTCAAAAGAAAAGATATTGAGAGTATTAAACTACTATTTTATATATTTACTCCAATACCTCATTAAAACACTCCAAATCATCCATTATCACTTTTGATTTAAAGAGATAATCTTTTACGACCAACAGAGAATATCGAATAAAACTTGTGCCCCCCTTGCGAGGTATACACTAAACCGCAGAGTTATGAAGTAGTTAAACTTCGATACTCCTTGTTTCTTCTGCATGGGTTACAAACGTGATTCTGCAGCTTGAAAATATAGAATTTGCTTAAATCAACGAGATTGCGGCCTCCTCTGATCCAGGGAGGCCGCAACGCGTTTAAAAATCTCAATTATCTATCTTTAAGGACGGTCTTCCACCACTGCGACCGGGGGGACGGTATGATTACTCAGGTCGTCGATGGCATCCCACAGGAGCTGCTTTATATAGACCGGATTATGGATATAACCGGCCGGTTCCTTGTCTGCCAGTTGCCAGTTATAACAAGCCTTAAGTTGAGCGCCGCTGGCTATACCGCTGAAGTAAGGAGGATCGGGAAAAGCGGTCACTCCTGACCCTGTGATCAAACCAAGCAACTGAACCTTGAGGAGATTGATGTCGTCATAGTCTTTACCGACACCAAAGCCCATGGTACTGAAGGAGGTGGACAAACCGGTATCATGACAAGCCAGACATCCGGCCGATACCGGTTTGAAATCATGGTTTATGAAGTTTGCTCCAGCGGCATCGTTCAGATGACAGCCGGTGCAGGTCGTATAGTTTGAACTTGGCTGACCCAAAGCGACATGAGCTCCATAATTATTCTGACCGGCATACGGCTTGCCGTTGACGTACTCATAGCCACCGTGGACTACGCTGCCGAACAGAGAAGCAGCAGCAGCAAACTGATCAATATTGACAAATTTGAAATTACCGGCGGCAATCCTGGCATCCACCGTGGTGGTTGCTGCCCGCCCCTTATGGCAGGTCATACAAAGCTTGCTGTCATTGGCAAAGAACGCCGGGGTGAAGGGTGTAGTACCGGATTTAAGGATAACCCCGGAAGGGAAAACAACCTTGGTCGGCTGGATTCGCTCTGGATTCGGCTTTACCTGATAGGGTTCAATATGGCAACTGTTACAGCCGAGATTGCGGTGGCCGCTATCCCGGGTCAGCAGACTAACATTCCCGCCAAGCGCTTCGATCGAGTCGTAAAGGATCGCGACGATGTAGGAGGGGTTGTGGGCGTAGACGCCTGGGTCCTTCCGGGAAAAATGATAGTTATAGGCCGCCCTGAGCAGGGTGGCATCCATATCCGTATACCGATTATTGTAGGTAATCGCCCCGGTTTTAAAGAAATATGGGGCCGTATTCGCATTGTACTGGATGGCATGGCCAACGGTGTTGAGTGCGTAGTTTTTCAGGGCGGCAAGCAATTGGGCCTGCAATCCTTTCACCTCGTAATACATACCCTCGTTCATTTTCCCGTCACCATCGTAATCGGTATATGAGGCACTCATGGCGATTTTACGGACCTGGGCCAAGGCCCCGGCATAATCGAGGTCCGGATCAATCGTAATATTGGTGTGGCAGGTATTACAGCCGGCCGGACCTGCCCCGCTCTTGATGTACAACTTAACGGAGTGAGGGTCGTGACACTCGATGCACGTATCATGAGAGACAACATGCTTCAACCTGGAGGTGTACACCTTGCCGGTGAATTCATAGGCCCCTCTGGCCTGATTGCCATACAGGGTGGCGCCCGCCGCCCGATTATGGATATCCAGGAAGCTGTAAGGCCCGGCCGAAGCGGCTATCTCAGCATCTACCGTGAAGGTGGATTCCCGGCCGCCATGGCAGGTTATGCACAGGGTGTTGTCGCCCAGGCCTGCTACCGTCTGCAGAGTAGCGGCCGGATTGGTTTGGAGCTGCTTGACATGATCGGCTCGCCAATAATTAAAGGCAAAGGCGGGCATGGTCCGCCGGACGCCCAGTTCAAAGGCATCACCGGCAAAATTTTTCGCCTGCAGGTCATGGCAGCCGACGCATCCTATGACCCGTGCTTCCGTGACTGTTTCGGCGTAAGCAACCCCCATGGCCAATTGCACCAGACCCAAGGGGCTATGACATGGGATACAACCCTGGCCGGTAAAGGCCTTTCCTTGATAATCTCCGACAAAGTCTTTGGTTTGTCCCCACTTCCGGGCGAAACCGACGGCTGCTGCTTGAGCAAACTTGGTAGCCCCGTGGGCATCATGGCAGTAAAGGCAAGCCATTTCGTCGGCGGCGTTGATATTGAAGCCCTCGACAGCCGGGGTGATCGGATCATCGAAATGGCCAACAGCGCCAAAGACATCCGTATGTCCGAGCAGCAGAACCTTAGCCGGATCCTGCTTATAGGTGAATTTTTTAGTGGCGACATCCCAGGTGGGGGTCAAGAAATTCATGTGACAGGTGGAGCAGAGATTAAAGGAGGCAGAAAAAACGACCTTGGAGACATTAGCGGTGGCCGGGTTGCCGTCGTCATCCACGGAGAGAGTCGTTGCCGCCATCCGCAGTTGGCCGGAATGGGATTCGTGACAGGTCCGGCACTGCACCGGGGAGACATTGGCAAGCGGCGGCAGCGTATCAAGAGCGGAGTGCAGAGCAGTATCATCGAACCCGGTGGTGGTAGAGGCATACTGCCGGAACCCTTCATCAGAGTGACAGCGGCCGCAGAAGGCCGTAATCGACGCCGAGGTAAAACCGGCGGTCGCGATAGATTTAAGGTGGCCGCTGAGCTTGAAGTTCTCAAAGAGATTATTGCCGATAAACAGGTTGTTCGCGAGGTGCGGGGTGTTGGCATTATGGCATGCTCCGCAGGCGTTGAAATCAGGCTTGGCAACAGGAATTGGCACTGTAGCCCCGAAGTGCTTGCCGCCGGCGCCGTGACAGGCTTCGCAGCCAATCGCTGCCAAGCCGGCCGCCGGGATGGCATTGGGATTAGCGGCGGCAATCGCCGGATTATCAGCTAAAAAGGTTTTCAGGCGTGATTGGACCAGGCCGCCATCGCCGATCGGATCATGGCAATTCCGGCAGGTAGCCGGGCTGCCGGCATTGACCGTCAAGCTGTGGATAACATGTTTACTTTGGAGATATCGGCTAACTGCATTCGGATTGACAGTATCCGCTTTATGACAGCCGAGACAAGAGTAGGAGCCGACCCGGGCTATGCCGGTGGTCGGATCAACGCCCAGGGCATAACTTGTATTGGTTGTCGGGTCGGTCACCGTTCCGGGGGTAGTTGCAGAGGCTGTCCCGCCACCTGACTGATCTCCGCCTGAACCCGTGTTATTGCAACCCCAGAGCGCCATGCTGCCCATCACCAGCGCCAACAGAATCATTTTTCGTCCTAGCATGATGTTCTCCGCTTATTAATCAACGCCTTAATGGCACTTTCGGCATACACGACCATCACTGGCCTTGCTGATTCGCGTCTGAATTTTATCCCAATCGCGGGGATGGGGATTAATCTGCAAGCCGCTTACCGCACTGTGACATTTCATACAGACGTCGCCCTGCGGATGACATGCTTGACAGGTCATCAAATTTTTTCGGGCCTCACGGGCATGAACGTTGCTCCAGTTGTGGGACGGCAACAAGGTTTCGTTTAACACCGAATTATGCGGATGGCAGTTCTGGCACTGATCGGCAGTGAATTGACCATGGGCGTTTATGCCACCGAGATCGCTCCAGCCGCGGCGATGGGAGAGGATAGCCAGGTCGGCCGGCGCAAAACGTTCGTGGCAATTGCTGCAGTACTTCATCTCATGACAGGAGATGCACAACTGGGGGTTGGCACGGGCTGTAAGCGGGTGGCTGACATGAAAATCAGAGCGATGGACATTGATCAGGCTGGTGCTGAACTTCCCAGCTTGATCGCCAAATCCAGCCTGATGACACTCCAGGCAGAACTTCTGTTCGTGGCAGGCTGCACAATCCATGGTCTTCGCCTTAACTTCATTACGATGGTTCATCGGCCAAGTCAGGTCATGGGTTTTCAGGCCGGGGAAGACAACCTTGTCGATAAACTCCTGATCATGACACTCCAGACAGACTTTACTATCCGGCTTGATACTTTCGGCGTCCGGCAGATGACAGCTCGGGCAGGCCGGGGTCTCGGATTTTATGAGGTGAGTGGCATGATCGAAATCAGCGGCCCGGGCAGGCATTACCGTCAGAAGCATGAGCAAAGCAGGAAACAATATATAACGTATCATGGGACACCCCCTTAATCAAAAGCTTATGTTCAGCCGGGCCTGGCCTCGAAAATAATCATTGTGGACGGTCTCCGTCACCCGTTCGAGAATAGCCTGGGTGCTGATCCTTCTCGTCCAGGCATAGTCAACATCCGCCCAATATCGACCGCTGGTGGTTTCGTCCGTTTCATTATCTATGCGACGTTCCAGGACATTAATATTGACGCCAAGCCCGCACTGCAGATTTTCCAGCAGCAGATAGGCCCCTCGCGCCTTGAATCCCTGCAGATCCTGGCCATCTTCGTCATCCCGGAGCACGGCGCTGAAATAGCCGGAAAAGTTTTTGGTCCGGATCTTCTCAATTCCTGCCTCAAAAACATTGGCGTCACTCGTCTCTTCATAGAACTCATGGTGATAGCGGAAGAAGCTGTTCAAACCCAGGGCCAGCCGGTAGGTAATCTCGCCCATTGCTTCCTGGTAATGATCGGTAGCGAAAACCGAGTAGATCGAACTGGCTGAGAAGACCGGCAAAGAGTAGAGATACTCGGTCCGCAGAGACCAGTCAGGGGTGGGGTGAAAATTCAGACCGGCATGAAAATAGCTGATGGTATCAGCCAGATAATTGACTTGGACCTCACTGTATAGGGAGAGCCGGTCTTGATAATTATAATCGGCATCCAGCCCGATCAGTTCGTGAGTGAGCTCGCTGTCCTTCCTCTTCTGGAGGTAAGATAGTCCAAGGCCCAAACTTTTAAGGAAGGTAGTACGGATTTCAGCACCGCCGATCAGATCTTCGGCGTTATAGCCTTCGTAGTAGGAGACATCCCCGCCGCCGAACAACGAAACGCTAAATGGGCCCAGGTTGCGATATTTGAGCAGCACGCCGTCCATGATCGAAGCACCGGCAGTAGTGGACAGAAACTGACGGCCCAGCTTTACATCAAGGTTATCAACAATACCCTTTTTTTCCAGATAGGCATAATAGAGCTGGCTGTCAACATCCTCTTCATTACTGAGATCCGTGGCCAAGCGGCCATAAGACCTGAAGTTCATACCAGCTCTGTCAAGATCAAGACCATTGATCATCAGATACTGATAGACCGGGGTAGCCGTCTTATCCTGCCCGTTCCTGTAAAACTCAATGACCGTGCTGGCCCGACCCGAGATCTCCGGTCCTGCTGCAGCTACCGAATTGGGCAGTACCGAGATCAGCTGAAACACGACACTGCCAATTACAATACATTGCCGAATCTGCATGTTGACTCCTTTTGTGTTTATCGGATGTCCGGGACTTTGCTGAAGAGTAATCCCCCAAAGTCCGTGGCAAATCGCATCGTAAATGTTAAGGCCTTTGTGCAAACGCCTCGCAAGAGGCGCTGTTAACTGACCAAATGGACAAGCAAAACCGACCAAAATTACTGGTGCGGATCAAAAAAATGCAACCTGTTGATTATCGCCATATATGGCGTTTCATGTGCCGCAAATACAGTGATAAAATGCGATTTTTAAATTAAATGGTAAGAAATAGTGAGATAAAATTAAATGGTTTCGCTATTTCACGCCTTCTCCCCAAAAAACAATATAAATCAAGCTTGCATATTTAAAAAACAGTAATGTTTTTAGCATATACAAATTCGAAATTGCAAGTCAACTTTTTTATGTCAATTTTTTTTATAAAAGAAATGGCTGTAAATTCGGGCTAATATGAAATCTTCAATATTTCATAATATTTTCACATAATCATAAATATTACCAAAGCAAATTACTCAAACATAACGACAGTACTTACTTTTTGCCAAAAAGCAGAAAAGCAACTAACGTGCCAGAGAAAACCTGCGAATACTTATTGCACAACCCCTTGGCTATACAGGTAAAAATTGAACTAGAGGGGAGTAGGTGAAGGGAAAACCATCAGCGGAATCTGTCATATTTAACGCAACTGTCATATATGACAGACTACGTCAGTTATTCCCATCAAAAAAGCCGGTCAACTCGACATCTCCCATCCCCTAGCCGCCCAGACTCAATACCATTATTTTATATACGTTGTATATTTTAAAACGTTTTAATTGACAAATCGTTTTAAAAATGCAAACATCTTACATATTGCAACTAATATGGAGGCTAATAATGGAGAACATAACCGGCAAAGCAGTCACCCAGGACAACTATCTAAAAACACGCCTTTATCTTGTGAGCGAACTAAAGATATTGGCAAAGAGTCATTCGGTAATTATTGAGGCGCCACGCCGGTTCGGGAAAACAAGCGTGATCAAGGAGCTGATAAGACAGGAGAACGCAAAACAGGAAGATGACAAAGAATTCAATATAATTTTTCTTGAGCTTGAAGGCGAGGAGACCATAGAAAATTTTTGTTGCATCTCTGCCGGGAGGCCTGCCGTGAGCAACAGATGTACCAATCTTTTTTTCACGAAAAATGTGATTACGAGATATTTCAGGAAGTAGTTGACCGCTTAATCTTTGAAGGCTATCTGACCAGGGATTTGTCCGACAATAACAACCTCAGGTTTATCTCTCCCCTGTTGAAGGATTGGTGGGCCTGTAAAAAGACAGGGGGATTCTGATGCATAAATATAACCCTCGAAAAAAAGACTATCAACAGCTTGACAGTTCTCTGGTAGGCGCAGCCCGCCGGGATTTCCTGAATACCATAATCAAGGAGCTGTCCCTAAAGAGTGACGAAAGCCCAAAACAGCATTGGCTGGTGGTAGGACCACGAGGAATCGGCAAGTCTCATCTGCTGACCCTTCTTTATCATAAGGTGAAACTCTCTCCCGAATTGAGCCGTCTATGGATACCGGTTTTATTCCCCGAGGAGACGCGGATGGAGTCGAACCTCGCCAAGTTTCTGGAAAGGGCGGTCAATGAGATTATCCATGAATTGCATGAAAATGACCTCAATACTGCGGAAGCGATCCGCGACAAAATCGCCAGGACCAAAACTCTGCCCGCCCAGGAAAGAGACGAGTATCTTTTTTCAGTCCTGGCCTGGATCACGGAGGCCACCGGCAAGTACATCCTCTTTATCACCGAAAACCTGCAACACCTCCTGGGGAAAAAGCTAAGTCTCCTTGAGCAGAAAAAGCTCAGGGCCTTTCTGCAAACCAGTGATACCGTGACCTTGTTGGGTTCTGCGACCACTGTGTTCAATGCGCTGCATGACCACAGCAATCCCTTTTATAATTTTTTCCATATCCATCGCCTGACCGACCTTACTTTTGACGAAATGAAGGTCATGATCGGTGCCATACTCACCGCGACGGGCCGGACGGATCTCGCCGAGCGGGTTAATCTGAATGAGGCCAGAATTAAAGCCTTTTCCGTGTTTACCGGCGGCAATCCGCGCATGGCGGTATTTTTGGCAGACATCCTCAAAACCGATGTCCCGGAAGAGACGCTCGATCTGATGGACGGCATCCTGGATGAACTGACCCCCTATTTTGAAACGATTTTCAAAGACATCCCCGATTGCCTGGAAGCGGTCATCAACACCCTGGCTGCCTTTGAGCCCGCCCAAAGCCCGACCGAGATTACCGCCCATCTTGAAGGCCAGTCCACCACCATCAGAAATTATCTCAAGCAGCTTAAGGATAACGGTTATGTGCGGGTAGCCTTTTCACGGGGGAGATCAAACTATTACTGTTTGAACGAATACCTGTACCGAATATGGTTCCAGATGCGGGATAGCGGCCACAGGGAAGAGACCAGGTGGCTCCTGGAATTGTTGCTGATGCTCTACTCGCCGGCCACGCTCCTTGAAGAATTCCTGCCTTACGGTCGAGCCCTGGCAGTCGCATCCGACCAGGAAGGCGCACTGGATGCCTATCTGAAATACATCAAATTCAACCTGGGGAATTACTTTACCGACCTGGATTTCCAGAAGCTCTACCAAGAGGATATCCAGCCGGTATTGGCGAAGATGACCCCGGGATCTTATATCGAAAAACTGTACACCCCGGCAGAGGCAAAAAATCTGTCCCGGATTCGAAACTGCATGATCCTGGTTCTTTTTGGCAAGCATGAAATCGTTCATGAGCATATCCCCGCAATCCTGGCGGCTACTAACGGACAAAACAAAGCAGAGAGAGATGCCCTGGAGCTGCTGTTTTTTTCGATCAAATTGATGTTATGGATCAATTTATGTCTGAGTAAAACCCATGAAGCGCTCAGCTTGACTGAACTCTATGGGGAATACATCAAATCTCTTCCGGCAATGAACAAGAAAGAAATGGAGGTGCGCAGTCTGGCACTAGGACTCTTGAAACTCCAGATCGCCAAGAATATTGAACCGGAATCCACGAGAAAAATTTTCCTACAGTTGGCGGCAGACCCTGATATCCCCTTTGCCGAGGTGCTGCTCAAGGTTTTAACATGTATAAGCGAGCCGGACTCGCTGCAGTCACAACAGTTCCTGAGCGATAAAATCATTGCCGAGGTGGTAAAGGGGCTGGCCCCACCAAAAAATAAAAAGGAAACACCTTGCGATTCATGCGGAATTTCTTGTTGATCACGCATTCTGGACGGTGGATTGCAGATGAGCTGCCTTCGAAATACCGCTCTTGGGGCCATCGGGGTCGTAGGGGCGAAAGATCTTTCGCCCCTACAGCCGTCGCGTCGTACAGGATCGGACGTTTTTAAGATCAAGACACGACCGTATCGGACGGGTCAAAAAACCGCCATCTCAAATGCTCATTGAAAATACCTATGCCGACTTCCCAGGCCTTGACTTGCTCAGATAGTACTCGTAATCGCCCTCATAGATCCGCATCTCCCCATGGTCGATCTCAAACACCCGATTAACCAGAGAACGGAGGAAATGGCGGTCGTGGCTCACCAGAACTACTGTGCCGGTAAACTTCCTGAGCGCCTCCAGCAGAAACTCCCTGGACAGGATATCAAGATGGTTGGTCGGCTCGTCGAGGATCAGAAAATTTAGTGGCCTGGCCAGGATGGTCGCCAGGACCACGCGACTTTTCTCGCCGCCTGAGAGGTTGGCGATCCGCTTATCAACGCTGTCGCCTTGAAACAGAAAAGCGGCGCAGAGGTTACGGATGGCGCCGATGGTGGCATTAGGCATGGCGTCCTGAACAGTGGTAAAAACCGTCTGCCGAGGATCGAGCAGATCCATGGCATGCTGGCTGAAGTAACCGGGAAAGACACTCGCCCCTAAGGTGGCGCTGCCGGCGGTTGGCGTGACCTGACCGGCCAGAACCTTCAGAAAGGTTGATTTGCCGGCGCCATTGACGCCGACGACGGCGATCTTCTCCTGCCGGCGAATGACACCCGACACCCCGCCGAAGACCGATCTTTGCCCGCCATCCGGCAAAGGCCAGCTCTTGCCAAGCCCTGCCAACCGAACGACATCGTCGCCACTCCGCGGCGGCTCAGCAAATTCAAAGCGAACGGTTCTCTGTTCCGGCGGCAGCTCGATCCGGTCGATCTTATCAATCTTTTTAACCCGTGACTGCACCTGGGAGGCGTGAGAGGCGCGGGCGGCAAAACGGGCGATAAACTCCTCTTCCTTGGCCAGCATCTCCTGCTGCCGTCGATAACTGGCCTGCAGCTGCTCCCGCCTGATCTCCCGTTCCCGGAGGTAGAAATCGTAGTTGCCGCTATAGGTGGTTACGGTCCGGTTTGCCACCTCAATAATAGTAGTGACGATCCGGTTCATGAAATCGCGATCATGACAGGTCATGAGCAGGGCGCCCTTGAATTCGCTGGCCAGCCACTCCTCAAGCCAGATAATCGATTCAACATCGAGATGATTGGTCGGCTCATCGAGCAGCAGAACATCAGGGTTCAGAGTCAGGATTGTCGCCAGGGCAATGCGCATCTTCCAGCCGCCGCTGAAGGTCTCGACCGGCCGGTCATAGTCGCCGGGGCCGATACCCAGGCCGGTCAGAACAGTCTGGGCCCGGCTTTCAAGATCATAGCCACCCCGGTGTTCAAACTCCTCTACAGCATCGCCGTAGCGTGCCAACAGGGCGCTCATCTCCTCATCCGGCATGGGTTCGGCCATAGCCATCTCCATAGTCCGCATCTCTTCGCCCAACCGGACGGTCGCCCCGGAGGCGGCCATAACCTCAGCCAGGGCGGAACGGCCCGCCATGTCGCCGACATCCTGTGAAAAATAGCCGATAACTGTTTTTCTGGCGCAGGAGATCTCGCCGCTGTCCGCCTTCTCTTCACCGGTGATCAACCTGAAGATCGTGGTTTTGCCGGCGCCGTTCGGCCCGACCAGGCCATTGCGCGAAGCCGGCAGGATTTGCAGGCTCGCCTGTTGAAAAAGGACCTGATCACCATGCTGCCTGGTGATATTGTTTAAATGGATCATATAATGTTACTCCTAACCTCGACAACCTGGTCAAATAACTTTATTAAATTTTTGCGAGACTGATATCATGGCGGCAAAAGGGGTGCAAGGCTATTTTTAACTTATTAAGCTGAATCTGCAGTTCACAATTGACTTATCATCTTCATATTTAGTAGTTTTAACTATTGTCGGAGTCATAATATGTCGGCATCGCGACCCCCTTGCGAAATCCTGGAATGATTGCAATGAAAAACCAAAATTATCTATGACAACCGCTCTAGAAAAAAAAAGGCTCCTCTACCTGAGCCTGCTCGTTGCTATCTTCCTGCTGAACGACCTGCCCCTCATGCACGCCAAGAGCTACACTCTATGGATATTCATTGATTATGCCGTCAGGGTTCTGGTACTCTCACTTATAACGTATCTTGTCCTCGAAAAAGGCGCCAAAATTTCCGAATTCGGCCTGGTGCCGATCAAAATCAAAGATGGCATCGAATGGTCACTGCTCCTCTCTTTAATCGGGGTATTGATCGATCAGATAGTCTGGCGTTTTTTTGAGTATAATCTGCCGCAGACCAAAATGATGTCTTTTCCTGCGCCGACCAGTTCGATACTGAACGTTATTGATCTCACCTTCGGGCTCACAC
>Ga0208863_1001169_pt1 | contig 17989 bp, 23 predicted proteins | sample RifOxyD3_FD_184040 | JGI IMG/M metagenome (GOLD analysis project Ga0208863, IMG submission 184040) | Soil microbial communities from Rifle, Colorado - Rifle Oxygen_injection D3 (SPAdes) | ecosystem: Environmental > Terrestrial > Deep subsurface > Rock core/Sediment | place: Rifle, Colorado...
GGTGATTGGCGCCAATTCGATTCCTCGACGTCGCCAGCTTGGGTCGTAAGCAAATACATAGCAACCCGGACGCGGGTCCGGTGCCACCGCGCCAACACGCATTCCCCAAATACGCACCTCGATGACCGGGGTACTCATGGGCCTACCTTCGGGGGCTTAGTGGTACGCCGTGCGCGTTGCTGCACTTTGGCTTGGCGCAATAAATCGAGGGGATTGACACTAATTTCAGGTGCGAGCATGTCAATTCCCTGTAGGTATTCGAGTGCCTTCAATACACGCAACAAGGTGGCGACCGTTGAGCCGCGACCAGACTCAAGGTTGCGCAGCGCTTTTTCAGAGATACCCGCCTTCTCGGCTGTGGTGCACTGATCAAAGTTACGATTAAGACGTAAACGGCGTAATCGTTCCCCCAGTACGATTTGGAGCTCTTCCGGTGTATTGAAGATCAGTTCGCTCATGCGGTTATTATATGCCTGTTAATTGCTATTAACGTCAGCAATCGGTCATTATATGCCTGTTAATATAATTTAATATGACAAACTCAACTCTAAAGTGCAACTTTAACGTGAAACTCGCGTACCGCCGCTTTCTTACTGATTTAATTAAAATTTTTATTCAAAAAATAAAAAAACATACGAAAAAATGACGAAAAACGTACTGGGTTGATTAGTCACTCCTTACGCTGTACTCGAACCAAAAATTGCAAACGCAATGCGATCCTGGGTTCCAACGTCATAATAGTCGTCCTTCTTTGAACGCAACAACGTGGATAGGCACATTGACCATAACCCGTTACGACTGACCAACGTCTGGAAGTGCGCTTGCCGCCGTTATTTCTTACTGCTTCAGGGGCGGCCATAACCTAGCGACATGCACCAACGCAAGAATCCATACTGTCTGATCTACGACTTCGTACACCAGACGGTAATTTTCGTGTGGAATGAGTTCGCGGGTGCCTCGAATCTTGCCGGGGTGTCCAAGCATCGGTTGATCGCCCAGACTTGTCGCTGTATTTGAAAAAATCTCATCCATGCGTATAGCCGCCGTGGGATTGCCGAGACTGATGTAGTCGAAGATGTCGCTACGATCAAGCTGCGCCGCAGAGGCCCACAGCACTTTCATGCGTTAACGTTTTCAACATTGACCTGTGCCACGGCTCTACGAGCTGCGAACGTTGCTTCGACTTCCTCATTGCTGACAAACTGCCCGTTGCGTATTTGCTCACGCGCCAGATCAATCTTGCCACTTAAAAAATCTTCATATTTCCGTGCATCGCGCTGGCGTTGCACAAAATCACGCATCAACTCGCGCAGAATTTGCGAAGCCGGACGATGACTGGCTTCAGCCTCGGCCATAAATTCGGCGCGCAGTTCGGGTTCGAGCTTCATGGTAAAAACGGCTTCTTTGGACATGATAGTGCCTCCATTCAATAACGTACTGACGAAGTATATACGTTTTTAATGTTCCCCCTGCCTAAACCGATAGAAATTCTTCCCACTTCCCACTTCCCACTTCCCACTTCCCACTTCCCACTTCCCACTTCCCACTTCCCACTTCCCACTCCCCAGCCTCACAGCAATGCAAAATACTGCTGGGCTACGATGCGCCAGGTATAACGGCGCTGAGCTATTTCCAGCATATCGGCGCCGACACTTGCCGCCGTCTGAGCATCAGTTTTTTCGATCAAAGACTTTAATTCATCAGCATTTTTAAAAAACAGCGCCTTATTTTCCGTAGTGCTGCGATTATAGTTGCAGTCAAACGCAAACACGGGCTTACCAAAATGCATGGCCTCGACCAAAGAGGGATTAGTCCCCCCTGCAGAGTGACCATGAATGACATACGAAGCATTCAAACGCATCGTCTTCAGCTTGGCAATATCATAAACCGGGTCCAACAAATAAAGATGACTACAGAAAGCGTACTGCTCCTGAAGCCGTCGACCATACTCGCTGCTCTTCCAGTTACCCACCATCACAAGCGCATGCGAAGACAGACCGAAAAACGCCTCCAGCACAACATGAATATTATTTTCCGGTTCAATACGGCACACTGAAAAAGCGTAATGAGACGGCAGCGAATATTCATCCACAGGTGCAGCCTCAATTGCCACAGCATGGTCGCCACCGTAGGCAATCACATGACTATCCAGTCCGTATGCCTCTTTCACATATTCGGCAATAGCGCCATTATCGGAAATAATCTCATGCGAAAAGCGCACCGCCATTTTTTCGGAAAAATGCAGGAACTTCCCAGCTAATCCTTGCCATTTTTCCCTGCGCCACTCGATGCCATCGATATTAGTGACTATGCGAACCGATGAAAACAGTCGCACCAGCGGTAAAACAATCGCCCCGGAAACACCCAGCAATAAAATCACATCGTAGCGATGCCAAATAGCCGATAACAACGACCAAATGTCGTAAGGGATGCTCTGAGCGCCATTTGCATTAAGTGGAACATACTTCAAACGAGCAGAAAGATACGACGGAACTTTCTCCGCATAACTCTTGCTGCTGCAATATACCGTCAATTCATCTGTTAGCTTTTCGGCGTTATGGTATCTGACCAGATTCTCAGCCAGCGTCTCAAATCCGCCGTAATTTGCAGGGACACCAACCGTGCCTATGATTGCGATTTGCTTCTCTTTCACGCCAAATCCAATTGCTCTGCATCAAGTTTTTCCAAGACGTCATAAATGTTATCGATCTTACCGCCGAGAATCGAATAGCATCCAGCCAAATTTTCATGTCTTTCGAACAAAATTGACCTCCTGTCATCCCCCTCATTCTTAACCAGTATGGTTTTCACTTCGAATAATGAGTCCACGTACCCCATCCTTTAAATAGACCATTTTTGACACAGCATGCAGCAAAATAATATTTTCCATAACAAATCGATATATTAATAACCAAGTTCAGACATTGTCTGATTAAATAATGTCACGATGCAGGGGTGCATTGTGAATGCCTTTGCATTCGCAACAGGAGCAAGCGTCTTGGCAGCATATTCGACGCAGACAGAATCTACGGGCAAGCCACAAAAATAGAATAGTTCAGTCATCTTGCTTTCCGGACTGGCAACCAAATCTTCGTACTTCAGCATCAATACGTTCTCTTGATTTTCTCGAATGAGTCTCAAGCCCTCGCGCATAGTCACAATCCACTCAACAGCGGCCATATCCTGATGATCTGATATCCCCCTAATCTCCTGAATAATACTTTCAAAAGCATTATCCTTCGAGACAACTTGATCCAAGAGCAGATTCCACTTGCGTTTATTAACGCCCCACCAGTCGTGTGTTTCACTTTCGGTCGAGACGCCCAATCTCCTTGACCAGTTTTGAATCGAACTACATGTATCCCAACCATTGCGGACTAGAAAAATAAATTTCGCATCAGAAAATATCTCTTGCACAAATTCAATTCTAAAAATAAGTTCTGGATACTTATCCACGACCCTTTTCGAACCAGTAACAGCAAGATATGCGCCATACAATCGATGCATATTTCTTTTGACCTTAGTCGTAACATCGCACGTATCCAAACGATAGTTTGCTAAACCCAGAGAATAGCTACCAATCAAATCTTCATTGGCAAAGGCGGAGTGCCACAACGCCTTTGGTTCGTTCAAAAACCCCACTTCTCGGTGCATGGAAAGCACGATTCCCAGCACCGTCGTGCCGCTACGACCCGTACCCAGAATAAAAACCGGCTTCTCAACGCAGCCTAATTGTGGCAGAAATTTCTCTACCGCAAAATGTGCAAATACTAAAGGATTGATCCACCGCCCCCTAGTAGTTAGAGGTCGGCCTTCAAATAATCCGTAACTAACTAAACGAGCCCATAATTTCCAGGGCCGCAATTTTAAATATAGAGAATCAAGCTGAGCAATCATTTTAAATTTCTGTAGTGGATGAATGATCCGCACTCATAACACGAGACTTTGCAAAGGAAACCCAATCTTCTTCGGCCGAAATAGATCCAATCTCTTTGGCAGGCACCCCCGCCACAACAGCATTATTACGAATATCTTTTGTTACAACTGCACCGGCGCCAACGATCACATGACTACCAATAATGAGCGCTGCGCGCCCTCTAACGTTACTGATTACTGTAGCATTTGCATACAACGCAACATTGTCACCAATAACCACATTGGGGCCCCCAATAGTGACACGTTGAAGGATAAGGCAGTTTTTACCAATCACAGCTGTAGGATTAACCACCAATCCACGAGCATGAGCAAAAACCAAACCACCGCCAGCCTGAACACGCGGACCGATCCAAACACCTGCAATTAAATCGTTCAACATCGTGCAGAGATACGACAAAGGCCTTAACAACTTGTATTGATAGCACCATTGGGCTAGCCGAAAAATAAATACTGTTCGAGCATCTGGATAGTAAATATATTTCAGCCACCCCTTCTCGGGATGTACCAAATTGAACGACTGCATATCCATGATTAATGTTTTGAATAACTTCATAATTAAATACATCTTTTTAATTTTAGGCGTTGGTCTCAATCTTTCGCGTACCAACTTGCTTCGCAGGTGAACCAACCATAATGGCAAATGGAGGCACATCACGAGTGACAACACTATTTGCACCGATAACAGCCCAATCACCAATCACTACTGGTTTTGCAATAACCACATTTGCGCCAATAAAAACATAATTCCCGATTATTACTTCTCCATCGTAAAAACGGAAAGGTCGGTTTATTTCCGGTATAAATTTTGTATCAAAAAAATGCGTGAAAATTTTCGTTCCTGTTGTAATGCGCACCCAAGAACCCACAGTAATTAAATCAGGTCGAATGTCGTCAAAATACACATTTTCACCAATAAATATCGAGCTAAAATCCAAAAAATTAACGCCCAATATACTTGACAATCTTATACGCATTGAAGATGGTACAAAGGAAAAACGAGCTATTAATTGGCACAATTTCCCAATAACACGCTTAGTAGATTTATTTACATTTGCCGTGCTCATTCGCTTGCCATCTCCAAGTAGATTCAATACCATTTTCCAACCCTACAAGCGGGAGCCAGTCAAACATAGATTTGGTACCTGATATATCTAATGTAATTTTCGATACATCATAGCCACGCCCCACCTTATAATCTGGTGCAATCCGCATACCTGTTACTGCAGACAAAATTCCGACAACATCATTAATGGAATACCCCACACCACTTCCAGCATTATAAATACCACTAACATTCTTTTCACCGGCCAACACGCAAAGAGCGACAAGATCACCTACATATATGAAATCTCGAACTACACTCCCGTCGCCCCATATCTCAATTGATTCTCCCGCCAATAATTTTTCGATAAATGTGCCGATGACACCTTGCACTCCCGAATGCCCTTGACGTTCACCGTAGGGGTTGGAAGCACGTAATACCACATATTCCAAACCATGTAGATGATGGAACATTACTAGATAGTTCTCGATAGCAACCTTGACTACACCATAGGAGCAGATTGGTCGCAATGGATGTGATTCCGGTATCGGCACGCTCTTAGGAATTCCATATACAGTGCCTCCAGACGAGAGATAAACGATACGTCTTATGTTCTTATGGATCATTAATTGCAACAAACGAACAGTGTTAATGAGGTTGCCTTGAATATCGTTTACAGGATCAAGATTGGATGTTGAGGGGACAGTGGTGCTAATCAGGTGATAGACCACTTCAACACCTTCTAAAGCCTCGGCTAACGAAGGTGAGTCTGAGAAATCGCCAAAACGATAGTCAACATTAGCGAATGGTGACCGGTAAAGATCAGCGGAACGATCGTAGACCCTTACCTTATGCCCTGCAGCAAGCAAGTCATCTACAAGATGCGAGCCTATAAATCCGCCACCACCAAGCACCAAAACCCTCATGCCAACACTCCTATATAAATATTCATAATATCTGCATAAAACTTTACGTCATTGAACTCAGTATCCGCATAGAGTTTGGCCGCCCCCCCCATGCTTTTTGTGCGAGCAATATCAGTCATCAGTATGTTTAACGCATCCGCCAGAGCATTTGCGTCAGTCGCCTCATAGACTAAGCCGCGCTCGCAATGTGAAACTAACTCTGTGATACCACCACGGTTAGAACCGATGACGGGTTTTCCCATGGCGAACGATTGCAAAATCACATAAGGAAAATTCTCATGCCAGAGTGAAGGAACGACGACAAAACGACTGTCACTCAATATCTTATCCAGTTCAGCCCCCCACTTCGCACCGACAAAACGTACATGAGTCAAGCTGCGCTCATTAGCCTGTTGTTTGAGCTTAACCAAATCAGGGCCGTCACCCACCACGACTAACGGAACATCTCTGGCAATTGCGGCCGCATCAAGCAACACATTCACGCCCTTCTCATCAATGATACGACCAAAGTAAAGCGCGTAATCACCCAATTTATCAGACGCATGATGAACTTGCGCATCATAGGGATTGCGCAGCATCGCCCAGCGAAAATTACCTTGCCCCCAAAACTCTTCAGTTTTATGCGCCATAAATTCACTAGCGAACAAAAAGGTGTGCACATTCTTACGATAAATATCGAGGATATTGTGGCTATATGCCTCCACTGAGCTGGCAACGCTATAACTCAGCGAGCTATGACAACAGCGATTGACAACTGCACGATAAAACTTGCCGCCCTTGCACTCCTCGCAAATCTTGCCATGGTGATACAGCTTGTAATTGGGGCAAATGTGTTTATAGTCGTTACAACTCATAACTACTGGCACACCCGCTTCTCTTGCGGCATCGAGGATGGCAGGGGTGAGTTGCACGTAGATGGCAAAGGCATGAACGATGTCAGGCTTGAAGTCAACGATCAACTGTGCCATTGCTTGCTTGGCTTCGCGATTATAGAGCATGCGCGGAAAATGAATTGCCTTGGCAAGCAGCCCCCCATCACTGTAAGAAGCCACGGATGGAAAGTAATCTCGCCATGGCGTTTCAGCCGACTCGGCCATTGCAGAGAAATAAGCCACATCATGCCCTTGCTCAGTAAGCACGCGACCGACCTCACGATAAAAAACTTCGGCCCCTCCAGTAACCATAAATTTATTATGAGCCAACAAAATTTTCATATATGCTAACGCGCTAAAAATTTAAGCAAATTACCGACTTTGTGGCCAGACACCTTTGCTTCTACGCCAGATGAATGAATAAGAAACATTAACGTAATAGCCAGATAAAAATAAACATTGTTAGTCGGCATTGATATAAAAATGCCACTTAACAAATATGTTTGCACGCTCACTAATAACGCAATCATTGCAATCTGCTTATCACTACCAGATTGAATGTCACGGATCTTTTTGGAGGCTATATGAATAAACAAAAATATTTGAATACAATATAGAGTAAAGGTAGCCAATCCTCCCTCGAGTAGCAATCGCAAATAATAATTATCGAGGCCTTCAAGCCCTTCCAAAACATTAAAATTTTGCATCATACCATAGCCTAAAATCAACCTATCTGAAATAGCCTGGAGAACAACATCATACTGCCCGAGTCGCTCAGAAGTGCTTGCCACATATAAGCTATCTGAGGCTATAGTTTCTACAAACCACTCTGGATATATCACAGAAACCAAAAGAGCCAATCCACCAACTGTAAACAACGTCCGAATCAATAAAGTGATTAATAACTTTTGCTGCTTAACTAGAACACTTTGAAAGTGATAGGCAGATAGTAAACCTACCGCAATCATAAAAATTAAAATACCACTCCTAGAGTCAGTCAAATAGATAACTGGCATGACTAACACACCACTTAGTACGGCAAGCCACTTCTTAATGGCCATTCGATACGAATAATAAGCTATTGGGAAAATGAAACATAAAAACTCACTTAATAGCAGCGGATTATCAAACATTGAAGTCACTCGATAACTATCACCTCGAAAAATACCCATGGACATATCCCAGCCCTGCGTAACCTCAATCGCAGCACCTTGGAGCAACGGATGCTGAATAAAGTATTCAACAAATGATAAAATCTCAGTGACTAACGCGCTTGACATAACTACTACAAGTAATCGTCTGAATACAATCGAATTACTTATGTAGCGTGCTGCCAATGATATCATCACAAACAAAAGAACTCCTTCATCCATCCAATAAATCACGTTTACAACGTCTTCACTTAGAAGAGTTGAAATAAATTTTGCGACATATAACAATGTTAATATGTAGAAAAAATTTCTCCACCGATGAAAAAAAGACCAAACGCCTCGCCATTCTGATGAGTTTTTACTTATTGCAATAAAAATAGCAAATGCTAATGAGTAAATCATAAGTCGCCTTATCGAAAGAGCCCCACCCCCTAACTCAATAGCGATATAACGAGGAACAAATGGCAAAGAAAAAACAAACAACAAAAAAGCAGTTTGAAGACGTAATACGGCAATAATAAAAAAAATTAATCCTGCGATAGCAACAATCAAACTCATCAGAAAATCACCTTATAAAATAAAGATTTACATCGGAGTATCATGGAAATTGATAAAAAAACAGGGTGAGACAGCAGCAGCAATACAAGCTTAACTTTTACACCCCATGGAATACTACTCTTAATAAACTTTAAACTTACTACTTGTCCAGCAGACTGGTAATAAAATGTTTTATCAAGATCATGCACATCATGTGAGCATGATCTAATTTTATATAAACGATGCTTTGAAGCCATATTATTAATCACAGCGTGCATTTTTTTAATCCATGCCTCATCAAAATGAGACAACAATCTTTGCTTCCCATCAATTTTTTGACTATGAAATAGCATACTTTCTACTTTATCAACTACCAAATTTTGCTTTACTAAATCAGAACATAGCGAGTCAAAATAAGCAAAACCTGTATCAATAGGAACTATAGGGATATCTTTTGAAACAGCCTCACAAAGAGCCGTAAAGCCACTAATTGGGTAAGAATCAAGATACACGTCTGCCACAGATAACAACCTGTTTAACTCAAGATGTGAACAACTCGGTATTAATAATAGACGATCTGAAAAATAAAATTTTAACAACCTCCAAACGACACTGTTCGGTCTAACACCGACAACAACTATTAGTACATTTTTATTGCGACGAAGAATATCAATTAAAATTCTCTGGAATGAGTTATTTATTGATGCTGGGAAATACTTGTAAAAATGTCCACAAGAAAATATCACTTTTAATTTTTGTGGCAATCCTAGGCTTTCACGAATTACAGATTTGTTCAATTTTTCATCTGTAGCCTCGACTGAAAGTGGAATTGGCAATACTTCACCATCTAACCGGCCACGCCTGGTGGCGGTAAACTCATATGCCTTGCTACTCATATTGAGTATGCAGTCAGAAACCATGCTTCCAAGCCAGAAAAGATGATCCGTATGATTCATAAACAACACAGGTCGGGTAAATTTTATTGTTCCAAAAGCAAGCATATGCACTAGCTCTACATGTATAACGTGCAGAACTACATGATTGTATCCACTAGCCAATGTACGCAACTGGCCTGCTCGAACGATCTCGTCACCTTCCGAACAAACAATAATTTCAGCACCTTGAGATTTAATCAAATCATTTAGCTTTTTAGGTATTTCAGAAGATGGATCAAGTATGACCACATCATTTTTATAGCGAGTATCTAACTCTATCCACCTCTCTACAATACGAGAGTGTCCACCATAACTCTTTAACTTAGTGACCACATGTAAAACTTTATCCTTTTGAATTACGGCATCTAATGATTGATCGACATTAATCGAGTCAGCGAGATTACACAACGAGCATTCAATTTCAGGTGAAACATATAAGTTTGTTGCGCCTGCCACTCGAATTAAATACTTAATTAGGCTTATTTTTTGCAAGGGCTCTAACTTACTGCTTTCAAGTAGTTGGAGCATTTTGTAAAAAATTACGCGGGTCCTTGAGTAATACCAATCTATAAATTGCATATCAAAAGCCCCCATTTACAAGAGACTCACCTATACACCTAGCAGCTAGCGATTTTTTTTTATAGTTCATTTCTCGCGCTCATCTTTTATATATAATTTTCATCAAAAAGTACAAAATCACCCAGTACATTGGGTAATTCATTGGGTAATCCATCGATTACCCCCTCTTCACGCAATTATCAAACACCCACCGCAAGACATCGAACCAACAAGATTGAATTGAAGATATTCTGCAGCCATAAAAAATCATCTAAACTTATCTATTAATCTGTCTATAAAGCCATTTAATCCCAATAATTTATCAAGCCGAAAAATGCTGTAGCAAGTAAAGCATAATGTAAAGAACCCACCCAAACACAAAGCAGCAAAATGCCAGTACTTACTAACGACCAGTATGACTCCAGCAGAAATTAGCAGCATTGTAAATATACCAAGATTACTAGATTGAGCTTTAAATCCTATAAGTCTGCCAACCACAAGTCGAATCAGACCAACCTGCACAACATAAGCAACAAAAAACCCCACTCCGACAACTAGCAATCCCATTTCATTCATTCCAAACCACAAACAGAGCAAATAAATTACATTCCAATTTAACTGAGTTGCAATAAATATATCACCGCGACCTTGAGCGAGAACGATAAAACCCATAGGCCAACCGATCACTTTGAATATATCCCCCATAACCTGCCAACGTAGTATCTCAGCTGCTGGAGCAAAATTTTTAGCATATAGCAATTCAATTAGCCAAGGCGCAAAGGTTAACATTGCTAGAAGCACAGGAGCGGCCATCAAAAGTGCCATTTCGGTTTGCTCACTAACTAACTGTTTGGCACGTTCAGTATCGTTAATCGCTTCGGTAAGCCGTGGCAGGTAATCAGCACCCATTGCCCCTAGCACAAAACCGATATAGGTCATTGATATTGCCCACGAAGCTTGAAAGTATCCGCTGGCATCCAACCCAAGATCTCTCATCACTAAAGATCTTGCTATGAGCTGCGTAACCAAGGTCAGCAATGCAGCTGCCATGATCGGGATGCCCAAACTCAACATGGATTGCCACTGCTGACGTAGAACCGCCCAATCTATTTCAACTTTAATTTTTGGCAGCCGAAATGCGTACCATGACGAGAATATCACACTGGCTAATGGTGCTGACATTACAAACCAATGTACTCCTTCATGCCCTAGCCACCAGATGACAAATACTCCTATAAAGGATCCAACAAACGAGCCCAGTACATTTACGCGCGCAACATCCTCAATACGTCTCAACCCCTGTAGTATAGCTACTTGTGATGAAGCTAAAAGTGATAACAAAACACCAATGCCAAGCCAGCCTACCTCTGCGGAATTATCAGCATTGTGGAAAACTAGCATAGCAACCGGCTCACGTACAAGCCAGAGCAACACCATGCCCAGCCCTCCAAGTAGCGTATTCCCCAACAATAGCGCGCGTTGGACCAACGCCAAGACCTTTTGTTCGCCATGTAAAACTGAAATTTGACGAACACCGCTCGTACCCAAGCCACAACCGACCAATGTTGATGCTGTTCCCATAATGCTTTGGTACAACCCCATCAACCCCACACCCGCAGGCCCAAGCAAAACAGCCAACACCTTTACCTTAACAATCCCGATAACTATGTTGATCACTGATGCGCCTCCAATAATGGCGCTTGATCGAAATATTTGCTTGTAGGATGTCAAAACTTAAATCCAGATAAAAACAAAGCAGCTGTTAAAGTAAATATTCCAGAATTATTCATAATTTATTCCAAAATACTTATCCAAAGCTAAAGTTTCTTCTCTCAGGAATTCCTTTAAATTATCCATATCATCCTGGCTTGGTTTTAAAATTTCATCTTCAACAGAAAATGACACCTGATTCAAAAAACTCATTATTGGTATTAATAAAAACTTAGATTTAACCACTATACTCGATTCCATAAAACCGAAAAATGAAAGTTTTTTCCTTATGTAAGAACCTAAGGAAACCTTCCGTTCTAAATACACCCTTTTATCATCGTTATTTTTCTTGTTATGATCATTAATTTTCATTCCGAGATTCTGTGGTATCTTACCAGTTATAAGTGACACTAAGTCTTCAAACTCCCCCCCAATAATTTCTTCAAATTTTTTAGCGAATACTCTCTTTTGATCATAATATTTAAATACAGTATCCATTAACTTTTTATAATGAAAAATATGCATCATTTCGTCATTTTTTGCGAAGTCTATAAATTCTATATTTCCTATAATAAACTGATTTCTCAGCTCTACATAGTAAGAGAACATTGCTGCGGTTGGTTCTCTAACAGTAATCAATATTGAATAATCTAAACCATCAAGAATTTCTGACAAATATTTAAACTTATCTTGCCAACTAGTTTTATTATTGGACAGTGAAAAACCCTCTTCAGACAAAATAAAAGTATCACCGCATTTCAGCAAGCATTCTAATTCTGTTCGAGCTTCTTTTAAATATTGACCAGTTAAGACGGCGGAAGTAAGTTTCTTGTATACATTAGACTGTTGCGTTGACCTTGGTTGCACCACACCAATATAGTGAACATTCATGCTCGAAAAACCAGGAAAAAAATCAATTTGCAAGGTTGTCGTTGCCGTTTTCGGCAATCCAATATGCACTATTATTTTTCCGCTCACAGCAAGCTCCAATTAATCATATTCTTTCATTCATCAATAGTTATATTAGCCAACTGAATCATCCTCTATAATAAAACTACTTTGAGCGCAGCAATTACAGCTAATTCGCCCGCCTCATTCAAGTGCGGACCTATCGGCAAACTTAATACTTCGTTATGTATTACTTCGGCCACTGGATAATCACCTTGCTTATAGCCGATCTCCGAATATGCTGCTTGTAGATGCGGAGGAATGGGGTAGTGAATCATCGTGAAGATACCTGCATCGCTCAATTGTTTTTGTAATCCACCACGTTGTTGACTACGAATAACAAACAGGTGCCATACTGGATCCGCCCATTCTGGAACGAATGGCAGAATAAGGTTACAGCCTTCCATTTTCCTCAAATACTCGGCGGCAATCACTTTGCGTCGTTCATTCCATTCATCCAGTTTTTGCAACTTTTCACGCAAAAATGCGGCTTGCAGTTCGTCTAGGCGAGAGTTATAGCCCTTTACTTCGTTGTGATATTTGATTTGTGAACCGTAGTTACCCAGGACGCGAATCTTTTGAGCCAGCTCAGCATCATTGGTGGTTACAGCACCGCCATCACCGATGGCACCGAGATTCTTGCCCGGATAAAAACTAAATCCAGCCGCATCACCCAAGGAACCGACTCGTTTGCCTTTGTATCGTGCGCCATGTGCCTGCGCGGCATCCTCGATCACTTTCAGATTGTGTTTTCTGGCGATAATGTTAATCGCATCCATGTCAGCAGGTTGACCATACAGGTGAACGGCAATAACGGCTTTGGTACGGGATGTGATGGCAGCTTCGATGCGTGCGGGGTCGATGTTGTAGGTACGCTCATCCGGTTCAACCGGTATGGGCGTAGCCCCCGCGTAACTGGCTGCCAGCCAGGTTGCGATATAAGTATTGGAAGGCACGATGACTTCGTCCCCCTCACCGATATCATAGGCGCGCAAAATCAAATGCAGCGCATCCAGACCGTTACCCACGCCGATACAATGTTCAACTTGGCAATATTCGGCAAACTCCTTTTCGAACTGTTTGAGCTCGTTGCCTTGAATATACCAACCGGAATTTAAAGTGCGATCAAACGCCGCTTCAAGCTCTTCACGGAGTTCGATGTGCGGGGTCTTGAGGTCAAGGAAAATTACTTTTCCAGACAATTTCTCGTCACACAGTGCCAATTGCTCTAAAAATTGACGAGGGATCACGCAATGTGTCGAGCGCGCAACAAAATTTTCATCACGACTAATAATTTGTGCATCAATCAGTTTTGCCGCACATTCGATTTGGTAATCCTCAAAATCGAACTGCGCAAGTTGATTGCTCCAATCAACAGCAGCCGGAGTTTTTAATACACTTACACGTTGGCGGAACAGTTCCCACACTTTCCAAGCTTCAGTTAACGGTAACTGTAAACGCTGGCATTCCCGGCGATACACATACTCAATCGTGCCTAGTTGATGTGCTGCAAGATAAATAGTCCAATTATTTTTAATAAAGACAAGATAAACGGTCTCTAAATAAGGGTTCACTTGAGCCCGCTTCAACAAAACATCTAATACGATATTCGTATCCCATAAAAATAATTTACGCATGTTTTTTAATCCAGTGTTCTTGCATGAGTTCGTTATCTGTTTTTTCCGATTCATATTTATATTCTTTGCCAAATACTGCCTCGTGCAACGTCTTAAACGCTACATATTCGGTTGGATAATCACTTACAGTATCATCAATCATTGGCATTTCAATTGAGCTATCTTGAAGAACAATCTCTCTATCCGGTATATCCACTTTTACCGAAAAATAGTCGTGTGCAAATTTAACAGGCTGCAAAAAACGAACCTGTCCTTTTTCAACTACGGCTTCTATTAACATCACAAAGTTCCTTTATTTTGATCCATCTAAAACCTCTGCAGGCATATTACTTGCAAAACAGCATGGCCTACACCCGTCACATTCGGGCGTGAGCTGCGATCATAAATTCATCGTGATCTCGAATGTAATCGGCGACATTGTAATGTTCCGAGGCCAACACCATGCAGACAGCCCCGGAGGAAAAGTTATCCAGATCTCGCCACATCATCGGACACACATAAAGTCCGTAATAGGAACGATTCAGGTGAAAACGTTTTTTCTCTTTTCCATCATCAAGAACAACATCAAAGCTGCCTGACATGGCCACAATGAATTGATGCAATTTTTTGTGTGCGTGCGAACCGCGATCGGAACCGCCGGGGACATCATAAAGGTAATAGACACGATTGATATCAAAGGGAATATGCTGACCGCCCTCGATAAATGAAAGATTGCCTCTGGGATCAGCAATTTTCGGCAGTTCTATTATTTTGCAATCTGCGATGCTCATAGTTTTCTCACTTGTTTCGCTGGATTTCCGATAACGACGACATTCGGTGGCACACTTTTAGTAACAACTGATCCAGCGCCTATCATTGCATTTTCTCCTATGGTCAATCCGGGTAAAATCGTCGTGTTTGCGCCAATAGTAGCCCCTGCTTTGATGACAGTTTGCAATTGCGAATATGGAATTTTTGAACGTGGATAAAGGTCATTGGTGAACGTAGCATTGGGACCGACAAATACATTGTCTTCAATTCGTACGCCATCCCAAAGCTGTACACCGCTCTTAATCGTAACGTTATCACCGATTACAACATCGTTTTCAATCAAGACCTGAGCGCAGATATTGCAATTAGCACCAATCTTAGCGCCCGCAAATACCACGCAGAATTGCCAGATACGCGTGTTTTCACCGATGTCGTTGCTCTGCACATCGGCAAGAGCGTGTATGGAATAATTCATTTTATAAATTCATCTGACTGAGATAATTAAAATTCACTCGAACAATTCAGCTTCGGCGATCGGCTTGCCCTGCATATCTTTACCGGATAAAGCAGGCTCTGCTTGCAACTGCCAGTCGATCGCCAGATCAGGATCATTCCAGGCAATACAACGCTCATGCTCGGGATACCAGTAATCCGTGGTTTTGTAGAGGAAGTCCGCAGTATCGGACAGCACCACGAAGCCGTGCGCAAACCCTTCCGGCATCCAGAACATGCGCTTATTTTCGGCGGACAATTCCACTGCGACATGCTGACCGAAGGTAGGCGAGCTCTTACGGATATCCACCGCCACATCCAGCACCGCACCCTGCACCACGCGCACCAGCTTGGCTTGCGGATGTTGAATCTGATAATGCAATCCGCGCAACACACCCTTGACGGAACGGGAATGATTGTCCTGCACGAAATCCACATCGCGCCCAGTCAGCTCTTTAAATTGACGGCGATTGAAACTCTCGTAAAAAAAACCTCGATCATCACCAAACACTTTGGGTTCGATGATCAGCAGATCGGGAATACGGGTTTGAATCGCTTTCATTTAAGTTTTCCTGCTGTGTTATAGCCAAGTAATGAACGTAATTGACTGATCGCCAGTTCATTTAGCACCTTTAGTCTTTCGGGCTGTGAAAGACCTTGACGAATAAACGCGGCATTCAGACTTTCGAGATTAGAAAGAACGACGAGTTGCTCTACTGATTTCATAACAACCTTCCCGCCAACTCGGCATAAATCGGAAATTTTCTGTCCGATGACATCAGCTTGGCATCATGTGCCAGCGCCGTAGCTATAATGATTCTATCTTGCGGATCACTATGGTGTTCAGGTAGATCTACTGCCATTGTGGCAATTTTAGGCGTGATGGGAAGCAAGCTGATCCCTGATCCATCCAAAGCTTTTTCAAACCATTGCTCTTGGTCACAAGGCAACACTATCCGCCCATGACATACCAACCAGGACACTTCAAAAAGACTTATTGCAGATACAGCTACAAAGTTGCACAACTCTATTTGTTTCGATCTTGCAGCATCAAGCAATTCAGTATCTGCGTTTACCCACCATAGCCAAATATGCGTATCAAGAACGATCATTTAGGTAAATTCCAACTTGAAGCCGGGATACTATCAAAAACATCCCCGATAATTTTAGTCTTACCCGCAATATCAGAATGCGGGGTGCGACGAACATTTTCCGCATTCACACTTTCAGAAATAACGAGAAATATGGCTTCAAGTTGCTTGTTTGGAGGCAACTTTGGCATTTTCATCAATTTCCCTGTCACATCTGTTTCAAGCATTAATCGTTCTGCATACATGACTAAATCCCTAAGTGTGTTAAAACCGGTGACAGGGTAAAGCTATTTGAACCAGCCTGAAGCCTAAAGGAGTCGAATTCGACCCCTTTAAAGTCCGCGTTGTTAATCTTTTCCCATAAGCCCAAGTATTCGACAGTGGCGCGGTTGCGTAGCCAATTCTTGACGACATCCTTAGGTTCATCGGGATTGCGAACGCGCGCGATGTCAGTCAATGAGATGTAGTCATCGTCATTAACTCTGGTCAGCGACACGAGGGTATCCTGAACGATTAGCTTTTTCAAGGCTGAAGCCTTTCCCTGAGCACTTGCATCAAATAAGCGCCGTAACCGCTCTTGATCAACGGCGCTGCGAGTTTTTCCAATTGTGCGGCATCAATAAATCCGTTGCTGTAGGCGATCTCTTCCGGGCAGGCGATTTTCAGGCCCTGACGATGCTCGATGGTCTGGATAAATTGGCTGGCATCGAGCAGCGATTCATGCGTGCCGGTATCTAGCCAGGCAAAGCCGCGCCCCATGGTTTCTACCGACAACCTGTCGCGCTCAAGATACACCCGGTTCACATCGGTGATTTCCAGCTCGCCACGCGGCGATGGTTTTAAATTTGCCGCGATATCCAACACCTCATTGTCGTAAAAATACAGACCGGTGACGGCATAGTTCGATTTGGGCACGAGCGGCTTTTCTTCCAGTGAAATGGCACGGCCTGCCTTGTCGAACTCAACTACACCGTAACGTTCAGGGTCACGCACATGGTAGGCAAATACCGAAGCACCTTCCTTACGTCGTGCGGCATTGAGCAATTGATTCTGGAAATCATGCCCGTAAAAAATATTGTCACCCAGCACCAGCGCAGAAGGATCATTGCCAATGAAGTCCCGACCGATGATAAAGGCTTGCGCCAGTCCGTCCGGTGAAGGCTGAACCGCATACTGCAAATTCAAGCCCCAGGCACTGCCATCGCCCAGCAGTTGCTCAAAACGCGGCGTGTCCTGCGGGGTGGAGATAATCAGAATGTCGCGTATCCCAGCCAGCATCAGCGTGGACAGCGGATAGTAGATCATCGGTTTGTCATATACCGGCAACAACTGCTTGGATACGGCTAGCGTCACCGGGTGCAAGCGCGTGCCTGAACCACCGGCGAGGATGATGCCCTTTCTGGT
>Ga0208863_1001170_pt1 | contig 17962 bp, 16 predicted proteins | sample RifOxyD3_FD_184040 | JGI IMG/M metagenome (GOLD analysis project Ga0208863, IMG submission 184040) | Soil microbial communities from Rifle, Colorado - Rifle Oxygen_injection D3 (SPAdes) | ecosystem: Environmental > Terrestrial > Deep subsurface > Rock core/Sediment | place: Rifle, Colorado...
AGTTTGAATGACTGCAAACATACTTATTATATTTAAAAATTTAATGTTAAGGTCTTACTACAAGACTTTGCTAAGATAAAATTGTTTTTAGGAAACGTGAATACTATACTAGAAAAAGATAAATAAGTCAAGCTATTACTCCACAAGAGTCATTTTGTCCCCTATCTTCAAATCGTGCGCCTTGGACCAGCCCGCTCTTACCTCTAAGACCATATCTGCATCAATACGAGGACGATAGATACTATATTCACCTTCTTTCCTACCAGGTTCTATCGCCACAGTAGGAGCAAAATCCACTACTTCCCCTTTTTTTAGCCAAATTATGTCAATCGGGAACCTCATATCACGCATCACAATTCCGTGCTTGTCCAAAAGTCCAAAGGGAAAAACCATACCATCGTAAGGTACAAGACTCTCTCTTTTACCTAGACCTTTTTGTTGCCTATAAATACTGTCAGCCACCATAATCTCCAAAGTTTCTCCTTTTAAAGAAACCGTAGCTGTCGGCCAATGAAACCTCTGCCAGAAAAATAAAAAAATAGCTGCAAAAAGGAAGACTAAGAAAAAATAAAATTTGAAATTGTTTACTTTTTTCATATGAATTGGATTTAAAGTAAAATCCTAATTAAGATGACAAAAATTATTAAAAATGTTTTACAAAATCATCTATCTGAATCCATCACATCCCTCATTCCTCTTTCCCCATTTTAATCATTCCTCTCTTTTTACTAAACCAAAGTCCCAATAAAACCATTATAACAAAAAGTAACACCAAAGCCCAGAATTTTTGATTACTTTGCAAAAATAAAGCCGTCAAACCAAATGCTAAAGATAAAGCATATAATAAAAGCACGGCTTGCTTTTGACTTAGTCCACTTTGCAAAAGTCTAAAATGTAAATGTTCATTGTCTCCTTGATAAATTGGTTTTTTATTTTTTATGCGTTTTAAAATCACTCTGGCCACATCCAAGACAGGCACCGCCATCACCAAAAGAGTAACTGCCAATTTTCCTCCAGAAATAATAGCTAGAGAACCAAGCAAAAAACCAGTCAAAAGACTACCACTTTCACCTAAAAATATTTTGGCAGGAAACCAATTCCAAACCAAAAATCCTAAGGTAGCCCCAGCTAGAATTATAGAAAGCATGGCTACATCGGCTTGAAACCATTGTTTTTGTAAAGCAAAGAAAAATATGACCAAAGCACCAATACTTACAATTCCTGAAACAAGTCCATCTAAGCCATCCAAAAATTTGGTGGTAAACATCATTCCCATCAACCAAAAGAAAACCAACAAATCAGCCACTACCACAAACGTCCCCCAACTACCAAAATTAATTTGCCAGAAGTCCAATCTTATTATTCCTCCAAAAGGATTAGAAATAATATGAGGACCGATACCGGCAAAAATTATAATAAGAGCAGCCAAAATAGGAAATACTATCTGTAACCTCGCCCTCAAATTATACTTATCATCAAGTATTCCTCCCATAATTAATATCAAACTACCCAAAAACAAACCCAACAAATTGCGACCAACTATTTCATAAGTAAAATTATCCGCAAAAATCCAAGCTATCAAAACTGACAAAAAGAAACTAAAAAATATAGCCAGTCCTCCGCCCAGGGCAATTGTTTTTTTGTGAATTTTTCTCTTTTCTACACCAGCTTTATCTACTATCCCCCATTTTCTCATGAGCATTGCCAAAAAAAAGGTGAAAACAACAGAAACAACAAAGGTAAAGCCAAAATAAAATAAATAAGTAAGCATATAGTTGATTAATCACAGTATAGCAAAATACAGACAAAAAACAACCCCACCGGGGTTGTCTTCATAGTATTTCCAAATTTTTAATTTTGTTTTACATCCCTCAAAAACTTTACTATTTCTTCGGCCACATCTATTTCTAAATATTCTCCAAATTTTTTATAAATTGGTGTTTTGTTTACTTCATAAAATAATGGCTGTGAAAACACATCATTATTCCTAAATACTACATCTACACCAGCAATAGCAACACCACAAGCTTGTGAAGCTTTTACACACAGATTTTTTACCTCTACTGATAAATCTGCTTTTTCAAACTCGTTCTTAACATTTGGAATGTTACCTACTTTTCTTTTCATTACTCCCAAAACTTTGTCTCCCAAAACCATTACTCTATAATCTTCCGAATTAACAATATATTCTTGTAGCATATATTTGTTTTCAAATCTTTTTTCTACAAGCTCTAATTCATCCATTTTACTATCAAATTCTTCTTTATTATTTACGACAAAGACTTGGGTTTTTCTATCACCTTTGGTACCTTTTATCACCAAAGGAAAATCAAACTTTTTGACAGCTATTTTTCTAAGGAAATCTATACTACCATAAATTGTCTTAGGAACAGACACCCCAGCTTGGCTCAAAATTACCATTTGATTTGCTTTATGATCATGAGCAAATCTACCAAAAGAAACCAAAGGATCTATAATAATTGGCTTTTTCAAGTTATTTTCAGCAAAATATTTTTCTAAATAATTATTTATTAGATTAACATCTTCCCAGTGTTTTTCTGTATGACGAAAAAAATAGACATCATAATCTTCTATCTTTTTATCTTTCCAAATAATCCCACTACCTTTCTCTGTATCAAAAAATAGTTCATCGTAACAAACCAAATCTAATACTACATCCAATTTTTTGGCAGCATTCAGCAAATCTATGTATGTCTCCCTTTTGATATCACCACCTAAAACTAATATTTTATTTTTTGACATAAATTATAAAATTCTTATTTATGCCGAAGATTGTAACATAGATACAAAAAAAAATCTAGTCCAAAAACTTGGCTTTATCTTTGCAAACGAATTTGACAAGCTTCACCCAAAATTAAAACATCGCGACGTTGCAATTTTCCTTGTAAAATAAGTTCAGCCAAACGATTTTCTACTCTATCTTGTATAGCTCTACGCATAGGACGAGCTCCAAAATTAGGATCAAATCCTACATCAGCAAGAGCTTCGAGAGCTGCTTCTTCGACACGAAGTTCTACACCACGAGCTTCGAGACCTTTGGCAACACCACTAAGCATAATAGCTGCAATCTTTTTTATTTCTTCTCTAGTAAGAGATTTAAAAAGTACGATACCATCAAAACGATTCAAAAATTCTGGACGATAATATTCCATCAATTCTCCATGAATAAGACTTTCCCTAATAATATCCAAATCTACACCTGCTTTCATTTGTGACTGCACAAAACTAGTCCCTGCATTTGAGGTAGCAATAATAATAGTGTTGGTAAAATCAATCACTCTTCCTACACTATCAGTCAAGCGTCCATCATCAAAAACTTGTAAAAACAAATTCAAAACATTTTTATCAGCTTTTTCAAGCTCGTCCAAAAGTAAAAGTGAAAAAGGATTCTGTCTTACCGCTTCAGTAAGAAGACCTGTGCCTTGCTGACCTGGTTGACCAATCATACGATAAATACTGCTCGTATCTTGATATTCACTCATATCCATTCTGATCATTCGTTCTTCTCCACCAAAATATACCTCAGCAATAGTTTTTGCGAGTTCAGTCTTACCTACACCAGTTGGCCCCAAGAAAAGAAAACTAGCAATTGGTCTTTTTTGAGACCTTATTTCAGCTCTAGCACGACGTAAAGCATTGGCCACCAACTCTACAGCGATATCTTGACCAATAACACGTTCATGCATTTCTTGTTCCAAACGAAGCAATTTTTGTGATTCATTTTCACTAATACTAGCCACAGGGATACCTGTTTTATTGGACACAACTTCAGCGATATCTTCTCCATAGACCAAATGATTTTGTCCCTTTTTGTTACGAACATAGCTACCTACTTCAGAAAGAAGAGAAATAGCACTTGCCGGCAAATTTTGATCAAAGAAAAATTTATCAGTCAAAGAAACACATTTGTCCAAAGCCTCATAAGAAAAGAAAATATTGTTTTTGTATTCTATTTCACCAGCCTTTGATTCCAACACCCGAATAGCCTGATCCTCATTCATTTCATTTATAGCCACCTTATTGAAAACAGTACCAATTTCACTATTTACAATATAACGATTGTAACCTTCAGGCAAAGCTGTAGCAAACATTGTAAAATTCTTGCTACTCAAATATTCTGCCAAAGTTTCAGAAACATCTAGACTTTCTCCGTTTTGAGCACCAGACATTCCTATCAAATCTTGTAAATTGTTGATAAACAAAATAATATTTTTGGCACGTGATACTTCATTCATTATCCTCATCAATCTCTCTTGAGCACCAGAAACTGTAGTACCCGCCATCAAAGCAGAAGTAGAAATTTGTATAAATCTCTTATCCAATAATTTTTTAGGAGCATCGCCTGCAATCATTTTTTGTACTATACCCTCTATGATAGCCATCTTACCCACACCGTGCTCACCTACCAAAACTACATTCTCATTGCCAGATTCTATAATATTAAAAATTTCAGCTATTTCTTTTTCTCTGGCTACACAAGAAGACAAATGCCCATATTTGGCATAAAGAGTTAGATCTTTACTATAATTATTGAGATAAGGAGTAGCAACAGAAGTCATAGCCCTATCCATACCATACTTGCTGACACTACTAGCTGCCTTACGGAATTTATGATACTCATCATACAAAACTTCTTTCATTCTAATCCACTCCACCACATTGTTAAGTTTTTGATTTTCTACTTCTACATCGTAGAGCATTTCTTGTATCGGTTCTGACTGACGAACAGTTGCCAGTAAAAGTTCACTAGTACGAATAGAACTATCTTTGAAATCTACAGAAATATCAAAGGCATTGAAAAGTATTTGCCAAAAATCATCACCAAAATAATTACCATTGTTTTGTGTATTATTTTTATTTTTCTCCAGCAAGGAAGTAACATGAGATTGTACTGATTTTACAGAAATGCCTAGTCTAACAAAAATACCCATTATTTCGGTGTTGGACAAAAGAATATAAAAAATATGCAAAGCAGTAATTTGCGAAGTATTATACTTTTTAGCCAACAAAAAACTATTTTCCAAAACTTTTTCAGTTTGTGGAGTAATGAATTTACTAAAGTCCAGTTTATCTTTGTGTGATATTTTTTTGATAGATTCCCAATTGAAAACTGAAATATCAGTTTTTTCTTTGTTTTTCGTCAAAAACTTATAATCCAATTCCTTTCTTGGAACATTTTGTACAGTCAGACGATAAAAAAGGTAACCAAGAGCAATCACTCCCAACCAAAACAAAATACGAATTTGTTCTCTATCATCAAGCCAAAAAGAAACAGTAAACAATCTATCAAAACTTTTATCACTTTGCCAAACACTAAAAAATAAAACCGCCCAAAAACCCAACCAAAAAACTAAAGCACCGATAATACGAGCCATATTCAAAACATTTCTGGCTTTGTGTAATTCAATATTATAAAAAGTAATAGATTTACCAAAATAAACAAACAAATTGTTATAAAAAAATCCGCTATGCATCTTTTTACATTGTGGACATCTATTGAAATGTAGATAACCAGTACCTTGGCATTTATTACATACCAAGGATTCTATTTTTTTATTCTGGGCAAAAAGCATAAAAAATTATTTAGCCTGTAAAAGTGACCAAACAGCATCTGTCAAAAAATAAAATACAACCAAAGGCAACAAAATCCAAACAAAAAATAAAACTATTACTACAAACAACCAAATAAAAAGACCTATGGTTCTAAAAAGAGTGTTAAAAAAACGCATGATAAAACTTACCAATCTTCCCTGCAAATCATCCTGCCCAAACATTGGCACAAACATATTCTTGAACCAAAGTCCTGGTGCGAGCATGCCATTGACATCTCTGACCAATCGTGAACAAAAAAGTAGCGCCCGACGAGCACCATCGCTATACCACCAGATTGGGAAATAAACCATATCCCAAAGTAATTCCAATATCATGCGTTGTAACAAAATCAGAAACATACAATAAATAATATAACTAATAATTAGCAACTAGTAACTAATAATTACTAATTGTTAATTGTTAATTGTTAATTGTTAATTGTTCTAATTATACCACAAAAATAAAAAACACGTAACTAATTTGTCACGTGTGACTTTTAAATTTACAAACCTGCCGGCAGGCAGGCTTTATAAACTGTTAACGTCTTGCCACTTCTCCATCTAGAACATTTAAATAATCAACACGGCTATTTACCACAACCAAATCAGTTTCAGAAATTCTTGCTTGCAAACTTTGCATAGATTTTAGTTTAGCAATTTGGACATCCATTTTTCTATTTTCATATTCAAGAGTAGCAACTTGTCTTTCCAAGTCACTAATTGCATAACCTCTTGTAGAAACAGAAGTAGTCTTCAAAATATACAATACACCAAAAATAACTACAAAGATTGCAAGAGACACTCGAAAAGAAGTACTAAATAATAACTTGTTCAAAGCTTCCTTTTTTTGAAGCAAGGTTTGTTTTTTTTCTATGTACGAATTCATAAGTAATGAAAATTTATAATTTTTCCACTACCCGTAATTTGGCGCTACGTGCACGAGGATTTGATACTCGTTCTTCCTCACTACAAATGACAGGTTTTTTAGTGATGATTTTAATTGTTTTATTATTTTGTGACTTGAAATAATGTTTGACTATAGAATCTTCAGTCGAGTGAAAAGTTATAACAGCTAGCCGTCCCCCACTTTGCAATATTTCTACTGCCTGTGGTAAAACTCTTTCTATCACCCCGAGTTCATCATTGACCGCAATACGCAAAGCTTGAAATACTTTGGTTGCCGGATGCAATCCACCCACCCAAGGTACTTCTTTGTCAGTTTTCAATTTTTTTCGATAAACTTCCAAAACAATATCTACCAAATCTCCAACTGTTTCAATAGGAAACTCTTTTCTTTTTTCAATAATAGCTTCAGTAATTTCTTTACTCAATTTTTCTTCACCATATTTACGAAATATTTCTTCTAATTCTTTAAAATCTTTCAGATAAAGTAATTCAGCAGCACTACATGATCCATAAATTGGTTTGCCATCTGGTGTCAAAGGTGGATTTGTTACTTCATGACTACACTTGAGATAAGTATCGTAACGCATATCAAGTGGTTCATCAGTTTTTAGAAAACTAAATCCTCTACCACGTTCCTCAAACTGAGGACTAGACCAACCATAATCCATCAAAATTCCAGTAACATTGTCAAATTCATTTTCTTTGACAATATTTCTCAAATTTTCAAAGTTGTCGCGAGAAAATACTACGCGCTTATCAAACTTATACAAAAATTGTTTCGTTCGCAAAATTGCTTCAGCATCTGCGTCAATTCCAAGTAATTTTCCATCAGTACTTGTCAGTTCTAAAATCTTTTCCGCATGTCCAGCATCTCCCAAGGTACAGTCAATAACATTGCTACCATTTTTTAGTTGCAACGCTTCCAACACTTCATTTAATAGTACAGGTACGTGTCTCATCTTAGCATTGATTAAATTGATTTAAACTGATTTAAACAGATTGTCATCAATTTATTCGTGTCGATTTGTATAATATTTGTGTTATCCAAAACTTTTAGAAAAAATATTCTTACAATTTATTCACGAACATCTAAACAGCAACGGTTTAAACTCCAAGATCAAACATCTGTTCAGCAATCTGAGTACTTTCTGCTTCAGTACGTTTTTTATAATCTTCCCATTTTTTCTGATCCCACAATTCTAGACGGTTGTACAGACCGGCTACAACTATTTCTTTTTTGAGACCAGCAAAATTACGAAGATAATCCGGCAACACGATACGTCCTTGTTTATCGATTGTCACGTCCATAGCTCCGGCGAGCATCAGACGAGCAAATGCACGACTATTGGCTTGTGAAAAAGGCAAGCTGGCTAGTTTGTCAGCAAGCACTTTCCACTCTGATTTTGTATACAAAAACAAACAGTTATCTAGACCTCTAGTTACAACTGCGCCTTTGGACAACTCAGTACGAAATTTTTTCGGAACTGCAAGACGTCCTTTGTCGTCTAGGTTGTGTGCGTATTCACCTATGAACATAATTTTTATTAAGTAGAGAGACAAGCATTTTCCCCACTTCTTACCACTTGAAACCATTATATACCACTTTCAAACCACTTTCAACCATTTCTACCCATTTATCCACTACATATCCACAGTAAATAAAAAAATTGGCTAAGATGCGCCAATATTTGTTTTGAATCTGCTATAATGAATAAAAGTTATATTTATATAAAATCTATGTCTCAAGAAAACAAAAATTCAATAACACTAAAAATAAAAAATTTCATTATTATTTCAATTATAGTAATTAGTCTTGTTTCTTATTTAGTGTTTTCCTTTGGTCACAAATCAATATACGAAGAATTGAACATAACTCTTTTAATCATTGCATCAATTTTATTTTTGTTTTTATCAATAGGAATCTACCATGGTTTAAATATTGAACCACAAGAAAAAATAACAAAATGGAGAAAATTTAAAACATCTATTTTTGACACGTTATACCATTTTGACTTAAACATATTCAATATCATGGAAATCGGTGGAATAGTTGGTATAATAATGGCAATTATAATGTGGATTGTCGTATCAATTTTTCTACTTGTAATATTGACGTTCCTAGCAAATTTGATTTGGGGATTATTATTATTTTTATTTGGTGTAACCTATTGGATTTTTTATAGAGCATTACATCAAGTATTTCTTAAAACAAAAAAATGCAAAGGTAACTTATTAAAAAGTATTTATTATAGTTTATTTTATACAATAATGTATATTGGTTGGATTTTTATTTTAATTTATATAAATAATTTATAATAAAATTATGTCATCAGAAACAAATAGAGGTTTACCAACATCAATAACAGAAACATCACCTCACCATACAGTAGAAATTGGTGATATATATGACCACAACACAACTGAAGCTTATTACAAACTCTATGGCAACGAAGTGGAAAGTAGTACATCTTTAGACAGAACATTTCTAAGTCTTATACCAACAAATCTAGAAGAAAAAATAGCTCTAGACTTAGGAACTGGAAATGGTCGCTATGCAGAATTATTACACAATAGAGGTGCTAAATCTGTGATAGCTTATGATCTAAGTACCGAAATGATAGATGTTGTTGATAATAGAAAAAAAGAAAGAAAGCTTGACCGAATAGTTACAACACAAGGTAATATTGACGAAATACCCTTTGAAGATAAAACAATAGATTTCATATTATCTCGTTTTAGTGTAATGTATTCTAGTGATTTACCAACACTTATACAAAAATTAAGTGATATCACTAGTGACGGTGGAGAAATTTTGATACAAGCAAACGTAGCCGACATAACTAGTGATGATGTAAAAAATAAAATACAAGAAGTTCCAGTACCTTTAAAACTGCAAATAGGAGAAAACAGTGTAATGATACAAAATTATGCAAACACTTTAGATGATTATTTATCAGCCTTTGAGAAAGCTGGTTTAAAAATTGAAGAACAAAAACAATTCCCAGCAGACGAACTTTCTGTGGATGAAAGTTATGAACACAAAGAACATGTCTCTTTCAGATATATAATTTTCAAACTTAAAAAATAATTATGTTAAACATAAAACAACTCCAAAAAGAAATTTTTGAAAACAAAAAAGCCAAAGGATTCAATATTACAGATGTTAATCTAGAGTTTGCTTATACTTTTGATGAACTTGCCGAAGCACATCAAGCCTATATCAAAAAGCTTCCAGATGTAGGAGAAGAATTAGCAGATGTTATTATTTATTTAATCGGTCTAGCACAAATTTTAAATATTGACTTGGAAAAAGAAATTATAAATAAAGTAGAAAAAAATAAAAAGCGCGAATATAAAAAAATAGAAGGTGTGAATGTGAGGACGAAAGAGACTTAGAACTAAAAAAGATTGCCAAAAATAAAAAAGATAAATATAATATAACTTAGTAAAAATAAGAAATATATTAAAATAAAAATTATGGAAATACAACATGACGGATGTGCTATATGTGGACCTTATGAAGCCTACGGACATACTTCAAAAAATTGTCCAAAAATTCCCAGGATGTCTGACGGCTCACCAGATTATTCCAAAATATACAGAGATCCTCAATTAACTAGCAACCACAATAAATTACAAATAGCAATAGAAAAAGCTGGAAGAAAAACTACTTCGAATGACACAGCTCCAAAACCATCTTCAGTTCTAAAAGAAACTACTCCAGAAACCAAATCAGCATCTGAACTAGAGCCAGGAGGAAACATACCAGAAGCCAATATTATAACAGAAGCTAAAAAAATACTTTATTCATGGTTTCCAAAAAACCGATCACCACTACCACCAGAGCGCATGGGTGATATTGTAAAAGAGTTATTAACAAAACCTCAATATGTAATTGACAATTATGGACAACATTATCCAAACTATTCAATTATAGATTTAAAAAATTTAGGAAGATCAATACAAACAGAAGCTAAAAGAAGAGATAAAGAAGAAGGACTCAATGGATACTACGCTAATTTAGTAGATTTTATCTAATAAAATATATTGAAAACTAAGATCTTGTTTAATTTAAAAAACAGCAATCTGCTGTTTTTTATTTGTGTTATTTGTTTTACATTCATGTTATTCTCAAAATCACAAAACTTATAATTTTCTCAAAGAGCGTTGGTACTGAATCGCAAACCGATGCGCCTCATCCCTCACTCTTATCAAAAGATCCTGATTCTCATTTACAAACTTGATAAACTCTCGAGTCTTCACTCCAAAAATAAAATCATTTCTCTTGCGCTCCGGACCTTTGGCAATACCGACTAGTGGAATATTTAATTTATGTTTTTTTAAAATTTGAATCGCAGCATTGACTTGTGGTTTTCCTCCATCAATCAAAATCACATCTGGTGCAGGCCACCTATCTGCGTCATTCTGCGTAACAATCCGCGCCACTCTGCGTTCAAGAACTTCACGCAAACAATCCACATCACTTTGTCCCTCAACTGTTTTTATTTTAAATTTTCTGTACTCAGATTTGAAAGACTCTCTACTATTGAAGACAACCATACTTCCAACTTTACCACTAGAACCTAGATTTGAAATGTCATAACCTTCAATTCTAGAGACTTTCATCTTAATCTCACCATAATTACCTCTCCTGTTAGGAGAGGTCGACTGGGACGACGCAGTCCCAGCGGGTGAGGTCTTCACATCATTAAAAAACGAATCGTTCAATAAAGCAATGTCATGTATACGAGACAACGTACTAATCTGATTCCTAAGACGTCCAGCTTCTTCAAAGTTTTCTTGTTTAGCTTCCCTGTTCATTTTTATTTCTAGTGACTTCACAAGTTTTTTCTTTCCTCCACGCAAAAAAGTAACTAATGGCAAAATTACTTTGCTTTTATATTCTCTCGAACTTATTTCACCAGTACACACACCCAAACACTGTCCAATTTGTCTATATAAACAAGGTCTACTTTGCTTATTCTGAATATGCCGTTTATTTGTTGTAGTTTTAGCGTAAATTGGTTTACCCTCCGTAGCTTTAGCAGAGGAGGGCTTACAAGTTGAAATAAAAAATAATCTATTCAACAACTTCATCATCTCGCGTGTTTTAAGACCAGGATACGGCCCAAAAATATATAAGTACTCATTCCCCATTCCTCGTTCCTCATTCCTTTTTGCAGCAAATTCATGCTGTCGTATTGTCACAACACGTGGATAGGCATCCTTCGTTATCACAACATAATTCCAACTCTTATCATCTTTCCCATCTACATTGTACTTCGGCAAATATTTCTTGATATAGTTGGCTTCCAGAATCACTGCTTCCAAGACTGAATCTGTTTGTTTAATTTTTATGTCCATCACTTCGTGCATCATCTGTTCTATCGGTCGCATTGAGCGTGCACCACGAAAATAACTCTGAACACGATTACGGAGAGAAGTGGCTTTGCCGACATATATCAATTCTTTATTTTTGTCGTAGAACAAATATATACCAGGTTCAGTTGGGAATTGTTTTATTTTTTCGTGAAGAATCATATTATCGCAATAATTCAAATACTGTTTCTCCATATCTTATTAAAAAATTTACTTTTTCCTTAATAGATATATCTTTTTTATTTTTATATTCAACTAATCTACTACGCATTTCTCTTTCAATAATATCAAAAATTATTTCAAATTGATTAATAATATTTTTTTCTATCTGAATAGCCTGACTTAAACTAATTTCCATATTATCAATAACTTCTTTTTGAGAATTACCCTCTTTAATTCTTTCATAAAAATATCTATAATTCATATATGACTCACGTTTTTTTACTATTTTTACCAACAGTTCTTTCCAATAATTATTATCACGTTCATCATCAATAAATCCAATAGTTTTATCAAAAAAAACTTTCAAACAGTCTCTATCTACGTCATTCCTAATTTGATCAAAAAAACTTTTTTCTATAAAAAACAAGTCTTCATGTTCTTTTACAAAAGCAATTTTTTCAGGGACGGATGTAATTCTATTATCTTTATAATCTCCTGTCTTATCCATTTCCTCACCTACCATATCAAAAAAACTTTTGACTTTTGTAATAATTTTCCTATCTATTTTTCTAGAAACAGTCAAATTTAGACCAAGTATTTCTGCTATTTTTTCTGGTGAATTACCTTTTTTTATTCTTTCATCCAAATATAGGCGTTCCCTATCTGTCAAAGCAGCATTTGCTATCATACCTAACAATTCTATTACATAATCTCTATCAACACCTCCTTCTAAAGTTAATTCTAAAAATTCACCAACAAAATCTCCTTCATTACTTTTTTTAATCTTATCAAAAAAACCTTTTTCTCTAAAAAATATATCTTCATGCTGTCTTATAAAATCCATTTTTTCTTCCATTGGAATATCTTCAATTTTTTTATACTTAGATTTATACTTTTTTGAAGTAATCATTTCAAGACCAACTCCATCTAAAAATCGTTTTATTTTATCAATAGCATTATTTATTACTGCCCCTACTGCTGATGATGTAATACCAACACCATCTCCTATTTCTTTAAGTGTTTTCTTCTCAAAAAAACTTTCTTTAATAAAAGAAATTTCACGACCAGTTAAAGATTTATTCATCAATTTATCCAAAAATTTTCCCAAAAAGTCTACATCAATATTTTCTATCATTTCATCTATGAAACTTTCAGCCTGTGCGACATCATATTCTTCATAGGGATATCTTTTTTCACCTGACAAGCTTTGCAAAGCACTAATTATCATGATTCTTTTAGATTGATTTTTTTCTTGTTTAACCCAAATTTCTCCACTATCCATAGTACCATCTTTTTTGTGTTGAAGTAATGTTTCATCATCTTCATCAAGCTTACGTAATTCTGTTTCAAGAATCCTTACATCATCTGATACTGACAACATTTCTCTTGTTTTTTCCCTTTTATTATCCTTTCTCAACAAAAAACTACCTATTTCTTCTGGAAAAGTTTCTTGCATTTTGGTAGAAAAACTTACATCATCATGTAACTTCAGTATACGAGTTATCTGTCGCCCATATCCAACAAAATATTTACTCCTAAAAATTGTTCTATCAAAAGATTTTTTATAAGAAATGACATTCATCAATTTATTTTCATCAAATTTATTACTATCAGGATCTACACAAGCACTCTTTATTATTTCTGACAGTATGTCTCTATCTTCCAATTTTTCAGGAGTGAGAAATCTACTAGTACCCTGTTCCAAAAGACTGCTGACGCTCCTAACTTTTACTCCTTCCAATTCCAATGTTTTAGGTATTTTTACTTCTTTGTCTGTTTTTTCTCTCTTTTTACTACCATTTATAACTACACCTGGTGGAAGAGGCATGTCTTCTACTGAAAAGACATCACCAGGAGAGATTGGATTAGATAATAAATTACTAGGTACCAAGCTATATATATAGGCTTGAGTTTCGTCATCGACACCATTCTTAGTCAAAGGACGACAAAACTTTTGTCCAGCCGTCACAGGTGAAGCACTTGGTGCAATATCTACCAGCAATTTACATCTCGGAGAATCCCAACCCTGCAAAAGTAACTTAACAACTATCAAAGTATCTATTTCTCCATTTTCATATTTTTTCAAAACCTCTTCTCTATTTGGAGTATCCTCTGTCAAAACTTCGATTTTTCTATTGGTTCCACCTGTAACATCCAAATACTTAAGCAACATCTTTATTTGTGATTTTGAAGTACAAGTAACCAATCCAGGGGCATCATTGTGCTTTTTTAATATTTCTTTTGCAAAAGCAAAGACAGGTGCTTGACTCATTATTTTATCCATTTGTTCTGGATCATATTCCAAATCTTTGTTCAATCTAACATGTGAAGCATCTATATCGATCTCATAAACTTCGTACATAAAAGGAGAATAAATACCCATTTCTACGGCTTCTGCTATAGTAAGAGTATGAATTTCATTTGGATAAAAATCTTCCAGTTTTCTTTTTTCACTATAATCTGGTGTGCCTGTCAAAGCAATTCTCAAAGCATCTTTATCAAATTTTTCTCTAATTATTTCCATTCTTTCGTCAGTAGTTGAGCCATGACCTTCATCCAAAAAAACCAAAGGATAATGTTTTAAAATATCAAAAATTTCTTCATTCCCTGTCCTATTTCTACTTTGTAGCAACTGATAAGAAACAACCATGACATCATATTCCAGATTTAGGTTGATTCCATCAACATATTCAGTTACTATTTTATTTGGTAATAACTTTTTAAATTCAGTAGCAGCTTGTCTTCTCAAATCTTTTGTAGGAACTACAAAAATAAAAGGCATATTTGTTCTACGTCCAATTTCAGCAGCAACATTTGTCTTACCCGTTCTAGGAGCTGCGACAATCCTAGAATAACATAGGCGTTCTTCTGTCTTTTCCTCACTTCTTTTGTCTTTATCATCCCATCTAGTGGTTAGAACCAAAGCCAAATAATCATGAAAATCACTAAGCATTCCCCTTTGGTGATCTATTAGTTTTCTTATCTCAGAATCTGTAGATTCATCCATATTTACCCAACCTTCTTCCAATTGTTCAAATACTCCTCTATTCAAAAAGGTTAATTCCCTATACTTTATAGTAGGCTCCTTTTCTATGTTTCTTCTTGTCCTAACACTTCTTTCTACCTGTTTTCTGACAGGTTCTTTTTTGATACCACTAACTGTTTTTTCTACATTTGAAGGAGAAACAACATCAACAGCGTTGACTTGAGAAGAATCAACCAAAGACCTTTTTATTTCTATATCACGAACCAACTTTCTACGTCTAGGCTCTATACGTCCTTCTACACTTCCTCTTCCATCTCCATATCCTTTTCCATTTTCAGTTCCCATATATTTGATAATTATTAACTTAAACCCAAGTAATTTTAACAAATTTTTTATATAATTGAAATAGATATTAGAATAAATAAATGCCTGGTTCAGTCGGGAATTGTTTTACTATTCTTAGTTTTTTTTCTTTCACAAACAATAATTAATTATTTTTACCCAAAAAAGTTACTCTAAAATCGCTTTTTGAAAACAAATCCTTTGACAACAAAAGATAAAAATAAACAGTAGAACCAATATAAAAAAATGGATACAAGCGACTAACATTATCAGCTTTTTCTAAAAATACCTCCAAAAAGAAAATATAAGTGATTAGAACAGGAATCAAAAACAAAATAAAAATAACAGAACTACTGACTACACCTTTAATTTTACCCTTTCTTTTTTGACGCAAAAATTTTGCTTGATCTTTTATAAAAATATTTAATATGGTAACAAAAAGTACCACACTATAAGTATTCAAACTATATTGAACAACAGAATCAATAAATTCTTTATGACCTAAAAAAAGTAAAATAAACAAGAAATCCATCAAAAAAATACCTACATAAAAAAAAGATTTATATTTATCTTTAGGAAAATTTTTTACTGAAATTTTATAAGAAGGAATAACAAATAAAGCAGGATATATCATCAATGAAAAAAATACTACCCAAAACAATCCCTGAACACCATCAACCATCTCTACATTAGTAACATAAGAAGTATACAATATCAAACTAACTACAGCAAAAGGAATAAGAGTATTCAAAAAAACATACACTATCATTAAAATTTTATTAAGTATTGTTCTTTTTGATTCTTTATTTTCCATATTTATTTTGAATTATTAAAAATAAAAACTTGTCCATCAACACCATTATCTATAACATCTTTTATTTCATAATTATTTTTTGTATATTCTTTAATTACATTTTGCCAAAAATCAACAGCTCCTTCATTATTTTTTTGTTGAAAAATTTCCCACTTCCCTGGAAACATACCAAACATTTTTTCAGAAACGTACTTACCAATGCCAAGACGTCTATACTTTTTTAAAACAAAAAATTCAGCAACGGCTTTAGACCCTTCATTTTTTAACACACGCAAATAATCATTGATCATTACAAAACCACAATATTTATTATTATATTTTATAAAAAAAGCTTTTCGTTTTGGATCATCAAAATAACTATCCAAATGTTTGTAACTATAAAGACCAATATCATCAACATCAGCATCATTAAAAATACTAAAATCATATTGGTATAATTCTAGCAATTGTTTCAAAACTTCTTTTTCATCATTTTGTACTTCAAAAATTTCAATCTTCATAATGTTTTGATGCTTTAATATTTTTACTCCAAAAACCTCTTCAAATACTTCCCCGTCGAACTCATCGTCGACTTTCTAGCAACTTCTTCTGGAGTTCCGACAGCAACTACTTCCCCACCTTTGTCTCCACCTTCAGGACCAAGATCAATTATCCAGTCTGCACATTTGATCACATCGAGATTGTGCTCGATGACCATGACAGTATTCCCTTTTGATACTAAATTTTGCAAAACGCCAACCAGTTTTTTTACATCATCATAATGCAAACCAGTAGTTGGCTCATCAAGCAAATACAATGTTTTGGTAGTATTACGTTTAGCAAGTTCTTTTGACAATTTTATTCTTTGAGCTTCTCCACCTGACAAAGTCGTTGCCGATTGTCCAAGTCGCAAGTAATCCAAACCAACATTATTCAACATCTTTAGTTTATCATAAATCTGAGGAATGTCGACAAAAAATTCTTCTGATTCTTCAATAGTCATGTTGAGTACTTCAGCAATATTCTTATTTTTGTAGTGCACTTCCAAAGTTTCTTGATTGAATCTCTTACCTTTACAAACTTCACAATCAATTTCTACACTTGGCAAAAAATGCATTTCAATAGTTAGTTTTCCTTTTCCTTCACAATTTTCACAACGTCCACCAGGACGATTGAAACTAAATCTGCCAACTTTGTAACCACGTACGCGCGCTTCGACAGTACTAGCAAAAATTTCTCTGATTGGTCCCCAAGTACCAGTATAAGTAGCCGGATTGCTACGAGGTGTACGACCAATTGGTTTTTGATCAATCTTGATTATTTTATCAATGTATTCTGTGTTCAAAATTTCTTTATGATTGCCAATTCTTTTACTAACATGATTGAGTCTGTTGGCAATACCACGATAAAGAATTTTATGCATCAAAGTAGATTTACCAGAGCCAGAAACACCAGTCAAACAAATAAATCTACGCAAAGGAATTTCTACATTGATATTTTTCAAATTATTTTCTGTCGCACCTTTGATTTTTATTTTTGGAGTATGACCATCTACTTTTCTTCTATCCTGTGGTACTGGAATTTTTTCTTCCCCACGTAAATATTTTCCTGTAAGAGAATCTTCTGCATTGCCATAAACTTTACAGTTAAAGGTGTCATCCTGAGCCGCCGAAAGGACGGCCGAAGGATCTTTCTTACCACCAGACGATTTTATCAAACTATTTTTTGTATTATTACCGATTGAATTCTTTGCTCCGTTCAACAAAATAGAAAGGGGTCCAG
>Ga0208863_1001173_pt1 | contig 17915 bp, 14 predicted proteins | sample RifOxyD3_FD_184040 | JGI IMG/M metagenome (GOLD analysis project Ga0208863, IMG submission 184040) | Soil microbial communities from Rifle, Colorado - Rifle Oxygen_injection D3 (SPAdes) | ecosystem: Environmental > Terrestrial > Deep subsurface > Rock core/Sediment | place: Rifle, Colorado...
GAGCGCGCCTTGTATCTTGTCGGGCAGGGGGATGTGGATGGCCGGATTCTTGAGAAAACCGCCCGGCGCTGAGGCCAGGTCCACGGCGCGCTCGGCGCCGAGGCGGAGGGTTTCAATGAGGCCGCTGCTGATCTCCTCGTTTGACAAGCTGTTGCTACCGGTGGAGGCGCCGGTCCGGGTGAGGCCCTTGGTGGAATCAGTCGCCTTGTTGAGGAGATCCTGGAACCCGGCCCGGCTGAGGGACGGCAGGGTGAGGAGAAGAACGAGAAAAAAGACGATGTTCCGCATGGGGCACCTCCTGCATAGGGATGAATCATACTTCCGGCCGCCGGTCTAATCGGTGCAGGCGGCCGTGTCATTCGTTTCTTTCAATCTGAACATACCAGCATTCCGGCGTGGCTGCATCGGCAAAAACAGCCGGGTTATCTCCTAGTGACCTGTCACTAGTCATCGTTTTTGTCATGGTCCGTATTCCTGGCGGTCATTTGGCTGATATGTAACAGGATCTCCGCGAAGCGGAAAGGTTTGCGGAGAAAACGGTCGTCTTTTTCAAGATCAATGTCAGCCAGGGCGCTTTCCTGGTCATAGCCGCTGTTGACCAGGATCCGGATGCCCGGCCGCAGTTGTTTTAGTTTTGCATACACCTCACTGCCGCTCATGGTCGGCATCTGCACGTCGAGGATCACCAGATCGCAAGGGGCGCCGCCCCTGATGAACTCCAGGGCCGCCGGGCCGTTGTCGCAGGTGGTCACCGTGAATTTATGCGCAACGAGCATGGTCTGCAGAAGATCCAGAATTTCGCGGCTGTCGTCCACCACCAGAATGTCAAGGACGCCTGGTTTAACCCGGCGGGCCGGCTGCGGTCGGGCTACTTCTTTGGCCCGCGGCAGAAGAATTTGAAAGGTGGCACCCATTCCCGCAACCGCGGGATCGAGTAGAATGCAGCCGCCGTGGTTGTTGGCAATGCCGCTGGCGGCGGCAAGTCCCAGACCGCGGCCGATGAACTTGGTACTGAAAAACGGTTCGAAGATTTTCTGTCTGAGGTCATCGGGTACTCCGGTTCCCGTATCACTCACTGTTATCCGCACATATTCGCCGGCCGGGCAGCGGCGGCCCATTGTGGTTTCGAATGCCAGGTCGTGGACCACGTTCATGCTCCGGACGGTCAGGACGCCGGGCTCTTTGATCATGGACTCGAAGGCATTGTTGAAGATGTTGACCAGCATCTGGCGGATCTGGCTGGCATCGGCCTGCACCGGCCCGAGATCCGCTGCCAGGTTCGATATGACCTTGTTTCCCGAAGCCTTGCCCTTATAGGCCAGCGCCATGGTTTCCGCTATTATTTCGTTAAGGTGCAGGAATTCCGTTCGATACTTGCCGCCCTTGGCATAGGCCAGCAGCTGGCTGGTGAGATGCGCCATGTGCTGGGCCGCGTTGATGATCAACTGGAGGTGCTGGCCGCATTCGCCGTGCGGCTCTGTCTTCATCTGGGCCAGTTCCGCATTGCCGAGCACCGCCGTCAGCGTGTTGTTGAAGTCGTGGGCAATGCCGCCGGCCAGGGTGGTGATGCTGTCGTCCTTCTGCTGTTGGAACAAACGAATTTCCATCTCTCGGCGTTCTTTTTCCAGGCGCAGCCGTTCCGAGATGTCGCGGCCGACCTCGATGATGCCGACGAGATTATCCTCGTCGTCCAGCAATGGCGAGGCAATGAGTTCAACCGGGCAGAGCTTGCCGTTTTTGGCTGGATGGTGGTGGATGGTGGTGACCGGTGTTTTAAGCCTCAACACCTCCTGCATGGGGCAGGGGTGCTCCGTTCCGGTACAGGGAGAACCCTGCTCATGCAGATGCTGGTAACAGAATTCGGGAAGGACGGCCAGTGAGGCATCGCCGTGTACAGCGCGGGATATCCGATTGGCGAGCAGGATCCTATAATCAATGCCGATGACGGTGACCGCGTCGGTCACGCCATCGATTACTGCCTGCAGCATGGCCTGGGATTTTTTCTGCTGCTGCTCCGCCTGCTTGCGTTCCGAGATATCGCGGATTATGTGGACGCTGCCGTTGGACCGGCCATCGACGTCTTTAATTGGCGCGGCGATGAATTGAAAATGGCCGGCCAGCGTTTTTTCTTCCATCTCCATCGAGTGGGCACGGCCGTTGGCCAGCATTGCCGTGTGCGGGCAGTCGGCCGGCGGCTGGTCGCTGCCGTGGATGACCTGGTAGCAATGCCGCCCGATAACCTCGTCCGGATTGACATGCAGGCGGTCGGCCATTGTTCGGTTGAGCCGGGTGATTCTGAATTGATCGTCAATGATCGCCACCATGTCCGGCATGGCGTCAAAGGTCTGTTCCCAGTCCTGTTTGGCCTTCTGGATTGTCGCGAGTAGTTGATGCTTATGCAGGGCCAACTCGATGGTCGTGATCAGTTCCTTATCCCGGAACGGTTTGAGCAGGTAGCCGGCCGGCGCGGTCTTCTTTGCCCGCTCCATGATCTCGGGCGTTGAAAAGGCGGTCAGGAAGACGATCGGCAGGTCGTAGTGCTTCTGCAGTTCCTCGGCCGTGGCAATGCCGCACTCGTCTTCCTGCAGGATGATATCGACCAGCGCCAGGTCCGGCTGATCAGCCGCCGCCATGGCCAGGGCCGCCTTACAGGTGGCGGCGATGCCGCAGATTGCGTAGCCGTAGCTTTCAAGGCACACCTGGATGTCCTTGGCCACGACCCATTCGTCTTCGATGATCAGGACTTTCAGTTTTTCCATGCGGTTTTTCTCCAATTATTTTGAAAAATCGTCTTGGAACGGTTCAGGTGGCGGGCCAGGCCTTCTGGTTGTTAACGCTGAAGGTGATGCGGAACTCGGTGGGGTCGCGTTTCCTGATCTGGATGGCGCCATGCAGTTGGTGTCTGACCAGATTGTCGACCAGGGTCAGGCCCAGGGTGTCGGTGTTCATGATGTCTAAGTCGTCCGGCAGGCCGATGCCGTTGTCCCGGACGCAGAGCTGGAGGTTGTCGTGGTCCGCCTGTTGGTGGTGGGTCAACTCTATTTCAATGGTGCCAGGGCCGCCTTCTGGGAAGGCATGTTTCAAGGCGTTGGAAACCAGTTCGTTGAGAATCAGTCCGCAGGGCGAGGCAATATCCACTTTCAGGGTAATGGGTTCTATGGTGAGCATGCACGTAATTTTTTCGGGCGAGACGTTGTACGTTCTGAAAATATTGTCGACCAGTTCCCGAACGTAGTCGTTGAATTGTATTTTTGCCAGATTCTGGGCGCGGTACAACAGTTCATGGACCAGACCGATCGCCTGGACCCGATCACGGCTTTCTTCAAAGGCTAAGCGGAGAGGTTCTTCACGAAAGGATTGCGACTGGAGGCGGAGCAGACTGGCGACTACCTGCAGGTTGTTCTTGACCCGGTGGTGAATTTCCCTGAGGAGCACTTCTTTTTCCTGGAGCGAGGCCTCAAGGTGTTGTTTTTTTCCTTCAGCTCTGAGGCGGTCTGTTGCCGTTCGGCGATTTCTGTCTCGAGTTCCGTCTTGCTTTGCTGGAGTTCGGTGAATGAACGGTATAAATTTGTCCGGATTGAGTTGATGGCGATGACCACCTCGTCGAGTTCGTCGTTATGCCGGGATGCGGCGCGCTTGAGGGTAAGCGGTGCGCCGGGGCTTGCGAAGTCGATCTGTTGGACATAGCGGGCCATGGTTGTCAGATGTCGGTTGATCATGAAGTGAAAGGTGATCACCAGGCTAACGGAGATCGAGAGAGCGGTCAGAAACAGGGTCAGGAGGATTTCAAGAAAATGGGTGCGGAGGCTGCTTTTGGCCTCGTCGAAACTTGCCGCGACCTGCAGGGTCCCCAGATTGTAATCCTTGTCGTTGTAACGATAATTAAGAGTATATTCCCGGGTGATTGGATCGGTCGGCCGGGAACTTCTGGCCGCAACCAGCAACCGGTTGTTCCGATCGCGGTATTCCAGGTATTTTATAAAGGGGAAATTAAGTACACCCCGCAGATTCGATTCCAGCAACTCCCGGTCGGCAATCCAGGCGGCTTGTCTCAGACTTGGCAGGATGACAGATTCGATCTGTTTGAATGTCCCGGCGAGATTATCCTTTTCTTTTTGGTAATCCTCCCTGATATGGATGGCCGCGGCCAGCAGGGGCAGGATCAGCCCGAGTAGGATGATCAGCGGAATGAGCCGGTAGCTGATGCCCCGCCGGTGAAAATTTTTCCGTCCATCCTGACTGGTTTGCTGGACGGTGCGGGGCATGATCATTCTCCTTCGCTCAGTCGGCTGCACTTGGGCACGAATGTCAGTTGAAACTGATTCGCTATTCAATAGAATAGCGTATTAGCCTGAAATGTCAATATTTCCTTAGCTATTCTTGTTCTTAAATCTCTGGTAGGCCGGTGCCTTGTTGCCAGTCGACTGTTGACGCTTCACGCATTTTGTTGTAAGCAGTGCGATAACTTCAGGTGCTCGCTGTTGGAGCATAAAAGAGAACCCCGTGCGAATCGGGGGCGGGCCCGCCGCTGTAACCGGGGACGAACGTCGCATCAGGTCACTGTCTTGTTATGAGGACGGGAAGACGCGGCAAGTAGGCTGAGCCGGAAGCCAGAAAACCTGCCTGAAGGATATATGATGGCCAACCTCCGTGGACTGAGGCGCCGGATGATCTTGCGGATAAAAAGGGAAATCCCGGATCGTTATTTCTGATAACGGTCCGGGATTTTTTTTGCCCGGACTCTGACAAAAAAACAAAAGAGGAGGGGCAATGCAGAGAAACGAACAGGTCTTCATGAAGTACACCATTTTTCTGGTAAGCGACTGGGACGGTTTTCAGACCGCCATGCGCAGGGGTTTATCCGCAATCAAGAACAAGGCAAGACAGGGAGGCGAGAAAAAATGAAAGCAAAAATCTATATGTCGGCATGTGTCGCGACCCTGCTGCTGCCCACTTGCCCGCTGGCCGGGGAAGCAGCCGTTGTCAAGGAAGCGGCGCCGGCCATGATGGAAGAGGTAGTGGTGACCGCGACCCGGATGCATGAGATGATCGGTCGGGTGCCGGCCAATGTCTCGGTAATCACGGCCGAGGAGATCGTGACTTCGGGCAGCACCAATATGGTCGATCTGCTCGAAAGCAAGGCCAATATCCATTTCAAGACCTTTAACGGCAATCCTTCCCAGGCCCAGATCGACCTGCGGGGGTTTGGCGAAAACGGCTTTGGCAAGACCCTGGTTCTGCTCGACGGCAGGCGGCTGAACCGCATCGACATGGCAAACATCAACTGGCTGCAGATCCCCCTGCAGATGATCGAAAAAATCGAGGTGGTGCGGGGCACCCAGACCGTGCTCTACGGCGATGCCGCAGTGGCCGGCGTGATCAATATCATCACCAAGAAAGGGGCGGCCGAATCCGGCGCCAACCTCTCGGTCATCGTGGGCGAACACGGCCTGCATGTGGAGCGGGCCGGGATCGCCGGCAGCCGCGACCGGTTGACCTATGCGCTCAACGGCGAATCCCAGCATGATGACGGCTGGCGCAATCGCTCGACCTTTGATTCGACCGGCGGCGGCATTGATCTTGGCTACGACCTGACCGACAGCCTTAGCATATCGGCGGGCAGTTCGTACAATAAAGCCGATTTCGAGATGCCGGGCGGGCTGACGAAAGAGGAGATGGCGGTCAGCCGCACCCAGGTGCAGCCGGCCAGAACCTGGTACCCGCCGTCGTGGTTCGGTTGGCCGGCAAACACCTCTGCCCATACCGCTGACGAGGCGGAAAACGAACATGTCAATGCCAATGTGCTGCTGGAAAAATCCTTTGCCGCCGCCGGGGATTTCGAGGTTAATTTTATATACGGCAATAAGGAAACCGCGACCGACATGCCTTCCTGGTACGCGCCTGGCCAGTATAATCTGGTGAAGATCGACACCTACGGCATCACGCCTAAGTACATCCTTGAGAAAAAACTCCTGGTCAACCACAAACTGATCGCCGGCCTTGATTTCTATGACGAGACTCTGGGGGTTGGCCAGTTCCTTGACCAGCCCCGCACCAGTCAGGCCTGGGACTCCGAGGTGCAGCGGGAAACCCTGGGTTTCTACCTGCGGGATGAGATGGCGCTGGTAGATTCCCTGCTCATCGGCCTTGGCTATCGATCCGAGCGCGCCGCCTTCACGGGCCGCAAGACCGCCTTGTCTGGCGGCTCCGGCACAGCTTTCAGCCCGGTTGAAAAGAAACACCGGGAAGATGCCCTGGAGGTGAGCACGACCTGGCTGCCCAAAGCCGGCGTCAAGCTCTATGCCAAATACTCCACCCTTTACCGGTTTCCCTTTGCAGAAGAGCAGGTTTCTTTTTATGGTTGGGCAGACGGCTTTAATCTGACGCTTGCTCCTGAAACCGGCCGGAGTTATGAGGTGGGCGGTTCCTGGTCGCCGCGCGTCGATTTGAAACTGGGGCTGACCGCCTTCCGGGTGGATATGAAAGACGAGATAGTCTGGGACAACGGCCTGAACAAAAATATCAACCTGGATGAAACGACCCATCAGGGGATCGAGGCGGATCTGACGTACAACCTTGCAGAGCGGTTCACTGTGTTCGGCAACTACAGCTATCACCGGGCGGAATTCGACAAGGGTCCGTTCACCGGCAAGGATGTCGTCCTGGTGCCCAGACATCATCTGGCGGCCGGCCTGGATCTCGCCCTGCCGCACAACCTCCACCTGGTTCCCGAGTTTCTCTACGTCGGCAGCTCCTATCTGGGAAATGACTATGATAACAGTGCCGAAAAACTGGCCGCCTACCAGGTGGTCAATCTCTCCCTGCGTTATAATGCCGTCTGGCAGAAGAGAAAGACCACGGCCTTTATCGGGGTCAAGAATCTCTTTGACAAGGAATACGAGACAATCGGTTTTGAAAACAATCCTGACGATGGCGCTGCACCGGCCGACACCTTCTATCCAGCGCCGGGCCGGGAGTTGAGTGCCGGCATAACCATTGCCTTTTGATGCTCCTGCCCTGGTGTTTTCGCGGCAGCGTGGGTGCAGTATCCAAAAGCTCCAGCCCGGTCATGACCTTGCAATCCCTTGCCAGGCAGGTTGACCGGGCTGGAAAACCAGACATGTTAAGGCCGATGCGGCTTCAAAGGCATTATCGAACTTGGTCCGCTTTTTTGTGGGCGGCGGCTCTTCATCTGCTCCTGTTCTTGGTTCTGAGCGATTGGCGGTTTTACGACCGCAAATCCCATGAGGTCCAGGGCAGTGTGGTGGTGGTCGATATCGTCCGCCTGGAGCCGTTGGTGGTGGAAGAAAAGGCGGACAGCCTGACGCAGGCCCGGAACCCGGTCGCCAAGCTTCCGGCGGTCGGGAGGGTCAGGCCGGCCGCCGCAGTCGTCCGGCCGCAGGAAAAAGCCAGCAACCCGCCTCCGGTGCAAGTCCAATCGCCAGTGGCGGCAGAGATCGCAACCGGCCTGGTCGGCAGCGAGTCGCCGGCTCCGGCTCCGGTTCCGGCGGCTGGCGTCGGTCCGGAATCGGTCGGTCATGCGGCAGGGGCTGCGGGTCCGGAGTCGGTCGGCTTAGCGAAGGGTAAGGGTGAAGGCGCTGATCAGGCCGGCGTCGTCGCTGCCGATCGCGGGGTAGCGCCGCTCTACCGGCACAATCCATCGCCCGGCTATCCCGGCCTGGCCAGAAAACGGGGCTATGAGGGGACCGCGGTTTTTGATGTCCTGGTAAGTGCGGAGGGCAAGGTCGATACGATGCGGATTTCTTCATCGAGCGGCCATGCGATCCTGGATCAGGCAGCCGAGGATGCAGTTGCCGCCTGGTTTTTTACCCCGGCCCTGAAGAGCGGCCGGCCGACTGCCGCCTGGGTGCAGGTGCCGGTCTCTTTCCAGTTGCGATGAGACTGCTGCCTATCATGATCCGAGCACCGTTTGAACCTTTGAGCCATTTTCCTTGATGAGACGATGCGTACACAGTTATTGATCATCTTCAGCCTGTTTTTTGTGTTATCTCTGCTCACCACCCCGTGGGCCGGAATAGCGCGAGCCGGGCTGGTGACCGACGGGGCGGGCCGGCAGGTCATGGTACCAGCCGATCCGCGGCGCGTCATCACCTTTGCCCCCAACCTGGCGGAAATCGTCTATCTCCTTGGCGAGGAACAAAGGCTGGCCGGAACCACCACCTTCAGCGATTATCCGCCGGCCGCCCGCGAGCTGCCGCGGGTCGGTTCTTATGTCCGGCCAGATCTGGAGAAGATCGTGGCCTTGCGTCCCGATCTCTGCCTGGCCAGCCAGGACGGCAATCCGCGGCATGTGGTTGATCGGCTGGCGGCCATGGGCATTGCGGTCTACGTGGTCAATCCGCAGTCGCTTTCCGGCATAATGACCGCGGTCAAGCAGATCGGCACGCTGCTGCACGCCGATAAACGGGCCGCCGAGCTGGTCGCCGCCATGCGGCAGCGGATCGAGGCGGTCGCCCGGCAGGTGGCGGCCCGTAGCGATCGGCCCCTTGTTTTTTTTCAGATTGACGAGGCGCCCATGATCAGCGCGGGCACCAACACCTTCATCCATGAACTGATCACCCTGGCCGGCGGCAGAAATGCGGCGGCCGGCCCCGTAGCCTATCCGCGCTATGACTGGGAGAAAATCCTGGCCCTTGACCCCGAGATCGTTATCATCTCCTCCATGGCCGGCGGCAGAACAAAAGAAGAGCTTCTGGCCGGCTGGCGCCGATGGCCGCAGCTTGCCGCGGTGCGCAACAATCGTCTCCATGTGGTCGATGCCGATCTCTTTGACCGGGCCACCCCCCGTCTGGTCGATGGCCTTGAGCATCTGGCCGGGATCATTCAATCAGGCCAGGAGTCAGCCGGTGCACAATAGTTTTTTTTCACTTACCACCCGCCTGCTTGCCCTCTGCGGACTGCTGCTGCTGATCATGGCCCTCTGCGGCCTGCTCGCGCTTGCCTGGGGCTCCTCGTCCGGCATCTCCCTGGCAAAGATCAGTGAGACGCTGCAGACACTGTTTTGCGCCAAGGCGCGGGACTCGGTGGCCGCCGCCATTGTCTGGCAGGTGCGCCTGCCCCGGGTGGTGCTGGCCGCGGTGGTCGGCGCCACCCTGGCCCTGGGCGGGCTTGTTTTTCAGGCGCTGCTGCGCAATCCCCTGGCCGAGCCCTATATCCTCGGGGTGTCCGGCGGTTCGGCGATCGGCGCCATCATCGGTATTCTTCTCGGTCTGTCGCCCTTTCCGGGGGTGACGGCAACGGCCTTTGTCGGCAGCATGACGGTGCTCGTCCTGGTTCTGCTGCTGGCCGCCGGCGTTTCGGCGCGGTCGGCCGTGAGCCGTGACACCCTGCTTTTGGGCGGGGTGATGATGAACGCCTTCTGCGGTGCAGTCATCATGTTTCTGATCTCTGTGAGCCAGACCGCCCAGGTGCACCATATCCTCTTCTGGCTCATGGGCGATTTTTCCGTTTTTTCCGTGGAACAGTTGCCAGTGCTGCTCGCCGTGCTTCCCTGCTTTCTGATCATCTTTCTCATGGCCCGGCCGCTTAACCTTCTGCTGCTGGGCCGGGAGACGGCCGCTTCGTTAGGCACTGAGGTCAAACGCGTTTCCGTCCTGCTCCTGGCCACCACCACCCTCATGGTCAGCATCGTGGTCAGCCAGTCCGGCCTGGTGGGCTTTGTCGGCCTGGTCATTCCGCACATCTTTCGCACCCTGCTCGGGCCGGACCACCGCCTGCTCATTCCCGCCTCCATCCTGGGCGGCGGCAGCTATATGATTCTCTGCGATTTGTTGGCCCGCACCCTGCCGGCGGGCGGCGAGATGCCGGTTGGCATTGTCACCGCCCTTGTCGGCGCGCCTTTGTTTATCTATCTACTCTGGAGGTCAAGGAGATGAGCAAGGAGATGACCCCGGCGGTGACCCTGGAAAACGTCACCCTGGCCTACGGCCGGCGGACCGTGGTGCGGGATCTTTCCCTGCAGGTGGGGACAGGGGATTTCTTTGTGATCATCGGACCGAACGGCGCCGGCAAGACCAGCCTGGTCAAGCTGCTCGCCGGTCTGGAAAGGCCGGCCGCCGGCCTGATCACCCTCGGCGGCCGGCCGCTGACCGACTATCGCCGATGGGAACTCTCCCGGCTGGTGGCCGTGGTCCCCCAGGAGACGGCTCTCGACTTTCCCTTTACCGTGGCCGAGACCGTGCTCATGGGCCGTGCTCCCCATCTCGGCCTGCTGGGCATGGAACAGCCGGCGGATTACCGGATCGCCGAACAGGCCATGCGCTTCACCGAGGTGGACCATCTGGCCGACCGGCGGCTTGATCAGCTCTCCGGCGGCGAGCGGCAGCGGGTGGTTATTGCCCGCGCTCTCTGCCAGCAGCCCAGGGTGATCCTGCTTGATGAGCCCACCGCGGCTTTAGACCCGGCCCACCAGATGAAGGTCATGGACCTGATGGAGCGGTTCCGACACGAACAGGGGGTGACAGTGATCATGGTCTCCCACGATCTGAATCTGGCCGCCATGTACGGCGATCGCCTGCTGCTCATGCGAGACGGCGCCGTTGTCTGCGCCGGGCTGCCGTCCGCGGTCCTCACCTATGAGTTGCTGGAGCAGGCCTATGGCTGCGTTATGCTGGTGGAGGAGAACACCCTCGGCCGGGTGCCGCGGGTTACCCCGGTGCCGGCAAAGTATCTTGCAAAATGAATGAAGCGAGGCAGAGGCGGCCCAACCCATGAACCTGCTGATTCTGGAACCTTATTACGGCGGCTCGCACCAGGCTTTTCTCACGGGTCTGGTGGAACAGCTCGGCTGGGAATGGGATTTGCTAGAATTGCCGGCCCGCGGCTGGAAGTGGCGGATGCGGCTCGCCGCCCCCTGTTTTGCCGGCATGCTGGCCGAGCGGGCAGGGCAGGGGCCGGACCGGATCCTCTGTTCCAGCTTCGTGGATGTGGCCACGCTCCGAGCCCTGCTCCCTGACCGGCTGCGGCAGGTGGAGGTCTGCACCTATTTTCATGAAAACCAGTTTGTCTATCCGGTGCAGCAGGAGGAGGAGCGGGACCTGCATTTTGCCGTGACCAATTACACCACGGCCCTGGCCTCAGATCGGCTGGCCTTCAATTCCCGCTACAACCTTGAATCGTTTCTGGCCGGCGCTGATTTACTCCTGAAAAAGGCGCCGGACATGCCAGCCGCTATCTGGCAGGGTTTTAGCGAGCGGCTGCGCCGCCAGGCGTGCATCCTGCCGCCGGGCATTGACTTTCGGGCGATCGCCGCCGCACCTGTTGCCCCGCGTCAGCCGGCGCCGGTCATTGTCTGGAACCACCGCTGGGAGCACGACAAGAACCCGGAGCTTTTTTTTCAGACCCTGTTTGATCTGGACCGTGACGGCGTCGATTTCCGGCTCATCGTCCTGGGCCAGTCCTTTGCCCAGCAGCCGGCCGTTTTTGCCGAGGCAAGGGAAAGACTGGCGGCCCGCCTCCTTTATTTCGGGTATGCGCCAAGCCGGGAGGAATATGCCCGACTCCTCAAGATGGGCGATCTGGTGGTCTCCACCGCCCGGCACGAATTCTTCGGCATTGCGGTGGTTGAGGCGGTGCGGGCCGGCTGTCGCCCCCTGCTGCCGGCCCGTCTTGCCTATCCGGAGCTTTTTCCCAATGAATACCTGTATGGCGACGACCAGGAATTCGCCGCCGCGCTCACGGCATATCTGCAGCAGCGGCCACCATTTTCGCCGGAACTTGGCCGTCAGCTTACCGACCGCTTTTCCTGGAACGTTCTGGCCGCAAGCTACCGGGAGTGGCTTGCCTGAGCAACATTTTCCTTGCCGGAATTCCTTGACGGGCTAAGCTGTATGGGAAAGATTAAGGTTAAAGGCAGAAGGCAGAAGTAGGAACTCGTTGCGCAAGGCTCGAAGAGGCCGACAGAACCTGTATTCCTTTGATTGTCCCGGAGGAGGGAGCACTTTATTATTTTTTTCCTTTAACCTTTAACCTTTAGTCTCAATTGCTAAACATGCATATCCACACCCTGCATCGCTGGAAGCACGAGCATAACTTTCATGTAGACAGCGGGCATGGCGAACGGCGTACCCGGCAGGTGATCTGGCTGACCGTGACCACGATGGTTGCGGAGATCGTCGCCGGCTTCATCTTCGGCTCCATGGCCCTGCTGGCTGACGGCTGGCATATGGGCACCCATGGTGTGGCCCTGGGGATTACGGTATTTGCCTACCGCCATGCCCGGCGTCATGCGGCCAATCCCCTCTACAGTTTCGGAACCGGCAAGGTCGGGGTGTTGGGCGGGTTCACCAGCGCCGTGCTCCTGGGAGGCGTTGCCCTGTTCATGGTGGTGGAATCGACACAGCGGCTGATCCAGCCGGTTGCCATCCGTTTCAACGAGGCCATTGCCGTGGCCGTAATCGGTCTGGCGGTCAATGTACTCAGCGTCCTGCTCCTGGAGGGTGGTGGCCATGGCCACCATGGCCACCATGACCACGATGACCATGATCATGCGCCGGGCAACGGGCATCGGCATGACCATAACCTGCGGGCCGCCTACCTGCATGTGCTGGCCGATGCCCTGACCTCAGTGCTGGCCATTGTTGCCCTGGCGGCCGGCAAGGGTTTCGGCTGGGTCTGGCTTGATCCCTTCATGGGCCTGGTCGGCGCCGGCCTCATCGCCCGCTGGTCGCACGGGTTGTTGCGCGATACCGGCCGGATTTTGCTCGATTCCGGCATGAGCCAGGAGCGGCTGGCCGCCATCCGGGCGGCCATTGAGACGGATGCGGATAACCGCGTGGCGGATCTGCATGTCTGGCCGCTCGGCTCCCACGATTTCGCGGCGATCATTTCCATCGTCACTCACCGGCCCAGGCCGCCCGGTTATTACAAGAAACTTCTGGCCGCCTTTCACGAACTTAACCACATCACCGTGGAGGTGCATGCCTGCGATGGGGAATCCTGTCTGCCAACAGGATAATGCCTGAAAAAACATCAAAATAAGGAGAGCCGATCATGAAAAAATCAATGCTTGTTTGTCTGGTTCTGCTGGGCGCGGCAGTGGTTGTGCCATGCCTTGCCGCCGATAATACGGTGCCGGCCGGCACGACGGAAGAGCAGCAGGCCGTGGAGCAGGGCCAGGGCAATCAGGGGGCGAAGATCAATCAACGTCTTGATGAAAAGGGCGCGGCAATCAACCAGCGGCTTGATCAGCGGGGCGCGACCATTGATGAGCGGCTCAAGCAGAAAGGGGCGGCGATTGATCAGCGGCGCGATGAAAGAGGCGCGGCAGCCAACGAGCGGCTGGACAAACAGGCTGACAAGGCCCGGGCCCAGGGTCATGACAAGGCGGCCGACCGGCTTGACCAGAAGGGCGATACTATCCAGGAATGGCAGGATGAGAAGGGCAGCCGCATCCGTGAACGGCTCGATGCAAAAGGCAACCGCATCCGGGAACGGCTGGACGCCAAGGGCAACTGGGTTGAAGAACGCCTTGACGAAAAGGGCGACCGGATTCAGAACCGCCGGGGAGAGCGGGAGGACAGGATGGCCGCCCGGAAAGCCAGGAACCGCGAGAGGCAAGGGAATCGATAGGGGCTGGCTGGCCCCGGCGTATTTTCAACTTGGGAGGTGACCATGATCATCCATCAGACCGCGGTCGGCGAATTGGCGGTTTTCTGTTATATCCTTGAGTGCGAACAGACGCGCCAGGCCGTAGTAATCGATCCGGGCGGCGAGGAAGAAAGGCTGTTGGCGTTGATCGTCGACCGCCACCTCGATCTCCGCTTCATCATCAACACCCATGTGCATCCGGACCACACGTGCGGCAATGACTTTCTCCGGCGACACACCGGCGCCGCCGTGGTGCTGCACCGGGACGACGTCGCCCTGCTGGCCGATCCGCAGGCAAATCTCTTCCTCCGGCGCATGGGCCTGCCGACACCGCCTGCCGATCGGCTGGTCGAAGATGGCGACATCCTTTCCTTCGGCGCCTGTTCCCTCACCGTGCTTCACACCCCCGGCCATACGCCCGGCGGCATCTGTCTGTACGGCAGCGGGAACCTGTTCACCGGCGACTCGCTGTTCGTCGGCGCGGCCGGCCGGGTTGATCTGCCGGGCGGCGACTTCAACACCCTGATCAACTCACTGGCGACAAAGATCGCGACCCTGCCGGATGAGACAGTGATCTGGCCCGGGCATGATTACGGCGACACGCCCACGTCAACGGTGGGCAGGGAAAAAAAGGAAAATCCCTTTCTCGGCGGGGAATGGTAGAGAGCGATCCCGGGCCGTCGCCTTGTGCATGGCGGGGTCGGCAGCCGCAAGGCAGAGGCCGAATCGGCCTTAACGCACCCGGCGCCGAACCCCCCGTTTTACCTGTTCTCAGGCTTGGCCATCATGGTTTCAACCAGGACCTTCAAGGGGGAAAGAGGCATCTTTCTGAACCCCTCTCCGGATGAATATTTGATTATCGAGGTCGGCCCGGCAATGTCGTCGACAATTTTCTTTTCCATCTCGCCGAAGTCAATGATCACCCCTTCATGCAACATGGAGAGGATGTTGATCTTGGGATTTGCCGGCAATTCCGTTTCCAGTTGATAGAGACGCAGTTCTTCCTCCAGGATTTCGTGGGCCATGAACAGCTCTTCAAGTTCCCTTTTCTGGGTCTTTAACCGGATACCGACAGATTCCACCGTGGTTTTTTCCATCTGCCGGGAAAGGGCCTCTATTGACTCCTTCGTTCTTTGGACAGCGGCGGTGACGGACCGGAATTCCCTCTGTAGCTCGTGAAGTCTTTCCTCACTGAAAAAACTCGTTCCCGTTGAGATCCGCGAAGGCTTGCCGCATTTGGCGCCGATGGTCTTTGCTGCAAGCCCCATGCGCGCCATGTATTCTCCGCCGCAGATGGTATCGGCGGTCACGGTTCCGAGGGATTTGATCAGCGAATCCCGCACTTCCTTGCCAATGGCGACATTGCCTTGACATTCAACGTTGACCCCGCTGAGTATTTTAACAGTCAGGTTTCCGGTAGACTTGATAATCCCCACGCCTTTGCCGAACATGCTGTTCAGGGTTATATCGCCGCCGGCCACCAATTTGCAAGAACCGACCACGCCATCAACCTGGATGCCTTTGGTGGCCTTGATGTTGAAACCGTCAAGCACATCACCCCTTACATGCACGAATCCGGCGAATTCAATGTGGCCCACCCCGTAATTGACATCTCGGCTTACGACAAACTCATCGGTAACGGACAGGGTCGTGCCGTCAAAAAGGAGGCGGCCGGCCGCCTCCACCATGATGCGCATATTGCCTTCGTCGATCCGGACACCCGGTCCGGCCCGGAATTTAAATCTGTGGCCCAGAAGCGGCGGGATCTCCTGGCCGGTGACCGTCATTCCCGCCTTGCCGATCCCGGGTGGATGGATGGTGCCAACGGATTGGCCCGGTATGACATTGGTGAAGGCCCGCCGGCTGCGGAAATCAATGCGGCCTCGTTCGTCAATGACGTAATTCGATGCATCCTCAGAGGTGCTGACCGTAATCTCCACCCAGCCATCCGTGCCACGGGTCGGCAGCATTCCTGCCGCCACCTGTACCCGCCCGGGGTTAGCCCCCTTTGCAAGGCTCAGACAAAATTGATCCAGTTTGTCTGATTCAATAAATTCGCGGACAATACCGATGGAGTCCAGTAAGGATAAAACCTGAGCGGGTTCGAGGTCCACGCGGCTGACCCGCAACTTACAGTTGAGGAAACATTTCGTGCCATCTGGAATGAATTCGATAGAAAGCGAATATTCCGACGTTTCGGCGACGGTTTTCTGCAATTCGCCGAGGGGCACGGGTTGTGGCGGGATATGATCGAACGTCATATTACTAATTGATTGCTGTTTGCTAGCGAATCCACTCGGACCATGGTTCTCCATATCATAACCAGATCGGAAAAACCACGAAATAGTAGCCGATCACAGAAGAGAATATCGGGACACCTATTGTCTTTTTTAAAAGTTAAGAAAAAATATCCATCGCCAATGGTATCCCGACAAAGCCCGCCCATTGGAAACCAGGATGTTGTGAAACAAGTTATGACAGCCATTGCGTAGGCCGCCGGCTGCGACGGTCTTGACAAGATCTGCCGGCCGCTGTAAGCAGTGGAGCGGAGTTTTTTTCGCAACGGGAACGCAGCCAGGGGGCCAACGATGAGCGACGGAATATCCGAGAGTGAAGAGGACGGCTACTGCGGCCGGATACTGCATGGCAACTTCAGCCCGGAGCTGCGGCAGCGGCTGGCCGAATGTCTGGCCGCGTTTCAGGTCTTTGACCGGATCGGCGCGCCGGTGATCCCCTATATCTCGGCTTGGCGGCAGGATGAGCATATCATCTGGTATGAGTATGCCGGCCGCCGGTTCACTGAGATGTTCGGCTGCCGCGGTCCGCAACTGGCCGAGGTTTTCCGGGAGGCGGTGATCGATCATCGGATATTTCAGCGGAACAAGGCGGAGGCGGCCATCCAGGAGCAGATCCTGTCGCGACACGAACTGTCCGGGGTGCGCAACGGTCTCAGGGCCGAGGTCATGGAGAGCGGCACCGTGGAAGCGGTCTATAAGGTGGCGCTGCCGGGCGGCGCGGTCTGCTGGCTCAAGGACCGGGCCCGGGTCGAGACCTTTGCCGACGACCGGCTCTATCTTTCCGTGGGGCTGCTCATTGAGGTCAGCAACGAGATGGCTCAGAAGGACCTGCTGGAGCGGATCGGCTATTTTGACAACCTCACCAACCTGCCCAACCGCAATATCATGCAGCGCAGCATCGAGGTGAAAACCGCCCAGTTCAACCGCGGCCATATCACGGACTTTACTTTTCTGATGCTGGATCTCGACCATTTCAAGGCGGTGAACGATACCTACGGTCATCAGGCCGGCGACCAGGTGCTGGCCACGGTGGCCGAGGTCATGGGCGTGGCTAAACGACGGGAGGACGAGATCGGCCGTTACGGCGGCGAGGAATTCTACGGCTTGGCCCTGGGCTCCATCGCGATTGGTCGCGATTTTGCCGAACGCCTCAGGCAGCGGGTGGCGACTACCGTTGTCGTGCACGAGGGGCAGGAGATTGTGGTGACCATGTCGATCGGTCTGGTGGCTGCCTCCGAACTGGCGGTGTTGAACATCGACGCCCTGATCGCCGCCGCGGACCGGCGGCTTTACAAGGCGAAGCATGATGGACGCAACCGCGTCTGCTGGCGGGATGAATAGTTCTACTTTGTCCGATTGAGGAATTCCTTTGGAATGAGACAAGGTAGAATTAACCGATGATCACCTGATCGGACAGCTCGTTGGTGTCGTCGTCGGTGATTGGAAAGTGCTCGGCCAGCACGGCTCCCACCTTCTCGATTTCTTGACAGAGCACCTCGCAGGCCCGGCCGTTTTTTACTGCGGCAGCCACTTCCGTGGCATAGGTCGCCAGATCCTCCTGGGTGATCTTTTGGTAGATTCCCTCGTCGGCCAGCACCCAGACCCGGCGTTCGAACAGGGACAGAAAAAAGAGGACGCCGGTGTTTGCCCGGGTTCTGTGCAGGCCCTGTTCGTAAAAGGCCATGAGCGCCCGGTTCCGGAGCCGCTCCTCCAGCCGGGCTTGGGCGATGAAGAGGCGCAGCAGCGCCGGTGTTTTTGCAAGCAGCCAGCTCGCGGGCAGGGAAAGAACAAAGGCAATGGGGACGAAGTGCCACAGGGAGTCGTTGAGCAGAAGATCGGTGGCGAGCAGGGCCAGCAGGCCGGCCAGGAGGATGCCGCCGAGGATGGCGGCCTCCGGGTAGGTGTCGCTGCTGTCCACCACCATCACCGCCACCTCGCCGCTGGTTTTTTTCTCCACCGATTTGATGGCGGCGCTGATTCTTGTCTTTTCCGCCTCGCTGAAAAACATTG
>Ga0208863_1001174_pt1 | contig 17909 bp, 14 predicted proteins | sample RifOxyD3_FD_184040 | JGI IMG/M metagenome (GOLD analysis project Ga0208863, IMG submission 184040) | Soil microbial communities from Rifle, Colorado - Rifle Oxygen_injection D3 (SPAdes) | ecosystem: Environmental > Terrestrial > Deep subsurface > Rock core/Sediment | place: Rifle, Colorado...
GCGCGGCATACATGGACGCCCACTTTTGCCAAGCTTTCAATTGATGATTTTGAGGAGGTAAAGATTGCAGCCATACATCCGGATTTTGTATGAGGCTTATCGCCTCTATCCCTGATGGAATTTGCTGACTGGGGCTCTATCAATCCAGCGCACTTCGCGTGCCTTGCCGCGCTCGAGCTATCCCAATCTCGGTCTGACCTGTCTCGCCATCATTTTATGATTGCCTGTGCAATCGGTGGTATTGCTCCTTCAACTCGTTAAAATTGGTTTTACTCAACCGCCTTGATTACATTCCGGCAACAACGGCTGCCGGTGTGTAATCGGGGCGGAACATTCGATCGTTGGCCAACAGCGCCCATACGATCCGCGCATTCTTGTTCGCCAGGGCGACCGCCGCTATGTTCTTGTTGCGCCGCGCCATCAGTTTTCTCAACCAACTTTCCGGCTCGGCCTTACTTTCTGCAAAGCGAATCACGGCTCGCGCACCGTGGATCATCAACGTGCGCAGATACGTGTCGCCACGCTTGCTAATACCCAGCAAATTTTGCTTGCCGCCACTGGAATGTTGTTTGGGTACCAGTCCCATCCATGCCGCCAACTGACGACCATTTTTGAACTCCCGTGCATCACCCACTGTCGCGACAATCGCACTGGCCGTAATCGGCCCCAGCCCCGGAATCTCTGCCAGCTTGCGACTCGCGGCATTCTCGCGATGCCACAACTGAATTTTTTCTTCCAATTCTTTGACCTGACGATCCATCTCCTTCAGATTGTCGGTCAATCGCTCAAACAGGTTGCGCATCGTGCCAGGCAAGCCATTTTCACCATCTTCCAGAATCTCTGGCATCTGCTTGGTGATTGAGCGTATGCCCTGCGGAATGATGATGCCGAATTCGGCGAGTAAGCCGCGTATCTGATTACCTTGCGCAGTACGGGCTTTTACAAAACCCTGACGCGCACGGTGTACCGACAATATCGCCTGTTGCTCAACCGTTTTTATTGCCACAAACCGCATATTCGGCCGGGCAACGGCTTCGCAGATCGCTTCAGCATCGGCCATATCGTTCTTGTTCGTTTTAACATAGGGCTTCACGAACTGCGGAGCCATCAACTTAACCGTGTGACCATAACCTTCCAGCTTTCGCGCCCAGTAATGCGCACTACCGCAAGCTTCCATGCCAATCAAACAAGGTTCCAGATTCACAAAGTAACTCGACATCTCAGCGCGCTTGAGTTGCCGACGCACGGACACCTTGCCCCGCTCATCAACACCGTGAATCTGGAAAACAATTTTTGCCAAATCAATGCCAATTGTTGTAGTCTTCATTTCGGATGCCCCTTTCTATTTGCGTGGTTGTTTTACAGCCACTACTTTGGCACTTTGATGCCGTTTTAGGAAGTGGGCGTCCATTCCATTAATCCAGTGCTAAAGGCCTTTGAATATCTGGATCGCCACGACACTTTGTGTCTCGCAACAACGCTGGGTTGCCGCGTCGTGTTGCTCCTCGCAACGACGGTGGTGTCTTTGCGATGCAACGCAGTTGCAGAAGCAATCTAGAGGTCTGTCTTTGCGATGCAACGGAGTTGCTGAAGCAATCCAGTGGTTGTAAAAAGGCTTTGAATATCTGGATCGCCACGACACTTTGTGTCTCGCAAGGACGCTGGGTTGCCACGTCCCTTCGGGACTCGCAACGACCGAATAGAGGGTGTCATTGCGAAGCCAAGGGCTGAAGCAATCCAGCGGTCTGTCTTTGCGAGCCACGCAGTGGCGCGGCTTGGCGGTGACGGAGCAATATTTGAAATAATGGGAGAAATGATGACTACTGGTAATAATGAAGCGTACGCGGTGATCTTGGCGGGCGGCAGCGGCAGTCGACTGTGGCCGCTTTCGCGTCAGAACATGCCCAAGCAATTTTTGGCACTCGATGGCGATGATACGATGTTGCAGGCCACGATAGATCGTCTGTCTCCTGTTATTAAATCCGACAAGGTGCTGATTGTCACTCAGGAGTCACACGCAAAGGGCGAGGCGTATCATGCGCTGTTGCCCTACCGGTCATTGTTCGAACCGGTTGCCCGCAATACCGCGCCGGCCATCGCACTGGCGGCGGCGAGTCTTACGGCGGATGGCAGCGATCCTGTCATGGTAGTGCTACCCGCCGATCACGTGATCGTGGATGAGGCCGAGTTTCGTTCCAGTCTGCAGCGGGCGATCTTGGAGGCGGAGGGCGGTAGTCTCGTTACATTCGGCATACAGCCTACTCGTCCCGATACCGGTTTCGGCTATGTCAAGACCCGGCCTGCGTCCGGTGTACTGCATCCTCAATCCAGCATTTTAGATGTCGAGCGTTTTACCGAGAAGCCAGATCTGGCCACCGCAAAACGATTTATTGAAGAGGGTGGCTATTTCTGGAATTCCGGCATGTTTGTCTGGCGCGCCTCGGTGATTCTGGCCGAGATCGAACGTTATCTGCCTGAAGTATTTCAAATTACCCGTGCTATCGTTGAATCCAGTCGCAGCAGTAGTTTTCAGCAGGCAGTAGATCAACATTTCGCAGCGATGCCATCCGTTTCCATCGATTACGGCGTGCTTGAAAAATCTGCGCTGGTGACGCTGATCCCCTGTGACTTCGGTTGGAACGATGTGGGGAGCTGGCACGCGGTGCATGAAATCGCAGCGAAAGACAAGGCGGGTAATGCGCTGCAAGGCAATGTGATCGCCATCGACTGCAAGAACAGCCTGATACGCGCGGAGAAGCGGCTGGTCGCGGCGATCGGTATTGAAGATTTGTGTGTGATTGAAACGGCAGATGCGATTCTTATTTCTAAGAATGACCAGACTCAGCGCGTGCGCGAAGTAGTGGATACGCTGCACGAACGGGGTTCAACCGAGCAGGTTTGTCATGTAAAGGTAAATCGTCCCTGGGGTAGTTATGCGGTGCTTGAAGATGAAAAAAACTGCTTTAAAATCAAAAGAATAGTGGTCGCTCCGGGAGCGAAGCTAAGCTTGCAGAGTCATTCGCATCGCTCTGAGCACTGGGTTGTCGTATCCGGCACGGCTACGGTCACCAACGGGGCTGAGATTGTCACCGTGCAGAAAAATCAGAGTACGTACATTCCCATGGGAACTAAGCACCGTCTGGAGAATCGCGGCAAGATTCCGTTGCATATCGTCGAGATTCAGGTTGGTGAGTATTTGGGCGAAGACGACATCGAGCGCTTCGACGATAACTACGGGAGATAAAGTCATTCTGGGTTGCCGCGTCCCTTCGGGACTCGCAACGACGATGGTGTCTTTGCGAAGCCAAGGGCTGAAGCAATCCAGAGGTCTGTCTTTGCGATGTAACGGAGTTGCAGAAGCAGTGGTGTGGTTTGTCTTTGCGAGCCACGCAGTGGCGCGGCAATCCAGCGTTTTGTCTTTGCGATGCAACGGCAGAAGTAATCCAGAGGTTTTAAAAGGCCTTTGAATATCTGGATCGCCACGACACTTTGTGTCTCGCGATGACGCTGAGTTGCCGCGTCGCATTGCTCCTCGCAACGACCGAATAGAGGGTGTCATTGCGAAGCCAAGGCTGAAGCAATCTAGTGGTTTTTCTTTGCGATGCAACGTAGTTGCAGAAGCAGTGGTGTGGTTTGTCTTTGCGAGCCACGCAGTGGCGCGGCAATTCAGCGCTTTGTCTTTGCGATGCAACGGAGTTGCAGAAGCCAGAGGTTGTAAAAGGTCTTTGATTATTTCAATTATTACGCTGTGCTCATTACGATCCGCGCCCGGGCTCCATTTTTACAGGGAGTTATAACTCGGTTCGGTAGAGTTCCGCTCGGTTTCTTCCGTTTCCCTTGGCGTAATACATGGCAATATCAGCCTGTTTGGCGAGTGCTTTTTCCGTATCCCCGTGTTTCGGGAAAATAGCGATGCCGATACTGGCGGAAATGCTCAGGTTATATCCGCTCAGCTCAAAGGGTCGATTTAGCGCGATGAGCAGTTTTTCGGCTATCTGCATGGCATCTTGTTCGGTTTGTATGCCTGGCAGCAATAGCACGAACTCATCGCCACCCGCGCGTGAAACAGTGTCGGATTCGCGCACGCAGGCGAGCATGCGCTGTGCCGCAGCGATCAACAGCAGGTCGCCCACATCGTGCCCGTAAGTGTCATTGACCGGCTTGAATTTATCCAGATCAAGGAACATCAGCGCCAATTGTGTTTTGTCGCGTTTGGCGGTGGCGAGTGAACGCGACAGCCGGTCGTCAAACAGCGTTCGGTTGGGCAGACCGGTGAGTGAGTCGTAATTAGCCTGATAACTAATTTTTTCCTCTGCCTGTTTTTCTTTAGTGACATCGTCGTAAATCGCCACGATGTCGCCCCGCGTCAGTTTGTAGACATAGTTCTCGCGCCAGCCTGAAATTTTTCCGTCCTGATAAAATGAGACCGGGTAATGTTCTGCCACGCCGCTCTTCCATACCCGCCTGAATACATCAAGCAGACCAAATTCGATGATGCCCGGGAAGACTTCGGCTACATTTTTGCCCAGCAGATCCTCGCGCTTCACCTGATCTATGCATTCTGCGGCGTGATTGAAGGCGGTGATGATGAAATCCTGTCCGTCTGCCGAGGCTTGATAAATTGCGACTCCGCTGCGCAGATTTTCGAATAACTCCTTCATCCCGCGTTCGCTGTCTGTCAACATCTGTTCGGTATGTTTGCGTTCCGAGATGTCGCGGTTGCTGGCGCGCTGGCCCAGATGCTGCCCATGTTCATCATGGACAGGTTGGCACACGTGGGAGAGCCAGCGCAGTTCGCCTGATTTTGTATAGATGCGAAAATCCAGCGGTTCTGATACGCCCAACGCTGAAATCTTGTGGATATGCCCGATATAGTAAGGCAGGTCGTCGGGGTGGATGATGCGGGTGAGCAGTTGCGGGCTGGCATAGAATTCCGCTGCCGTGTATCCCGAGATTTGCTCACAGGAGGGCGACATGTAGCGAAATGACTGATCCGGTAATATCCAGTATTCCCAATCCGAGGTGTAGTTCGCGACCGTGCGGTATCGCAGCTCACTCTCCTGCAAGTCGTGCTCCAGCCGCTTGCGTTCTGAGATGTCGCGCGCAAAGCCGGTGGTGCCCAGTACCTTGCCGTTTTCATCGATGACGGGTGTCTTGAATGTCTCGACCCAGCGCAGCGTGTTACCTTCAGGTGCGGACTCTTCGAAACGCATCTGCTGGCGTTGCGCCATGACCGTGTTGTCATCCGCCTGATACTTGTTGGCAAATTCCTTAGGCCAGAGGTCGAAGTCGGTCTTGCCGATTACCTGTGCAGCATCTTGCAGACCACAGTATTGCAGATACTTATCGTTGATCTTGATGTAGTGACCTTCGGCATCTTTCAGCCAGGTCAGATAGGGTGAGTTATCCAGAATCGCGCGCATACTCATATCGCTCTTGCGCAGACGATGATTGAAATTCACCAGCTCGTTGGTAAATTTATGCAGCTGTCCTCGATCGAATTCAATTTCGTCCTGCAACTGCACCACGCGTTGCGCGGCGCGTAATCGGGCTGCCAGCAATTTTGGTCTGAGCGGCTTGGTCATGTAATCGTTGGCGCCAGCCTCAAAGGCCTCGATCAGACTGTCCTCTCCGGTCTGCGCCGTCATAATGAACACATAGATATTGCGCCATGCGGGATTTTTTCTCAGCGTGCGGCAAAATTCGATGCCGTCCATCTGTGGCATGATCCAGTCGGTGATGATCAGCTGCGGCTTAAAAATCTCTATGTTGGCCAGCCCTTCGATACCGGTGCCGGCTGTCATCACGGTATGCCCGAGTTTTTTCAGCAAGGTGGTCAGCAGTAAGACAATGCCTCTGTCGTCATCGACCAGCAGGATACGCAATGGGTAGAAGGTGGATGAGCCCGGGAGCTCTTCCTCGTGTTCTGTCATCTCCAGCGGGGCGGCGGCGAGTAATTCGGCGACACGGGGAACCTGCATCGGCAGGATGCCGCATAAGGAACTCCATTCGCGCCATTCGCGCAGTGATTGATCGCCCAGACGGGTCAGTTCGTCCAGCTCCATGCCATAGCGGGTTGTCACGAGGATGAGCTGCGGTACCATTTTTCGCCTTTGCGGCTGGTTCAGGCAGACGCGCGCAAAGTGGCCGGCGATGTGCAGTACATACAGCAGGCGCCCCGGGCGAGTATCCTCTTCATAGTCTGACTGGGTTGGATCGTCGTGGTAGCGAATCACGTTCTGAAACACCTTGGGCATGCCCCAGTCGGCCAGCATCGCCTGCGTCAGTTGGTTGTGATCAAAGCCAAATTCGGCAAGTTCCAGTGCTTTGAGATCCTTGTCAGGATTGCGCTCAACAGTTTCAAGCAGCCGGCCATATTCGAGCGGATAGACCGAAGCGAATGCCAGTGTTCCTATGTCGCCAAGCAGACCGAGTACAAAGGCTTCTTCACCGGAGCCTATCTTGCTGTGCATCACCAGATTTTGCGCAGTGATCGCCGCGAGCAGGGCGTGCGACCAGAAAAGCGGGTAATCAAAGCTGGCGCAACGGCCGGTACGGTGCTCATCCATCAGCGACAAGCCCAGCACCAGTTGCCGGATTGTGTTGAAGCCCAGCAGCGTCACGGCATCCAGCACGGAGGCAATGTGCCGGCTTTGACCGGCGAGTCGGGTATTGGCGACCTTGATCAAAAGCCCCGATAACGCGGGATCGGCCTTGATGGCGTGAGCCAGTTGTAAGTTGCTGACATTCTCCTGTTGAGTCAGCAAAATGATGCTCAGCGCAACCCCTTTGGGGGAGGGGAGCTGAGCGCTCTCTAAAATTGCTGCAAGTTTTGCATTGCTAACCATAGGGTTTCATTCTCGGCATGGCTCCATGAGCGGCGCTTAACGTAACTTGCATTAGAATAGCGTTAAATCCCCGCTTTTGTTTTGCGGGGAAACAGGAGTGTTTTCGCTTTCCTTGGAGATGGCTTCCAGGGCCGAAATGACCTGAAGGCTGGAGTTTTCCATAGCGTCGACCAGTTTGAGCACGTTGGAATAATCGGCATCCGAGTTGTTGCGGACAGCTTCGGCGGCTTGTTGATGAAATTTTTTGTGCGGCTCTTCCAGCGTACCATATCCTTTTAATCCGGCAAAATATTCACGGCCTTGCCCCTGATAATACCACTTGCCCAGCCGGCAGCAGGTATGGTCGGTAAAGTCCTGAGCCGTCTCGTTGGAGGTGCCGAAGAGTGTCTTGTAAACGCGCAGTTTATAAATCACGTGGTCAATTTTAGCGAGTTCGCAGAAGCTGCGCAGCGCCGAAGCGGAAATGGCATTTTCCATCTTGTCGGCTAATCCCAGCAGGCTGTTGACCGTATCCGAAGCGTGTCCGGCGTCTTTGCTAAAACTGATGGCGTTGCTGGCGAGTTCGGCAATTAGCTGGCAGCTTTTGCCTGTTTCCGAACGAATTTCCACAACGAGTTGGCCGATTTGATTGGTGGCGCCGGCTGTGCGATCGGAGAGTTTTCGAACTTCATCGGCAACCACCGCAAAGCCGCGACCTGCCTCACCGGCTCTCGCTGCCTCAATCGCGGCGTTCAAGGCCAGTAGATTGGTCTGATCGGCAATATCTTTAATCAGGTGGACGATATGGTCGATCTGTTGCACGCGCTGATCCAGCACGCCGACATTTTCGGCAACCGCATTCGATTTTTGTTCCAGCAGGGAAAAATCGTTGACCATGTGTTCGGTCGCACTGCGTGTGGTCATGGAAGCGCTTTGTGCCTCGATAGCGGTAACGCGTCTTTCGTGCATGGTCTCGGCATTAAGTGCGAGGCTGGATTGGAGTTCCAGCAGTGACTGATTGAAGATGTTGAATTTGACGAGCAAAGCTGAAATGCGCGACAACTGTTCGGTCAAGCCTGCGTTTTCCTGTTCCAGTCTGGCGCTGTTCGACGCATCGAGCAATGCTTGCTCTTTGGCCCTATGCAATCCGGTTTCTAGCGCGTCTATTCTGGCTTGCAGTCCGAGAATTTTCTTCTTGCTGTTGGAAAACATAAAAGCCTTGTATTGATTTGTCCGGCAGTTTCGACCGTGCGATCATCTTGCTTGAATCATAAAGTTTTATCGCGACTACGTCACCATTATTTTCTCCTTGTCGTGTTGTTGCACGTAATGGGGTCAGGTCTTGCATTAACACATGGTGCAGGAGGGGCGCAGGATGGGGTCAGGTCTTGCATTAACACGAATGTGTTAATGCAAGACCTGACCCCATCCTGGACCTTTGATTTTTTGACCCCACCCCATTTGATTTTTCACCAGACACTAGTGATAATCAAACGAAATAACTCTATTTTCGTTAACTGCGTTACGCTTGCAATCATTGATGCGGAAAACCGCTTTTGTAAGATAAATTGAAAGATCGAGATTTTATGAGCCTGATAGACGATAAATCCATTTTTACCGCGATGAAGCAAAACGGTCCGTTCGCCGTAACGGATAGTTTTACGCTGGGGCAGCCGTTTTCAAAGGAAACGCGGGCCTGGGCCAGACAGTTCGGCAATGATAGGCTGTCGGCCACAAAGTATCGGGTGGTGCGCGCACAAATCTTCGATTTTCTGGGTATAGAGCGCTACTCTGAAATCCCCGCGTTGCTGGCAGATCCGGCCTTGCGAGGAGAACGTAGCGAGCGCGCTTACCAGCTTTTGGCCAACCTGTTTGGTATCGCGGGCAGCACTTCCGAGATACGCAGCAAGATACGTGAATACGCCAAGACCGCCGATGCCGTAATTGACTTGTTGCGCGGTAAACTGTTCGCCCACTATGCCTCGCATGTCGAAACCTGCAACGAGATCGAAACCACGCATGATCCGTTGGAATTGCTTTTGTGCGTGTTCGATGATCGTTTTCACATGAAGGCGCGCTTTGAAGCCAAGCGCAAACTCGTGCTGATGAACCTCGCCGGCTCTATCGATCAGCGCGAGCGTGAAACAGATATCGAGAACAAGTTCTATGCGTTTCTCGAGTTTCTAAATCGCAATGTCTGGAGTTCCAAACTGAAAATCGGCCAGTTGGAGAGCATCTATCTGCTTAGCCGGCATGATACGGAAGAGTACCGTTGTCTGGATGTGAAGGTGATCGATGCCGCCAGTCGTGCCAGTCTGGGTGAGCTGGACGACGGGCAAAAACTCACGCTGCTCAAACGGCGCATGTTCAACGATGGCGAACGCGATATCCCCGTTTACGTCAGTGTGCGCAAGAAGGGCTCGGCGGCTAAGGTGCTTAAACTGTTGCGCAAGAACGAAAAGAATCCGGCAGTCGCGGTGGATGATGAGCTGGGGCTGATGGCGGTGCTGGACAATATCAGTGATGTGAAACGCTTCGTGCGTCATATGACCCGCTCTGCCATCAACAGCGGCTCCCTGATGACGCTGGAGGATATTTCCGACACCTTGACGGGCAACACTTACAGTTCGAGTAACGTCGGCAGTAGTAGCAGGACGCAGATGCTCAAGTTCTTCGCCCGTATGGGCGGTATGCGCGTGGAGTTGATCATCCACACCAATCAGTCCTACCTGAATTATCGATTTCAGCGGGATGTCGCGCACGATGAATACGAGGTGAAACGTATCTTTGATTCGGGTGTGGCCGAATTCCTGTTCCCGGGCGAAATCTATAAGCTGAATATGGATCAGATCCGTGAGATCATGTTGAAACAGTTTCGGAGCGGTATCGAAGGTTCCGGTCGCGTGTACGGCAATATCGGCTAAATTCAGATGCGGTTAAACGGTGGCGATTAATCAAACCGCTGCAGATCAAAACTTGGGTTGCGCCGTTTTGCCGGCTAACTGACTGTCTCACGGTGGCGCTCCCGGGTGAGGCGGGCGTTGCATGGTAAGCAGATTTTAGCCGTAACACGCTGACTTTTCTGCATATAGCGATTCTGAAATGAGCGTTTTCTGATACCATCGCAAACTTAATAAATTTTCAGGATGGGCGGGCGTTAAGCAGGCTGTGCGCTCTACGCTTCGTGATACAGATGAGCAACGAAACATTACAAGCCGTACGCGGCATGAACGACATACTGCCGGACGAGGCGGGGCTGTGGTTGTGGTTTGAAGAAGTGGTGCGCGACTGGCTGGCCGGTTACGGCTATCGCAATATCCGTATGCCGCTGGTGGAACCCACCGGGCTGTTCAAGCGTGCGATCGGTGAAGTGACCGATATCGTCGAAAAAGAGATGTACAGTTTTGAGGACAGTCTCAACGGTGATCTTCTGACGCTGCGTCCCGAGGGCACCGCATCCTGTGTGCGCGCCGTGTTGCAGCACAATTTGCTGTATAACGCGCCGCAGCGTTTGTATTACAGCGGTCAGATGTTCCGTCACGAGCGTCCGCAGAAGGGTCGTTACCGCCAGTTTCATCAGGTGGGCGTGGAAGCGTTGGGCTTCGCAGGTCCGGATATCGACGCCGAACAGATTTTGATGTGCGCGAGGCTATGGAAAAAGCTGGGGTTGACGGATGTCACGCTGCAAATCAATACGCTGGGTGATTCGGCCTGCCGGTTGCGTCATCGCGCCAAATTGATCGCCTATTTTGAACAGAATCAGGCGCTGCTCGATGCGGAAGCGACCCGTCGATTGCACAGCAATCCGTTGCGTATCCTGGACAGCAAGAATCCGGCGATGCAGGAATTGATCGAAGCCGCGCCGAAATTGATGGATGAGCTGAGCATTGAGGCGATCAATCATTTTGCGGCGGTGCAGACTATCCTGACGCGCCATGGTATTCCGTTTGAAATCAACCCGCGTCTGGTGCGCGGCCTGGATTACTACAACCGCACCGTGTTCGAATGGGTCACCACCCGTTTAGGCGCGCAGGGCACGATATGTGCAGGCGGTCGTTACGATGGGCTGGTCGAGCAGATAGGCGGGAAACCGGCGCCGGCGATGGGTTTTGCGATGGGCGTCGAGCGCTTGCTGGTGCTGTTGCAGGAAGGCGGGATGGCCTTGCCCAAACAGGCGGTCGATGTGTATGTGGTGCATCAGGGAGATGCGGCTGCCGTACTGGCAAGTCATGTTGCCGAACAGTTGCGCGATGACAATTTGCGCGTCGTGATGCATTGCGGTGGCGGTAGCTTCAAGTCGCAGATGAAGAAGGCCGATGCCAGCGGTGCGGTCGTGGCTCTGGTGATCGGGGATGATGAGGCGGCAGCGGGTGAAGTGAGCGTCAAGCCTATGCGAGGCGGCGAGCAGGTGCGGGTGAATGTGCCGGACCTTACCGCAACAGTTAATAAATTTATCAAGCAGGAGTAAGAACGATGGCAGCTTTGGATTTGCAGGAACAGGAACAGTTAGACACGCTCAAGGCCTGGTGGAAGGACAACAGTAACTGGGTGGTGGGCGTGGTTCTGATTGCCGCGATCGCGATGGGCGGTTGGCGCGGCTGGCAGTATTACCATAACAAGCAGAGCGCGGAAGCGGCGACCCTGTATCAGCAATTTGTCGAGCAATTTGCCAGCAATGATGACAAGCGGGTCAACGATGCCGCTGCCGCCGTGATGGATAAATATGCTTCTACCCCTTATGCCGCGCGTGCCGCGCTGACCGCCGCTCAAATCAATGAGATGGGCAGCCAGCCTCTGCGCGCCAAGACGCAACTGCAGTGGGTGATAGAGCACGCTTCTGAAGACGGTCTGAAGAATGTGGCCGGATTGCGTATGGCCTCCATCCTGCTGGATGAAAAAGATTATGCGGGTGCGATGAAGCTGCTCGATGCCAAGCATCCCGCCTCGTTCGATGCGCTGTATGCAGATCTGCAGGGCGATGTATACACTGCGCAGGGCAAGTCGGCTGAGGCACGTGCCGCTTATCAAAAAGCATACGATAAACTGGATGCGAAGAGTTCATATCGCAATCTGGTACAGATGAAACTGGACACTTTTGGAGCAGCTAAATGAAAAAAATTCCCCTGCTGTTAGTGTTGCTGGCCATGAGTGGCTGTGGCAGCGTCGATATGGTTAAGGGTTGGATGGGTAACAAACCGGGTATGGTCGAGCCGACCAAGTTGGTTGAGTTCAGCCAGACTGCCCGCTTTACCGAGCGCTGGCATGCGGACTTTGGCGAATCGGGTGCGAGTCCTTTGCAGGCGAGTTTGACACGCGATGCGGTGTACGGCGCTTCCGGCAAGGGGGTTCTGACCCGTCTGGATCGCGCGACAGGTCGTCAGGTTTGGCGTGTCGAGAGCAATATGGTCGTCTCGGCCGGGGTCGGTAGCGGCGAAGGTCTGGTTTTGATTGGCAGCGATAAGGGCGAAGTGCACGCCTATGGTGAAGACGGTGTGTTGCGCTGGAAGCGCACGGTGTCCAGCGAAGTGCTGGGCGTGCCGCAGGTGAGCGAAGGCGTTGTTGTTGTGCGCAGCGGTGACGGACACATCACGGGGCTTAGTGTTGCGGATGGCAAGCGTTTGTGGGTTTATGAGCGCAGCACGCCTGCGCTGGTGGTTCGCAGTCACGCGGGAGTAACGATACGTCGTGGCGTGGCCTTTGCAGGGTTTGCCGGTGGTAAATTGATCGCGATTAAACTCTCGGATGGCTCTTTGTTATGGGAAAACTCGGTGTCCGTTCCGCGCGGTAATACCGAACTCGAACGAATCAGCGATATCACCAGCAATCCGCTGGTCAACGATGCGCAAGTCTGCGCGATCGCTTTCCAGGGAAATTTGGCCTGTTTCGAATCCAGTCAGGGCAGCCCGTTGTGGAACCGTGAGATTGCGAGTGATAAGGGTTTGTTTATATTGCGAAAACAGCTTTATCTTAGCGATGCGAGAGGCGCGGTTTTAGCGCTCGATAAGGATAGCGGCAGCACGATCTGGAAGAATGAACAATTGATACTGCGCGAAACCTCGGCACCTTATGGCATGGATGGTTTTGTCGTGGTCGGCGATTACGAGGGTTATCTTCATGCGCTAAACCGCGATGATGGACGCTTTATGGCTCGCATGAAACTGGATGGCAGTGCGCTGTCGGCAGCGCCAGTTCAGATGGATGACGGCATGCTGGTGCAAACCCGCAAAGGCTCGGTTTATTCTTTGACTATCAACTAACGTGAAGGGGGCGGGGCGCGCCGCTTAAGGAGTAAGGGGAAATACCTTTACTCTTTCCCTCACTCACTTCACCATTTATTTATTTAAGGTTTTCAATATGTTACCCACACTTGTATTAGTTGGTCGTCCGAATGTGGGTAAGTCCACTTTGTTCAATCGTCTCACCCGCAGCCGTGATGCGCTGGTCGCCGATCAACCGGGTTTAACCCGCGATCGTCACTATGGTCGTGGCCGTGTCGGAGAACGCCCCTATCTGATCGTCGATACAGGGGGGCTGGAACCGGTCGCCAAAGACGGCATCATGTTCGAGATGGCCAGACAAAGCCGTCAGGCAGTCGATGAAGCGGATATCGTGTTGTTTCTGGTCGATGGGCGTGCAGGTTGTACGCCTCAGGATCTGATCATCGCCACCGAATTGCGCAAGACCGGTAAACCGCTGCTGTTGCTGGTCAACAAGGCGGAAGGCATGGCGCGTGCGCGCGTGACCGCCGAGTTCTTCGAGCTGGGTTTGGGCGAGCCGTATCCGATTTCTTCCGCGCATGGCGACAACGTCGTCGAAATGATCGAAATCGCGCTGGAAAAATTCCCTGAAGAGATCGTCGATGAAGATCAGGTCGTGGAAGAAAAACCGCCTAAACTGGCGATCGTCGGTCGTCCGAATGTGGGCAAATCGACGCTGGTCAATGCGATTTTGGGTGAGCAGCGCGTGATCGCGTTCGACCAGCCCGGCACGACCCGCGACAGTATCTATATCGATTTCGAACGCGATGGCAAGCAATACACCATCATCGACACGGCCGGTGTGCGTCGTCGCGGCAAGGTTGAAGAGGCGATCGAAAAGTTTAGTGTCATCAAGACGATGCAAGCGATCGAAGACGCCAATGTGGTGATTCTGGTGGTGGATGCGCGCGATCAGATCACCGAGCAGGATGCGCACGTGGCGGACTTCGTGCTGCAGGCCGGACGCGCACTGGTGCTGGCGGTGAATAAATGGGACGGTTTGGACAATCACCAGCGCGAGATGGTCAAGAGCGACATCGAACGCAAGTTGCACTTCTTAGGTTTCGCCAAACGTCATTACATCTCCGCGCTGAACGGCAACGGCATCGTCAATGTGTTGAAATCGGCCGATGACGCTTATGCGGCGGCGATGGCCAAGATGTCTACACCGAAACTGACCCGCGCCCTGCTGGGTGCGACCGAGAAACAGGCACCGCCGAAAGTCGGGCGTTTCCTGCCCAAGATGCGCTATGCTCATCAGGGCGGCAGTAATCCACCGTTGATCGTGATTCACGGCAGTGGTCTGGACAACATTCCAGCCAGCTACGCTCGCTATCTGGAACGCGCCTTCGCGGAAGTGTTCAGACTGGAAGGTACGCCGTTGAAGATACAGTTCAACTCCAGCAAGAATCCTTTTGAGGGCAAGAAGCCGCGTGCACTGACCGAGGCGGAACAGCGCGCCGCGCACCGGGCGCGTATTCGCGGTCGCAAACTGTACGGTAAACAGTAAGCTGGGGTCAGGCCTTTACTTTATAGTTTTTGGATGCATGTGAGTCCATGCTCTTAGCTATGGTTGGCGTTGTAGATTAGCCTTTATCGATGTTCATTAGCGTTTATCGATGGAATTAACAACAACTCCAGCCTGATGCGCTTGTTCGTCTGCGTAGTAACTTGAACGAACCATAGGCCCGCAGGCGGCGTGATCGAAGCCCATCGCTCGGGCTTCACGTTCAATCATGGCGAAGCTCTCCAGCGGTGCGTAGCGCAGCACGGGCAAGTGGCCATTGGACGGTTGCAGATACTGGCCGACGGTCAGCATATTCACGCCGTGGGCGCGCAGGTCACGCATCACTTCCAGCACTTCTTCGTCGGTCTCGCCCAGACCCAGCATCACGCCGGACTTTGTCGGGATATCGGGGAAGCGGGTCTTGAAGTCCTGCAGCAATTTGAGCGAATGTGCGTAATCGGCACCCGGGCGTGCGAGTTTATACAGGCGCGGCACGGTCTCCAGATTGTGATTGAGCACGTCAGGCAGGCTGCTAGCCAGCGCATCGAGCGCTTCATCTAAACGTCCTCTGAAGTCAGGTATCAAAATTTCGAGGCGAGTCTCCGGAGAACTGGCGCGTATCGCGGCCAGACAATCGGAAAAATGCGCAGCACCGCCGTCGCGCAGATCGTCGCGATCGACGCTGGTGATGACCACGTATTTAAGTTTCAGTAGACCGATCGAGCGGGCAAGGTTGGCGGGTTCATCAACATCCGGCGGCAGCGGCTTGCCGTGCGCGACATCGCAGAACGGGCAGCGTCGGGTGCACACATCGCCCAGTATCATAAAGGTGGCCGTGCCTTTGCTGAAACATTCGCCGATGTTAGGGCATGAGGCTTCCTCGCAGACCGTCACCAGACTGTGTTCGCGCAGCAGCTTTTTGACATCGTTGTAACCGGTGCCGCTGGCCGTCTTGACGCGTATCCATTCCGGTTTGCGCAGCCGCTCCTGCAAGGGCACGATTTTGATCGGATTGCGCGCAGTCTTCGCTGCGCCGGTTTGCTTATTGTGTATTTCACTCATACGTTTTTAGTGTTGGGTCGTGTAGGTTGGCAGTGCGCTTGGCTTGTTTTCGGAGGCTTCGACAGTAGGAGTTGAACGGGTGATAAACGGAGTACCTGTTTGTTCGGCCAGTTGCCGTGCGTTTTCAGCCGCGCGTAATAGGGCTTCCGGTACTTTTCGTAAATCGGGATCTTTTGAGTGCGATATGGGTGTTTTCATGGTAGACCTCCTTCATCTAGTAAAATGGTTGGGGTCACGGAATTATCATACAGTTGCCAGTTGTTCACCAGCAGCTTATAGCGTGCAAAGGTGGTTTTCCCCGCACCGTTAGGCCCGGCGATGATGACGATAGATCGGCCTTCATCAGGTTTGCTCATGCGTTTGCTTTCCTTGATAGTGCTTCTGTAAACCGTGTATCAGGTTTTGTGCCAGTTCGGCTTGGAGTTCACCTATGCCTGTGGTGATACCCTGTTCCACGCATTGGGTCACGCGCAGTCCGGCGTAGCCGCAAGGGTTGATTAAGTTAAATGGTGCCAGATTCATATCTACGTTGAGCGCTAAGCCGTGATAGCAGCAGCCGTGGCGGATTTTCAGGCCGAGCGAGGCGATCTTGGCGTTGTTGACATAGACGCCTGGTGCATCGGCGCGCGGAACAGCGGTCACACCGTGTTCGGCCAATAAATCCACTACAGATTGCTCCATCAGGGTTACCAGTTCGCGGACATTGAGTTTCCAGCGGCGCAGATCGAGCAGCAAATAGGCGACGATTTGCCCCGGGCCGTGATAAGTGATCTGGCCGCCGCGATCGATCTTGATCACCGGGATGTCGGTGCTTTGCAACAGATGTTCAGGAAGTCCTGCAAGACCCTGGGTAAAGGTGGGCGGATGCTGGACCAGCCAGATTTCGTCCCGCGTATGCTCGGTACGCTCTTGCGTGAAGCGCTTCATCGCGTCCCAGGTTGGCTGATAATCCACCATCCCTAAGGAATGAAGGATAGGGTGCGGGATGCTGGAATGAGAAAAGACTGGATTGAGGACTGAGGGTTGCGGCGTGTGCAAATTCTCTAAAGGCATTTCTTCACTTAGCGATTCCTGAATGTCGTGCAGTACTACTCGTTCCTCATCGCTCATTCCTCGTTCCTCACAAAACCATCTTGACCAGTGGATGGTCGACCAAGTCCTGATACACCGCGTCGAGTTGACGGCGAGATGTGGCGCGTATCGTGCAGGTGAGGCTGATGTATTTGGCGGTTTTGCTCGCACGCATTTCCATGTTGGCCGGGACGAAATCGGGTGCGTGTTTCATCACGACATCCAGTACCGATTGGGCAAGTTCGGGATGCTGCAAGCCGAAGATCTTCAGTGGGAAATCGGAAGGATATTCGACTAAGCTCTCGGATTCGGGTATCACGGGCAGGGTGGTATTCATTGGGCTCGCATCACATTTCGTTTAAATTCTTGATAATACTGATTGATTTGTTGAAACACGGGGCCTGGCAGGCCGTTTCCAACCGCTTTGCCATCCAGACTGGTGATCGCCTGTACTTCCCGTGTGCTGGAACTGAGCAACAGCTCGTCCGCATCGAACACTTCACTCGCAGCGATACGTCGCACCTGGTGCGGAATGTGGTGCAGGGTGGCGATTTCCAAAATCACATCATAGGTGATGCCCGGCAACATCAGGTGATTCTTAGGCGGCGCTAACAGTAGCCCGTTTTTAACCACGAAAATATTGCTTGCAGCGCCTTCGGTCAGAAAAGCCTGTGCAATATCGAACGGCGGATTGACCGATTCGCCGCGCAGCAGCAGAGTTTCCGCGCAGCCTGCATCTACTGCGATCTGGCGCAGCAGCACATTGGGTAACAAGGAGATCGCCTTGATGTCGCAGTGCAGCCAGCGGTTGTCCTGTGCCGTGACCGCACTGGTGCCATTTGCTATCAACGCAGCCGCAGGCGGTGGCAGCGGACTGCTCATGAGGAATACCGTAGGCGGTACAGGCGGATTGGGAAAAGGGTGGTCGCGTCTGGCTACGCCGCGCGTGATGTGTAAATACAGGTACTGATCTTCGCCCTCGTTCTTCGCGATCAGTTCGCTTATCAGTTCGCGCCACACTTCGGTGCTGTGCGGATTGGGCAGTTGAATGCAGTCCAGACTGTGCTGTAAACGCTGCAGGTGTTCGTCCAGACGGAAGGCACGGCGCGAATAGACCGGAATGACCTCATACACGCCGTCGCCGAAAATAAAGCCGCGATCGAGTACTGAAACGCTCGCGGCTTT
>Ga0208863_1001175_pt1 | contig 17906 bp, 14 predicted proteins | sample RifOxyD3_FD_184040 | JGI IMG/M metagenome (GOLD analysis project Ga0208863, IMG submission 184040) | Soil microbial communities from Rifle, Colorado - Rifle Oxygen_injection D3 (SPAdes) | ecosystem: Environmental > Terrestrial > Deep subsurface > Rock core/Sediment | place: Rifle, Colorado...
AGTATGTGAGCTGAACAAGGAGCATCCCCAGGCAACTGAGTTGTTCAATCCGGAAAAGCTCCCCGCCTTCCATGATCCTTTTGCCGGTGGTGGGGCTTTGCCGCTGGAGGCGCAGCGGCTGGGGTTGGAAAGCTATGCCTCGGATCTCAATCCGGTGGCGGTGCTGATCAACAAGGCGATGATTGAGATTCCACCCAAATTTGCAGGCCGTGCGCCGATAGGGCCGATTCCAAAAGAGGATAAACAGACTTCCTTCAAAAAAACTGATTGGCCTTGTTCAACTGGACTTGCTGAAGATGTGCGGCGCTATGGCGCATGGATGCGGGAGGAAGCGTTCAAACGTATTGGGTATCTTTACCCCAAGGTGCAGCTTCCCAAAGAGTATGGAACCCATGAGGCAAGGGTGATTGCCTGGCTCTGGGCGCGGACAGTGAAAAGCCCAAACCCGGCGTTTTCTCACGCTGATATTCCGCTAGTGTCCACATTTATGCTTTGCACTATAGCTGGAAAAGAAGTGTATGTAGAACCTATAGTGGCTGGGGACAATTACCAATTTACCGTGAAGATGGGTAAGCCCAAAGACATGGATGCTGTTAAAAATGGGACCAAAACTATTGGACGTGGAGCCAATTTTCTATGTCTACTGTCAGGTTCACCCATAAGTGGGGATTACATAAAGGCTGAAGGGCAAGCTGGGCGGATAGGAGCACGTTTGATGGCAGTTGTTGCCGAAGGGCCGCGGGGACGAATATATTTGTCACCAACTCCTGAAACGGAGGCCACGGCAAGACAAGCCAAACCAGATTGGCACCCTACAGGTGATGTGCCTGTGCGACTGAGCGGTGGAACCTGCGTACCTTACGGTTTGAAAGAGTGGGGCGATCTCTTCACTCCTCGACAGCTTGTGGCACTAACAACTTTTTCCGATTTGGTACAAGAGGCACGGGAAAAAGTCAAACAGGATGCTGTGAAGGTTGGCTGGCAGGATGATGACAAGGGGATTTGTGATAATGGCACCAGCGCCACAGCTTACTCTGATGCTATAGGAGTATATTTGGGGTTCGGCGTAGATAAGCTTTCAGATCGTCATTCAACCCTCACGAGATGGGACCCCACACCGACAGCTAGCGGAATCATCAATACTTTCAGTCGCCAAGCTTTGCCTATGAGTTGGGATTTCTCAGAGGGAAACCCCTTCAGTGAGGCATCTGGAAACTTTGATGGTGGCGTTGGCTGGATAGCAAAAGTGATTGACCGCTCATTGCCCGCCAATTTAAGGGGTTTTGCTTCCATTGAGGATGCTACCATTCAGACTCTTAGCTCAGGCAAGGTAATCTCTACTGATCCGCCCTACTATGACAACATATTCTATGCCGACTTATCCGATTATTTCTATGTATGGATGCGCCGATCTTTGCGCCCTGTTTATCCTAGCTTATTTTCTACGATGACAGTTCCAAAAGCTGAGGAGCTTGTAGCAACCCCCTACCGCCACGGCAGCAAGGAGAAAGCGGAAGTTTTTTTCCTCAAAGGCATGACCGAAGCAATGCATCGGCTGGCAGAGCAGGCACATCCCGCCTTTCCGACCACTATTTATTATGCCTTTAAACAGTCCGACACCAACGCAACTGGCACCGGCAATACTGGTTGGGAAACTTTTCTGGATGCAGTTTTACGAGCTGGTTTTGCACTTACCGGAACATGGCCGATGCGAACAGAACTTTCAAATCGCATGATCGGTTCCGGCACCAATGCCCTCGCTTCCTGCATCATCCTAGTCTGCCGCAAGCGCGACCCCAATGCAACCACCATCTCCCGGCGTGAGTATATCCGCGAACTGAACGCCATACTTCCCGAGGCTCTCGATGAAATGACCAAAGGTTCCGGGTATGATATTTCACCCGTGGCCCCTGTTGACCTTTCCCAATCAATTATTGGCCCCGGCATGGCGGTCTTCTCCAAATACGCTGCCGTGCTGGAGGCTGACGGTTCAACCATGACAGTCCATACCGCTCTCCAGCTCATTAACCGCTTCCTGGCCGAAGACGACTTTGACGCTGACACTCAATTTTGTCTACACTGGTTTGAACAGAATGGTTGGAAAGAAGGTCGCTTCGGCGATGCCGATACCCTTTCTCGTGCCAAGGGAACCAGTGTTACCGGTGTTGCAAACGCCGGAGTTGTTGAAAGCGGCGGCGGTAACGTGCGGTTATTCAAATGGTCTGAATATCCCACCGATTGGGATCCAACGACCGATGACCGCAACCCGATATGGGAAACCCTGCATCACCTGATCCGCACCCTGAGACAAGATGGCGAAACCAAGGCAGGTCAACTGCTGACCGATGTTAAAAACCAGGGAGAATCAGTGCGCCAGTTGGCCTATCGCCTGTATACCCTGTGCGAACGGCAAGGATGGGCGGAGGATGCTCGTGCCTATAATGAATTGATAACCAGTTGGACCGGCATTGAATCCGCAGCCGGCGAAGCATCGGGCAAAATGACGCAAGGCAAGCTGTTTTGAGTAAACAGTAAAATGTAGGGGCATCCCCTTGCGGGTGCCCGTTTTTAGGTGGTAATTTCATGAATTATTGACGATTCCAACAAGTGCGACCGCAAGGGATCGCCCCTACAAAAACCTGAAATCGTCTATCGTTTCATCGCCGGAATAAAAAAAGCCCTGACCAATGGCCAAGGCTCTAAATAAATGATGTCCAGCGGGGCGAACCCTATCGAGCCGGTAAGCGGCACTGAACTTTAATTGCAACTTTCTACTCAATTTCCATAGTGGGTGTCAACCTATTTGCTGAAGTCAATGAACCAGAAGACAAAGGAAATTATATGAAACCTTGGCGTGAAATCGCTGTTCCCCATCCCGACGTATTGGAAGGTTCATTCCTGCAATCGGAATTTGCTGCCGACATCACTGCTGTTAATTCTGGTAAAGCCACGCAGGAGTATCAAGACGCTGCGGCGTTCTTTCAGCGCACCTTTATCACTGAAGGGATGCGACTTTTGCTCATTCAAGTGGCGCAGCGTTTGAACAGTAAAGGTGGCGAACCGGTTATCCAACTGCAGACCGCATTTGGTGGCGGCAAGACCCATACCATGCTGGCGGTGTATCATCTGGCTAAACGTAACTGCCCTTTGGGTGATCTGGCAGGTATCCCGGCCTTGATTGATGAGGCCTGTCTGATGGATGTGCCGCAGGCTCATGTTGCCGTGCTGGACGGCACAGCCCATGCTCCCGGTCAACCGTGGAAACATGGCACACAGACTATCAAGACGCTGTGGGGAGAACTGGCCTGGCAGCTCGGCGGTGGAGAAGGTTTTGCGCTGGTCGATGGTGCCGACGCTACCGGAACATCGCCGGGAAAAGATGTGCTCAAGGCCCTGATGGAGAAGTATGCGCCCTGTGTGATCCTGATTGACGAGCTGGTCGCCTATATCCGCCAGTTTCAGGACGGTCAGCCATTGAGCGGTGGCAGTTTCGACAGCAATCTATCATTTCTCCAGGCTCTTATGGAAGCGGTCAAGCTTGTTCCTAATGCCATGCTTCTTGGATCATTACCGGAATCAGAGGTTGAAGCGGGCAGTCAGCGCGGCGCGGCAGCACTGCGGGCGTTGGAAAAAACCTTTGGCCGGATTCAATCCCTCTGGAAACCGGTGGCAACCGAAGAGGCATTTGAGATTGTCCGGCGACGGCTGTTTAATCCGGTGACAGATGTAAAGGCTAAAGATTCGGTATGCCGCGCCTTTGCCAATGCCTATATCGCCGAAGGTTCAAAGCTGCCGACTGAAACACAGGAAGCGAAATATTTTGACCGCCTGATGCAGGCGTATCCAATCCACCCGGAAGTCTTTGACCGTCTCTATGAAGACTGGACAACAATTGACGGATTCCAGCGGACACGCGGTGTGCTTAAGCTGATGGCCAAGGTTATCTATCGTCTGTGGAAGGATGACAACAAAGATCTGATGATCCTGCCCGGCAGCCTGCCTTTGTACGATGGAGGATCACGAAATGAGTTGACCTACTATCTCCCACCCGGCTGGGATCCGGTTCTGGAAAAAGACGTGGATGGAGATCGGGCTGAAACGACTGAGCTTGAAAATAAGGAACCCCGTTTCGGTGCGATAAATGCGGCCCGTCGTGTTGCCCGGACGATTTTTTTTGGCAGTGCCCCCTCATCGGTGGCCACAAAGCCGGGAATTCGAGGTCTTGACCGGGCACGGATTCTGCTTGGCTGTCTCCAGCCAGGCCAGACATCATCAACCTATGTCGATGCACTGAGCCGCCTGGCCGACCGGTTGCATTATTTGACAAGTTCCGGCGACAAAACACAAGAAACAACACGCTTCTGGTTCGACGTCCGCGCCAATCTGCGCCGCGAGATGGAGGACCGCAAGACACGCTTTGAAGACAAAAATGAAGTGCGTGGCAAACTGGCCGATGTTCTCAAGAAACTGGCCGGATCAGCCATGTTCTTCGATGGTGTCCATATCTTTACCCCCAATGCCGACGTGCCGGACGATAGCGCCATGCGCCTTATTTTCCTGGCGCCAGAGCAGTTCTACTCACGCGAAGAAACACGCATGGCCTTTGATGCCGTCTTGGATTATGTCCGCAACAACGGAACTAAACCGCGTTACCGGGGCAATCGACTCCTCTTCCTTGCCCCGGATCACGGTTCTCTGACCCGTTTGCGCGGTTGTATCCGAACGGCCCTGGCCTGGGCAACTATCGTGGATGATATTGCCGGGATGCGGTTGGTCCTCGATACACTGCAGGTGCAACAAGCGAAGAAGGAACTGCAGACCGCCGAAGATGTGCTGCCGCGAGTGGCCCGGGAATGCTATAAGTGGTTTCTCTGTCCGGTCCAGCATACGCCGACTGACCCCAAACCGATAGTAGAGGCGTTCTCCTTGAACACCAGCGGTCAGAGTCTTATTGGCGAAATTGAGTTGATGAGTGTGGAAAACCAACTGGTTATAACTACCTGGTCACCCATTCACCTGCGCACAGAATTGAAGAAACTTTACTGGAAGGCCGACAAGCCGGCCATCAATGCGATGACATTCTGGGAAGACACGCTGCGCTATCTCTACCTCCCCAGGCTGAAAACACGCAACGTCCTGGAGCAGGCCATCATCAAGGGTGCCGCTACGCGGGATTTCTACGGAACGGCATATAGTCAGTACGAAGGCACGTTCGACGGCTTCAAACTTGGCGATGCCAACGTCCAGTTGGACGATACCCTGCTGCTTATCGAACTGGAGGCGGCGAAAAAGTATGAAGCAGAACAGGCAGCAAAAACAACCCCGACCTTAACGCCTACACCATCAGGCACAGCCGAACCAGGCGTTATACCATTCCTGGTGAATCCGGTTGAAGGTGGGATAAAACCTCCGTCACCAACCTCGCCAGCACCAGTCGTTATACCGAAATCAAAAACATTCATCGGCACTGTTGATGTGAATGCTGCAACTGCCAAGGTGCGGATGGTGCAGATCGCTGAAGAGATCATCTCTCTACTTGCCAGCGACTCTCTGGCCAACGTGAAAGTCAGTGTTGAGATCAGCGCCGACTTCCCGGAAGGTGTTACCGATCAGATCAAACGCGCTGTTTCGGAAAATGCTGTGAGTCTGGGATTTAAGAATAAGACGTGGGAGTAGGCATAATAAAATCCAAAGGAGAACCTGTATTATGGCAATGACCGTCGAAATCAAAGGCAACAAACTCTGTATCGAGATTGACCTGGAGAAACCAACAAAGTCGGCATCCGGTAAAACCTTGGTGGTTGCCAGCACGCGAGGGAATATCGTTACCACCGCCGAAGTAGACGGCAAGCCTATCACCATCGGGCTGAATGCGTATATCAAACCGTAGTTGTTTTTCCATTTTTTGACAGTACAGGCGATAGCCCGTTACTCATTATTATGTTTCATGCTGAACCTGGCTTGGCGATGAACCATATCAGTATGGATTTGGTAGCATTACTGATGAAATCGGAGGCACAATGTTGACAAAAGCTGAGTTGATTGGACTATTGTCAGATATGGAGTCTGATCGCATAGAACGGACGATTTCTACATCCAAGACCGACAAGTTTTGCGAGGTGATATGCGCCTTCGCTAATGATTATCCGAATCACCGTTCCCCCGGTTATCTGATTGTCGGAGCCAACAACAATGGCAGTCTGGGAGGTATGGCCGTCACGGACGAGTTATTGCTAAATCTGGCAAGTATTCGCTCTGATGGTAATGTTCTCCCTTCTCCGGCTATGACTGTCGAAAAATTTGCTTTGCCGGGCGGAGAGGTTGCGGTTGTCGAGGTGCAACCATCCACCGTACCTCCTGTTCGGTATCGCGGTCGGGTGTATATCAGGGTTGGCCCCAGACGGGCTGTTGCCAATGAACAAGAAGAGCGTATCCTTTCAGAACGTCGATCATCTCTTGTGAATACGTTTGATTCACTTCCGGTAACGGAATCCGCTATCAATGAATTGAATATCAGGTTATTTGACGAATACCGAGCCCAAACCATAGATCCGGAAATTGTTGCAAACAATAATAGATCAACAGAAGAAAAACTGGCGTCGCTACGTTGTTTTGATTTACTTACCAACAAGCCTACCGTTGCAGGAATATTATTGTTCGGCAATAACCCGCGTTTTTATTTGCCGGGTGGATATGTGCAGTTCCTGAAATTTCCAGGAACTACCATGACGGAAATTCCAAACGACCAACTGGAGCTATCGGGCGATTTGCGGACAGTATTGGACGGGCTTCGCGCTAAAATCACCGCTTATAACCGTATTGGAATGGTTCAGGGTGAAGGTTTTCGTGACAAATCAGTACCGGACTATCCTGAATGGGCGATACGAGAACTTTTTCACAATGCGGTGATGCATCGTGACTATGCTTCTACCAGTCCAATCCGTTTTTACTGGTTCAGCGATCGGATTGAAATCCAGAATCCCGGCGGGCTGTATGGGACTGTCACCCGAGAAACTCTGAGCCGTCGCAACAGTTATCGCAACCCGGTGCTTGCCGAAGCACTAAAAACGATGGGGTATGTCAATAAATTTGGTTACGGTATACAGCGAGCAGAGGCATTATTACGGGAACATGGCAATCCGTCTGCCGAATTTGAAATTGACGACAAGGTGTTTGGTGTCACCATCAGGAGGAACATGACATGAAGACAATTGCGTTCTTCAACAACAAGGGCGGCGTGGGCAAGACCTCACTTGTGTATCACCTGTCCTGGATGTTCGCTGACCATGGCATCAAAACGCTTGCAGTTGATCTTGACCCGCAAGCCAATCTCACCGCCATGTTTCTTGACGAGGAACGTTTAGAAAACTTGTGGCCCGATGATGAACATCCTGACACTGTTTATGGGGCAATCCGACCGATTTTAAGAGGCGTCGGTGACATCGCCCAGCCGCATATAGAAATAGTTACCAGAGAACTTGGCCTTATTCCGGGCGACCTTGGTTTGTCACGCTTTGAAGACAAGCTTTCGGATGCGTGGCCGCGCTGTCACAATCGCGACGAATCGGCTTTTCGGACCATGACGGCGTTTCATCGCCTTGTCCAGTGCGGCGCAGAAAGGGAAGCAAAACTTGTATTGATCGACGTCGGCCCCAACCTGGGCGCTATCAACCGCTCAGCCCTGATTGCCTCCGATCAAGTTTGTCTGCCGCTGGCGCCGGATCTTTTCTCCCTGCAAGGTCTCAAGAACCTTGGTCCGACACTGCGGGAGTGGCGCGCAGTCTGGGCAGAGCTTCTTACCAAGGCGCCTTCTGATCTGCCGATGCCCAAAGGGGCAATGAATCCTATTGGTTACATTGTCATGCAGCATGGCATTCTCGATACCCGTCCGGTTAAGGCATACAAACGGTGGATGGATCGAATACCAGGAGTCTATCGAGAAGCAGTTCTGGATGAAACAATTACGTCTTTGCCGCAGGTTGCACAGGACCCATACTGCCTTTCATTGCTCAAACATTATCGAAGTTTGATGCCAATGGCAATGGAAGCTCGTAAACCGATATTTTTCCTCAAATCTGCCGATGGGGCGATTGGCGCCCACATTGAAGCTGTAAGAAGTTGTTACCTGGATTTCGAAAAACTGGCCGGCAAAATTGCATCGTCTGCCGGCATTGCGTTCGAGTGATTATTGAGGCAATAAATAACCTTTCCCAACAGGGGCGACCGCAAGGGATCGCCACTACAAATTTTCCCTTGATGACCAATGCCGGTTGTTCCACCGTTCAACCTCTTGAACAAACGACTTGAGACGGCCCAGATCTTTGCGGCCCGGCGCAATTTCCACCCCGGAGTTGACATCTACCGCATAAGGCCTGACCTGTTGGATTGCCTGAGCAACATTTTCAGGGGTTAGACCACCGGCCAGGATGAGCGGACCGGACGGTCGGCAGGAATCAAGCAGGCGCCAGTCAAAGACCTGACCGGTACCGCCGACCAGCTTGGCGTTCATTGTGTCGAGCAGAAAACCGGAAACCACCCCCTTATACAGGGTAGATGCGGCTAGATCAGCAATCGAACCTATCCGGAAAGCCTTCAACACCCGACAATCAAGCGACCGACAATAATCCGGCGACTCGTCCCCGTGCAACTGCACCACAGTCAAACCGCAGTACCGGACAATATCGCCAACTGCCTTTACATCCTCGTTGACAAAAACTCCCACCGCATCAACAAACGGCGGCAAACTCCTGATGATCTCCCTGGCTTTTTCCGGCTCCAGCCGCCGAGGGCTGGCAGGCGCAAATATAAAGCCCAGAGCATCAACTCCCAGGTCGACCGCACTGTGAGCCTCAAACGGATCAATCATGCCGCACACCTTGATCCGTGTCCGTGCAGACATAATCTTAACTGAAAGCGTCATCCCCAGCCCATCAACGTTCTGACTGCTTCAACCTGGTCATCTGCCCGCATCAGAGTTTCGCCAACCAGGGCGGCGGCCACACCGGCAGCAGCAAGTCTCTTAATATCCGTAAAACTGCTGATTCCTGACTCACTTACCACTGGAATATCGGGTGGAATCAATTTTAATAGACGGAAGGTGGTATTGAGATCGACTTTAAAGGTTTGCAGGTTCCGGTTATTTATACCGATCAGCCGACTGCCGGCGGTCAAGGTCATTTCCAGTTCAGTCTCATCATGGACCTCGACCAGGACATCCATGCCCAACTCCCTTGCCTTTGCCTGATAATCCCGGAGTTGGTGGATATCAAGAATGGCGGCGATCAACAGAATGGCATCGGCACTATAACAACTGGACTGTTCGATCTGAACCTCATCAATGATAAAATCTTTTCTCAACACCGGCAGTTGGACAGCATCGCGAACCATAGGTATAAAATGGAGGGCGCCTTGAAAGAAATGTCCATCGGTAAGTACCGATATGGCCTGAGCGCCGGCCTCCTGATAACGGAGAGCAATCCGGACCGGATCAAAATCAGGCCGGATAACACCCTTGGAAGGTGAAGCCTTCTTGACCTCCGCAATCAAAGAGACTCCCTGCCAGTCGATCAGGGCGCGTCTGAAACCACGCGTTGACGGAGGAGCGGTTAAACAGGCGGCATTATGGGCAACGAGGTCTCTCTTCTTGGCACGACGACGGGCCGCCAGCAGGGCTTTAACCTCAGCACGTTTCCGTTCGACTATCCGGTCAAGAATCATCCTGGTGCTCATTGGCCATATTTTTTACTGAAAGCGATCAAGGCATTAAGTTTGGCCATGGCCTTGCCGGTGCTGATCACCTGGCGGCTATAATCAACCCCCTCTCTGATCGTCTGCACCAATCCCGCTGCCATAAGAGCGGCACCGGCGTTGAGCAGAACCATATCAAGACGCGCGCCCTCTTTACCCTCGAGGATCTCAACAAGCTGCCCGGCCGCGGTCGCGGCACTCTCCCCGCCCCTGATATCCTCAAGAGTAGCACGATTAAGGCCCACATCCTCCGGCCGCAGCAGATAGGTATTAACTGCACCGTTCGCCCACTCCGAAATTTTTGTATCACCAGTGATGGTGATCTCATCCATATACCGCAAGGGCATAAGTTTCGTATGAGCAGGCAAGCTGCTCAACTCAGCTATATTACCCTGACCGCAGACGACAAGCGCCCGCCGTGCTCCCAGTTTCCCCAAAACCATGGCAAGGTTCTCGGTCAGCAGCGGACTATAGACCCCCATAACCTGGACATTGGCCCCGGCCGGATTGGTGAGAGGACCCAGTACGTTAAAAATGGTCCTGATCCCAATTTCACGACGCGGACCGATCGCGTGTTTCATCGCACCATGCATGGAGGGCGCGAACATGAAACCGATCCCCACCTCACGGATCGCTTGACCGATCCGATCCGCCGACATGGCAAGATCAACCCCTAAGGCCTCAAGCACATCAGCGCTGCCGCAACGACTTGAGACCGCGCGGTTGCCATGTTTGGCCACCCGGATACCGGCGCCGGCCACCACAAAGGCTGCGGTTGTCGAGACATTGAAGGTTGAGCAACCATCACCACCGGTGCCACAGGTATCGACCAACACCCCACCCGGCTCAATGGCCTCAATACGGGTAGCCTTTTCGCGCATAACCAGGGCGGCTCCGACAATCTCGTCGATGGTTTCACCTTTGATCCGCAGGGCCGTGATAATAGCGCCGATCTGGGCCGGCGTGGTTTCGCCGCTCATGATCTCACGCATCATCTGCACCATCTCATCCTGAGTCAGATCAGAACCGGCTACCACTTTGGCAATTGCTTCTTTAATCATATACGTACCCTTACGGTTACCAATGTTTGATATAATCCGGCGAGAGAAAATTCCGAAACAGTTCAATACCGACTGCGGTCATGATAGATTCGGGATGGAACTGCACCCCCTCAACCGGCAAACTCCTGTGCCTGATCCCCATCAGCTCCCCCTGATCACTCCGGGCAGTGATCTCCAGACAATCCGGGAGATCGGTTGCGCTGACCACCAACGAATGATAGCGCATAGCCTCAAAAGGGTTTGGCAGGCCACGAAAGACCCCCTTGCCATCGTGCTGGATAGGACTGGTCTTGCCGTGCATGAGCCGGCCGGCCCGCACGACTTTGCCGCCAAAAGCCTCGCCAATGGCCTGATGTCCCAGGCAGATGCCGAGAACCGGAATTTTGTCAGCAAAATATCGAATTGCCGCAATCGAAATGCCGGCCTGGGCAGGAGCGCATGGCCCCGGGGAGATCAATAGACGCTCCGGGTGCAACGCAGCAATTGCAGCAACATCAACCTGATCGTTCCGAAAAACGACAACTTCGGCGCCCAAGCCACCAACTGCCTGGACCACATTATAGGTAAACGAATCGTAATTATCGATAATAACGATCATCTCAAAGTCCTTGTTCGGTCAACTCAACAGCCCGGCGCAACCCCCGCGCCTTATTCAAGGTTTCCTCAAATTCGGTGGCCGGGTCTGAATCCGCCACAATGCCGGCGCCGGCCTGCAACCAGAGGTTATCACCCTGCATGACAAAGGTCCGGATGGTTATACAAAAATCCATATTGCCGGAAAAACCAAAATAGCCGACAGCCCCGGCATAGGGCCCCCGCCGTTCGGGTTCAAGCTCTTCAATAATCTCCATGGCGCGAATCTTGGGAGCACCGCTCACGGTCCCGGCAGGATAACAGGCGCGCAGCACATCGAACTGATCCTTGCCCGCCTCAAGCACCCCATGCACCCCGGAAACGATATGCATAACATGGCTGTAACGTTCAATCACCAATTTTTCGCTGACCTGCACACTCCCGTAACTGGAGACCCTGCCGACATCGTTTCTGCCCAGATCAACAAGCATGAGATGTTCAGCCCTCTCCTTGGGATCACTCAGCAACTCCTGCTCAAGGGCGGCATCCTCCTCACGGCTGCTGCCGCGTTTTCTGGTGCCGGCAATGGGCCGCACCTCGACATCATCGCCTTCCAGGCGGACCAGAATCTCCGGCGAAGAACCGATAAGAACCGTATCGCCGAGCTTGAGATAGAAGAGATATGGACTGGGATTGATATGACGCAAGGCACGATATAACAGAATGGGATTCAGATTTGTTTTGGCATGAAAGCGCTGCGACAGAACCACCTGAAAGATATCACCGGCCAGGATATACTCCTTGGCACGACTGACCATTTCCATATACTCTGCCCGGCTCATATTCGAGACAAATTCGTGCGGTCGGCCCTTGTTCCCACCTTTTAGCGTTTCGTAGGGCACAGGATTCTCAAGCTTGCCCAGCAAACGGTCAATTTCGGCCACGGCTTCAGCATACTGTTCAGCCGGCTCACGGTCGTCGACCTCGACACAATTGACAATTGTCAGACTCTGTCGCAGGTTATCAAAGATCAATATGACCTTCGGCACCATAAAGCTGGAGTCCGGGAAATGGTCTAAGCCCGGGTTTTTCTCCGGCAACCGTTCGATGAACCGGACAATATCGTAGCCCAGAAAACCTACTGCCCCACCAAAGAAGCGCGGCGCCTCCAAATCGCTTAAGGCGTTAAAAGAGGCGAGCACCTCCTTGATAATGGCCAGCGGATCACCCCGCCGTTCAACGGTCTGTCCCCGGCGCTCCACCGAGACCAGATCGGCTCGACTTTCAATGGTGACAAGCGGAGAGAATCCGATAAAGGAGTAGCGTCCCCATTTTTCTCCGCCTTCCATACTCTCAAGCAGAAAGGCATGGGTTTCAGCGTCGGCCATCTTGGCAAAGATGGTCAGCGGCGTATCGAGGTCGGCAATGATCTCCCGGCATACCGGAATCAAACCGGCCCGCCCGGCAAATTTTTCAAAATCAGCAAGGCTGGTATGTTGGCCCATGATTTTCCATCCAATTCCTGCAAGCGACTAAGATGCTCACTTTGACGTTACCACAAAAAAAGCCACGGGGAACTCCCCATGGCTTTTTATCGATTCCAGTCTCGCCGTTAACTTTTCCGGCATTCATGCATACAATTATGCACTGGCCTGCAGGCCGGCAACCATGGCATTGACCCGTTTTGTCAGCCTGGACACCTTGCGGGATGCTGTTCTCTTATGGATTACACCCTTTACAGCTGTCTTCTGAATTACTGGGATCGCCTCACGCAAGGCGGCCTGAGCTTTCTCAGCCGACTGTTCTTCTACAGCAGTGCTTACAGCCTTGACAATAGTTCTCATCGAATTACGTCTGGCCCGATTAAGACCACGACGGTTCAGGCTCTGCTTAGTTCGTTTTACCGCTGACTTATGATTTGCCAAAATCTCTCTCCTTAACTTGATGTCTCTTATGTGGGTAGTAATAAAATAAACGAATTAACGACCAGAATCTCTTTCCACTAAAATAGCAGAATAGACTCTGATGCAAACCGATCTTTGAAAGAAAATAAATTTATATCACTTTACACAATCTGTCAACCTGCAAGGCAGATTCTAGCAATTTTTATAAAATACCACAGTTCTTCTTGCCCTGGCCTTTAAGAACTGGTTAATTACTATAAACCGTGGAGATTACCGATTGCCCCCGTTTGCCGAATAAAGATAGATAACCAACCTGTAACCTTTGGTAGATAACTAAAATCTAATGATAGAGATTCTCAAATCATTACGTTGGCAAGATTTTGCCGATATACTTATAGTCGCCTTTATCATCTACCGCATTATTCTCTTTATCCGCGGCACCCGGGCAGTCCAGATGCTGGCCGGCATCTTTGTGTTGATCGTTCTCTACTTCGCTGCCCGGGAGTTTGAGTTTTTGACCCTCTACTGGCTGCTCGGCACCTTTCTGAGTTCAATCTTTCTTATCGTAATAATCATTTTCCAGCGCGACATCAGGCGCGCCCTTACTCAGGTAGGTCAGACCCCTTTTGCCAAAACCCATGACGATACCGGTCATGCCCTGGGTGAAATAGTCCTGGCCGTACAATATCTCGCCCAGCGCAAAATCGGCGCACTTATCATCATTGAACGGGAAACCGGCCTCAAAGACTATATCGAATCAGGCCATTCCATCGACGCCATTTTAAGCAAACAGCTTCTGGTGAGCATCTTTCATCCGGATTCACCGCTGCATGACGGCGGCGTCATCGTACGCCAAAACCGGATCGAAACCGCCGGATGCGTGCTGCCGCTTACCAAAAATCCCTTTATCAATAAACAACTGGGCACCCGACACCGTGCCGCCATCGGCCTTTCCGAAGAGACTGATGCCGTGGTAGTGGTTGTTTCCGAAGAGACTCAACAGATCTCCCTGGCCCAACATGGCGCCATTACCACGAATCTTGACAAAAACACCCTACGCAGCAGATTAAACGCAATCTTTATTCCCAAGGAGAACCAGGCGCAATCCCTATGGAAAAACTGGTTAAGAAGATAACAATACTTTATAGATGGCTCAAGGCCTCGACCTTACCAAAGAACTGGTTTCTCAGGACGCTGTCGCTTTTTCTGGCCATTTTTCTCTGGTATTTCGTGACCGGAGAAGACAAAGTCGACAGCAACGTCACAATACCCATTGAAATCGTCAACCTGCCTGGCAACCTGATTATCTCCAATCAGTACAAAAAACAGCTTGAAGTAACGATCAGTGGCCCTCGCGGCCTGATCAGAGGTCTATCCAAACAGCACCCAACCCGCTCGATTGATCTTTCCAAGGCCTCGCCAGGCACTGTGATAGTCAAACACGACATAGATTCTATCGCCTTTCCACGAGGCATTCGCGTTCAACGCATCCAACCTACCCACAGCACCTTTCTGCTGGATCAGATTATTCAAAAAGATTTGACCATAAAAACGCTTACCATGGGATATCCCACCCCTGGTTTTGAACTGGGTTCGATAACTATTCGTCCACCTACAGTCACTATTAACGGCCCGAAATCGTTAATCGGCAACAAATCATTCCTGCAGACCAACCCTATCGACTTGAGCGGACTCAAGGAGTCAACAGATAAGCAGGTCACCCTTGATGTCAACGAGGATATTAATAGCCTCTTAAGCGACCCGATAGTGACTGCCCATATCAGTATTGTCGAAAAAAGAGTTAGAAAAAACTATTCCGAGGTGCATGTGATCCTGGAAAACCCGATCGCATTATCGTATATTATCTCCCCGCCGACAGTAAAAATCGAGGCGGATCTGCCCTTTAAATTCATTGGGAGCGGAGCCAGGGCGCGTGATCTCATAAAAGCCAGAATCAATGCCGATGGCCTGCCCCCCGGCCGACATGAGCTCAAAGTAGAGATTGCAGCTCCTCCTGAGATCAGAATCAACGATGTTAATCCAAAAATGGTTTTCATGATTATCAGCGAACAAAAACAGAACAAAAACCAGAAATCCGGGCACCATCCATAAAAAATGTAAGGGCGCGAGCATCGCGCCCACCGAACAACCAGGGCGCGAGCATCGCGCCCCTACGACATACAGGTATCTATAGGAAATCGCTATGAGAAGACTATTCGGTACAGATGGCGTTCGCGGTGTTGCCAACATTTATCCAATGACCTCGGAAATCGCTATGCAGATCGGCCGCGGCATCGCTTTTCTGGTCAAAGATAGCCGCAATCACGACCATCGCATCGTGATCGGCAAGGATACTCGCCTCTCCGGATATATGATTGAGAACGCCCTGGCCGCCGGTATCTGTTCCATGGGTGTAAATATTTTGCTGGTCGGCCCGTTACCGACCCCGGGTATCGCCTTTATTACCACCAGTATGCGCGCTGACGCCGGTGTCGTCATCTCAGCCTCCCACAATCCCTTTCAAGATAACGGCATCAAAATCTTCTCCAAAGATGGTTATAAATTGCCGGACGAGCTGGAAGAGAACATTGAAGACCTGATCTTTTCGCAAAAGATGGCCGCCTTACGACCTGTTGCCGAAGAGGTCGGCCGGGCAGTCCGGATCGAGGATGCCCGGGGCCGCTATATCATGTTTCTCAAAAACACCTTTCCCAAGAAATATACCCTGGATGATTTTCATATCGTCCTCGATTGCGCCAACGGTGCAACCTATGGGGTCGCCCCCCATGTTTTTGAAGAACTGGGCGCCAAGGTAACCTGCCTGAACATAAAACCGGATGGCAAAAACATCAATCACGAATGCGGCGCTCTCCATCCCGAAGTCATTGCAGACAAAGTCAGGGCCCTGGGTGCTGATATCGGTATTGCCCTGGACGGCGATGGTGACCGGATAATCGTTGCCGATGAAAAAGGTAATATTGTTGACGGCGATCATATCATGGCCATCTGCGCCAGTGATCTGCTCAGCCAGAAAAAACTCAAGAAAAAAACACTGGTGGCAACCGTTATGAGCAACATCGGACTTGAGTTGGCCATGCACAACATGGGGGGGAAACTCGTACGCACTAAGGTCGGCGACCGCTATGTGGTTGAGGAGATGCGCCAGTCCGGCTATAACTTTGGCGGCGAGCAGTCCGGCCATCTCATTTTTCTCGACTACAATACGACAGGCGACGGCACCCTTGCCGGCCTGCAACTGCTCTCGATTATGATCAAGAGAAAGAAGCCCCTTTCTGAGCTCACCAAAATCATGCAGCCCTTCCCCCAGACCCTGAAAAATGTCCGGACCACCAAACGACTCGACGTCCATTTGATTCCAGGCTTTGACAAGAGTGTTAAAAGCATGGAGGAGTCACTGGGCAACGAAGGTCGGATACTGGTGCGGCCCTCCGGAACCGAACCGGTGATTCGGGTCATGCTGGAGGGCAAGAACATCGATACCATAACTGCCATGGCCGAGGAGCTCTGCGCCATGATCCGCAAGGCCGATGCAGCGTGATCAGATTTCGGCTTGACACCCTGCTGGTTGAGCGGAATCTGGCGCCCTCCAGACAAAAGGCCCAGGCCTTGATTGGTGCCGGCCAGGTAGAGGTGGATGGTCGGATTTTCGACAAGGCCGGCAGCCCGGTGCCAAATGACTGCCGGATAGAAATCCGCGGCAAGCCTTTGCCCTATGTCAGCCGGGGGGGGGTGAAACTGGCCGCCGGACTTGCTCACTTCAACATCAGGCCCCAAGATTTTATCTGCGCTGATGTCGGTGCCTCAACCGGTGGCTTCACCGACTGCCTGCTCCAAAACGGCGCGAAACGAGTCTATGCTATTGATGTAGGTTATGGCCAGCTGGATTGGAAACTCCGGCAGGATCCCAGGGTGGTAGTCATGGAGCGGACCAACGCCCGTAACCTCAAGCCCGGAGATATCCCGGAATCGCTCGACCTGGCGGTGATTGACGCCTCCTTTATCTCACTCAAACTCCTGCTGCCGGCACTCCTCCCGCTGTTTCGTGAGCAAGTATCAATTCTGGCGCTCATCAAGCCCCAATTTGAGGTTGGTAAAGGCCGGGTCGGCAAGGGTGGCGTGGTCCGTGATCCGGAACTGCATAACGAGGTGCTGGAAACTATCACTTCGTTTATAAAAGAATTGGCCCTGAAAAGCGCCGGAATCATCCCCTCCCCAATCCTTGGCCCGAAGGGCAACCGGGAGTTCCTCATCCACCTTGTCAACTACTTAGGTTGTTTTGGCGATAAATCATAATGAATAAGTCTTGCTATTCCAGGTAAACGCATCTCGCTGGCGCTCGGCAAGAACGGTAGTAGCATAATCCTGAATCAGGCCGGACTCCACCAGGACATCACAGACATCGCCGTCCAGATGTCCGTCCTTGACCATAAACCCGAGGATCCGCATGGATTCGGAGAGGAGCTTCCCCTTCTTATAGGGACGGTCAGCCGCAGTCAGGGCCTCAAAGACGTCGGCCACAGCCAGGATCCTCGCCTGGAGCGGCAGGGCCTTGTCATCAAGGTTGTGAGGATAGCCGCTGCCATCCAGTTTTTCGTGGTGC
>Ga0208863_1001177_pt1 | contig 17888 bp, 13 predicted proteins | sample RifOxyD3_FD_184040 | JGI IMG/M metagenome (GOLD analysis project Ga0208863, IMG submission 184040) | Soil microbial communities from Rifle, Colorado - Rifle Oxygen_injection D3 (SPAdes) | ecosystem: Environmental > Terrestrial > Deep subsurface > Rock core/Sediment | place: Rifle, Colorado...
ACAGAGATTCTGATCTCTTTACTGCAATAAAAACTCCCGAAGCCAAAGCTCCGGTTTCTTGGGGCCCATCTTCTACTTTGCTCACTATTCAGTTTTCAATGATCGCTGTCGCCAGGGGTCTGACCCTAAGTCAGTCTTAGCTTCCGTCGTTGCGGAGAGCGGCAAAGTAGTCGATCCAGCCCCCCTCGTCAACCCTATTTTTAACTTTTTATTCATCACCCAACAAAAAGTACACTAATCCATTGAAATAAATTATATTTTTTATTGTTGACCGTCCTTCTTTGTTTGTGAATTAATATCCATGAATCATTTTTCCAGAGTACATAATCCTAAACTAAGCAATAAATCTATTGCCTTGAGAGGATGACCATGCACGAAGCGCTTTTTTATACCAAAACAACTAATTCCCCTGGCCCTGTCCGTTGCCTGCTCTGCCACCACAATTGCTTGATCGGTGAGGGCCATCGGGGAATCTGCAAGGTCCGGGAAAATCGAGGCGGGATCCTCTACAGCCTCAACTATGGTCGTTTGATCAGCGAAAATATCGACCCCATCGAGAAAAAACCTCTCTTTCATCTGCTGCCTGGTTCCCTTTCTTATTCCATTGCCACAGTAGGCTGCAATTTCCACTGCAAACACTGCCAGAATTACGAGATCTCCCAATATCCCCATCGACATGCCGGAGATATCCCCGGCACCGAGCGCACTCCGGCAGAAGTAGTCGAATCCGCGCAACGATCCAGTTGCCAGTCCATCAGCTACACCTATGTGGAACCTACCATCTTCTACGAATTCGCCCTTGATACCGCTAAACTGGCACAGACGGCAGGGCTGAAGAATATCTTTGTCAGCAACGGCTATACCGGCCCAGAAGCCACCAGGGAACTGGCCCCCTATCTTGACGCCAACAATATCGATCTCAAGGCCTTCACTGACAAGTTTTACAAAGAGGTATGCGGGGCCAGACTACAGCCAGTCCTTGATACGATCCGGTTGATGAAGGAACTTGGAGTCTGGATAGAGGTCACTACCCTGGTGATTCCTGGCTGGAACGATTCAGAGGACGAACTGACCGACATTGCCCGTTTCATAAAAAGCATCTCTGCTGACATACCATGGCATGTCAGCAGGTTCTGGCCCACTTATATGATGACCGACCATCCACCCACCCCGCACTCCACTCTCATCCGCGCCAGAGAGATCGGCCTGACCGAGGGTCTACGCTATGTCTATGTCGGCAATATCCCTGGCGACACCGGGGAAAGCACCATCTGTCCAAACTGCGGAAAACTGGTCATAAAACGAACTGGTTTCAAGGTAATACAACAATATATGGACGGCAGAAACTGCCAGCATTGCCAAGCAGCTATCGCCGGCATTTTTTAGGAGCCGTTACGAAACACTTGGTTCGTTATGGCTCCTTATGCCGGGGATCAGTCGACGACTGCATCAGACACACAGACAAGCGAGTCCCTCTCTTGCCACATAGCATAGTACCGTAAAACTTATTGACGAAAAAGCCACAATCAGTTTTATTGCGTTGATTTTCATCTAAGGTCTGTACTCGATATATTTTCTCGCACAGAAAGGGCTCCCTTATCCTTGCTATATAACCTGTATAAACTCTTAGGTTGGCTATTTTTCATGGCCATTTCCCCTTTTGCCTGTGTGTATCTTGTTTTCTCGGGCAAACATCGCCAAGGTCTCCGTCAACGCTTTGGCGATGTGGAAGATGTACCACTTGATGAAGACAAACCCGTCCGCATCTGGCTGCACGCTGCCTCTGTCGGCGAGATCCAGATCGTCAAGGCATTGATTAACGAAATAAAAAAACAGTTGCCCGAGGCATCAATAGTTGTATCCAGCGGAAATCGGCATGGAATCGCTGTGGCGACAAACCAACTCCCGAAAGATGTCCCATGTTTTTTTGCTCCGCTTGACCTCATAGGTATTGTCAATCTGACTTTGCAGACGATCCAACCAACTATTTATATCTGCTTAGAAACAGAGCTATGGCCAAACATCATCCGACAGGCGCAACATCACGGCGCAAAGCTCTTCCTGCTAAACGGTCGCCTTTCTGAAAATTCGTATGCCGGCTATAAAAAGGTACAAGGTTTAATGCGAGATTTGCTCGCCTGTTTCACCAAAATTTCCGTTATCCAGGGGATTGACGCCAAACGGTTCAGAGCCTTAGGCGCAGACCCAACCCGCATACGTATCCTGGGTAGCGCCAAATACGACCAGCCAATCACTAAGGCAGACTGCAATCTAACAAAACATTATCGGCAGATACTGAATTTCCATAACCAGCAACCGGTGCTGGTTACCGGTAGCACCCATACGGGCGAAGAGGCGATGCTGATTAAGGTTTTTCGTGCCCTGCAACAGCGGCTCCCGGATCTTGTCTGGATAGTTGCTCCCAGGCATCTCCAACGGCTCACTGAAATTGAAACCCTCTTCAAGACCCAGGGAATCACCAGCATGCGCTTGCGTCAGGCTCAGGAACAAGGCCGCAGCGCCGAGGTGGTCCTGGTTGACACCATGGGTGAATTGGCAAGTCTTTATTCAATAGCCACCTATGTTTTCTGTGGAGGAAGCTTGGTAAAACGCGGCGGCCATAATGTCTTAGAGGCTGCAGCGTGGGGAATCCCTGTTTTTTACGGGCCCCACATGGATGACTTTCTCGATGCCAAGGCACTGCTTGAAACAGAAAATGCCGGGTTCTGCGTGAACACCTCTCAGGAACTCGTCGGCAGACTTCTCTATTTTATTGAAAAACCAGAAGAATATGCTGTAGCCGGGCGAAGTGCCCTTAAGGTAGCGAACAGGCAACAGGGTTCAGCCCAAAAACAGATCGCACTTATCAAAGAGGATTTGCATTCCGTCACAAACTCATCTTGCGTACATTCTACAAGTTAGGGCTGTTAATGAATAAATTGTGCTTTTTAATTTGTTCATTTATAACCCATTATGCCGCTTATATCATTTTCAAGTCGCACTGTATGAACAGAACAACGGCTTAGAGGTTAAAAAAATTCTATGAAAGCACTTATCGCCCTTGAAGACGGCACTATTTTTGAAGGAAAATCCTTTACCGGCTCCGGAGAAACCAGTGGCGAGATCGTATTCAACACCGGGATGAGCGGCTATCAGGAAGTACTCACCGATCCTTCCTACAAGGGACAGATCGTCACCATGACCTATCCGCTCATCGGCAACTACGGGGTCAATCCCGAGGACATGGAATCAGACAGAGTGCAGGTCGAGGCTTTTCTCATCAAGGAATACAATGCTATCCCCAGCAACTTCCGCTCAACCGGGACACTTGCCGATTTTCTCAAAAAAGACAATATTCTCGGGATTGAGGGCATCGACACCCGGGCGCTCACCCGTCACATCCGTACAGCCGGGGCTCTCAAAGGCATTGTTTCCACTAAGGACCTCGACCCCAAATCCCTCATTCAAAAGGCCAATAATTCCCCCGGCCTTGTCGGACGGGATCTGGTTCGGGAAGTCACCTGTGCCGAACCCTATGGCTGGCGCGACAACCGACCCGCTCCCGGCAACAATTTCAGCACAGCCGCCCCTGGCAAATACAGAGTAGTCGCCTATGATTTCGGCCTGAAATACAATCAGCTCAGGCTCCTGGCCGCACGAGACTGCGCCGTGCAGGTTGTCCCCTGCACCACCTCCGCCGATGAGATCCTGGCCATGAGTCCGGACGGGATCTTTCTTTCCAATGGCCCAGGTGATCCGGCCGGCATTCCGGGAATTGTCGACAATATTCGCGCTCTCTTCGGCAAAACACCCATCTTCGGCATCTGTCTGGGCAATCAGCTTCTCGGGCTTGCCTATGGCGGCACCACTTACAAGCTCAAATTCGGCCACCGTGGTGCCAACCAGCCGGTTAAGGATCTCCTTACCGGCAAGGTTGAAATAACTTCACAAAATCATGGATTCTGTGTTGACTCAACCACCCTGAATCCAAAGGATATCGAATTAACGCATATCAACCTTAACGACAACAGTGTCGAAGGCATGCGGCACAGGAAATACCCGATATTCTCAGTACAGTATCATCCGGAAAACGCCCCAGGCCCGCATGACTCACTGTATCTCTTTGACAGATTCATCAAGATGATGCAGGAGCAATAGCAACAGGCAGTACTGACAACTGTACAAAAAATGTAACCGTTCACCGGGGCGGTCACCAAAGCACCAATAACCGCCGGACTGTAGCCGTTCAGCAGTGCCGCAGATTTGGACGATCGGATCGGCGCTGCGTATCTCGTGTACGTAAGCCGGGCCGATCGTCCGAAGATGTGGTGCTGCTGAACGGTTACCCAAAAATAACAACTCGACATAATAACAGGCAGGTAAAAAATCAGATGCCAAAAAGAACCGACATTAAAAAGATCCTGATTATCGGCTCCGGCCCCATCATCATCAGCCAGGCCTGCGAGTTCGACTATTCCGGCACCCAGGCGGTGAAGGCCCTGAAAGAGGAAGGCTACGAGGTCATCCTCATCAATTCCAATCCAGCCACCATCATGACCGATCCCGAGATTGCCGATCGAACTTACATCGAGCCCATTACCCCGGAAATGGTGGCCAAGATCATCGAACGAGAACGCCCGGACGCACTTTTGCCTACCCTGGGAGGACAGACCGCCCTTAATACCGCGATCAAGGTCGCCGAGTTGGGCGTGCTGGAAAAATACGGGGTGGAATTGCTCGGCGCCAATATCGAGGTCATTAAAAAAGCAGAAGGACGGGACTCATTCCGAGATGCCATGCGCAAAATCGGTCTCAAGGTTCCGGAAAGCACCATCATCCACACCATTGCAGAGACCAAGGCCGCCAGCGAACAGATCGGCTTTCCCATCATTGTCCGCCCCAGCTTTACCCTGGGAGGCACCGGCGGCGGCATCGCCTATAACTCGCAAGAGCTCGATGAATTCTGCAAAGCCGGTCTTGACTTAAGCATGAATTCAGAGGTCATGCTCGAAAGGAGCCTGTTGGGCTGGAAGGAGTATGAACTTGAGGTGATGCGCGACAAGGCCGACAACGTGGTAATCATCTGTTCCATCGAAAATGTTGACGCCATGGGGGTGCACACCGGAGACTCCATCACCGTGGCCCCAGCCCAAACCCTGACCGACCGGGAATACCAGGAGATGCGCAACGCCGCCATAGCCATCATGCGGGAAATCGGCGTAGAAACCGGCGGCTCAAACGTCCAGTTTGCCGTAAACCCTGTAGATGGCGAGCTGATGATCATCGAGATGAACCCCAGGGTTTCCCGGAGTTCCGCCCTGGCTTCCAAGGCAACCGGCTTCCCCATCGCCAAGATCGCCGCGAAACTCGCCGTGGGCTACACCCTGGACGAGCTCAAGAACGACATCACCCGGGAAACCATGGCGGCCTTTGAGCCAAGCATTGATTACTGCGTGGTCAAGATCCCCCGTTTTACCTTTGAGAAATTTCCCGAGGCCGATGACTTTCTTACCACGGCCATGAAGTCGGTGGGCGAGACCATGGCCATTGGCCGCACCTTCAAGGAGGCCTTCCAAAAAGGAATGCGCTCACTCGAAATCGGGGTGAGCGGCTTTGGCGCTGACCCAAAATTTAACCTTGAAGCCATGGATCAACAGGATCTTGAAAGCGGCCTGCGCAAACCAAACTCCAAACGATATTTTCAAGTATTCGAGGCCTTGCGTCGGGGGATGAGCGTTGACAAGATTTACGAAATCTCCTTTATCGACCCCTGGTTTTTGCACAACTTCAAACAAATTATCGAAATGGAGGCCCACATCCGGGACAGAGGCTTTAACGGGTTGGACCATGACTTTCTCAAGGAGGTAAAACAGCTCGGCTACTCTGATCGCCAACTCGCTTTCCTCACTCGCACTTCGGAAGAGGATGTCTGGGATCTGCGGGAAAAGCTTGCCGTGCAGCCGGTGTACAAACTGGTCGATACCTGTGCCGCCGAATTTGAGGCCTACACTCCCTATTATTACTCCACCTACGAGCAAGAAGACGAGGCCAGGGAAACCACAGGCCCAAAGGTGATGATTCTGGGCGGTGGCCCCAATCGGATCGGCCAGGGTATCGAATTCGACTACTGCTGCGTCCATGCCGCTTTTGCCCTTAAAGAAATGGGGATTGAGTCGATCATGGTCAACTCCAACCCGGAGACAGTAAGTACCGATTATGACACCTCAGACAAGCTCTACTTTGAGCCGCTAACCCGGGAAGACGTGCTGCATATTATCAAAAAAGAAAAGCCCGATGGGGTTATCGTGCAGTTCGGTGGACAGACCCCCCTTAATCTGGCGGTGCCTTTGGCCAAGGCCGGAGTACCCATCCTCGGCACCTCTCCGGACAGCATTGATCGGGCGGAAGACCGCAAACGCTTCCAGCAGTTCCTGCACAAACTAAACCTGTTGCAGCCGGAAAACGGCACCGCACAAACCGCAGAAGAAGCCCTGATTATAGCCGCTAAGATCGGTTATCCGGTGGTGGTTCGCCCATCATACGTCCTTGGCGGACGAGCCATGCGCATCGTTTATAATGGAAGAGACCTTACCTCCTATATGAATTCGGCCATCGACGTCTCGCCCGACCGGCCCATCCTGATTGACAAATTTCTCAAGGATGCGATCGAGATCGACGTGGATGCCATCTCCGACGGAGAAACCACCATCATCGGCGGAATCATGCAGCACATCGAGGAAGCGGGAATTCATTCCGGTGATTCAGCCTGCGTTCTGCCGCCCCACAGCATTTCCAAAGAAATGATCGAGACGATTAAAAATGCTACCCGGGCCATGGCCACCGAACTCAAGGTCAAGGGCCTGATGAATATCCAGTTTGCCGTCAAGGAAAATCTGCTCTATATCCTTGAGGTTAACCCGCGCGCCTCGCGGACTGTCCCCTTTGTCAGCAAAGCAACTGGCGTCCCCCTTGCCAAGCTGGCCACCAAAGTCATGCTCGGCAAGACCTTGGCAGAGCTGGGCCTGATTGAAGAAGTGGTAGTTGCCCACTATGCGGTTAAAGAAGCGGTTTTTCCCTTTGATCGTTTTGAAAACGTGGACACCTTGCTGGGGCCAGAAATGAAATCTACCGGCGAGGTAATGGGCATGGATGTCTGCCTCGGTCTGGCCTTCGCCAAAGCTCAGTTAGCCGCGGGTCAAAAAATCCCCACCGAAGGCAATGTTTTTCTAAGCGTACGACACAGCGACAAACCTGCTCTATTGCCTATCGCCAAAAAACTGCGCGCCTTGGGCTTCAATATTGTCGCAACCAGAGGAACCGCCAGAATTCTTGCGGAAAACGGCGTTGCCTGCGTCAGTGTCCACAAGGTTTCAGAAGGCCGACCACATATCCTCGACAAGATCCAGGACAAGCAGATTCAGTGGATTGTCAACACCTCGCTTGGCACCAGAACCACGGAAGACGCCTATACCATTCGTCGGGCAGCCCTGAACTACCATCTTCCCTACACCACCACCATTGCCGGGGCTGAGTCCATGGTCAAGGCCATCGGCACCATGCAGCAGGAATCCATGGAGCCAAAGTCAGTGCAGGAATATTTCGCCTGATTCGAAGAGGGCAAGCTCAACCTCTATGGACTTTCTTCTGCATCTATCTTATGATGGAAAAGAAAAAATCAGACTCGTGACACAAAATCAACAAGTCACCAACGAATACCCATTGTGCTATCGGCACTTCTGCCGATGATTGACATGCGATTTTTTTGCGACTTTATCAATAATAATGGAGGTTCTGCTTGAACAGTTTTTATAAAAATTTAGCCATGTGGCTGATAATCGGCCTCGCTATGATTCTGCTTTTCAACCTGTTCAACAAGCCGCAATCATCTGTGATGGAAATGAACTACAGCGATTTCCTGACCAGTGTCGAATCCGGCCAGATCTCCTCAGTAAATATCCAGGAGAATGAGGTTACCGGCAAGGGTAGCGGCGGCAAAGAGTTCAAGGTAGTCACCCCCCCCGCTGACTCAGAACTTATCCCCATCCTGCGCAAGGCCAAGGTCAATATCCTGGTCAAACAAAAAGAAGAATCACCTTGGTACGTCACCGTCCTGGTCTCCTGGTTTCCCATGCTCCTCCTCATTGGCGTCTGGATCTTCTTCATGCGCCAGATGCAGGGTGGTGGCGGAAAAGCCATGAGTTTTGGCAAAAGTCGGGCTCGCCTCCTGGACAAAGACCAGACCAAGGTCACCTTTGCCGATGTCGCTGGCATTGAAGAAGCCAAGGAAGAACTTTCCGAGATCATCGATTTTCTCAAAGATCCCAAAAAATTTACCCGACTGGGTGGCCGCATTCCCAAGGGGGTATTGCTGGCCGGTGCGCCGGGAACCGGTAAAACCTTACTGGCCAAGGCCGTTGCCGGCGAAGCCGAGGTTCCGTTCTATTCCATCAGCGGTTCCGATTTTGTCGAGATGTTTGTCGGTGTTGGCGCTTCCCGGGTGCGTGATCTGTTCATCCAAGGCAAAAAAAACGCACCCTGTATCATTTTCATCGATGAAATCGATGCCGTTGGGCGCCACCGTGGCGCAGGCCTGGGCGGAGGCCACGACGAGCGGGAACAAACCCTGAACCAACTACTGGTAGAGATGGATGGTTTTGAATCCAATGAAGGAGTAATCATCATCTCGGCCACCAACCGTCCCGATGTGCTTGACCCGGCCCTGCTCCGGCCAGGCCGTTTTGACCGACAGGTGGTAGTGCCGGTGCCAGACGTGAAGGGTCGGGAGAAGATCCTTGAGGTACACGGTCAGAAAAAAGCTCTCTCTGATGATATAAAATGGGAGGTAATAGCCCGTGGCACCCCCGGTTTTTCCGGAGCTGATCTGGAAAATATGGTAAACGAGGCCGCACTGCTTGCCGCCCGAGCCGATGCGGACAAGATCACCATGATCCATATGGAACAGGCCAAGGACAAAGTTATGATGGGGGCCGAGCGCCGCAGCATGATCATCACCGAAAAGGAAAAAGAGATCACCGCCTATCACGAGGCAGGTCACGCATTGGTAGCCATGCTGCTGCCCGGCACCGATCCCATCCACAAAGTAACCATTATCCCCAGGGGACGCGCCCTTGGCCTTACTATGCAACTGCCGACAGATGAAAAACATACCTATGCCAGATCATTTCTCCAGAACAATCTCTGCATTCTGCTCAGCGGCAGGGTTGCTGAGCAACTGATCTTTGGTGAAATCACCACCGGCAGCGGCAATGATATCGAACGTTGCACCCAACTGGCGCGAAAAATGGTCTGCGAATGGGGTATGAGCGAAGAGATGGGCCCCCTGTCCTACGGTAAAAAAGAAGAACATATATTCTTGGGCCGGGAAATAGCGCAACACCGTGACTACAGCGAATCAACCGCCGTCCGGATTGACGATGAGGTGAAACGTATTGTCCTGAAGGCCAACGAAAATGTCCATCAATTGCTGGCAGAAAACATCGAGATTTTAAAATCCATTGCCCAGGCGCTCCTTGAAAGGGAAACTCTCTGCCTGGATGATATCGAAACAATCATGGGGCGCGGCAATAAAATAGCATCGCCGGTGGATATTCAGGAGTCACAAAACCTTACCGAATGACCGATGCCCCTGCTTTCCCTTCCCAATAAACGTGATCCCTTTGGCAATCCACCAAACTAAAAGGCTCACGTTGCAGGTAGCCCCGTGAAGATTATAGCCAAAAACAAAATCATATCCTTTGGCATCCGCCCCTTGGTCATGGGCATTCTAAACGTCACCCCGGACTCTTTTTCTGATGGCGGACGCTTTACTCAACATAAACCCCTCAACGCCCAGATCAAAAACATACTGGACAACGGGGCAGACCTCATTGATGTGGGCGGCGAATCAACCAGACCATATGCTGATCCGGTATCGGAGCAGGAGGAACTGCGTCGGGTTCTTCCTGCCATCACCAGCATTCGCGCACAGCATCACAGCATCCCTATTTCCATTGATACAACCAAAGCGGAGGTGGCGCACCAGGCTTTAAACGCTGGAGCTGATATTATTAACGATATTAGCGCTCTACGTTTCGATCCAGCCATGATTCAAGTCGCCGTTGCCCATGAGGCCCCAGTAATCCTCATGCATATGCGTAAAACTCCCAAAGACATGCAGGATGAACCGAAGTACGATGATGTTATTCAGGAAATCATGGAGTTTTTAGCCGAGCGGATATCCTGGGCAACGGAACACGGACTTGGCAGGCAACGGATTATTGTTGACCCCGGCCTCGGTTTCGGCAAAACTGTAGTCCATAATCTGACTATCCTTAAAAATCTGCGTGTGTTTAAAAATCTGGGCTACCCGTTAATGGTCGGACATTCCCGCAAGGCCTTCATCGGCAAACTCCTTGCCTTGGAAACACAGGAAAGGGATCTGGCCACGGCCATGATTTCATCCTGGTGCGCAGCCCAAAGGGCAGATATTATCCGAGCACATGACGTGGAGAAAACCATGCAGGCCGTTCGTCTGCATGAGGCCATACTCCAGACACCTTAACAGGAAATGACCATTACATGGAGACCAACCCGGAAACCGCAGCAAACTCTTTCCTGCAAAAACAGACCCGCTACAAAAAGTATAATGAGGAGCGAAAAGCCAAGGCGGTACTTTTCAACACAAACCAGAGTAACCTTTTACTCAAGGTTATCCCCTTTCTGCTCCACAGCAACTACCCTGATCTCCCAGGTTTTATCGATGACGCTGATTGTCCATATGGCATTCACCTCTTCAACCCGACAGCAGAATTTTCTCATGAACTCTTTCGCCGTTATTTCCCCAACTCGACCGCCATGCGGACCGACAGACCTTCTCCTTTTACCAACAAACCTTGCATTCACTCCCTAAAAACCATCGGCAGTATTGGCACCATAGCTCAATCAACGATTTCTGACTGCGATTACTGGGTCAGTATGTACAAGAAAGAACTTGGCGAAAAAGGGCGACAGCTTTTACAGGCAAAATGCAGGGCTATCGAAGAATGGACGTTGAAACGGGGTGCGGAAGTCCATTTTTTCTTAATGGATATTGACCAAACCAGGGAAAACAACTTCGAGTCGGAAACAGATGAGGAGTCGGCAGGCTCAGCCATCAAGCTTCTGCTTAAAGATGAGCTTTTCCGTACCCATATCCTGGTAGCCGGCAAGATGCTTCTCTGGTGGCTTATCCCCCCAGGCCTTACCGAAGGAGAATATCGTAACTTTGTCCAGAATATCGTATTGCGCAACCAATTACGTGCCAATAACTTTATTGATCTCGGTTACCTCTCAGATATCCCCAAAGCAGAAATTTTTGGCGCCTGTCTCTGGCAGATGAACAAGGCTCTGGACAGCCCATTCAAATCGGTCATCAAGCTTGCATATCTCGAACTCCTCCTACATGTGGATACCACCACTCTCCCTCTATTCTCGGACAGAGTAAAATGCATGGTAACCTATCCGGAAAAGCTTCCAGCCGCGGAACAGGGTGTCATGAACCTGGCCGAGATTGACCCATATCTCCTGCTGGCCCGAGACATCATCGCCTTTTACACCCAGGAGAAAGCCGCATATAAAAGAGCCTCCCTAATCAGGGAATGCCTTTTTCTCAAGGCGTTTGAGGGGTTTGACTCAAAAAAATATAACAAATTCGGCCAAACCGATCCCCGTAAAACAACAATGGACATCATGCAGAACTGGCACCTTCTCCCTGAAAAATTTAGCCATTTCCTGCAATTCCGCGATTGGAAATACAAGGAACTCATAACCTTTGGTGCCGAAGTGCATGCTTATCTAATCGAGACCTATAAAAGGCTGCGCGGAATATTTAAAAGTTTTAGCAACGACACGGGCCTGACCATTACCGAACGGGACATCTCTGTTTTAGGTCGCAAATTGTTCACCTTCTATGAGCAGAAAGAAGACAAGATCGATTATATTCGCAGTGTTTCCCGCGACCTGATGGCACAACACCATATCACCATCCATATTACCAAATACGAAGGAGTATTTCACTACTATGCCTTTCAGGGTCAACATGACCACCAAACAGTGAAAAACAACATGGATTCAGTAATCAAACGAGAAGACAACCTGGTCCGGCTTATTGTCTGGCTCCTGATCAATGGCATTTTAGCTGCCAAAACCCAACTCCATCTAACAAAAAATTTTCTGCCCATTGACTTAGTGGATATTCAGAAACTCACCGAGCTTCTGCTGAAAACCTTCCCCCTCATCCATTTTTCTCACATTTCCCCAGCAAACCTGCTTAAACGGGAAACCGTGCTGCGGGCGCTCGCAATTGTCAATTTCGACAAAACCCCGGTGAAGGGAGCAAAAACTCTAAAATCAACCATGATTACGGAAAACAGCTACGGCGAATACTTCATTCAGGAATATACCACAGCCATTCAACTCAAGAATGCGATGCGCAACCTGCTCACGCAGCATTATGTGAGCAGGTGGAACAACAACCTGGAGATTTTTATCCCTCCCCAGGATGAACAAAGCTATATCAAAGCCCTAATTGAGGGATAACCACAGACGACCAGCAGGCACCATGAAAATGTAAGCGTTCAGCAGCACCACATCTGCTTTGTCATCAGCCTGCGCATACCGTATGTATAGCGACAGGCCTCTTTCGCGCATCTGCGACACTGCTGAACGCTTACAGTCCCGGGTTTATCTGAAATTGGCTGCCCTTGGTGAACGATTACATGAAAATCGAACTTTACCGCACCATCCTCTGCCCTCGCTGTCTGTTCGTAAGCCGCACTCTCAAAAAGATCGTGGCCCACGCCCCGCACCTCGAACTCGAAACCATTGAAGTCGCCACCAACCTGATTCGCTCTTACCAGGCCGGGATTAAGAGCGTGCCGACCATCAAAATCGGCAGAGCTACTCTTACCGGCCTCATCCTCACGCCACGGATGATCCGCCATTTTATCGAGCAACACCTGCCGGAGGATACTTCCAGATAAAACCGCTTACACTTTTACCTTACTGAATCAAACGCCGTCTGAGAAGATACCCAGCCAGCCATACAGCACAACCAGTCACCAGGATAGAACCGAGAAATTTCAACAGGATAGGTTCGTCGAACCGCCCATAACAAAAAATACGGGCCAGACTGACGATGGGGGTCAGAGGCAGCATTTCAAGCAAGCCCCTGACGGGCTGGGCCATAGTCTGCACCGGAAAGAATATCCCGGAAAAGAGAAAGAGCGGGGTAATAACCAGCGAAGTAAAGTAGTTGAAAAAATCATAGTTTTTCGCCAACGCTGTCATGATCAAGCCAAAGGCGGAAAAGAACATGCCGGAGAGAAACAGAACCGGCAGCAGGGCAAGGACCCAGGGAGAAGGCACCACCCCAAAAAGTGGCAAGGCCAGCAGCATAATCACACCGGCAAGCAACCCCTTGCTCGCTCCCCAGACAATCTCCCCCAAAACCAGATCAACAACGCCAAGGGGGGTCATCAGGATGGCCTCATAGGTTTTCTGCACAGTGAGCCGGGTATAGGAACCGTAGGTGGTTTCAAGGGCGGCGCTGTACATTACCGCCGAGGCAACCAGACCTGGAGCGATGAACTGCAGATAGGTCAACCCATTCATCGGCCCCACGTCGCGGCCCAGCCCATAGCCCATGGCCAGAAGAAACAACAGGGGCTGCCCCAGATTGCCGATCAGAGCGGCCAGGATATGTTTTTTCCAAACCCGCCAGTTGCGCAGCCAAATGGTGCAGAAAGAAAATCCGCGCATGATTGTTGAAATCGCAAAAAAACCGCGATTACAACGGGTATTCGTTGGTAACTTGTTGATTGTGTGTTGCGATCCTGTGACCTTTTTCCTTTTTTGCAAGTACATCAAGATTCCCTCAACGATCTGCCGGTGAGCTGAATAAAAAGATCCTCCAGATTGGCCGGGCGCCTGACCCAGCTACCCGAGGTGTCCATCACCTTTGTCAGGCGGGAGCAGTCCTCCCTGGCATAGACATACAGCTTGTCTCCCACCCTTTCCAGCCGGGCATTGCACTGCGCAAACGAAGCCCCCATAGCTTCAAGCTCAGCCGGTGTTCCCTCGACCTCGAAAACCTCCAACCCAACGAGGTCCGTGATAAGTTGTCGCGGTTCACCTTGCACCACAACATGACCATGATCAAGGATCAACACCTGCTGACTCAAACGGGCAACTTCATCGAGATAATGACTGGTCAGGAGCATAGTGGTTCCCTGAGCCTGCAGAATCGCCAGACGTTCCCAGATAAGGTGTCTGGCCTGGGGATCAAGGCCGATAGTGGGTTCGTCGAGAATCAACAGCTCCGGCTCATTGAGCAGGGCGCGAGCCAGCAACAATCGCCGCCGCTGCCCCCCGGAGAGATGTTCAATGATCTCCTCCCGCCGGTTATGCAGGGCAAAAAAATGCAGGAGTTCGTCAACCCGTTTCCGGGCAAGGCGGCGCGGCATTCGGAAATATCCGGCATAGGTGCGCAGGTTTTCTTCCACACTCAGATCCGGATCAAGACTGTCTGCCTGGGGCACTACCCCGATGCGAGCCTTGATCTCCCGATGAAAGCGCGGCGCCTCCAAGTCAAAAACCCGGATCTTACCCGCGCTTTTTTCCACCAGACCGAGGAGCATGTTGATGCAGGTGGTTTTCCCTGCCCCGTTGGGACCAAGAAAGCCAACACATTGGCCCCGCTGGATAACAAAAGAGATGTTATCCACTACGAGCCGTTCGCCGAACCGCTTGCTAAGGCCGGTTACAGAAACGATTGTCTGACTGCCGGGGACATCCGGCATAGATTCTGGTTGTGGGATTGTCTGGCGCATAATGCCATTATACCCTATGCCCGCTTTTCCCTCCCCCAAAAAAATCTTCCTCTACACAATCCGCAAAAATCCTTTATGTTGCTCAACGAAGCGGGTAGAATAATCTCCAGGAAATAGGGTTTTCCAGTGTGGCGATTCTGGTCAGAGAAGAGCGCGAACCAGAACCGCCGTCATGCAAATAATGCCAGATAATCAAGGGCCAAAGGAGAATGCAAATGAGCGAGAAAAAACACCCCACGACGGAAGAAATCGAAAACACCATGGCCTGCTCCGCTTTCGCGGAAGAGGGTGTACCCTGCCCAATCGGCAGTGGGGAGAAAGTAGGCGATGCAGGCAAAAATGGTTCCTCGCTGGACTCGGTTGAGGATGCCTTTGCCTGCACCGCTTTTAGTGATCAGAACGAGGAATGCCCTATCAGCAGCGACAAAAAGAAAGAATAATGACAAGGAGCGGCATTATGCAGGAAGCGATTGACATGGCGGCACAACTCATGGCGGTATCGGCGCGCACAGCCCCCAAGGCTGGCGGCAAGGACTTTCTTGAAATCGTCGTGATCACCCAGGACAATGATTTGCAGAAGATCGCCAAGGCCATGGAAGAATATGCCCCCAGGAGCACCAACGAAGCCTTCTGGCTCAGGGATGCAGCCAACATCGAAAACTCACAAGCCCTGCTGCTCGTTGGCCTGAGCAAACCGGTGACCGCCGGTTATGACTGCGGGGCCTGCGGTTATCCCACCTGCGCGGAATTCGCCAAAAACAGGAAGCTCACGGACAAGGAAATGGGATATACCGGCCCCCATTGCGTCATGCGGATGATCGACATCGGCGTGGCCCTCTCCTCGGCGGCAAAGACCGCCAGTCTTCTCAACGTAGACTGCCGGGTGCAGCAGCGGGTCGGTGCGGCGGCGCGGGCCATTGGTCTCATCAAGAGTGAGGTGGTCATGGGCATCCCCCTGAGCGTTACGGGAAAAAGCATTTACTTTGACAGGAAAGCACCTGCTCAAAAGTGAGGAAAAATGACTTTTTTATCACCGTTTACCGCGCTCTGCACTGTGGGTTTCTTTGCCAGGCTTTCCTATGCCCTGGCAAGGAGTCCGGTGCTGCCGCTGTTCGCTCTCTATCTCGGAGCAGGCCCAGAGGCGATCGGCTTTGCCGTAGGGATTTCCACCGTAACCGGAATATTTTTCAAACTGCCCTCCGGGGCGCTGTCCGACGTGATCGGCAGGAAAAAGACGATGCTGATCGGCTTGGTCGTCTTTGCGGTTCTGCCGTTTGCCTATCTGCTCATCGACAACTATCAGACCCTCATCATAGTTCGCTTCATCCATGGCCTGGCCACCGCCATTTACGGGCCGGTGTCGATGGCCGTGGTCGCCGATGTGGCCGGAGAGCGCAAGGGCGAACTACTTTCCTGGTTTTCCTCGGTAACGATCATCGGCAACCTCCTCGGCGCCCCGCTGGGCGGTTTTATCTTGAACACCTCTCCCGGCTCCGCAGGCCCGGCAATAGGCGATTTCCATCTTGCTTACCTGGCCAGCGGTTTCGCCGGGGTCATGGCCCTGGTCCTGGCCTTGGGCGTGCTGAAAAATGACCAGAAAACGGAAAACCACCACAGCCTCCGGGAGGCATCCATGCGTTTTGTCTCCGGGATCAAGGAGGTTGCCAGCGACCGGCGGGTCATTATCACCTCGAATATGGAAGGGTTGCAGAATATGACCGTCGGCGCGCTGGAGGCATTCCTGCCCATCTATGCGGTGACCGTGGTCGGCCTCACTGCCTTTCAGGCGGGCCTGCTCTGGGGGGTGCAGGTGGTGGCCACGATTGTCTCAAAGCCAATCATGGGCAAAACCTCGGACGAATACGGCAGAAAACCGCTGATCACCGCCGGTCTGTTCCTGTGCGCCGTCTCCTTTGGCGCCATCCCCCTGCTATCGAATTTTTATCTTCTCGGCCTTGCCGCCCTGATCTTCGGCCTTGGCGAGGCCCTGGTGACCTCCTCCTCTGCGGCCCTGATCATCGATATCTGCAAGGAAAAGCACTTTGGCGCAGCCATGGGCACCTTCGGCACCATCTTCGATATCGGCCACGCCGCAGGCCCCATCCTGGCCGGCGTTCTGATCGCGCGTTTCGACTATCTGCCAACATTCTGGCTGATGGCCGCCATGCTTCTCGCCGCGATCCCGGTGTTTATGGCGACGGCGAAAAGCAATAAAGATGCGTCATGAGGCCTGCTGTCTGGAATCTCTATCCGTCTCCTCAAAAAGATCAAATCTTTGCAGGGATTTCTTGAGCGAACAACAAATCATTGTTACTATCTCAAAACTATATGCCGTTACTTAATTCTTGTCCTGTTTTTATATAAAAATCGGAGGCCCCGCCGTGACTCAGCCACCCAAAATTCCTCTTGCCCAAAATGATGCCTGCTCCAAGGAGCACCCAGCTACCGCCGACTTTCGCAGCCGGCTGCCGCAACTGGTTGATCAGGTGGTGGACACCTGCTACAACAACATCTGTTTTGAGCACATCGAAGCAAATCCCCTGCCCAGCCGCCAGCACATCATCGATATTCTGGAATCATGCCGTGACATTCTCTTCCCCGGTTATTTCCGCAATCAGGGTATTGACAAGATCAGTCTCAAATACCAGTTGGGCCTGGAAATCTCCGGCCTCTATGAAAAGCTTACCAAAGAAATCACCAACGCCATCCGCCACGAGTGCCTCCGCCATGGCACCAGCTGCCAGCACTGCGAAGACACGGGCAAGGAAAACGCCTTCAAATTCATCACCTCACTACCGGCCCTGCGGGAGATTCTGGCCACGGACGTGCGGGCTGCCTACGAAGGCGATCCGGCTGCCGGCAGTTTTGATGAAATCATCTTCAGCTATCCTGGCATTCACGCCATTATGGTCTACAGGGTAGCCCACGAACTCTACATCCTGGGGGTTCCCATCCTGCCGCGCATCATGAGCGAATACGCCCATGGCATTACCGGCATCGACATTCACCCCGGTGCCACCA
>Ga0208863_1001178_pt1 | contig 17885 bp, 19 predicted proteins | sample RifOxyD3_FD_184040 | JGI IMG/M metagenome (GOLD analysis project Ga0208863, IMG submission 184040) | Soil microbial communities from Rifle, Colorado - Rifle Oxygen_injection D3 (SPAdes) | ecosystem: Environmental > Terrestrial > Deep subsurface > Rock core/Sediment | place: Rifle, Colorado...
CACCAAGACCCAGTTGGAGGAGATCGCCCGGCAGAAGATGACCGATTTGAACACCACCAGCCTGGAAATGGCCATGCACAGCATCGCCGGCACCGCCCGGAGCATGGGCATTGAGATAGTTGAGTAGCAGGGGTTAGGGGTCAGGGGTTGGCTCGACTGTGGCCGCTTTCAAGACCTTCCCCCACTGCTCGCCCGGCCCGCCTGGTCCTGCTCCTCCAGGACCTGAAATTCGGCGGCACCCAGCGCCAGACCCTGGAACTGGCCCGGCAGGACAAGATTATCGGTCATCCCCTGGAGGCCGAGGTGCGGGTTGCGGTAAGCGGCGAGCTGGCGGATTTTCTGGCGGACAAGTGGGAGACGCTGAAGGCCATTGCCATTGTTTCCGAACTGGTGGCGGTGGAAGATGCAGGGCCGGGCGCCTTCCGTAGCGAGGAATTTCCAGAGTTGCAGGTGACGGTCCGGGCCGCGGCCGGCGAGAAGTGCGAGCGCTGCTGGATGCGCTCGACAACCGTCGGCCAGGATAGCGATCATCCGCAGATTTGCGGCCGGTGCGCGACCGCGGTCGCTGCTAGCCGTTGAAACCGGCTTTGGGCGGGTTTCAGCACTCTTTATGCAGGAGGATTTTCAGACATTGCAGGCTCCAGGCAGCATGAAACGACCGGCGGCGTATCTTGAACTGATCGGGCCCATGCTCCTGGTGGTGGCGGCCGACCAGCTGACCAAGTTCTGGGTGCTGGACGCCTTCCGTGCCAGTGGCGAGGCCAGGGCGGTTATTCCCGGCTTCTTCAATCTGGTGCTGGTCGCCAACACCGGCGCCGCCTTTGGTTTTTTAGCCGGTGAGTATGGCCGCTGGCGGCAGATTTTTTTCGTGGCGGTGGCCGTGTTCGCCCTGGTGGTCATGGTCTTTGCCTATCACCATTTTCGTGCCTGCGGCCGGCTGTACGGCGTGGCGATCGGCATGATTGCCGGCGGCGCCTTAGGCAATCTGATTGACCGGCTGCGCTTCGGCGCCGTGGTTGATTTTCTGGATTTTTTTATTAAGGGGTACCACTGGCCGGCCTTCAACGTGGCGGATTCCGCCATCACCGTCGGCGTGGGATTGTTTCTGCTTATCTCGTTTCTGGAGTCGGGAAAGGAGAGGCTGTAGGAGTTTAGGCTGTAGGCTATTAGCAGGTTGTTTAGTTTTTTAGCTATCAGCCTAACAGGCTACAGTCTAAGCAACCTTATTTTTAAACAAGGAGTAAGGTTCATGAGTAGTTCTGCGGGAAAAATTGCGGTGCTGTTTCCCGGGCAGGGATCGCAGTTTGTCGGAATGGGCAAGGAATTTCTGGCCACCGACCCGGCGGCCGAGGCATTGATGGAGCTGGCCGAAAAGGTGACCGGCTTTCCGGTGCGTTCTCTCTGTCTGGACGGGCCGCTCGAGGAACTTACCCGGGCAGTGCATCTGCAGCCGGCCATCACCGTGATCAATCTTATCTGCTGGCAGGCCCTGCGACAGGCCGGGATTGCGCCCGATTTTGTTGTCGGCCACAGCCTCGGCGAATACAGTGCCCTGTGCGCGGCCGGGGTGCTGACCCCGGAAGACACCCTGCGGCTGGTCACGGAAAGAGGGCGGCTCATGGAGCGGGAAGGGTTGAAGCATCCCGGCGGCATGCAGGCCGTGCTCGGCCTTACCCTGGAAGAGGTGCTCGGGATTCTGGACCGCCTGACAGGCAACGGCACGGTGACGGCGGCCAACCACAACTCGGAGAAACAAGTTGTCATTTCCGGCGATTTTGCGGCGCTGGCCGAGGCGGCGGCCCTGGTCGCGGCGCAAGGCGGCAAGGCGATCCCGCTCCAGGTGAGCGTCGCCAACCACAGCCCGTTGGTCGCCGAGGCGGTTCCAGACTTTGAACAGGCCATGGCCAAGGTGGTGTTTCAGTCGCCGACACTGCCGGTTTTTTTCAATGTCACCGCGGCCGAGGAACAGGAGCCGGCCGCCATCCGCGGCATCATGGCTCGGCAGATTGCCAGTCGGGTTCGTTGGTTCGAGATCATCAACGAGTTGCTGGCCAGGGAAACGCGGATTTTTATCGAGGTCGGGCCCAAGACCGTTTTAACCGGGCTTCTTAAAAAAATTGTGCCCAAGGGTTATTTGTACCAGGGCCTGCAGTTTGACACGCCAACCGCCCTTGCCGACTGTCTGCGGAAACTGGCGGGATGACAATTGTACCCGGCGCTCGGGAATGGCCTGTTGTTGATGAGGCTTGACATTCTTCTCATATCCAGTTATTTTTCTCCGTTTTTCAGGGCGGTGGACTCGGCCCGTTCGGCTTGCCGGCGCGCCACCATGCAGATTATTGATTGAGGTTATTCCCGGGACTGACCGGTTGTCCAACGGGAACGGCAATACATACGGGATAAAGCGGCATGTTTGAGAATCTTACAGATCGGCTGCAGAAGGTATTTAAGGATCTTCGGGGCCATGGCACGCTCTCCGAGGAAAATATTCAGGATGCCCTGCGCGAGGTGCGACAAGCCTTGCTGGAAGCCGATGTCAGCTTCAAGGTCGTCAAGGATTTTGTCAAGACCGTGGCGGAGCGCGCGGTCGGCCAGGAGGTTGTCGGCAGTCTGTCGCCAGGCCAGCAGGTCATCCGGATCGTGCATGACGAACTGGTGGCCCTGCTCGGTGGCCAGACCGAGACCCTGAAGCTCGACGGCCGTCAGCCGGTGGTGATCATGCTCGCCGGCCTGCAGGGTTCCGGCAAGACCACGACCGCCGCCAAGATCGCCAAACAGTTGCTGAAGAAAGGCCGGCGGCCCTATCTGGTGCCGGCGGACGTCTATCGACCGGCCGCCATCCACCAATTGCAGGTGCTGGGCGAGCGGATCGGGGTGCCGGTGCATCCCTCCCAGGCCAGCGAAGATCCGGTGGCGATCTGTCGGGCCGCGGTATTGGCGGCGGCTGGCGGCCGCTTCGACACCTTGCTCGTTGACACGGCCGGCCGCCTGCATGTCGATGCTACGCTGATGGAGGAGTTGCGCCGGATTAAAGCGGCGGTACAGCCAGCCGAGATCCTGTTCGTGGCCGATGCGATGACCGGGCAGGATGCGGTTACGGTGGCGGAAAAGTTCAACGCGGACCTTGATCTCACCGGTGTGATCCTCACCAAGATGGAAGGCGATGCCCGGGGCGGCGCCGCCCTTTCCATCAAGAGCATCACCAATCGGCCCATCAAGTTCGTGGGCGTGGGCGAAGACCTGGATGCCCTGGAGGTTTTTCACCCCGATCGGCAGGCCTCCCGTATTTTGGGCATGGGCGACGTCCTCTCCTTGATTGAGCGGGCAGAGGCGGTTGTTGATCAGAAGCAGGCGGAAGAGCTTGCCCAGAAGATTCGAAAGAACACTTTTTCCCTTGAGGATTTTCGTGATCAGATCCAGCAGATAAAGAAAATGGGTTCCCTGGAACAGATCATGGGCATGATCCCGGGGTTCAGCAAGCTGAAACAGTTGAAGGATGCCCCCAAGCCGGATGAGCGGGAACTGGTGCGGGTCGAGGCAATCATCAATTCGATGACCAGCCGGGAGCGGCAGAATTACCATATCATCGACGCCAGCCGTCGGTTGCGGATTGCCAGAGGCAGCGGCACCGATGTGCAGGATGTCAACAAGGTGTTGAAAAGCTACACGCAGATGCTCAAGATGATGAAGAAATTTCGCGGTCATCCGGGAATCGTGGGTGGCAAGAAAAGACGGAAATTGCCAAAGGGAATGGCCAGGTAACTTGAAAAATCACAGGCGGCACGGAAGCATGTTGCGGTGCCCGCCGGCCGGCAGAACGGTGCGCTATCGCATAATATACTTGAGGAGGAACAGCAGGGCATGGCTATAAAGATTCGTTTGACAAGACTAGGTAGGAAAAAAATGCCGTATTACCGGATCATCGTGGCCGATGTCGAGGCCAAAAGGGACGGTCGGTTTCTTGAGGTGATCGGCACCTACGACCCGCTGAAGGATCCGATTGCGGTGGCCTTCAACGATGAAAAGTTGCAATACTGGCTGTCGAAAGGGGCACAGCCTACCCGCACGGTCAAGAGTTTGATCAGCAAGCACGCTGCCGCCACTCCTGCGGCGGAATAGGTCTGCCGCCATGAAAGAACTGGTTGCCCATATCGCCACTGCCCTGGTTGATCAGCCCGACGCCGTCCGGATTAGCGAGGTGGAACAGGATGATGTGGTTGTCATCGAGCTGGCGGTTGCCAAGGAGGATCTTGGCAAGGTGATCGGTAAACAGGGCAGGACGGCCCGGGCCATGCGCACGCTGCTGACGGCGGCGGCCGGCATGGTCGATAAGCGGGTTCGCCTGGAAATCGTCGAGTAGGATGGACGGCACGGCCGAATGTTCCGATCGGAGTACGGCGGCGTCAATGGCCGGCTCGGTGCTGGTCGGCCGGGTGGTCAAGCCCCAGGGCATACGCGGTGAACTGAAGATACAGGTTTACTCGCGGGATCCTGAGAATATCAGGGCGTACAGCAAGATAACTCTGGTTGATCCGGCCTCCCGGGCGGCGCGTGCTTATGAGGTAGAGGGGGCCAGGGCGCAGGGCAGGGCGGCCTTTCTGCAACTCGCAGGGGTTGCGGCCAGGAATGAGGCGGCGGCGCTGGTCGGGCATGAACTCTGGGTGCTGAAGGAGGAGTTTCCCCCACTCGGCCCGGATGAGTATTACTGGCATGAAATGCAAGGCGCGCTTGTCGTTTGCGACGACGGCAGGGAACTGGGCGAGGTTTCCTCCCTTTTTGAGACAAGCGCCCATGATGTCCTGGTGGTAACCGGCCAGGGCCATGAATATCTGATTCCGATTCGGGCGGGTTTTGTTCGCTGGCAGGACGATGCAAAGCGGACCCTGATCGTTTCCCCGCCGCCCGGGCTGCTTGACCTGAACGATTAAGAGCTTGATTTCGGATAATCTCTTATCAGGCGGCCGGACCGTGCGAAGTTCAGGAAGGCGTGGTGGCGTATGCGTTTTGATATTCTGACCATCTTCCCGCCGCTCCTGGAGTCGCCGTTGCAGGAAGGGATTATCCGGCGGGCCATCCAGGATGGAAAGATAGAGATCGCGGTCCATAATATCCGTGATTTTGCCGTTGACCGGCATGCGATGACCGATGACCGGCCATTCGGCGGCGGCGAGGGCATGGTCATGAAACCGGAGCCGATTGCCGCGGCCCTGCAGCATGTCCGGGAACAGGCGCCGGGCGGCCGGGTGGTTCTGCTCTCCCCCCAGGGACGACCGTACACCCAGCAGGTCGCGCTCGAGTTGGCGGCCGTGGAGCACCTGGTTCTGATCTGCGGTCGTTACGAAGGGGTCGATGAGCGGATTCGGGACCATTACGTTGATGAGGAAATTTCCATCGGCGATTATATCCTGACCGGCGGCGAACTGGCGGCCCTGGTGCTGGTAGATTCCATCACCCGCCTGCTGCCCGGGGTTCTTGGGTGCGCCGAGTCCGCGGCCCAGGACACCTTCAGCCGCTGTCTGCTGAAGAATCCGCAGTATACGCGGCCGCGGGTTTTCGCCGGGCATGAGGTGCCGGCGGTGCTGGTCAACGGGGACCACGAGGCGATTGCCGAATGGCGGTTTGTCGCTGCGGTGCAGGCGACCATGACCCGGCGGCCGGATCTGTTGGCCGGGGTGTCCTTCAGTGAGAAAGAGATGGCAGCCCTGCGGAAAAAAGGCATGCTGGCCGCCATCGGCGAAATAATCGGCCACCCTGTTGCCGCAGTTTCGGGCAAGGCGGGCGGTTGACGGAGTAGCTAATCTTTGAAGGCGACAACGATGCAGCAGAAGGCGGCCGGATTCGGGGTGGATTTGGCCTTGGTCCACTACCCGGTCATGAACAAGAATGGCGAGACCATCGGGTCGGCGGTCACCAACCTTGACCTGCATGATATCGCCAGGGCGGCCAGGACCTTCGGGGTGGACAGTCTCTACATCGTCACCCCGTACGAAGATCAGCAGCGGCTGGCGCAGGAGATTATCGATCACTGGCTGACCGGTTACGGCGCCACCTATAACGGCAAGCGGCGCGAGGCCCTTTCCCTGGTGCGTTTATGCAGCACGCTAGCCGAGCTCTACGACCAGCTGACTGAGAAGTGGCAGGTGCGGCCGCTGGTGATTTCGACCTGCGCCAGAGGTCAGGACCGGGAGCTGTCCTATGGGCAGGCAAGGGCGAAGATTCTGGCCGGCGAGCGGGTACTCATCCTGTTCGGTACGGGCTGGGGGCTGGCGCCGGAGGTGTTTGCCGGCGTGGATGCGAGTCTGCCGCCCATTGCCGGCTGCGGGGATTACAACCATCTTTCCGTGCGCTCGGCCGCGGCCATCGTGCTTGATCGGCTGTTGGGCAACCGGCGGTGCGATACAGACGGCGACGGACATGCAGGGAAGTGTCTCTCTTAGTACCTTAGAAATAATATTCTGCGCGTTTTTGGCAGAAAATTATTTCTAAGGTACTTATCCCGTTTATCGGGGTTAGGAGAGAGAAGTGCCGGACCGGCAGTGGTTGCTGGCGGCGGGCAACGGGAAACGCGTTGCTTTGTGTGGAAATTGGAGTACTATGGTGCGGCTTTGCCGCAATGAAGAATGAAGAATGGATAAAGAAAGCCATTCAACTATGAGGCTAACAATACCGGATGAGATGGAGGCATCCTTCGAACGGCGGTGCGCAGGATTGACAGCCGCGGCCTTCGAGAACGAAAGTTTTTATGAGCACAATTATCGATCAGATTGACAGTGAGCAGATGCGTTTTGACATGCCGGCCTACCGGGTTGGCGATACGGTCAAGGTACATATCAGGATCGTCGAGGGCAACAAGGAAAGGGTGCAGATTTTCGAGGGGGTTGTGACCAGCCTCAAGAAAGGGAAAATGGACGCGTCTTTTACCGTGCGCAAGATTTCGCACGGGGTGGGCGTTGAGAAGACATTCCCCACCCATTCGCCCCGCCTGGAAAAGGTCGAAGTCGTTACCCGCGGCAAGGTCCGGCGGGCAAAACTTTACTACCTCAGGGATCTGCGGGGCAAAGCGGCCCGCATTAAAGAAAAGGGCCTCAGGTAGAGAGAGGTTATGCGGCACTCCAGGGTGGTGTTGCCGAAACTTTGGCCTGACCCTGAAGCCGACTCTTTTTCTTTTGAAAGACAGCTGCGCCGGCAGGGGCACGCCGTGATTGCCGGGCTGGACGAGGCCGGCCGCGGTCCGCTGGCCGGCCCGGTGGTCGCTGCCTGTGTCGTTCTGCCCGAGGATTGCAATTACCGGGAGTATGTGGATTCCAAACAGCTTGCACCGGCCGTCCGTGTTCGGCTCCGTCAGGAGCTGGCACGGATACGTGCGGAAGTGGGCATCGGTGTGGTAACCGCAGCGGAGATCGATGCAATCAATATCCTGCAAGCCTCTCTTCTGGCTATGAAACGGGCGGTGGCCTGCCTGCGCCGCCCGCCCGACTTTCTTCTGGTTGACGGGAAATTCAAGGTCCCGATCGCCATCCCGCAGCAGACCCTGATCAAAGGGGAATCAAGAAGCGCTTCGATCGCCGCCGCCTCCATTGTCGCCAAGGTGTTCCGCGATGAGTTGATGGCGTCCTTTCATCAGCAGTTTCCGCTCTATAATTTTTCCGTTAATAAGGGGTATCCCACAGCCGAGCACCGCCGGGCGCTCCGGGAACATGGGCCGTGCGCCATTCATCGGCGGACGTTCAAGGGGGTGGTCTGCGGCGAGGCGGCTGCAGATGACTGAGCAGCGGCTTGCCCTGGGCAAGCAGGGTGAAGATCTGGCCGTGGCCTATCTGCAGAGGCTCGGCTACCGGATCCTGGCCCGCAACTATCGGACCCGGCTTGGTGAGATTGATGTCATTGCCGATGATGGTGGCACCTTGGTCTTTATCGAGGTGAAGAGCAGGGTCGGCACTACCTTTGATCGATCCTACGAGGCGGTCACCGACAGGAAGCAGCGCCAGTTGTCCAAGGTTGCCCTGGAATATACCGCCCGCCATGATCTGCAGGACCGGCCCGCCCGCTTCGACGTGGTCGGGGTTCTGTTCGAGCCGGCCAGGAAACTGGCGCCCGGCCCGGCCCGTGTTGAACTTGTCAAAAACGCTTTTGACCTCTGTTACGGGACGTGATATGAAGAAACCATCGGCCGGGGACTGTGCTTTGTCGTGCTGCATCGGCATAACCATGGGCTGTCCGGTGGGCATCGGGCCGGAGGTTATTCTGAAATTTTTCGCGACCGCCGGGAACATGACCGAGGCGACGGCCGTGGTGCTGGGCGATACCGGCGTGCTGGCCCGTTGCGCCCGGGAACTGGCCCTGGATGTCGAGATTGTCCCCTGGCGCGCCGAGGAACCCCTGCCGGTTCCCCGGCCCGGTCGGGTTCCGGTGCTTGCCCTTTCCCAGCTGCCGGCGGCGTCGCTCGAGTGGGGCAAACCGTCTGCGGCGACCGGCCGGGCCATGGCCGGGTATATCGAGGCGGCGGTACGGCTGACGCAGCAGGGCCGGTTGAGCGCCCTGGTCACGGCGCCGATTGCCAAGTCGGCCCTGCGGCTGGCCGGCTATTCCTTCCCGGGCCATACCGAGATGCTGGCCGATTTATGCGATGCTCCTGATTATGGTATGATGATGGCAGGCGGCCGGCTACGGGTGGTTCTCGCCACTATTCATGTGCCGCTGGCCGCGGTGCCGGCCAGCCTTTCCCGTTCGGATCTCGTCCGGGTCATCCGCTTGGCCGGCCGGTCGCTGCAGAAGGATTTCGGAATTAGCTCACCGCGGATCGCCGTGGCCGGCCTTAATCCCCATGCCGGCGAAGGCGGCATCTTCGGAGTTGAGGAACAGGTTGTGATCGGCCCGGCCATCGAGGAAGCGGCCGCGGCCGGCTGGGTTCTCAGCGGGCCGTGGCCACCGGATACCGTGTTTCACCGGGCCGCGACCGGCGAATTTGATGCAGTGGTCTGCATGTATCACGACCAGGGGCTTATCCCCTTCAAGCTGCTGCATTTCGAGGATGGCGTCAATGTAACGCTGGGACTGCCTTTGGTCAGGACATCGGTGGATCATGGCACGGCCTATGATATTGCCGGCCGAGGGTTGGCGCGGCCGACGAGCCTGGCCGCGGCCTTTGCCATGGCGGTGGCCATCGCCCGGAACAGAAACAGCCGGCAGGGCGCGGAATGAATTCTTGTATGGCGGCTGAGCCGGAAAAGAGACAGCGGGGGGTGTTGATCGCCTTTGAGGGGATCGACGGCACTGGTAAGTCCACCCAGCTTCGTCTGCTGGCAGAGGAACTGCAACGCCGGGGGTATAAGGTGGTGCAGACCCGCGAACCCACTGACGGACCGTTCGGCCGGCGGCTCCGGGAACTGTTTGCCGACCGCCAGTCCATGAGCCGCGAGGCGGAACTGGAACTCTTCATGGCGGATCGTCGCCAGCATGTCGAGGAGGTGATCGGGCCTGCCTTGCGGGACGGCCGGGTGGTCCTCACCGATCGCTACTATTTCTCCACTGCCGCCTACCAGGGGGCTGCCGGATTTGATCCGGACGAGATTATCCGGATGAATGAGCAGTTCGCGCCGGTGCCGGATTTGGTTCTGCTGCTGGTGGCGTCGCCCGCTACGGGGGTTGACCGGATCCGGTGCGGCCGGGGCGAGGCCTTGAATGATTTTGAACAGGAGGAAGGCCTGCAGCGGGTTGCCGCCGTGTTTGATCGCCTGCGCGCCGCCTGTATCGAACGCGTCGATGCATCGCTTTCCATCGATGCGGTGCAGCGGACGGTGCTGGAACTGGTCAACCGTCGGCTGGCAATGGTGGCGCCAGAAGGAGGGGGCTGCGGCCCTGCCTCCGATCAGGAGCTTATTTACGGATAATTCTATTTTGTCATATTTGGAATGAATCCAGGATGCAGGAGTCAGAATTCAGCAAGGAGAAATGAAAAACATGCTTCTGACCAAATTATTCGATGTGTTCTGTCTCCTTGTATGTCTTCTGAATTCCACAATGTGACAACGTAGAAATAAGCTTTAAGAAAAAATTGCCGGGATGGATGTACTTGAGAAAAGCATGCGGCATTCAACCGGAGCTGTGAGGAAAGTTATGAATGGCTTTTGTCTGCAAGGGCGGCGCTGGAACGAAACCGGGAGGTTCTGGTTGGCGATCGGTCTGGTCTTTCTGTGTTCAGCCTGCGCTGGTGTTGGCAAGTCTGCCGCTGAGTCGCCGGTGACTCCGGCTCCCGAGAATGTCCGGGTCGATGAGGCCGCCGGCGAGGTCGACGCCGCCTGCGCCTATTTTTATTTCCTCTGGGGAAAGACCGCGGAGTACGACGAGCGGTACGATGAGGCACTGGAGGCCTTCCAGAAGCTGCTGCTCTGCGATGAACGGCAGGTTGAGGTGCGCCGCACCGTCGCTGTCCTGTTGATCAAGATGAACAGGGATCAGGAGGCGGCTGAATGGCTGGGGAATTATCTTGCCGACCGGCCGGATGATGTCGAGGCGCGTTCTCTGCTGGCCAGGATTTATGCAAGCCAGGGAAAGACGGAAGCCGCCATCAGGTTATTCACCGAAGCGCTGGCGGTTAAAGAGGACGAACAGACCCTGCTGATGCTTGGTTCCATTTTCGCCCAGAATCGACAGCTTGACCGGGCCGAGGAGACCCTGGAGCGGGTTATCAAGTTGAACCAGAACTCCTACATGGGGTATTACAACCTGGCCCGGCTCAACCGGGAACTGAAGCATTACGACCAGGCCGTGGCTGCTTATCAGAAGGCCTTGCAGATCAACTGGTCGGCGGCCCTGGTTTTTGAGATCGCCGATTTTTATGAGGAACAGCGGAATTTTGACGGCGCCATCGCGCTGTACCGGCGGCTTCTCGAGGAAGACGAAACCAATGAATTGGCCAGCGTGCGGTTGATCAACGTCTATCTCGTTGCCGAGCGCACCGCCGAGGCCTTGACCGAGTTGCAGGCCTTTCGCGGAACGCTGACCGATCCCCATCGGCTCGATCTGACCATCGGCCGTATCCTGCTGGGCCGCAAGCAGTATGACCAGGCGATAACCATCTTCACCGCGTTGCTTGGGGCGGAATCCGGCGTGGAACAGGGGCTGGTGCGGTACATGCTGGCGCTGGCCTATCATCAGCAGGGCGATGTGCCTCGGGCCAAGGAACTGCTGGCCACCATCCCGCCCCAGGCCGAGGAGTATGAGGACGGCGTCCTGACCCTGGCCAGGATTTTATGGGAGGAGAAAGATACGGCCGGCGCCATTGACCTGCTCAGAAAGAAGAATGAACACGAGGAGACCAGGCGAATCACCTTCTATGTCGTCCTGGCCACCTATTATCGAGAACTCGAGCAGGTTGCCGCTGGCCGGGCAGTGTTTGACGCAGCCCGGGGGGTTTTTCCCGACAGCGCCGAGTTGTTATACGAGTATGGTATTTTTTTTGAAAAAATCGGTGAGCCGGCGGCCGCTTTAGTCAAGATGCAGGAGGTTCTCAGGATTGACCAGAATAACAGCGCCGCCCTTAACTATATCGGCTACACCTGGGCTGACAGCAACGTAAATCTACCCGAGGCCCTGGTTTACATCAGGCGGGCAGTGGAGCTCAGCCCGGATGATGGCTTCATCCGGGACAGCCTGGGCTGGGTCTATTTCAGGATGGGCGATCTGCCGCGGGCCGCTACCGAGTTGGAGCGCGCCATCAGCCTGACTGGCGAGGATCCGACCATCCATGAGCATCTGGGCGATGTGTATCTGCGGCTTAATAAAATTGACAAGGCGCGCAGCGCCTATGAGAAAGCCAGGGAGTTCTACCAGGAAGAGGAAAAGAAGGAATCGGTCGGTCGCAAACTTGAAGCCCTGGAGCAGCCGAAATGAACAGGTTTGAGAACAGGCCGGGCAGCCGTCCGCTGCTGCCGGGTGTCTTGTTGTGTTGTCTGTTGATCGCCGGTTGCGCCGGCCGGCTGCCGCCGATGACCGATCTCTCCGCCACCGAGAGCGGGGCAGTGGCAGCGGCCTTTGCCGAGGTGCAGGCGCAAGCGCGGCGCTGCGGCCCCTGTTTCGATGCCGAAGTCGAGGCCCAGGTCTCCTTCTCGAATCTGCTCGGCAGCAAGTCCGGCCGTCTGGTCGGTTATCTGCAGGCCATGGCGCCCGCTTCGCTGAAATTTGTCGCGGTCAATCCGCTTGGCCAGCCGCTATTCGTCTTTGTCACGGACGGGCAGCGTTTTCGCAGCCTGATTGTGCTGGAGGCCAGGGAGTATGAGGGGCCGGTGCAATCGGCTCTTTTCCGGAAATATGCGCCGCCGGGTTTTGAACCGGCCGAGGCCTTTGCCTGGCTGAGCGGCTGGCCGGGCGCTTCGGCCGGCATTGTCGCGGTGCGGCGGGCCGTGGCCGAGGAAGGGTACTGGCTTGAGTTGCACCGCGGTTCGGACTCGGCGCAGAGCTACATTCTTTTCGAGCCGAATTCGGGCGAAGTCCGACGGCACATTCTCCAGGATGGCCAGGGCCGGCTGACCATGGACGTCAGCTATGACGGCCAGGCGGCTACCGGTGCCGGGTCGGCGGCCGGTTGCCGGCTGCCGGCCCGGATCACGGTGGCGGCTTTACCCAGCAACGGCAATCTGATCCTGGATCTGAAGGATGTCCTGTTGCCTGAAACGCCGTTCGGTGCGGATGTCTTTGCGGTGGAGTCGCCAGCCGGCTTCCAGAAGATTGTGGTGGAGTGAGCGCGGCTTAGAGCTTATCCACAAATAAGCTTTTCAGGGATTGCGCCGGATTTTGAGACGGATTTGGCCGGGACGATTGAGCAAAACCGCAGTCGTAGCAGCGCTACGTCGAGGATTTTGCGATTGAGGAGCGGCAAAATCCGGCCAAAAGCCGGATGCAAGCACCAAAGTTTTATTTGTGGATAAGCTCTTAGTCAGACTTTGCCTTCCCAGAAGCCGTTGTGTCGTCCTTGGTTTTTTTTTCAAGAATCTGCACGGTGATGGTGTACCGCATATCCTGCTGGGAGAAGGTCTGCTGGATATCGTAGTCGGGACCCGGGGTCAGATCAAGCACGACGCGGAGCATGGGGGATGGGGTGCCGTGGACGCCGAGGCGGATGAGTTGAATCATGCCGCCCTTGATCTCCATTTGCGATTTTACCCCTTCGCCGAGCTTAGTGTTCAAAAAGTCGCAGACTACACGCGGAGCTTCACCCTCGATTCCGAAAATCTTGGGCGACGAAGGCTGGCTGAGAGTGAGGTGGATTTTTTCGATAGTATCCTGGACCTTCTCATAGTCAACCTTTTTAAGCACAAGATCATCCGCGGCCGCGGCACCACTCGGGCCGGTCATCAACAGAAAAAGGCAGGATAGTAAGACAAAAAGGCTGTGTCGCATGATGTTCCCTGACTGTTGAGTTTCCAGGGGAGTTTTATTGTAACTGCTCAGGTTGTTTAGACAATTAGACTGTAGTCTGTTAGCGAGTAACCGATTGGGCAGAAGGTGCAACGCATACAATGCTCTGTCATTTCGTGGTTGCTAATAGACTAAACACCTACAGACTATCCACCTGAGTAGTTACGATTTTTATAACTTCAAAAGTAACCGGAGGTTGCCGGGCTGTCAATGTTTTCCAGGTGGCAACGGACCGATGGGCAAGAGGGCAGGGTGGCTGTGGACGATTTTGAAAGGTTGTTTCCGTTTGTCCGTAAACCGAGCAGATATCTCGGCAACGAGTTCAATGTGGTCCGGAAGCCGTGGCAAGAGACCGAGGTGCGGCTGGCACTCATTTTTCCCGATCTGTATGAGATCGGCATGTCGCATTACGGGCTGCAGGTTCTCTATCATGTTGTCAACACCACGGCTGGCCTGCTGGCCGAAAGGGTGTATGCGCCGGATCTTGATCTGGAGAACATGCTGCGCCGTGAGCGGCTTTCGATGTTCTCTCTTGAGTCGCGCCGGCCGTTGCGTGATTTTGACGTGCTTGGTTTTACCCTGCCCTATGAACTCAGCTATACCAATATTCTGACCATTCTTGAACTAAGCGGCATCCCCTGGCGGGCTAAGGACCGGGATAGTTCCCAGCCACTGGTGATCGGCGGCGGCTCCGGCAGCTTTAATCCAGAGCCGGTGGCGGATTTTTTCGATGCCATTCTGCTGGGCGACGGCGAGGAGGCCATCCTCGAAATAGCCGCGCTGGTGAAATCGGCCAAGCAGGTCGGTTGGCAGCGCCGTGAACTTCTGGAACGGCTGGCAGAGGTACCCGGGGTGTATGTGCCGGCATTTTTTGCGCCCTGTTATGACCATACCGGCAAGCTGGAGGCGATCATGCCGCTGGTGCCCGGTTACGAACGGGTCCGGCGGCGGTTCCTCGCCGACCTGGAGAACGCCGCAGTGCCGAGCCCGCCCCTGGTGCCGCAGACCAGGATCATCCATGAGCGCCTGGGCCTGGAGATCGCCCGGGGTTGCACCCGGGGTTGTCGATTCTGCCAGGCCGGGATGATCTACCGGCCGGTCCGGGAACGGTCGCTGGCCAGACTCGAAGAGATCGCCAGGGCAGGGATTGCGGCCAGCGGCTTTGAAGAGCTTGCCCTTTTATCGCTCAGCTCCGGGGATTATGCCTGTTTGCCGCAGCTTCTCGGCCGGCTGATGGACGTCTTTGCCGATTCCTACGTCTCGGTGTCCATGCCCTCCATGCGAGTGGGAACCCTGACCAAGGAAGTCATGGATCAGATTATTCGGGTCAGAAAGACCGGTTTTACCGTGGCCCCGGAGGCGGGCACCGATCGTCTCCGGCAGGTGCTGAATAAAGGGATCACCGAGGCCGACCTGCTTGAAACCTGCCGAACGGCCTTTGGTTTGGGCTGGAAGCTCATGAAGTTCTATTTCATGTTCGGGCTGCCCACGGAAACCGCTGACGATGTGGATGCCATTGTCGGTCTGGCCCGGCGGGCCCTAGCCACGGGCAGCGGCGGCGGCCGCCAGATCAATGTCAGCGTTGCCACCTTTGTGCCCAAACCCCATACGCCGTTTCAGTGGGAGCCGCAGCTTTCCGTGGCTGATGGCTTTGCCCGGATCAATCGCTTGAAGCAGCTGCTGCCGCGCCGGGGATTCAAACTGAAATGGCATGATCCCCGCCAGAGTTTTCTGGAAGGGGTGTTTGCGCGCGGCGACCGGCGGCTGGCCGGCCTGATCGAGGAGGCCTGGCGGTGCGGCGTCCGCCTCGACGGCTGGTCGGAACATTTCAACCTTGAGACCTGGCTTGCGGCCGGCAGGAGCTGCGGGCTTGATCTGGAAAGCTATCTGCGGCGACGGGAGACGAACGAGGTTCTGCCATGGCAGCATCTTGACCCCGGTGTTACCACGGAATTCCTGCTGGCCGAGCGCGACCGCGCCTGGACTGCAACGTATACCCCGGACTGCCGCCGACACGGCTGCCAGCAATGCGGGGTCTGCGATTTTAAGCAGCTCCGGCCGGTTGTCTACCAACTGCCGGCTCGTGAAACCGACATCCCCGAATCGCAGCCGGCGCCTGTGACCGGCGCAAGCTGCCGGCCAGCAGCGTCGACCGGTCGTTTCCTCTGTCGCTTCGAGTACTCCAGACTTGGCGCCGCCCGTTTCCTGAGTCATCTGGAATTGCTGCAGGTCTTTTTTCAGGCCTTTCGGCGTGCTGGTCTGGAGTTGCATTTTTCCCAGGGCTTTAACCCGACCCCGAAGATTTCCTTCAGCCCCGCCCTGCCCGTGGGCACGGAAAGCATGGCGGAATTCCTGGATGGTGATCTGGTCCGGCCGCTGGCGGATATTGCGGAGGCAATCGCCGACCTGAATGGTCAGTTGCCCGCCGGACTTGAAATTCTCACGATTGTGTCGCTCACCGACCAGACCCGGTCGGCAGCGCGGCAGATCCAGACCTGTTATCAGGTGGACCTGCCGACCTCGGTGTCGGTGGCCGGCCTGGCAACGCGGCTGGAGGAATTTCTCGGCCAGCGGGAATTCTTCCTGGCCCGGGAGCGGAAGGGGCAGGTGAAACAGGTCGATATCCGGCCGTTGGTCAGCGAACTGACTTTGAGTGACGCACGGCAGGTCAGGCTGGTGCTCAACAGCGAGCCAGGGCAGCCTGGCATCAAGCCGTTGGAGTTGCTGGAGTCCCTGCTGGGGCTCGGTGGCGGGGAACTGCCGGCGGCCAGGGTTCTGAAGCTCTGGTGGCGGCCTGCTGGTTGATCTGTTTTTAAAGAGCGGAATTGTTGTTATCGATGCTTGTTCATGCCCTGTGAGCGGCGGTTACGACGAGGGCGATTCTGTCTGTTGACAGAGACGGCGCGTGTCTGCTAAAAGCTTATTGGTTTCCCTGTTGTCGATCGACAGGGGTTGCGTAACGGGGTGTCTGGATTATGGCGCGGGGGGGAGAAAGATGAAACATGTGGCAGCAATGACCGTGCTGGCAGTTGATGACGAAGAAATGGTGCTTGACTTTGTTGCCCAGACCCTGGCGCCCTTGGGATACCGGGTTCTGCTTGCCTCGTCCGGCGACGAGGCCGTTCAGATCATAAAGGAAAATAAAAAGATAGATCTGCTGCTGACCGATGTCGTCATGCCCGGCCTGATGGGCGACAAGCTGGCCGAGCAGTTTCTCGCGACCTATCCCGACCGCAAGGTGCTCTTCATGTCGGCCTATATGTGTCCGGCCATGGGCCATCAGGGAAAACCCGGCAGCGAAAGCGCCTTTGTCATGAAACCCTTTCTGCCTAACGAATTGATTGGCAAGATGAAGAGAGTGCTGGCAAAACCCGGCAGACGGAAGATCGGAAACGGAGATGGTTAAAGAAACAATTCTGATCGTTGATGACGAACGGTTCATCCTCAGGAACCTTGAACTCCTGCTGACCGGCAGGGGTTATGACGTTCTGCTTGCCGCCAGCGGCCGGGAGGCTCTGGAGCGGCTTGCTGAACGACCTGTTTCCCTTATAATTTCCGATTATAAGATGCCGGGCATGAACGGCATTGATCTCCTCGAAGAGGTCCACCGTCTTTTTCCGGAGACGATCCGGGTTCTGATCACCGGCTGCGTCAATAATGAGACTGCCATCGCCGCCATCAACAAGGGTCATGTTTACCGCTATATCAACAAGCCCTGGGAGACCGAGGAGTTCCTGCTGATCGTTGCGGCTTGCCTGGCGCACCACGCGTTGCTGGCGGAGAAAAAACGACTGCTGCTGCTTACCTTGGAACAGCAGCGGGTACTCGAAGAGGTGAACGCCAAACTGGCCGCCGAGCGGCGGCGCATGCAGACAATTCTGCAGAATATGGCCGAGGGGATCGTGGTGACCGATGAATGCGGCCGGATCACCTTTGTCAATCGCGCCTTTACCGCGATGGCCGGCCAGCCGGCCGATGCCTTGCTGGCCGTCGATTTCGCCCGGTTCCAGCAGGCTGGCAGGCCTGAGGAGCAGCGGGCGGCTGTCGCCGGCACCTGGTATCTCGCCGGCCCCGGCGGCCGCCTGCCGGTGGCCTCGAGCACGACGGTCTTTCAGGAGGATGAGGACGGCGCCCCCGGCTATGTGCACACGATCCGGGATATTTCCTCGGAAAAAAAACTCGACCAGTTGAAGGCTGATTTTTTCGCCATGGTGATCCATGATCTGCGAAGCCCCCTGTTGGCGTTGATTTATCGCCTGCTGGCGTTGCGCCGCCAATTGGTCGGCCGGATCACCGATGCGGAGCTGGGCCGGCTTGAGGAAAGCCGGCAGACAGCCCAGATGCTGCTCGGCCTGATTGACAACCTCCTTGATATTTCGAAGGTCGAGTCCGGCAAGCTGGCTCTCCGCATGGAACCCCTGGATTTGCATGGGATTATCGAACTGGCGCTGAACAGTCTGGAAGGCCTG
>Ga0208863_1001181_pt1 | contig 17832 bp, 15 predicted proteins | sample RifOxyD3_FD_184040 | JGI IMG/M metagenome (GOLD analysis project Ga0208863, IMG submission 184040) | Soil microbial communities from Rifle, Colorado - Rifle Oxygen_injection D3 (SPAdes) | ecosystem: Environmental > Terrestrial > Deep subsurface > Rock core/Sediment | place: Rifle, Colorado...
CCTTTTTATTTTGTCTTTGTCAGTAGTCAGTGCTTTGTTTTTGTCTATTATGGCGCCAAAAATGTTGAGAGAAGTGCGAGATGAAATTTTTTCTCAAGTGCCTGATTTCACAGCCAGCATGGAAAACAATGTCTTGACTGTAAGTGATATTGAACAACCTTTTGTTTTTGAAAATGAGGAAGTGGTATTGCGTCTGGATACTACAAGTAGTAGTACGGATTTTGATTTTGCAAGTTTTGTTAGTGGACAATCTACTGATATTGTTTATTTTACTTCCACAACTTTGTACTCTTATGACGGAGCTACAGGTGTGGAGAGAATTATGGACTATCGAGATTTTCCAAACAAGTCTTTTACCAAGGCATCACTTCAAGAATTGACCAATGACTTTTTGGGTAATACCAAATTATTTTTTGGTATATTCCTTATAATTTCTTTTATTGGCTTTTCAGTCTTTAAACTTGTAAATTTGTTGTTTATTTCTCTTATTATACTTTTGATAAATAAGAATTCCCAAAGTGAAAAATTAAAGTTTGGACAAATATATACTATTGGTTTGTTTGCTTTGACAGGTCCAAGCATTTTGATAGTAGTATTGCGGGCTTTTCAGTTAAATATTTCTTTCCTTTATTCTATTCTACTCTTGGTAATTTTGGTTATTGCTACCGGTAAAAAAGTAGAAATGACCAAAGTAGAGGGTGAAACCAAAGTTTTGGAAGCTGATAGTGAAAATGTAGTTTAAACTGATAGACTTGATTTTTCTTTCATTTTAATGTATATTATTCAAGCATAAAAAAGTAGTCGAAAGGACTTTTGACTTTATAAACTTTAAGAACTTTCGACTAATGTATGGGCGCGTCGTATAATGGCTCGCCCCTCCCTTCGCGAAGGGAGGGGTAAATACAGAGATTATGTTTTATACTTATCTTTTGCAAAGTCAAAAAGATGACAAATTTTATATAGGATCTACAGTTGACCTAAAGAGAAGATTTGGAGAACACAATGATGGAAAAGTAAATTCAACTAGAAATCGTAGGCCATTAAAGTTGATATATTATGAAGCCTATAGTTTAGAATCATTAGCTAGAGAACGTGAACAAAAGTTAAAAGATTTTGGATCAGCTTATTATGCTCTTTTAAAAAGGTTAAAATTAAAATAAAATCAAAATGGGCGCGTCGTATAATGGTAGTACAGGGGTCTCCAAAACCTCTTGCGTGAGTTCGATTCTTACCGCGCCTGCAAAAAAGACTTTATTCATAAAGTCTTTTTTTATTGAATTTTTTTCATAATTTTGTTAAAATAAAGTCACTGTTGATTTAATTTTATAAATTAGTTCATGGATATCTTTATACTATTATCACTAACCTTATTTTTGATGGGTCTTTTTTTGTATATAAAGAAAGGTAGAAAAAACTTTTTTTCAATTATTTTTTTTGTGATAGTATACCTCATCGCTTTGGTCGGATATCTTTTTTATTTTGTTTCAGATTATTTTACTGGGGAGGGTATTACCAGTACTGTACTTGATACACTCCAGTTTGGTTTGGTGGGAGCGGGCTTCCTTGAATACAAGAGTCTTATCGTCACGCTCTTTGTGATTATATTTTTCTCGCTTGCCTTTTTATTTAGCATCCTTTTTTTGAAAAATGTTGAAGGAAACAAAAAATTGTATGGCTATTTGTCTTTATTTTTTTTGTACACTTCTCTCTTGGTCAATCCTTCTACAGAGACTTTCTTGGATGTTTTTTTTCAAGAGAACCAGACACAAGTGGCTATCGTGCAAGCTTCTCAGATAGAGATATCTCCGACATCTACTATAGAAAATATTCCAAAAACTGATTTTGATACTTTATATAGGGTTCCTCATATAGAACAAATAAAACCAAACAAAAACTTAATTTTCATTTATTTGGAAGGTCTGGAACAAACTTATTCCAATGAACAGATTTTTCCTCAATTGACACAAGGTTTGAATGATTTGGAGTCAAAAAATATTTATTTTTCCAACCTGAATCAATCTACTTATGGGGCAGAATATACTATAGCAGGTATTGTTTCAAGTCAATGTGGTATGCCTCTTGTCAGCCCTTCTCATGGTAATACTTTGTTTGGCATGGATACATTTTTGCAAGGGGCTACTTGTTTGGGTGATTTACTTAGTAGCGAAGATTATTATCTAGCTTATTATGGAGGTGCTAGTTTGGACTTTGCGGCCAAAGGTAAATTTTATCAAACTCATTCTTTCGATGAAGTAAAAGGTAGAGAAGAATTGTTGCCAACTCTAGAAGATCCAAATTATAAAAATGGTTGGGGACTTTTTGATGATTCTCTGTTTGATATAGTGTACAACCGTTTTGAAGAACTGTCTGAGACTAAGGATAAATTTGCTTTATTTATGTTGACCGTGGATAGTCATCATCCCAACGGACAGACTTCCAAGAGCTGTGATGGTATGCCATATCAGGACGGCAAAAATAGTATGCTTAATGCTGTCTATTGTTCAGATTATCTAGTCAGTAATTTTGTCAAAAAAGTACAAGCATCGGCATATGCTGAGGATGTGGTAATTGTAATTGCTTCAGACCATCTGGGTATCAAAAATACGGCTTCAGATTTGTTGAAAAAAACAAAAAGAACTAATAGACTAATTATTGTAGATCCTGAAAATAAATCTGGTAAAAAAGTAATTGATACTTGGGGAACTACTTTAGATACTGGAGCAACAATATTACCATTTATAGGTTATCAAGCAGATTTGGGGCTGGGTAGAGATTTGAATTCCAAAAGTTATGTAATGGATGATTCTGTCTATATCTATTCACATCTAAAAGATTGGCGTGATCGCTTTTATAGTTTTTTTGATTTTCCAAAAATTAGGACAGGTTTGAAAATTGATTTGGAAAAAGAAGAAATACAAATAGATAATAGAAAATTTTTGATGCCAGCTTTGATAGAAGTAAATGAAAATTTAGAGACACTCTTCAAATTTAGATTCAATATTTCACAAGAATATCAGCTTAGTAGTTATATAGAAGATTATGATAATGAAAAATCTTTTCTTCTTTTTGATTATTGTGATGATGTCAGAAAATTTGATCCTGAACTTGCAGAAGATGTTAAGTACTGTCTAATGGCAGGCAAGAAAGATCATTATGTTACAGCACCTATCATCGGAGATATGATTTTGAATAGAGAAGAAATTTTGAGTATTTTGTCTCTTTCTAAGTAATTTTTTAAAAAACATATTTTGTATTATTTTAGATTTTGTTTTATAATGAATTAAGTTATTTATATATATATTAGTATATGTCAGAAATAGAAGAATTTAGAGGGATGAGTGGAGATTATAATGAGTATTTAAAAAATATGCCACAAATGGCACCTACCACAGAACAAATAGTCAATTCACTTTTGGCTTATATGGGAGGCGACTTTTATGGTAGAAAATTAAAGCTAGGAGATATAGGCTGTGGACCTGGCGCTTCTACACGTTATTATATGGCTAGATTTTTGGAAAGTGGATTGAATTTTGATGGAGTAGTCGGTGTTGAAAAAAGAGAAGATGCTGTATCAGAAGCAAAACATAGTGAAAATTTTGGTGTAGATGTTGATTTTTTACAAGGGGATATTACAAGTATGCCACAGGTTGCTGATGATAGCTTGGATGTCTGTATTTCCGAAAGAGTAATACAGCATTTGGATGATGAAAATGCTAGAAATGCTGTCGCTGAAATGGTTAGAATTACCAGAGACGGTGGAATAATTTGTTTGGGAGGTGATATCAATTTTGACAATATACATTTTTCACCACAATCAACTTTAGACAATAGTATCTTGGATGCTTATCAGCATCTGGTAGTTGGTTTTAGGAGAAGTGGGGAATCGGAACATCTTTTGGCAGATGCTGGTGTTACTGAAGTAGAAGTACAATATTTCAATAAAGATGCTAACAAAAAAACTGTTATACCAAGTCTAAAAATAGCTAACATGATTCTGAAAATTGACTGGTTGAAAGATAAACTTCTTACAGAGGGTATCCCATACGTTGATCCAGAAACAAAAGAAGAAAAAGTTTATAAACCTGCTAAGGAGGAGGTAGAAAATTGGTGGAACAAATTGGTTGAAGCGGACGAAGCAGGTAGATTTAGTATGGAAATACCATTTTATGTCACAATTGGACGTGTAAAAAAATAATTAGGAACTATTGGATTATAAAAAGTGATAAAAATACCTAACATCAAGGTATTTTTTGTTATTTTGAAAGAAATTTAATTAAAATGCGTAATATAAGGTATAATCAGTTCTAATTTTTAATTTTATTAATTTTATGAGGGAAAAGCTTTTGTTCTCATTTTTTTTATTATCTTTGGTTTTGGTAGTTACTGGTTGTAATAGTAATACTTCGACTGATACGGGAGATTCTAGTACTGCTGAACAGAATACAGAGAATCGTATTTCCGATCCTAATATGCCAGAAAGACAAGCAGATATTGTGGGAATAGTGAAGTCTATGGTTGGAAATGAAGTGACAATTACTCAAATAGATATGGATAAGATGCGTGAAGCTGTCGCTGCTACTAGGTCTGATCTTCCAGCTCCAAATGCTGAGGAATCTGGTAGTAACAATTTTGTCGCAGGGACTGGACAAGGTACTTTTCGTGGTACAGGGATGGGACCTGGTGGTGGTATGGGACCAGGAGCCGATGCTGATAGCGAAGAAAGAAATAAAGCAATATCTGATATGATGAAAGAATATAGTGCAGGAGATGTAAAATTGATAATTCCAGTAGGAATTGCTATGAACAAACGTGGAGAACCATCAAGTCTTGCTGATGTGATTGTTGGCTCGAATCTTTCTATTTGGTTAAATACTTCTGTTACTGACAAAAAAGTAGCTGAGTATGTAAGTATTAGATAATATGTCAGAAGAAAAATCAATCATTGCTCAAAGCAAAAAATTTCGTCGTGGACTCAAAATACCAAAATTTTTGAAAAACAAAAAAGTAATAATTATTTTGCTTATTTTGTTAGTTGTTCTTTCTGCAGGATATTATGCTTATTCCAAAATAGCAATTAGCAGTGATAAGACTGTTGCTGTTGAAAAAACTTATACAGTGAAGAAAGGTGATATTAGTATTTCTACCAATTCCGATGGTAGTATTATTGCCAAAGATGGTGTTAGTCTTTCTTTTTCTAGTACTGGTGTGACTATCAATAATGTCTATGTAAAAGAAGGCGATACTGTAAAAAAAGGTGATAAGATAGCAACTGCTGACACAGGTACGCAAAGTATTGATTTGAGATCAGCTTATGCTTCTTATAATTCTGCCAAAGCTAGTTATGACGAAAAAATTGCCGGGCCAACTGTTGATGATTTAGCTTCTTACAAAAATTCAGTAGAGAGTGCACAAGCCAGTCTTGATAAAACCTTGGTACAAAATGAATATTCTATAAAGAGTGCAGAAAATGCGGTTGTAACTGCAAAAGAAAATTTGAAGATATCAGAAGGTGGAGAAAATAGTCAGATAGTTCAAGATGCTTACGATAATCTTTATACATCTTCACTTAGTTCTATTACTAGTCTAAATAGTGCTTTGAATTCTTCTGATAATATATTAGGCATTGATAATCCCTTATCCAATGATCTTTTTGAACCTTTTTTGTCAGCTTTAGATAATACTAAGTTGAATCTCGTAAAAATGTCTTATGTCAAAGCTAAAGATAATCTTAATCAAGCTGAAAATTCTATAGTTGTTTTAAATTCTGCTTCTAATCATGATGATATATTGTCAGGAGCTCAAAAAGTATTAGAAGCTATACAACAAATGCATCAACATTATTATGATTTGCAAGAAATGCTTTTGGCATCAGTTCCAATTGGGGATTTATCACAGAGTTCACTAGATAGTATGCGTAGTAGTGTAAATAGTAAAAAATCTTCTTTGATTTCTAGTCTTAGTTCTTTCAATTCTTCTATCAAAGCAATTGATACTGCTAAATCAAGTTATGATTCTTATCAAAGATCTTATCAAAATTCTTTAGATGCTTTGGAAAAAGCTAAGAGTGATGCCTCTGCTGCAGAAGTTAGTGCTAGATTGAGTTTGAATAATGCACAGCAACAATTGAAAGATGCGTCTGCTCCTTTGACAGATTATGAACTTAGTTCTGCCAAAAGTAGTCTGGCCAACGCTAGTGCTAGTATTCAAAAACTTCAGTATCAGATAGATCAATCTACTCTAAAGTCTCCGATTGATGGTGAAGTAGTTTTATTAAATGGTAAAACAGGGGATATCATCGTAGATGAAAAAAATTCGCCTTTCGTGACAATTTTGAATAAAGGAACATTTTTTGTTGAGACAAATATTGAAGAATCTGAAATAAGTAAAATAGAAGTTGGACAAAAAGCTCACATCATTGTCGATGCGTTAGATGAGGCCAAGCTAGATGGCACTGTCAATTTTATTTCACTTACTTCTGAAAGTGGCAATGGTGGCGTTGTGACTTATCTTGTTCGTGTTTTGTTGGATGATACTGAGAATGTTGACGTGAGAGAAGGCATGACGGCTAGTGTGGACTTTGTCATTGCTGAGTCACAAGATGTCTTGATGGTACCAGTGCAAGCTGTACAAAATGTAAATGGTAAACCTTCTGTCAAAATGGAGAATGGGGACACAAGAGAAGTTGTAACTGGTTTTACAGATGGACAGACTGTGGAGATTATTTCAGGTTTGGAAGTAGGGGAAAAACTAAAATATTAACTTTATGAGTCAAGGAATTGCCATAAAATTGGAAGATGTCCATAAATCTTATTACCTAGCCAATGGCGAAGAAGTAAAAGTCTTGAAGGGTGTGCATCTGGAAATAAAAAAGGGAGAATTTGTAGCGCTCATGGGGGAGTCTGGTGGAGGTAAGACTACGTTACTAAATATTTTAGGATGTTTACATCCTTTGTCTTCTGGTAAATATTTTTTGGAAGAAGAAAATATTGGTGATGTACGAGATGACTTTACTCTAGCTTTTATACGAAATAAAAAAATGGGTTTTGTTTTTCAACAATTCAATCTTTTATCACGTTTGAGTGCTCTCAAAAATGTTGCTTTACCAAGTCTTTATGCTGGGGTAGACAAAGAAACTAGAGAAAAAAAAGCCAAAGAACTTTTAAAATTATTAGCAATGGAAGAAAGAATAGGACACAAACCAACTGAGCTCTCAGGTGGTCAACAACAACGTGTGGCTATTGCTCGTGCTCTGATGAATGATCCTGAAATAATTTTGGCAGATGAGCCTACTGGTGCACTCGACTCTAAAAATGGTTTGGAAATTATGGAAATATTCAAAAATTTTAAAAAACAAAATAAGACTGTAGTGATGGTAACTCATACGGCTGAAGTAGCCAGATATGCTGATAGAATTATTTATATGCGTGATGGTAAGATTTTGGATAATCATTATCAACTTAAGAGTGAATACTAGTGTAGTTAAAAGTTTATAAAGCCTGCCTGCCGGCAGGCAGGTATCTTGTAACTTAATTATTATTTCTGTTTATTTAAGTAATAATTTTTTTAGACTATGTTCATTGAGATTTTGAAAATGGCAGGTGAAGCACTTTGGTCAAATAAGGTCCGTAGTTTTTTGTCAGTACTTGGTATTATTATTGGTGTTTCTACGGTTATTGTGGTCGTGGGTATTGGTACTGGCGCCAAAAAACAAATAGAAGAACAATATAAGAACCTTAGTGCTACGACTATCATGGTTATGAAACAGATGGGCCGAGATGCTGTTTCTTCCTCCAAGTTAGAGGCTGGAGATGCTACACTTATTTCACAAAATGTAGAACATATCAAAAGTACTACAGTTTTTATTTCTGGAAATTCAACAGTTGCTTATGGACAAGAATCTGGTTCATTAAATTTGTTTGGTATTTATGATACTTTTTTCGAAATAGGTAATTTGGAATTAGAAACTGGTAGACTTCTAAGTGAAGAAGATTTGAGTAACAAATCAAAAGTAGTCGTAATTGGTTCTGGTGCTTTGACAACACTTTTTGGTGAGGAGGCTAAGGCTACTCAAGCTGTAGGACAATCAATTACTGTTGCCAATAAAAAAATGGAAATTGTAGGCGTTCTCAAAGAAAATGGTGGTAGTGCTATGGGAAGGATGTCTTATGATGATGCTGCTTTTACGCCTTATAGCACGGCTGAAAGTATTTTGGGTAATCAAGCCAACATGATGATTGTAGTACTTATGGATGATGTGGATAATTTGCAAACGGGCATGGATGATATCACCTCTATTTTGAGAGTTCAGCATAAGCTCAAAGCAAGTCAGGCTGATGATTTTCGTATTTTTGATCCTGGTTCTATTGTTGGTGCTGCTCAGAGTTCTGCCAATACTATGTCTTTGCTTTTGGTTTCTATTGCTACCATTGTTTTGATTGTATCAGGTGTTGGTATTATGAATGTGATGTTTGTGACAGTAGCCGAACGCACCAAAGAAATTGGTATTGCCAAAGCTATTGGTGCTCAAAAACAAGACATTCTTACACAATTTTTGGCTGAATCAGTTATTCTTTCCATTGGAGGTGGAATGGTGGGAGCTATCTTAGGTCAAGTAATAATTCCCATACTCAATAAATTTGAGGGTTGGTATGTAGTTCCTTCTTTTTCGGGAGTTATCTTGGCTTTTACTTTTTCAGCTGCTGTGGGTTTGTTTTTTGGATTTTATCCAGCGCTTAAAGCAAGTAAGCTTGACCCAGTAGATGCGCTTAGAAGTGAATAGGTTTGGGAGGAAGAGGAAAGTGGAATCCCGAAAAACTTCGCATCGGGACGAGTGTGGAATGAGGAATGTTATTTTCGAATATAAATTAAAGCAGTGATGATTATACACTGCTTTTTTGTTTCATAAAGCAAAATAGTGTATACTATAATCATTATTAATTTAATTTATAAAAATATGGGAGACACAGAACAATACAAATCTCTTATTTCAGAAATTATTGCTAAACAAGCTGTCATCTTGGGACCAGACATCGCTATTCTCAAAGCACGTAATGTCAAAGCTCTAGAGTTGTCTGCTGACGGCAAAGTCACCAACATCACTGGAGATCCAGAAACTGCTATTCAGGCTCTAGTGGATGAGTATGTCAATTTGTCAGGTTTGATTGTCAAAAATGCCTTGGGTTCTATTTTTGCTAAATATCCAGGTCTTAATAAAAGTTAATAAAGCATACTTTTTTATTATTTTATTATTTAATTAATTTTTTATGTTAGAAACTATGAGAAACATTATTCTCTTTGTAGGATGGCCTGTGTTGGTGGCTGGCAGTATTTATGTTTTTGTCAAAGGCAAGGGAGTATATTCACTAGTCAAAGGATCTCTCATCGGCAAACTCAGTAAGACTCTGGTCTACACAATGCTAATTGAAATGTATAGTTTGGGAGTAGTCGCTACTTTCTTTTTATATTGTAGTTTAGAAAGTGCTCTTTATGTAGTCATACCTGTTTTCGTTGTTTGGTTTATAAATTTCCTTATTGCTGTCAAAGTTTTAAATTACGCTACAGCTGAAGTCAAAAAAATGGCTCAATAATAGCTTATGGAATTTGTTTTTATCTTTTGGGGATTGATTTCTCTTACAATTTTTGTACTGGGTATTTTCTTTTACCGTCGTAGTTTGCGTTTGAAAAAAAATCTAGAAGATAAACAAAAAGAGATGCAAAGAAAAATGTATGAACTAGCTATCTTGAAAGAATTAGGTGAGCGTATTGGTTATTCTCTAAATGTACAAAATATTATTGATATTATCACTGGTTCTTTGCACCAGTTTATTGAGTACAAGATAGTTTCTTACATGCTTTTACAACCAGAAAAAGTTATTTTCAAAATTCATTTGGAAGAATCTGTTTCTAGACAGTTTATAAAAGATATAAAGAATAGGATGTTGAAATCTCTTAGCGCTCTTTTGAATAAAGAATTTAGTGAAGATCAAGTGGAGGAAGTTTTGACTGGAGCTGTAATTATTGACGAGATAGAATCTCCGGTACAATCTTTTTTCAATATCCCTCTTGTTATTGGTGACAAAGTAGTTGGTGTCTTGACCGTAGCTGATACCAATCCCGGACTTTATAAAGAAGAAGAAACTACTATTCTTTACAAAATTACCAGACAAGCCTCTGAAGCTGTTACACGTTTGCAAGATGTAATTAGCCATGAACAAAAGAAATTAAACGCTATGGTAGAGAGTATGTCTGAGGGTGTGGTGATGACAGATACTGATTATCGTATTTTGGTTGCCAATCCTGCTATGAAACAGATTTTGAATATTGACAAGGAAGAAATAACAATTTTTGATTTTATAGATAATTTGGAAGGAAAATTTGATATTCGTGGTAAACTAGAAGAAAGTGTAAAGCTCAACAAAGTTTTACCTGTAGTTGAAGTCTTACTCGACAATAGATATTTTCATATTTTAGTTTCTCCTGTAAAAGTAAATACTGGTATCAATAAAGGTGAAATTATTGGTGGTGTCGTCATTTTTTATGATATTAGTAAAGAAAAAGAACTAGAAAAAATGCGTGAGGATTTCACCTCTATGATGGTGCATGAGCTTCGTTCACCTTTGTCAGGAATAAAGAGCCTGTCTGAAGTCATGATTTTGGAAAACAAAAATAAAAAACGAGGCAAAAAGGATTTGGAATATGTACAAGTCTTGTACGATAGTTCAGCGCGTATGCTTGATCTTGTCAACGACTTGCTTGATGTGGCCAAGATTAGTGCAGGCAAATTTGAAATTCACAAAGAAGAAGTAGATTTGGCTGAATTGCTCAAAACCAATACCAAACTTTTGAGCACTGTTGCCAAAGATAGAAAAATAGTTTTGAAAACAAACATCGCTAGCAATGTTCCGGATAAGGTTTATTTGGACAAAAATAGAATTGGACAAGCTTTGCTCAATTTGTTGTCAAATGCGCTTAAGTTCACGGCTGAGGGAAGTGCAGTCAATATTCAAGTACTTTCTCACAATCAAGCACAAAGTTTGGTAAAAGAAGGTAAAGACAATAATTTTTTGTGGTTTATCAAAAAAGATATCAAGGATTTACCGACTTCACTCGTCATTGCTGTCACAGACAATGGTTGTGGCATAGCACAAAAAGATTTACCAGACTTGTTCAACAAATTCAAACAACTAGAAGCTTCGATGCATAGTGATCACAAGGGTACTGGTTTAGGACTTTCTATTGTCAAAGGTATTATCGAAGCCCATGGTGGCGTCGCTGGCGTAGAATCAGAAGAAGGACGTGGTAGTACTTTTTATTTGACTGTACCTTATGAGACAGCTGTGATTTCTTGAAGTATTTTCAAAAAATACAAATCGTAGTATAATAGACACAGGTTTTATAAATTAGATAATATATGAAAAAAACAATTTTATTAGCTGAAGACGAAAAAGTAGAACGCATGGCCATTTCGGCTCGTTTCAAAATGGAAGGTCTTCAAGTCTTGGAAGCTGAGAATGGTGAAGAAGGTCTAAAGCTGGCTCTCGACAAACACCCTGATTTTATTTTGTCAGATATAAAAATGCCAAAGATGACAGGTATAGAGATGATTACTAGTATTCGTCAAAGTGGTGATTGGGGCAAAAAAGTTCCTATTTTGATGTTGACTGGTGTGGTAGAGGCTGAGAGTATCGCCAAAATTGTAGAACAAGGTGTACATGATTATATTATCAAAGGGGCCATGGATATGGATGATGTGGTCAAAAAAATAAAGGAAAAATTAGCTTAAAATTAGTCAAAAAACTTTTTTGCAGGGTATCCTTTGAGGGTGCCTTTTTTATTTGATTTTTTTTGTTTTTTTTGCTATACTGATATCAGTTTTTAGACTTTATTTCTAGAAATTATTTTTATTATAAAGTCTCTCTATAATATATTTTGTATGTACAAAAAAATAACTTTATTTTTTGCTTTGGCTTTGTGTTTTGTTTTCCCAAATTTTACCAAGGCACAATTGATTTCAGAAATCGTAGAAGAAAATTATTCGTCTGTTATCTTTTCGGAAGATTATGTGCAGGTTGGAAAAAAAATAATTCTTGATTCTACTAAATCTGTTTTACCTAAAAAATTTAGCAACAAAGTATCTTATTGGAAATTTGGTGATCAAAAGTATGAATATGGTGACGAAGTTGTCCATGAATATGCCAAAGTTGGTACTTATAATGTAGAGCTGACAATTACTTATAGCAACGAATTAGGAGAGGAAATAACTCTAAATAGTAACAAAGAAATTTTTGTTTATGATACAAGGGCACTCATGATAGCGGATGAAAAGACTGAGGAAGAAATCCTGCTTATCAAAGATCAGGCCAAAAATGAAGGAGTAGCTTTGGAAATTATTTATCCTACGGTCGACAGTACTTTTGTTTCAGATGATGCTTTGATAAAGCTTATTAGTGAACATAATCAGTCTTTGAAAAATTCAGATTTGATTTTGTTTTATACCAAAAGTTTGCGTGGTTTGCAAGCTTTCACCCAATATTTTCAATCCTTAAACGAAACAGACAGAGGAATACTAAGAGGTAAATCATTTGTGACTTTGAGTGGTGGCAACATGGATGTCGTAACTCATGGAGTTTATCAGAATTATAAAATTATAAGTCCAGAATTTATTTTGTTGACACGCCCAGAGGCTTTGGGAGCAGTGCTTAGTGTCAATAATATCGTTGATTTGGAATCATCTCTTTTTGGTCGCAGTATAGAATTTAGACATATAAATGACAGTAGCAAAAAAAATTCTTGGTATGTCTTGTCCACTATTGTTAATTATTTTATTGAGAGAGGTATATCCGCTGATAGTGTTTATCTGATATTGATTATTCCATTTTTGGCTTTTGTCATGATTTTTTTTAGAAATATAGTTGGTATCAATACTTTTGGAGTGTTTACACCAATTATTGTGACTATTGCTTTTTATCTTTTGGGATTATATTTGGGTTTGCTTACTTTTTTCTTTGCTGTTATTGTCAGTCAAATAATGAAGTATGTCTTTGACAAGGTAGAGTTATTGTATTTGTCAAAAGTGGCTTTGAATTTGTCTTTTATTTCAATTTCTTTTCTATTTTTGTTGGCGATAATTCTCAAGTTCAATTTGGCTTTCTCTTTGACTGGGGCAATTTTCCCTATGCTTGTGATGACTACTTTGTCAGAAAAGTTTATGGATGCCAAATCAGAGACAGGATTGAAGTCAGCTTTGTTTGGTATCTTTGAAACACTTTTGGTGGTTATGCTGTCTTATTATCTTATGATATGGTCTGGTTTCAACAACCTTCTTATTTCTTGGCCAGAATTAGTTATAATTCCTTTGTTACTTTTATTACTTTTGGGTAAATTTACAGGCTTACGTATTAGTGAGTATATTAGATTTAGAAGTTTGTTTTTAAATCATAGTGGTGAAGAAGAATAAAAATTTTTATGAAATTTTTTGAAAAGGCAAATGCTATTTTGGGTATGAATGCTCGCAATTTGCACTATGTCGGGCGTTACAATAACAAACAGAGCAAAAAATTTGCTGACGACAAAATTTATACCAAGAATTTTCTCATGACCAGAGGTGTTGGCGTGGCCAAAATATATAATATTGTCAAAAGACACAAAGAATTGTCTGACATAAATTACAAAAGTTTGCCCGCCAGTTTTGTTATCAAACCAAATCATGGTTATGGAGGAGAAGGTATCATTGTTATCAAAGAACACAAAGGTTCTATTTTTAAAGATGTAACAGGTGTTGAATATACTTGGCGTGATTTGTATTTGCACATGGTGTCTATATTGGATGGTAAATATTCTATTTCTGGTTTGTCAGATCAAGTAATTTTTGAAGAAATGCTTTTGCCACACAAAGATCTTTTGCCTTTTACAGAAGTTGGTTTGCCAGATATCAGAATTATTGTTTTCAATTATGTCCCAGTGATTGCTATGTTACGTCTGCCAACTTATGAATCTCGTGGCAAAGCCAACTTACATTTGGGAGGTGTTGGTGTGGGTATTGATATTGCTACGGGCAAGGCCAATTATGCTGTTCATCACAATAAATTTGTGAGAAAATTACCCAATGGTGAAAAAGTACGCAATATTCAATTGCCTTTGTGGGATGAAATTTTGACAACTGCTTCTCAAGCGCAACAAGCAAGCCAAGTGAGGTTTTTGGCAGTAGATTTGGTACTCAGTAAGACAGGTGTAAAAATTCTGGAATTAAATGCTAGAGCTGGCTTAGCTATTCAAATAGCTAATCAAATTCCACTCAAACATCGTTTAAGAAAGGTGGAAGATTTAAAAATTTCTAGTCCGGAAAAAGGTGTAGAAGTGAGTAAGACTATCTTTAGTGCGGTAGTGAAAAAATCTGAAAAAAAGGCAAAAAACAAGACCGACAAAAAAATAATTAGTTTGTTTGAAGAGATAGACATTTTGAACACTCCCAATACTTCTGTTTTGACCAAGATAGATCCACATACAGGAGATGTATTTTTTGATGAGTCTCTTGAAGGCATAGACAAATTGAAACGTTATGCTGATGTCGTCATAAGAGGAGAAAGAGTGCGTTTTCCTTTCAAAAAAATGGATTTGTCAGCTAGTCCCTACAAAGTGATAATAGGGGGAAAAACTTTGAATAATTTTTTGATAGATCCAGATCCTAAAGAAGAAAAAAAAGAATCTGGTAAAGCTTCTACGTCAGCTTCCATAAACGAAAAAATAATAAAAAATATAGACAAAAAACTTTCTATCATTGATAAACAATTGAAAATATTGTCACACATAAAACCGCTCAATCTGGTAGAAGAAAAGAAAAAGTTTTTGGCCACCAAAGATTTTTCACCACAATTTATTTACAAAAAAACTGAAATAAATTTTACGGTTCTTTTGCGTGATGTCATTGCTCTTCCCAAGAGTATCAATCATCCTTTGTATCCTTTGTTTGTCAAAAAAATAGATGATATTATTTCCAAAATACAACTTTTGGATGCTGTCGGTACTACTGAATATGCTCAGTCTTCTCAAGAGTTATATGGTACTGTCGATGAGGAACTCTTGCAAAAGGCAAAAAATTATATAGAAGAAAATCCTGTCAAAGAGGATACAAGCAAAGTTCTTACCGGCAAACAAATTGCCAAAAAATTTGAAGAAGTATTGGAAAAAAATAGATTAAATACTTGGAAAGTAAAAGTGTCAGAAACTGCTAGATCTATTGCGGTAGATCCTTACAAAAAAGCTATCTATATTAGAAGCAATATAAAACGTAGCAAAAATAATATATTGGCTCTATTGGCTCATGAGATTGGCACTCATGTTTATCGCTATGCCAATGGTAGTTTACAAGAATACAAAATTTTTAAACGTGGTACTGCCAATTATCTAGAAACTGAAGAAGGCTTGGCTATCTATAACCAAAAGAAATTAGGTTTCAATTTGGGAGTAAAAGATATTTTGCCAGCTTATTTGGTCATAGCTATTTATCATGCGAGTACTATGTCATTTTTGGATTTGTTTAATTATTTGCAAAAAGATTATGGATTGGATGATAGTCAAGCTTGGGCTGCTTGTTTGCGTGCCAAGAGGGGAATGTCGGATACAGCCTTGCCTGGAGGTTCGACTAGAGATGCAATTTATTTTAGGGGATATCTAAAAGTAAAAGATTATCTGGACGAAGAAGATAGTGAAAAACGTCTGAAAGATCTCTATGTTGGCAAGATTTCTATAAACGATATCAAATATTTACAATACCTAAAAGAACCAAAAGTGAAATATATAAATTTTGAAGAAAACAGTTTATAATTTTTTGTGCTTTGTTATTTATTATGTTATAATTATCTCTAATTAAGAGATAATTTTTTTTATGCCAGAAAAAAATTTGTTTGACAAAGCTTATATCGTCACAGTGGATATGGGTTACGGTCATCAGCGTGCGGTTTATCCGTTGCATGAGATTGCCCAAGATATTCCCGGTATGACGATGGATTCTTATGGTATTATTAATGCCAACAAATATGGTGGTATCACCAAAGCCGACCAATTCAAATGGGAAGGTGGACGAAAAATTTATGAAAAGATTTCTCGTCTCAAGCATTTGCCATTGATTGGCAATTATATTTTTGGTGTTATGGACTATATTCAGCGTATAGAGCCATTTTATCCTTATCGCGATTTGTCGAAGCCTACTTTGCAAGTCAAAGAAATTTTCAAAATGATAAAAAAAGGTTGGGGCAAGGATTTGATCACAAAATTAAACAAACTAGAACATTTACCTTATATTACTTCGTTTTTTACTACGGCTTTTTTTGCCGAAGAGCATGATTACAAGGGAGATATCTATTGTATTTGTACGGATACAGATATTAGTCGTGCTTGGGCACCACTTGAACCAAAGCGTAGTCGGATAAATTATTTGGTACCAAATAGAAGAGTCAAAGAGCGACTTATGTTTTATGGTATAAGAGATCACAAGATTTTTATTACAGGCTTTCCTTTACCAAAAGAAAATATTGGAGGCAAAACACTTGAAATTCTAAAAGAAAATTTGGCTTCACGTATTATCAATCTTGATCCTGAAGGAAGATATAGATCGAAATATAAATATACGATTGATAAATTTTTGGGCACAAAAGTTTGTAGCAAAAATGCTAAGTCTGATCATCCTCTCACCATTACTTTTGCCGTCGGTGGAGCGGGAGCTCAGCGTGAATTGGGAGCCGAGATTGCTAGTGCTTTGCGCGACAAAATTATGAAAGGCGAAGTCACGCTCAATCTGGTAGCTGGTATCAAAAACGATGTTTTTCGTTATTACCAAGCTATTTTGCAAGATTTGAATTTGAGTAGTAGGCTCAACAAAAATATTTTTCTTATATATTCTGCCGAATCCAAATTTGATTACTTCAAACAATTCAACAAAGTTTTGATGACGACAGATATTTTGTGGACCAAGCCAAGTGAGCTCTCGTTTTATGCGGGGCTTGGTTTGCCAGTTATTATCGCTCCGACAATTGGTTCACAAGAAGATTTCAACAAAAAATGGTTATTGTCCGTGGGAGCTGGTGTGATGCAAGAAGATCCTAGATTTTGCAACGAGTGGCTCGAAGATTGGTTGGCTTCTGGTTGGCTGGCTGAAGCGGCTATGAATGGTTTCCTAAACGCTCCTCGCAATGGTGCTTATCATGTCGAAGAAATAGTCTTGAAAGGTAAGAAAAGTGAGATAGAGGATATGCACCTATTTTAGAATTTAGGAATTTAGAAATTTTAAATTTTAAAATAATTTCTGAATTATATAATTTTCAATTTAGCAATTTTTTGCAAGAAATTTAAATATCAAAAAGCATTTTAAAAATTAATAAATTGAAAATTGTTTTAAAATTTAAAATTTCTAAATTCCAAAATTATTTCTTATGTCTTGGTTCCTCATCGCTCTTATTGGTTACATCAGTTTCGCTATTGTCTTTATTTTGGACAAAGTGATAGTGAGTGACAAATTGGGCAAGCCGATTATCTATACTTTTTATTCCACCATTTACATGAGTGCGGCAATGCTTGCCTTGCCTTTTGTGGGCGCTGGGCTTTTTCAGGGCATAGATTGGCTGTGGGCGGTGTTGTCTGGTATTACTTTTGGTTTTGGTCTCTGGACTTTGTTTTTGGCTTTAGAAAAAGACGAGACCAGTCATATTTCACCATTCAATGGTGCTTTTGTAACTATTTTTGTTTATTTTTTTTCTAGCTTTTTTTTGGGAGAGAGCTTAACCCAGTATAGTCAAGCTGGAGTGATAATTCTAATTTTTGCGGCTCTACTTTTGTCTT
>Ga0208863_1001182_pt1 | contig 17832 bp, 17 predicted proteins | sample RifOxyD3_FD_184040 | JGI IMG/M metagenome (GOLD analysis project Ga0208863, IMG submission 184040) | Soil microbial communities from Rifle, Colorado - Rifle Oxygen_injection D3 (SPAdes) | ecosystem: Environmental > Terrestrial > Deep subsurface > Rock core/Sediment | place: Rifle, Colorado...
GGGTATGCAAATGCGGTTCTATCCGCTATCATTGCATCCATAAGACAAAGGATCAACTATGGACGGACGCGAACGTAAAAATATTATCTCAGGCAAACGGGTGAGCATCGTCCTCAAAGAGGATCAAAGGACGGGGAGATTAACCGAGGGGGTCGTTCGTGACATCCTCACCAAATCACCGAACCATCCTCACGGGATCAAAGTGAGATTGATGAGCGGGGAAGTGGGACGGGTTAAAGAGGTGTTTTAAATCTAACCCAGTAATTTTTCAATAGCTACCACTTTCCCCTTACTATTCCTCTTCACATACTCCACAATCATCCCATGAAACCGCGCAAACGCTGCGGGAAGCTGAACAGTGTCGAAATAGCCTCTCACCCCCACTTCACACCACTCCTGTAATTCATCATAACTCTCGAACTCATATCCGAACGCGTTTAACAGCCGTGCCGTGTAGCTGTCCACGACCATCGCGGGACGGGCGCAGGCGTAACATAGGATGCTGTCTGCCGTTTCAGGGCCGATCCCTTTTTGCGATAACAGCCAGTCGCGATCTACGGAGAGAGAAAAGGTTTCAAAATCGCTGAAATCATCAATGATCGCTTGGGAGAGGCGGATAAGGCTTTGGGCTTTGGCTTTGAACAAACCGCTGGGTCGGATCAGCTCCATTAACTCCTCGACATCGCAATGGGCTAAGACGTGAAGGGAGAGAAACTCTTTGATACGGAGGTTATCGAGGGAGATTTGAACACGTGACCATTGGGTGTTTTGGGTGAGGATGGCACCGACTACCACTTCAAAAGTACCATAGGCAGGCCACCACAGCGGCGGAGACTCCTCTAAGAGTTTAAGGCTCTCTAATGCACTGAAAAGTTCGAAAGAATCGGTTAACTGCATAAAAGCTCCTTTGTCGGATGGCTATTCCTCACACCACGCATCGGTGCGGAATACTCTTCCATCATCAAATATTTTGAGTTTGAATGCTTCGGTGCATTTCCCCTCATCGAATGTCATTATAGCGATTTGGAGGATTTTTCGGCATTTTTCAGGCACTTCAAACCGTCCCGATACTCCCGTGATAAACCGCTCTAACGGAACTTTCGAATCCATCCCGATGACGTTATCGCGACAACCTGAGAGACCGATATCGGTGAGATACGCCGTCCCTTTGGCAATCTGAAAATCATCGCTCCCCACGTGGGTGTGGGTTCCGATAATACCGCTCACCTCTCCCTGAAGAAGCATCATCATAGCGCGCTTCTCGCTGGAGGCTTCGGCGTGAAAATCGAGGAAGATATGATGTACCCCGTCATTTTTGAGGTGTGCGACGGTGTCACGGGCGCATCGAAACGCATTATCAACGTACGGCATTCCGTAATGCCCCATAATATTGAGGACAGCAAGTTTTTCCCCTGCAACGTCGAAAATCTTGCACCCTGTCCCTTTGACCCCTTCAGGGTAGTTATGAGGACGCAGGAGAGGCATAGACTCCAATAACGGTTCGATCTCTTTTTTATCCCACGTGTGGTTCCCGCCGCTCATCACGTCGATCCCCAGAGCAAACAGCTCTTGAGCATTTTTGAGTGTCACCCCAAAGCCGTGCGAAGCGTTTTCATAGTTGGCGATGACGAAATCGATTTCGTGTTCACGTCTGAGCTTTGTGAGGTGCTCTTTGATCATCGTCCGTCCCGGACGGCCGACGATATCTCCGATAAACGCTATTTTCACTCTTTCTCCTCTTTAAGATCCTCTCTAAGCTCTGCGCTTCTTTGACGAAAGTTCTCACTGTCTCCGTAATCAAAAAATTTTTTGTAATTGTTGTGCATAAATTTGACCCGCGATGCATGGCGTATCGGGCACCAGTATTGTTCGGTACGACCGGCAATCTCGCTAATGTAACCCATCAATCCGTTGAAATAACTGCAATAGAGGCAGTTGAGTTTTTCGATGCTGTTGAGATAGCCAAGCCTATGACGATCGATGATGATGTAATCGCTTCGTTTGACTTTGGTGATCTTATAGATCGGAAAACAGATCCACTGATAGACACTTACAAATGCGTCAAGAACCATGGCAGGGATGATAACCGACCAAATCACCGGAGCACTCAGAAAATGCAAAATCGGTGTCGTCACCAAATAGCGGTATAACCCTTGGTGCTCACGCCGATAAGAGGCGAGAAGCTCTTCGCGTTTTTTCGTTATTTCGCAGGTAAATTTCTCATACTCTTGGTGCAGTTGCTCTTCCAGCTCCGATTCGAGTGCTTTAATCTTTGCGACGAGTTCGTCGATCTTTTGATGTTCCATCCCGAACCTTTGCATTATGTTGTGTAACTATACTACAATTGCGTATGCAATCACTTAAATATTTGACCCACTACAGCCAAGAGATACGGACACAGGTAAAAAAACTGATCGATACGAATACCCTTGGCGAACGCCTTTTACTCAAATATCCCGACACCCATACGGTTACTACCGATAAAAGCCTTTATGATTACGTTATGGCCATCAAAAACACCCATTTTCGCAGTTCTGGCGTCATTTCCAAAGTTCTTTATGACACCAAAATCCGTGATCTCAGCTCCGCACTCGGAACCCACACCTTCGTCTCACGGGTGCAGGGGGGGAAGCTCAAAGCAAAAAATGAGATTCGAATCTCCCATCTGTTTAAAAAAAACCCCGAACCGTTTTTGCGGATGATCGTTACCCATGAACTCGCCCATCTCAAAGAGAAAGAGCATAACAAAGCCTTCTATAAACTTTGCACCCATATCGAACCCGAGTATCATCAGCTCGAATTCGAAGTACGTCTTTACCTCACGTATCTCGATACATTTGGAGAACTTTATACGAGTACCAGCTCCACCAAAACTTCATAGTGGGTCGTGTGGGGAAACATATCAAAAAGCTGGACGCGTCGAACACTGTAACCGCTGAGGCTCTCAAGGTCTTTGGCTAAACTCGTCGCATTGCAGCTCGAATAAAGAATCCGATCCGCATTGACACGGATCAGCCATTTGCACAATTGCTCTCCCAAGCCACGGCGCGGAGGGTTCACAATAATCACATCAGGTTTCTCACCCGAACTTGCTCCGAAACTCGCCGCGTCGAGCGATTCAAAGCGGACGTTTTTAAGCTCCAACAGCGCGGCAGAATCACGGGCGCACTCTATCGCTTCAGGCTCGATCTCGATACCGACGATACTCCGATCGCTCACGGCACAATGGAGTGCAAATCCCCCTACTCCGCAAAAAAGATCCCATAAAATCTTCGGTTTGCTCTCATCCGCCCACTCGCTCGCGGTACGGTAGAGTTTTTCAGCCACTTCGGGGTTGGTTTGGAAAAAGCTTTTGGGGCGAATATAGAGGGGGATACCGTTAAATCGCTCTTCGAGGCGGCGCTGTTCGGTTAAGAAAATCTCTTCTTCCCCTTCTAAAATTGCCATATGAATCGGCTGTATATTGGCGGTGATCACTTTAAGATCGGGGGCGCGTTTTATCAAATCGTCCAAACCGTTCTCCAACCGTCCGATGATTCCGTGCGATTTGAGGACAAAACGGAGCATCATTGAACCGTTGGATTTGCTTTTGGTGAGGAGGACGTATTTCAGCTCCCCTTTTCGCAATCGTATGTCATACCCTTTTATCCCTAGCTCTCGAAGCCACTCTTGGACCGTATGCAATGTTTTCTGCATACTGATATCGTACAGAGGGCACTCGATGAGACTCACCTCTTCGGAGAGCCCCAGCACTATCCCCTCCAATGTCGGGGTTGCTACCATCTTCGCTTTATTTCGAAACCCTTTGAGCGGTGATGTTGCAGGCTTGAGCCAATCTTCGGGCGTATAGGGGTTTAAAAGGGCATGGAGATGCTCCCCTTTTAATTTCAGTTGTTCGGCGTAGTGATAATCGATCCAGCTGCATGAGTGGCATTGGTGGGTATCGTAATAGCTGCAAAAACTCAAATTATATACCGCTCATATTGGCATCAAATGAGCTTTGGGGAATCGCATACAAACGGCGCTCAAGGCGACCGATATGATCTAAAACTTCATCCGATGCAGCTTGTAGTTTCAGAAAATGATCTTTTGCAATCTCTTTTTCCTTGTCACTTACCTTTTTTTTAGTATTGAAGATTTTTGAAAACAACGTTCTCCCATTATCCGAAAAATAAATTTTAAAAATCTGCATATACTCATCATGGAGGGTAAAATGGGCTTTTTCAATATCGGTTAAACACCCCATATTTCCGAGGGCATTGAGTTTTTGCCCTTCGCTGTAAAACCACTCCCCAAATACACAATCGGTACAGTTGAGGGGGATTGCACTCTCATCGATAGCCATCCCTTCAATCAACAATTTAGCACGCTGTACCCATTTGACATGCGCTTTTTTAGCTTCACCCAACGACTGCAATGTTAGAGTTTTATCCATTTTTGCCTACCTATGGTTTAGTATTATAATTATACCTGTCGAAATTATAAAAAATAGTGAATAATGAAGTTTTACATAAATCAACAACTCTAATCACTTTTCTTTTAGGTTTCTGAGATAGTGCAAGACGGTACCGATCAGATCATCATCGTCTTTACTTTTGCTCTGCAGTGTCTCTTTTACGCCGCTTTGGTACTCTATAGTGATATTTTGGTTATAGTTGCTCACCATTTTGATCTTCTTCTCGATACAGAGGAGCTTGATCACCATAATCTCAAAAAACTGCTTGGTCGGCGTATCCGGCTTACCGAAACGATCCCCTACCTCTTCTTCGATCTCGTAAATCTCACTCGGAGATTCACATTGGCTGAGGCGACGATAGAGTTCAAGGCGGAGGCGATCTTCGGTGACGATTTCATCGCTGATAAAGGCACTGACGGTGAGTTTGATATCCACTTTCGCCCGTACCGCCGTTGTTTGGTTGGTGAGGATTTTGATGGCATCTTCCAACATACGCAAATAAAGGGCATAACCGATATTTTTGATATGGCCGCTTTGGGCATCTCCAACGAGATTCCCCCCTCCTCGGATTTCGAGATCATGGTAGGCGAGCATTGAGCCGCTTCCCAAAAATGAGTTGGATTCGAGCGCTACAAGGCGCTTTTTCGCCTCTTCGGTGAGGTGGTCTTTATCATCGACGATAAAATAGGCATACCCCTCGGTATGCCCCCGTCCGACCCGTCCGCGCAGCTGATGCAGATCGGCCATTCCGAAACGATCGGCTCCGTCGATGATCATCGTGTTGACCGTCGGCATATGGATCCCCGATTCGATGATTGAGGTGGCGAGAAGGACATCGTACTGACGATCGGCAAACTTGGCAAGCTCCTCCTCGGTTTGGGTGGCGCTGATTTGGGAGTGGAGAATGAGAATACGCAGATCAGGGAGGATCGCTTTGAGCTCGCCTGATTTTATAATCATCGAATCGATCGAGTTATGGACATAAAATACCTGACCGCCGCGTCGAAGCTCGCGTAGTATCACCTCTTTGATCAGTTTCTCATCGTAGTTTTTGACAAACGTCCGTACCCCTAAGCGCTCGCTCGGCGGTGTGAGGAGTTCGGACATCGTTTTAATCGAGCTGAGGGCTTGGTTGAGACTTCGGGGAATCGGCGTCGCACTCATACTGAGAAGGTGGACGTTTTCATAGAGCGATTTGAGTTTCTCTTTTTGTTTCACCCCGAATTTGTGCTCTTCATCGATGATAACAATCCCGAGCTTCGCGCAGCTCACCCCAAAGAGGGCATGAGTTCCGACGACACAATCGAGCTCCCCCGCTTCTAACGCTCTCAAGGTTGCCGTTTTCTCTTTAGCGCTCACAAAACGGTCTAACTTGGCGACTCGAAGACCAAACGGTGCAAGGCGTGCTTTGAGCGATTGAAAATGCTGGGAACTCAGAAGTGTCGTCGGAACAACTAGGAGCGATTGATATCCCCCTTTGGCTGCGGCAAAAATAGCGTTCATTGCCACTTCGGTTTTTCCGAAACCGACATCTCCGCTGAGGAGGCGATCCATAATCTGCCCCGAAGAGAGGTCGCGCACTATTGAACTAATCGCACTCGCTTGATCGGGGGTGTAATCAAAACCTGCGGCGGCTTGAAAACGGCGTAATTCCCCCCCGTCGACGTTGATAACCGAAGCTTTGATAAGGGCTCGACTTGCCGCGATTCCGACAATCTCGGAAGCGATCTCGAACAGCCGTGCTTTAACCGATTCTTTGAGCTTGCCGAAGCTCCCTTTGCCTAAACGGTCTAAGACAGGAAGCGAGCCTGAGGCGATATAGCGATCGATCGAGTCGAGGTTTTCGACGGGGAGGAGAAGCTTGTCATCCCCCATGTATTTGATGACGACAAGGTCTTTGATCCCACCGAGTATCTCCGCCTGCTCGATCCCAACAAAAATCCCCACTCCGTACTCTTCGTGTACGACGTAATCCCCCACTTTCAAATCATCGAGGAGGATGGAAGTACGACGGCGACGACGCTTTTTCTCATGGCGGTTGAGGGAGAAGATCACTTCATCGGGGCCGATTAGATTGAGGACGATCCCTGACGTTTTGAGCGTTATCCCCTTAAGCTCAAATATCCCAGAGGCTTTGAGCTGCGTATCACTGGCGGCGATAAGGGTGAATTTTTTGTTTTTATGGACGCTTCGGAGAGTTTCGAAATTCCCTCCCCCTAATGGCGTGTACTTTTCGGATTCGGGAAGGATATCTACCTCAAGCCGTTCACGTGGTAATACAGGTTGATTAAGACCGTAGGCTTCATCGAGAACACTTTTCATCTCTCGGATACGGAGACGTTTTTTTCCTTCGCACAGATCCACTCCATGCTCGCCCAATACCCATAATCCCAAAGAGGCGATGTCTTTGACAAAACTATCGCTTTGGGCGGATGCAATCGCTTTTTCGAAATGTTTGTACTGATCCGCGTCAAGGGAGAAAAAGGCGCTCGTCACATCAATGGAAGCCAGTTCCTCTTTGTCGGTACGCTGGGTTTCGACATCGAATGCTTTGATCTCTTCCACCTCATCGTCAAAGAGGCTGATACGGTACGGGTTACTTTGATTCGGGACGTAAATATCGAGAATATCCCCGCGATGGGAGACTTCCCCCTCCATCTCAACCATATCGACGAAGGTATATCCCCAATGGAGCAGCTTCTCTTTAAAACTCCCCAGATCGATTCGGGAAGCGAACTCAATCGTCTCGCTTTGAAGTAATGAAGAATTAGGAAGAGGGAAAAGGAGCGTTTTTACGGGTGAAATAATCAACGGTTTTTTGGACGCCGTGTAATAGGTACGCAGTGCGGCAAAAAGGGCAAAAAGTTCTTCACTAAACGGGCGTAAATCGTCCATATAGGTCGCACGAAAATCGGGTAATACGATGTGGGGAATTTCTAAAAATGTCGAAACATCGCTCAGTTCCGATGCCTCTTTCGCATCCTCGCAGAGGAGGATTTCAGGAAGGTTTTTCGGGTTGTTTTTTACGTATTCATACCATCGTGCTTGTGACATTCATCCTCTTTAAAAACGTCTCGGCTACGCTGAACGAACCGAAAACCAAATATTCTTTATTTTTTTTAATATCTTCAAATGATCGATAAGGGATATTCAACTCACGCAATACCGATTCGAGAAGAATCCGCTCTACAATCCGCCCTTCCTCTACCTCAATAATCTCAACCGAATCAATAATAGGCTTTAAAAGGGTCAATATTTCTCGGTAATCCTTATCGCCGTAGGTGTTATAGATGAGGGTCACTCTTTTTCCCGTAAAGCTTTGAACGATCGATTCTGCCGCCAGTGCGTTATGCCCTACATCCAAAACTATATTAGGGGCTATTTGACTCAGACGTCCAAACAATGCACTCTGATCAAACAGCTCCTCGGTCACTTTATAACCTAAAAGCTCATAAGCCATCATGGCCAACATCAGATTATCGCATAAATAGCCGCTTAGCGCGTTTTTCGTGGCAAGATGCAATGCTATTGTCTCTATTTCAGGAGTAACGCGTTCTGAAAAAGTATAGAGGCTACACCCTTTTTCACCCGCGATGGTACGTGCGATAGACTCTACTTCAGAGTGTTTTTGTTTTCCCAAAAGAGTAACTCGCTGCATACTTCGCAGTTTCGTCGTTGCGATGGAATCGATACTATTCCCTAAAAACGCCGCATGATCAAAATCGATAGGGGTAAAGATACTCAGAACCTTATCAAAAACGGCGGTCGCATCAAACTCGCCACCCAGACCTGCTTCACATACGACGTATTCACACCCCTCATACGTGACCATAGCAAGGAGTGTCGTGTACTCAAAATAGCTTAACGCTTCGGAAGCCGCATCCGGTAACAGGGAGAGAAGTTTTTTATGTGCCGATTCCAACGCTTCATCGTTTATCTCGGAACCGTTCAGCCAAATACGCTCGTTAAAGCGAATGATATGGGGCGACGTGTAATGTCCGACTTTTTTCCCTGCACGGCTCAGCGCGCTGGCTAAGAAACGCCCTGTAGAGCCTTTGCCGTTTGTGCCGACAAGATGGATTATCTTAGGGCTAGGGAGGAGATGCTTAAGCGCTTGATACGCTTTGGGAAATCGCTCATAATCGATAACATCGTAAAAAAGGGGTTTACGGGATAAAAAATCACTCAGTTTCATGCAGGCTCGACGCGATTTCGCCCTTTTCGTTTAGCATCATAAAGGTGTTCATCCGCCCCCTTCACCACCCCTTTTAAGGAAGAATAGTCACTACGCTCGGCTACACCAATACTGACACTCACCGCAATGCGCTGCCCTTGATACATAAAATGGGCTTGCTCAACGTGAGCGCGTACTTTTTCACAAAATATTTTAGCCCCTGCGAGATCAGTGTCTCCCAAAATTGCCAAAAATTCCTCTCCCCCGAAACGTCCTACAATATCACTGGTTCGCGCCTCGTCTTTGAGAATTTTGGCAAATGCGATAAGCACCGCATCCCCTGCTTCATGCCCATAGGTATCATTCACCGCTTTAAAATGGTCCAAATCAAGCATCGCAATACAAAAGGAGTGCCCATGCCGCTCAAATTCGGCCTCTTTTAGGCTCATATACTCTTCGATTGCCCGTTTGTTAAAGAGTTTGGTTAAAAAATCTTCCCGCGAAGCTTGTGTCGCCTGAGCCAGCTCCGCTTCCAATGCAGCAATCTTTTTCCCCATTTTGGTCACTTTTTCATTGTGAACCTTTAAATCTTTGCTCAATACTTCGACTTTTTCTTCCAGTGTGCTGGCAATGGTGTAAAGCCGTTTGTGTGCTGTTTTAAAATCGGTAGGCTTATTGCTTTCCAACGCTTCCAAATCACGCTTAACCTCTCGAATCTCACTGCTTGAACTTTCACTTCGCTCAATCAAATCAATGAGCTGTGCAGAGAGTTTTTCGAGAAGTTTATCGAGGGCATTTACCATCTCTTCAACACTCCGCTTGTCCAAAGCTATCCGCATAGCGATTGCTGTTTTGAGCTCTTTTTCACACTCATCGGTAGCGATATACGCCGGATTGTCATTCAGCTTTTGGGAAAGTTCAATTGTCGCATTGTCCATTGTAGGTGCAATAGAGGGAACCAATGAGGAGATGAGTAAGCGGATTGTTTTATTATAGTCCACACCCTCTTCTACACTCTTATGCAGACTAAGATTCTCAATGGTACTTCGTAAATTAGCCGAATCAACCGAGCCGAAATGGGCTAACTTCATTAAAAAGGAGTCATCATACACACTCAGAAAATTACTCCATGCCTGTTTCAGTAATTCTATCTGAGTCGATCCCCCTTGAGACTCCAAAATAGTAATGGTTTTCTTCGCCAGTGCCGATGCATCAGGGTTGTGCAACACATCAATGCTTTGTGCCATTTTTTTAGCCAAAGCGCTCAAAAGTTCCACCAATATCGTCGCTTCGTTCGGGTTCATGCGGCTGAGCTTAGAGATTAAAAAGCGGATAAGCTCCGCCGTCGTTTTAACACGGTATTGTTTTATCTCTTCCGCCGTCTTTTTATCAAAAAGGGAGTTGTAGCGATCAATTCCGCTGCAATCTTCAACCGCAAAGCCCGCTTTTTTTGCTTCAGCACAAAACGTTTCGGTATAGACATCAGGGGTCCATACTTTCCCCTCAGCTTTAAGTCTCTCAACGGTATTGCGAACGATCTGATTAATGGTCATAGATTACCCTTTATTTCGAGTAAGCATCAGGTGCTTCAGCTTGCGTCAGATTCGAATCAGCACCTTGTGCCGCAACTTGTGCCACAAAAGCATCGATCGCTTTTTGCGCCCCTTGGCGTATCGCTTCAAAGCGAGCCTGATCGGAAATAATCGCATTGGGCTCGATCTCAAAATCATACATCCCACGGGTCGAATACGAAGATATTTTACCGTCTGTCGTACGGCTAATACGCATACTCACTGCAGCTCGGTAGGTAATAACATACCCGTTGGTATCGTATCGCAATGGACGAAAAGAGACTCCACCGATCGAAATTTTCAAATGGGTTTGCGCACTATTTTTAGGAACCAATGAAGTACGAAATTTCGTAATAACCGCCGTATCGACGGCATCTTTGATAATAACCGTATTTTGAGGATCTTCCATCCTCACCACGACTTCGGTACTGACGCTCTCGCCGACAACACGCTTAGCGTAATAGCTTGAGGGCTGATAGCCGCATCCGCTAAGGAGGATCAATGCGCTCAGTATCCAAAATTTCATGGTGTTACCCTTTTATCACGAGGTTGACGAGTTTGCCGGGAACTACAATCGCTTTTACGATCTCTTTTCCCTCTAGCCATTTCTCTACGGAAGCTTTTGCCGTCTCGATAATTGCCTCTTGAGATTCATTCACTCCCACTTCGATCGTTGAGCGGTTTTTTCCGTTGATCGAAACTCCCAAAGCTACGCTATCGACTTCAAACACCTCTTCGCACACCACTTGAACACCAAAATTTTTACCACCGAAAAATTCGGTTGAGAGTTCCCAGCAAATATGGGGGACGATCGGCTCCATCACGGAGGTGAGTATCCAGTACCCTTCCGTCCATACATCGCGGTTGGTTTGTTCGTTCAACGCATTCATCGCTTCCATAACGCCGGCAATCATCGTGTTAAACGTATGACGCTCAGTATAAACCTCTTGGGCACGTTTAAGGGCTTCGTACACTTTTTTACGAGCACCTTTCTCTTCTTTAGAGAGGGTAGTATGATCAATTATCGGTAAGCGGTCGGTCACATTGACATATTGACTGCGGTCGGCAAACCGTTTGAGAAAACGATAGGCCCCCTCTACCGCACTGTCATTCCATTCCAACTCTTGGGTCGGAGGTGCGGCGAAAAGGATAAAAAGACGCGCCGTATCGGCACCGTATTTTTCCACCAAAGCACCCGGATCAACAGTATTTCCTTTGGACTTCGACATCTTCGCACCGTCTTTAAGTACCATCCCCTGCGTTAAAAGATGCTCAAACGGCTCATCGCTGTTAACGTGTCCCAAATCACGGAGCATTTTGGTAAAAAATCTCGCATACAATAGATGTAAGATCGCGTGCTCGATTCCGCCGATATAGTGATCAACCCCCATCCAATAATCGAGGGCTTGTTTGTCAAATACCTCTTTATGATCATTCGGTACCGTGTAGCGCAGGAAATACCATGACGATTGGATAAAAGTATCCATCGTATCGGTTTCGCGGATGGCAGGTTTGCCGCATTTCGGACACGTACAATATTTCCATGTCGCATGATGTTCGAGCGGATTTCCCTCACCGTTGATGACGACATCCTCAGGAAGTGCTACCGGAAGATTGGCTTTATCTTCAGGGACGATTCCGCACGTGTCACAGTGGATCAACGGGATCGGAGCACCCCAATAACGCTGGCGGCTAATTCCCCAATCTTTGAGACGAAAATTAACCACTTTTTTACCGAGCTTTTCGGCTTCAAAATGATCCATAATCGACGCTTTCGCACTAACATTATCAAGACCGCTAAACTCTGCACTATCACGGAGAATTCCCGTTTCGGTATAAGCGCATCCACTCGGTAGATCACCCTCAGATGGGAAAATAACCGCTTTGATCGGGAGATTGTATTTGGTTGCGAACTCGAAGTCACGATCATCGTGTGCCGGAACCGCCATAACCGCACCGGAGCCGTAATCGGTGAGAACGAAATTCGCCACCCAAACCGGCACTTTCGTACCCGTTAGCGGATGAAGTACGTTTATCCCCAGAGATACACCCTCTTTCGGACTTGTAGCACGCTCCCGTGCACTCACCCGCTGCATCGCTTTGATCGCATTAACGGTATCCGCGTCGAGCAATCCGAAGGAGATCATATGACGAACAATTTCATGTTCCGGTGCAAGAGCGGCGTAACTCACCCCGTAAATCGTATCGGGACGGGTCGTAAAGACATCGAAACTTTGATAGACGGCACCGAGACGCGCTTCGCTCTCATCATCGAGTTTAAATGCAAATTCAAGCCCGTACGATTTTCCGATCCAGTTCTCCTGCATCGTTAAAACCTGCTTCGGCCATTTCCCCTCGAGGGTTTTAAGCGATTCGAGAAGCTCTTCAGCATAATCACTGATTTTGAGATAATACTGATACATCTCTTTTTGGACGATTTCCGTTCCGCATCTCCAGCATCCGCCATCAACCACCTGCTCGTTGGCTAAAACAGTCAAATCGTGCGGACACCAGTTGAGGAACCCCTGCTTACGGTACAACAACCCCTTGTTGAACATATCGATAATAAATCCCTGTTCGAATGCCGTATATTCAGGGTTCGAGGTTGCAAACTCACGATCTTCCGAAAAGGAAAGTCCAAGCCCTGCCAACTCGCCGCGCATCGTCGCGATATTCTCATAGGTCCATTTTTTCGGATGAACCCCGTGTTTGATCGCCGCATTTTCTGCCGGCATACCGAAACTGTCCCATCCGATCGGGTGAAGGACATTAAATCCCTGCTGACGATAATAACGGGCAAAAGCATCACCGATCGTATAATTACGAACGTGTCCCATGTGGATCCGCCCCGAGGGGTAAGGGAACATACTTAAAACATATTTTTTAGGTTTGGAAAAATCAGTTGAGGGCTCATACGCTTTGGTTGCACTCCAAGTTTTCTGCCACTTGGCCTCAATCGATGCTGGGGTATAATTCAAAAAAAACTCCTATATTTATTCGTAATTCTCTTTAGCTTTAGCACTCTCAATGAATACCATAAAAATTGAAAAAAGATTGGCGATCAAGGCACCGATAGCCAATGAAATAGCCCATGTTAGATTGCCGACTACTTCCATATAGATGAATGCGGGGATCAAATGCAAATCGGCAACCAAAGAGGCGGCGAGAAGCTCTGCCGCTAAAAGGTTACGGACACCCAATTTCAAAATGGTTGAGATCAGATTCAAACTCGCTGCAACAAACAGCATAATGGATGAATGATCGTACAAAAACCCCGCTACCGAGGTTAAACTCATCAGCGTGAAAAAAACATAAACGACTTTTCCCCAATCCATCCGTGGCTCCTTTAAACTATACCTTGTTCGAACTGCGCCCTAAGGCGCTCTTTTTCCGCTTCGCGCGCTGCCTTTTGTGAGAGTTTAGCACGATAATTCTTCACATCAAATCCAAACCATTTCAGTATCGGCGAGGCTACGAAAATCGAGCTGTACGTCCCTATTCCGATCCCTACAAGCAATGTAAAGGCAAATGCGTGAATAATCTCTCCGCCGAAAGCAAAAAGGATGATGACCACGAATAAGGTGGTCAATGATGTTAATGTCGTACGAGAGAGTGTTTTGGTAATCGATTCATCGATAATAGCTTCCAAATTCGTCTCTTTCGAGTCGGTGATCCCCTCACGGATGCGGTCAAAAACAATAATCGTATCGTTAATCGAATATCCCAAAACCGTCAACAACGCGGCGAGAACATCCAGATTGACATCCAATCCTACAAGAGCAATCGCCCCCATCGCAATGGATATATCATGTACCAGTGCTAAAACAGAGGCCACCGCAAAACGCCATTCAAAACGGAAAGCGACGTAAATCAAGATCCCTAAAACCGCAAGGGTAAGAGCCATAATCCCTTTTTCACGAAGTTCGCTTCCTACTTTTGCCCCAACGATATCGACACGTCGTATCTCAAATTTTCCGGTTCCGGCCAATTTTTCACGAACGGTATCTCCGATATCTTGCGTCACACTCTCAGAAGAGTTTTTCAGACGGATAACCACCTCATCGGGAGAGCCGAACTCATTGATAGAGGAGCCCTCAAACAATGCATTTCCACTAAGACGCTTGCGCATCTCATCGATAGGTGCACTCCCCTCATATTTAACCTGTACGATGGTTCCGCCGACGAAATCGATACCAAAATTCATCCCTTTGGTAAAAAGGAGGGCGTACGAACCCAAAACCATCATAATGGAGATAACAATCGCTATCTTCGATTTACCCATAAACGGAAGTGAACGGGTAGCTTTAAATAATTCCATACTTACCCCTTGATCCCGAAAAATTTACCCGGAGTTTTGGATTTAGACATTCGGTTTTCCAGTATCTGATAAATGCCGTGTGTCCCAACAATCGCCGTCAACATCGAAGCTAAAATACCGATACTGATCGTAATCGCAAACCCTTTGATCGCTCCAGTTCCATACACGTAGAGGACAACCGCTGCAATAAGCGTTGTGATGTTCGCATCCAAAATTGCCCGCATTGCATTGTCGTACCCCGCTTCGATCGCTTTACGCACCGAATTTCCCTCACGGATCAATTCGCGTATCCGCTCGGTAATAATAACATTCGCATCGACGGCCATACCGACGGTGAGGACAATCCCCGCCATACCCGGCAATGTCAATGTAGCTCCGAACAATGCCATAATGGCAAGGATCAGAAGGAGATTCACAACAAGGGCAATATTGGCAACTACCCCTGCCATACCGTAATACAGAATCATAAATAGCGCAACAAGGAGAAACCCGCCGATCAACGCGATCATACTCGCTTTGATGCTATCCGCTCCGAGGCTTGGCCCTACCGAGCGTTTTTCCATCATATAAATCGGTGCAAGCAATGCCCCTGAGCGCAGCGCAATCGCCAAATCGTTCGCTTCGGCGGTCGTATAGTTCCCGCTGATTTGACCCGATCCGCCGCCGATACGTTCATTGATCACAGGCGCTGAATAGACTTTGCCATCCAACACAATCGCAAGACGTTTGCCGACACTTTTACCGGTAAAATCACCGAAAATCTGCGCACCGGCAGAGTTGAGTGAAAAATTAATGACCGGACGGTTGTTTTGATCGTATCCCACCTGTGCATCGGTGAGCATCGTCCCATCTAGAATCGGGATTTCATTGACGAGATGTTTCATTTGCGGCTGAAGGGCATCTTCGAGAATTTTGTCCCCATACGTTGCCGCTTCCGCTTCGCTCAAATCATTGACACGCATAGAGCGATCTTCATCCACCGCCATCAGTTCAAGCTTCGCCGCACGAGAGATCAACTCACGTGCACGCTGCTCTTCCTCCGGTGTTTTGATCCCCGGAAGTTCAACGAGAATTTTATCAATTCCTTGTTTCGCAACGGTCGGTTCCGCCAATCCAAACTGATCAAGACGGTTACGAATCGTCTCGATTGCCTGATCGACCGCTTGGAGTTTGAGCTTTTCAACCGCTTCAGGGGTCATCGAAATAGCGTATTTCCCCTCAGACGCGTGAATCACTGTCCCCTCAATCGTTTTAAGCTGTTCATCCATAGCCGACGCATCGTCACTATCAAGCAACTCAAATACAACTTTCTCTTCTCGAACGCTGATCCCTTCGATCAAGATATCATTGCTCTCGGCAAAATGTTTGATTCCCGAAGCGATAGATTTGATCTGTGAATTGACCGCTTCTTCGGTTTTGACACCCAAAAGCATGTGCAATCCGCCCTGCAAATCAAGACCTAACGTAATCTTTTTCCCCTCGGAACTTTGGGTAAATGAGGGGTATGAGAAAAAAAGACCGAATACGGTAGCAAGTATCAGTAAAACAACGCGATAATTAAGCTTCATCCTCGTACTTTCTGGCAACCGCATCTTTGACAAGGCGCACTTCGGTCTCATTGTTCATTTTAATCATGAAATAAGTATCTTCAACTTTTTTGATCTCAACGATCAATCCGCCGGTGGTGATAATTTTATCCCCTCGGGTAAGAGCTTCAATCATCTCTTTATGTTTTTTAGCCTGCTGGTTTTGGGGACGAATGATCACGAAATACATAATAGCGATCAAAAAGACAAAAGGGAGAATTTGAGTAACAATTTCCATGGAGTTCCTTGGGTAATGTGAAATTGGGGCATTATACTGAAATGTGGCTAACAACGATATAATTACTCTATGAAATATCGAACTGCACCTATTATTGAACTCGTTCTTGCTCCATTGTTGATCGCCCTCTTTTTCTCAGCCTTTATCTATTGGGAACATTTCGCTCTCACCTCTAAAGCTTTGAACACTTTTTCAGGGCTTATTGCCCTTTATGCCCTTTTGCACGCACCCAAACGTACTATTCTCCTCAGCGGATTTTGGATCGGACTGCTGTGGTGCTATTGGATCGGATTTAGTTTCCAGTATTACGGTCTCGGATGGGCGACGTGGTTTGTCGCATTAGGATTCGGAATCGTCTATGCCCTCTATTACGGAACAATGGCACTCACCGCACATCCCCTTATCCGTGCGATTATCCTATTGGGTCTCACCTATATTTGGCCAATGGATTTCAACTGGATGCAACCCGAACTGATCTTCGTTGAAAGTTACATGGGATTTACCAAATGGCAGTTTGCCCTCATCCTCTTTTCGCTCGCCTCAACGGTATGGTTTGAGGGGTGGAAAAAGCTCCTTCCCCTTATCCTTCTTCTCGGCGCGGTTCAAACCTCGTATGCTACCCCGAACCTTCCTGATGTCAAGATCAAACTGGTCTCTACCGATATTTCGCAGGATTTTAAATGGCAGGGGGAGCGTTTAGAGCAAACTCTACAAGAAAATTTCGATGCTATTGATGACGCGATCGCGCAAGGGTATGATCTAATCGTCCTCCCCGAATCAGCATTCCCCCTCTATATGAATGAGCATACTGCGATATCCGAAGCGCTGGCAAAACGTTCCCTTCACATCGCCATACTGACAGGAACGTTGCATAAAGAAAATAACCTCAACTATAACGTCTCCTATCTTTTCGATCAGGGGAACGTCACGGTTGCGAAAAAAACAATCCTCGTCCCCTTCGGCGAGTACATTCCCCTCCCTGAATTTTTGCGAGGATGGGTTAATCGTGAGATTTTCGGAGGCGGGGCTGATTTTGTCACCGCTAGAGCCCCAACCGATTTCAGAGTCAAAGGGGTGAGCTTTCGCAATGCCGTCTGTTACGAAGCAACCCGAGAAGAGCTTTATACGCCGGAGGTTCGCTATATGATCGCCGTGAGCAACAACGGATGGTTCAAACCCTCCATTGAGCCGACGGTTCAAAAGCTGCTAATCCGTTTTTACGCACGGAAAAATAATACCGTTGTGTTTCACTCGGCCAACGGCGGAGGGAGCGGGATAGTCTATTAACGCTTGAAACGTTACTCGACAACCGCCAATACTTGACCGGCTTCGATTTTATCATTTACATTGACACTGATTGATGTTACTTTTCCACTGCGTGGAGCGACAACGTCGATCTCCATTTTCATTGCTTCGAGAATCATAATCTTATCGCCTGCGTTGACATTGTCGCCGACTGCGGCTACGAGTTTAAATACGGAACCCGGAA
>Ga0208863_1001186_pt1 | contig 17789 bp, 4 predicted proteins | sample RifOxyD3_FD_184040 | JGI IMG/M metagenome (GOLD analysis project Ga0208863, IMG submission 184040) | Soil microbial communities from Rifle, Colorado - Rifle Oxygen_injection D3 (SPAdes) | ecosystem: Environmental > Terrestrial > Deep subsurface > Rock core/Sediment | place: Rifle, Colorado...
TTTGTCGCTGGTAATAGCAATAACCGCCGGGGCTTCGGTATCCACCGCCATGTTGAGGGAAGCGGTCGCCGTGTTGGCATTGCCCGCCGCATCGGTGAACCTGTTCACAGCAACACTGGCCGTGCCGTTGCTGGTGCTATTCGCCGTGGGTGTGAAGGTGGCGGTGTAGATCTTATTGCCGCTGCCAGCAGTCGCCGCGAAGTTACTCAGTATGCCTCCGGTGACGGTGATGTCGTCTGCCGTGAAGTCGGTGGCAGCTTCGGAGAGGGTGAAGGTCAGGGTTGCAGTCTCGCCGATCTTGAGGGCTTGCGGTTTGTCGCTGGTGATAGCAATAACCGCCGGGGCTTCGGTATCCACCGCCATGTTGAGGGAAGCGGTCGCCGTGTTGGCATTGCCCGCCGCATCGGTGAACCTGTTCACAGCAACACTGACCTCGCCGTTGGCGGCGATGTTTGCATTCGGGGTGAAAGTGGCCGTGTAGTTCGTGCCGGAACCCTGGAAGTTGCTCAGGGTGCCGCCCGTTACCGCGATATCGGCTTCCGTGAAATCGGTCGCTGCTTCGGAGAGGTTGAAGGTCAGCGTGGCGGTCTCGCCGATCTTGAGGACGGTCTTATCGCTGGTAATCTCTATGGCCGGAGCGGCACTGTCCACCCTCAGTGTGGCAGGGCTGGAGGCTACGCCCCTGTTGCCCGCTACGTCGGTCGCGGTGGCGACCGCCGTATAACGGCCGTCCGGCAGGCCGGTGTAGTTCGCACTCCATGCGCCTGTTTGGTCGGCGATGACAGTGAATACCGATTCACCATCAATAGAGATATCGACCCTGCTGCCTGCCTCGGCGCTGCCGCTCAGGGTGCCGGTGCCGTTGTTGGTAAGCGCGTCGGTGGCCGACACGCCGGTGTCGGGGTTGACGTCCAGCAACAGCGGGGCGGCGGGGGCCGATTTATCGACGGTGATGGGGCCGGCATTGCTGCTCGTCGTACTGTTGCCGAAGGCATCGACCTGACGGACCTGCACATCGCCGGCGGCATAGCTGCCGGGACTGAGGCTGAAACCTGCGCCCTTGCCGGTGGTCCAGTTGGCGCCGCCATTGGTGCTGTATTGCCAGAGGGCGCCTTGCTCCAGGCCGCCGACGCTGACCGTGCCGTTGCTGGTGATGCCGTCGCTGTCGAAGACGCCGGTATCCCCTGCCAGGGCCAGGGTGGGTTGCGAGACACCCAGATCGACTTTGACCGTGCGGGTGGTGCTGGCCTGCTGACTTTCGGTTGTAACGTCGGCCTTCACCTGGTAGGTAACGCCGTCCACCAAGCCAGTGCCTGCCACGGTGCCACTCCAAGTGCGGGTCGTCCCGGACATAGCCCCCAGGGTGATATTGCCGATGGTGACATCCGGCTGGCCGGAGGCTGTGAGCTTGCTTCCTGCCAGGGCGTTTGCAGTGAGATTGCTCAATAAAACGGTATCGTTGGACGAGATTACCCCGCCGACGGTAACGCCGGCAGTGGCTTCGATGCCGTTGATCCGGTCGTCTCCGGCGATGACGCCCAGGCTGATGGAAAGGCTGTTGACCGCGAAGTTCCAGGTGGTTGCATCGGCGATGGCGGCAGCGGAATTGCCCGCCAGGTCGCGGAAGGCGCCCTGGTCGATCTCGACATGGTAGGCGTGACCGGGGATCAGATTGGCGCGGGGGTTGATGGTGACAGTTGTCGTCCCGTCCGCATTCGCGCTCAAGCTGACCTGAGTGGTATCGGTGACGTTGATAAGGGCTGCGGTGCTTCCCGCCGTATCATCCTTGATCAGGATGTGACCAGCGCTGACGGTAACCGCTTCGTTGAAGGTCAGCACCAGGTTATCCGCCGGGGCGGCCATGCCGTTGTCGAAGGGCTGAAAGAGGCTAACCGTCGGCGCGCCGGCATCCACGAAGACCGGGGTTGCAATGCCCCCGGCGGTGCTGCTGTTCCCAGCGCGGTCGAACTGCTTGACCTGGATGCTGCCGGCGGCGTAGTCACCAACAGGCAGGGTGAAGCTGTTGCTGGTATCGCCGAGGCTCCAGTGGGCTCCGTTGTCGGTGCTGTAATTCCAGGTCCCGCCGGGCTCCAGGCCAATGACGTTGACCTTGCCGTTGTTGGTAATACCGTCGCCCGGCTTGCCGCTATCGATGGCCAGGGCCAGGGCAGGTGCCCCCGGCGCGATAGTATCGACCACCAGGGTAGCGGCCTGTGAGTCTGCGCTGACATTGCCCGCCGCATCGCTCGCCGTGGCTACCGCCGTGTAACTGCCGTCCGGCAGGCCGGCGTAGCTCGCGGTCCAGGCGCCGGTTTGGTCGGCGATGACAGTGAAGGCCGGTTCACCGTCAATAGAGAGATGGACCTTGCTGCCTGCCTCGGCGGTGCCGCTCAACGTGCCGCTGTTGGAGTTGGTGACGGCATCGGTAGCCGAGCCGCCGCTGTCCGGACTGATGCCGGTGATCGTGGGGATAGCCGGAGCCAAGGCATCGACCCTGATGTCAACCGCGCTGCCGGCGCCATTCTGGTTACCCGCCACATCGGTCTGCCGGACCTGCACAGCGCCAGCCTGATAGTTTCCGTTGGGCAGGGTAAAGCTATTGCCGCTGCCGTCCGTCCAGTTCACGCCGCCGTCTCGGCTGTATTGCCAAGCGGCGCCGGTTTCCAGGCCGGTAACCTGGATGAGGCCGTCACGGGTGATGCCATCGGAGCCATCACCGCCGGTATCGCTGGCAAGGGCCAGTGTCAGTGCATTCGCACCGGTGTCCACCACAAAAGCACCAGCGTTGCCACCGGTGGTGCTATTCCCGGCCCTATCGGTCTGTCTGACCTGCACGGCGCCGGCGGAGTAATCGCCGGCAATCAGGGTAAAGCTGTTACCGCTACCGGCAGTCCAGTTCGTCCCGCCGTCGCTGCTGTACTCCCAAAGAGCACCCTCTTCCAGGCCGGAGACCTTGACCGTCCCCTCGCAGGTGATGCCGTCGCCAGCGATACCGCTGTCGGTCTCCAGGATCAGGACAGGGACGACCAGGGTAGCATCAACGGTGACACCCACTCCCAAAAGACCCGTGGCGCTATTGCCCGCCAGATCGATCTGCCGGACCTGCACGGTGCCGGAGGCATAGGTACCGGCAGCCAGCGGGAAGCTGCTGCCGCTGCCATCGGTCCAGCTTGCGCCGTCGTTGGTGCTGTATTGCCAGGTGGCCCCCGTCTCCAGGCCAGTGATATTGACGGTACCGTCGTTGGTGATGCCGTCTGCGGCTGTGCCGCTGTCCAGCGCCAAGGTGAGAGCGGGAAGCCCCGCAGCCTTGTCGACGATAACATTCCGGGCGGCGCCGGCAATGGTGGCACCGGACTGGCTGATATCGGCGGTCAAGGTATAGTCGCCATCTGCCAAGCCGGTAGCGTCCAGGCTGCCGCTCCAGGCACGGCTGTAGTTACCGGCCGTACCGGTCACTTCGCCCAGGGTGATATTGCCGATGGCGGCATCGGGCTGGCCAGGGGCGGTGAGTCTGCTGTTGGCCAGATCGGCGGCAGTCAGACCCTTCAGCAGGTCAAGGTCGCTGGAAGCGATGACGCCGCCCACGGCAACGGCGGCGGCTTCGTCCCCATTGATGCGGTCGTCAGCGGCGACGACGCCCAAGCCGATGGAGAGGGTTCCCACCGAGAAATTCCAGGTGGTCTTGTTGGCGATGGCGGCGGCGGGATTGCCCGCGATATCGAGGAAGGCTCCCGCATCGATCTCCACGTGGTAGGCATGGCCAGGAGTCAGGTTGGCCAGAGGATTGAGTGTGACGACGGCGCCGCTCAAGTTGACCTGGGTTGTGTCGTCAGCGGCCAGGGTGGCGATGGTGGCGCCGGTCGCGTCGTCCTTGATGTAGATGTGCTTGCCTGAGGCGGCAGTGACCGCCTCGCTGAAGGTTAGTACCAGATCGTCCGCCGGGGCGGCCTTACCACCGTCGATGGGGCGGAAGGAGGCGATCGTTGGCGCACGGCTGTCCACAACAAGGGGGGCAGCGTTGCCGCCGATGGCGCCGACGTTGCCGGCGGCGTCTACCTGCCGGATCTGGATGCTGCCTGCGGGATGATCACCGGCAGCCAGGGTGAAGCTGCTGCCTTGGCCGTTCGTCCAACTAGCACCTCCGTTGGTGCTGTATTGCCAGGTGGCGCCGGTCTCAAGGCCATCGACATTGACAGCGCCGGAGCGGGTGATGCCGTCGCCGGCACTGCTGCCGGTATCGCTGGCCAAGGCCAGGGCAGGGGTCACCGGGGCCGTAGTATCCAGGACGAAAGTCAAGCTGGCGGCGGCGGAGGCATTCTCCGCCGTGTCGATCTGGCGCACCTGCACCCGGTTGCTGCCCTCTTGGGCGGCGGGGGCAGTGGCGCTCCAGGTGACGCCGCCATCGGCGCTGTATTCGATTCGTGCGCCGGTTTCCACGCCGGTTACCCGGATGTCCGCCCTGTTGGTGAGTCGGTCGCCCGTCACGCCGCTGTCGTTGGCCAGGCCCACCTTCGGCGCCACCGGGGCGGCAGCGTCTATGCTGATCCGCAATCCGGTGCTGGCAGTGTTGCCGGCCATATCGGTGGCAGTCGCGGTGAGGTTGTGACTGCCGTCCGCCAGGGTCCCGGTGGTAAGGCCCCAATTACCCTGTGCGTCCGCCGTGGCCCGGCCCAGCTCCGCGCCGCCCTCCTTGAGGACGACCGTGGAACCGGCCTCGGCGGTACCGCTGATGCCGGGGGTGGTGTCGTTGCCGCGCAGATCACCCTTGACGCCGCTGTCGCTGCCATCGGCCAGGGTCAGTGTGGGGGCCGCAGTCCGGCTGTCGAAGGTGACGTTCTGGCTGTCCCAAGCACTCTCGGCGCTGGCGACCTTGCCATCGGTGTTGTAGACACGGGCCTGGATGGTCCAGTCGGCGGTATGACGGACGCTGTCGGTGGCGGACCAATAGATGCCGTTGGTAGTGGCGTTGGTCCAGGTCGTTCCGCCATTAAAGGAGACCTGCACCACCTCGTTGGCGCCTAGGGAGCCGGAAACGGTGCCGCTCACTACTCGCCCCTGCGAGCCGTCATTGGTGAGGAAGTCGGTAGCGGAGAGACCTGAGTCCTTGCTCATCCCGACGATGCTGACTGTCTGGGTGGGCTGCTTGACCAGAGTGAGAGTGTCACCGGCCAATCCCCAGGTCCCGTCGGGCAGGATGGCGCCAAGATTGACATACTTGCCGTCGAAGACCAGGTAGTTGCTGCCGCTGTCCTGCCGGATTTCCCATTGGGTCGGGGCCGAGCCCAGCTTGATGGAATCGCCCAGAGCCAGGTCGGTGATGACAATGGCCGTGCCGGTCGAATCGCCCGCACCGGAGACATCGAAGAGATCCTTGCCCTGCCCGCCGGTCAGGGTGTCGCCCGCGCCGCCGGTGAGGGTGTCATTGAAAACACCGCCGATCAGGGTCTGGGCGCCATCGGCGCTTTTCAGGATTACCCCGGTCTTGGCGGATGTGGCGTCGATGATCTCGAAGCCGGTAACCGCCGCCGCTCTCCCCGCCAAGTCAAAGCTGCCGGAGACCACCAGGGTGTCCGTGCCCGCACCGCCGTCCAGGGTGCTGCCCGCCTGGTAGTAAATGCGGTCGTTGCCGGCGCCGCCGGAGATGCTGTCCGCGCCACCGCCGCCCATGAAAATATCGTCGCTGCCGGAACCGGTGATGCGGTTGTTGCCGGTGGTGCCGATGACGGTCACGCCTGCACCGGTGACGAGAGATGCATCGACATCTTGTGCCGAATAGATCGGATCGCCCGCCACAGCCAGCTTGCCGGCAGCGGTGGAGACGGTCATGCCCGGAAGATCGACACGCACGGCATCGCTGCCGGGGTTGCCGGTGAGAGTGAGGGTCTTGCTGCCTGCCGCGATGGTCGCGAAGGCATCAGCGAATTGGCTCAACACCACCTGAGCGGCAGTGGAGATCAGATCCCCGCTGATATCGGTCGCCACCACGTCGATGGTTCGATCCGTTCCGGCGGCATCGCTGGTGGATTTGAACAGAACGCCTCTCAAGACGTTCTGGTAGGCGTTCAGCGCAACATCAGCGCCGCTGAACGTCAACACGCCATTGGCATTGGTTACGGTGATGCCGGAGGCGGTGGCCACCGCCTGGGCGCTGGCGGAAAGGGCCAGGCTGTCGCCCTCCTGGGCATTGCCCAGAGTTACCGTCAATTGAGCCAGCGCCTTGCTGTCCACATCGGTTATGGCAGCGTTGGAGGCGATGGCAATGCCATTGGGATAGAGGGCCTTCACGAAGCTTACGGCGATGCCGCTGCCGCCGGCAACGAGGCCATTCAGGTCCACCACCGGCGCATCCGCTGTGGGGGTGACGCTGATGGTGCGGCTCGCGAGGGCGAGAGGCACGCCGATATCGTCGGCAACGATGAACTTGATGGTGCGGGCCTGGGTGCTGGGGCTATCGCTGCTGTTCTGATAAGCAATGGTTTGCAGGGCGGCCTCGAAATCGGCCAGACTGGCCGGGCCGGTCAGGGTCAGACGCCCGGTATGGCTGTCGTAGCTGGCGCTGATGCTGTTGGGCAATGTCCCCCACACCAGTGAGTCTTCACCGGGGCGGTAGCCGGAGCTAATGGCCACCACCGCCTCTTTGATAATCGTGCTGTCGGGATCACTCAGGCCGAGATCGGGGACGATGGCCTGGGGACCGCTGCCCTCGACGTAATCCAACGCCGTAGCGGGGATATTCGCCAGGAGCGGCGCATCGTTGACCGGCCTGACACTGACCGTGCGGACCACCGCCGCGCTGGTGGCCGCCGTGGTGCCGCCCTCCGCCACATCGGTGATGGCAATGTTGATGACGCGGTCGGCGGAATCGGGGTTGTCGGAGCTGCTGCGATAGGTCACCAGCCGCAGGGCTGCCTCATAGTCGGAACGGGAGGCCGTGCCGGAGAAGGTCAGTGTGGCGCTGCCGCTGTCGTAATTGGCGCTGATGCCCGTCGGCAGGTTGCCCGCAGCTAGGATGTCGCCTGCCTTGAAGTTGGTGATGGTGACAGTGGCGCCGCTCATCTGGCCGCTATCCGCGTCGGCGATGGTGAGGGTGGAGGCCAGCTTCATGCCGCTGCCATTCTCGGCGTAGGTCATACGGCCGGCGGCGGGGGAGACCACGGGGGCGTCGTTCACCGCCTGGATCGGCACAGTAATGGTCGAAGGGGCGGAGTTGAGGGTGCCGACCAGGGGATCGACCACTACGTAGCGGATGGTGGCGTCGCTGTCGCGGTTGGCATCCGGGGCGAAGCGCAGATCCAACGCACCGTTGGTCAGGTTGAGCAGGGTGCCGGTATCGCCGAGGGTCAGGGCCTTTCCATTGGTGTCCCGCAGGCTGCCGCCCTCTACGGAGAGGATGCGGATGGCATGCGGCGCCGTACCCTCGACATCGCTTAAATTGAAACCGGTTAGATGCAGGACCGCTGCTGTGTCTTCGATCAGGGTACTGGCAGTCAGATCGCCGCCTGCGGTGGGCGGGGTGTTGTCCACCGCCATCAGGGAAACGGGTACATCGATGGGATCGTTGGCGCTTCTCCCGTCGTTATCACTGACAGAGACCTCCAGGCCGGGGTTCGCGCCAGCGTTGGCTGTGAACAACAGCCCATCCAGGGTGGCGTTGACATCGGCGGCCGACCCCTTGATGGTCAGGGTGGTGTCCTGCTTGGATGTCGTTACCACGGCACCGCCGCTACCAGCCGCCTGGAGCGTACCGCCCTCGGCGTTCAAGGTGACGGTCAGCCGGGCCGAATCGCTGTCGGCCACATGCAGTCCCGCTACGGCAGAGGCCACGCCGACCTTGACCGGCACGGTGGCCTCCGGCAAGGTCAGGGTGGGGGCGGCGGCGGCGATGGTTACATCGAATCTCCCTGTCGCCGGATCGGCGGTGAGGCTGTCGCCGTCACTGGTGGTCAGGGTGATGGTCCCGCTGCTCCGGCCGGGAGTCCCCATGAAAGTCAGGGATTGCAGGGCGGCGTTGATGTCGGCGGCGGCGCCGGTCAGTTGGAGGCCGCCCGCCACAGGCAACACCGCCACGTTGGCCGCTTCGCTCAGATCAAGGGTGCCGTTGCTGGCCCGAAGGATAACGGTCAGGGTGTCGCCGTCCACGTCATGCACAGCCAGCCCGGTCACCGCCACGGCTTGGCCGGCGATGGCGGAGAGGGCGCCAGGCAGTTCCTGGGTGGCTGCGTTGTGAAGGGTGAGCAGGCTACTGGCAGAGCCGGTGCGGCCATCAGCCGTGACGCTGATCTCCAGGTTGCCCTGGGTGTTGCCGGCGGTGCCGTTGAGGGTCAGCGCGGAGAGGGCTGCGTTTACCGTCGCCAAATTACCGCTGACGGTGGTGACGGAAGGGGTGGCGTTGCTGGTGGCAATGGTGACGGAGAGCTGGGCCGTGGGGTCGTAGTAATCCACCACCGCAGCTACGGCGGTGGCACTGTCTGCTGCCACGTCGGCTGTGCCATTCAAATAGACGACCGGCGTGTAAGGGTCATCGTCGCGGATGACCGCAAAGGCCTGGGGCGTGGTGATCTCGGCGGCCCCCTCGGCCGTCAGGCTGACCAAAAAAGGCCGGTCGCCCTGGCGGCTGTCGTTGCCCGCCAGGCGGATCTCGATGGTTTTCTCCGTCTCGCCGGCCTCGAAGGCCAGTTGGCCGGAGGGAATAGCCCCGTCCAGGAAATCGGTACCGCTGATACGGTCACCGGCCACCTGATAGTTCACTGTGGCGGCCACGCTGGTGTCGCCGGAGCGAGTGACTGTGAAGCTCAGGCTGTTGCTCTCGCCGGTCTGGCCTTCCCGCACCAGGTCGTTGCCCGCTTCGGCGGCAATATCGAACCGCACCGGGACGATGGAGCCGACGTAGGCGTCTTCGATGGCCTGTTCGAAGGCGTCGCCGGTCAGTAGGGCTGCGCCCTCTTTGCCACTCAGCCAATCCGCCAGGCTTTGGGCGCCCTCGCCCTGTGCCACCACCTGGACCTTGGTGATCTCGGTCAGGGTCTGGATGGCGTTGGCGCCGGTGGCATTGGCGATGGTGGTCATCGCCGTGTCGATGATGGAGGTGATGCTGGTGAGTTGATCTGAAGTCGTCGCGACAGGGACAAGCGATTGGATCAGCTCCGGCAGGTAGATGCTGGAGTCCTGAAGTTCCGTCCAGAGCCCACCCGCCGTGTGGCCCGGCGCGGCGATCCCAGTCGCCAGAGCGTCGAACACCATCACGCTGGCCGCGCGCTGATCGAGAGATTGGCCCTGGGCATCCGTTGCCCCCAACGCCACCATCGCCTCACTGGCGATATCCACGATGGTCGCCACGGCGGCCGCTACCCGCTGATAGGCCACGGCGTCCGTAATCTGCTGCGCGGTGGAGCCGCTGCTCGTTGCCACGTCGAAGGGGTCGTAGCTCTTGATGGCTGCGGCGTCCGGTCCGCCGGTAGCGCCGTAGATGGCCTGGCGCACTACCTCGTAGGCCGCATCGGCATCCGCCGTGCCGTCACGCTGCACTGCCCGCACCAGGGAAGAGATGGGGTTGATGACGCTGTAGCCGGTGGGGGCTTCGTATTGGACATTGAAGTCGAGGCCGGTGGAGGTATCGGTACCACCATACATCACCAGATTGCCGGTAGCGCCGTAGAGCTTGAAACCGCCGGTGTCGTTGGTGATGGCCACGCTGTCGGCGCTGGTCAGGCCGCCGCTGGCGTCGTTGTCGGCATAAATGGTCACACCCGAGAGGTAGCCGTCGATGGCCGCCCCGGCGGTTGCCCCGTCTACCACTACCGCCGCCATACTGCCGATGCCGTTGAGGATGGGATTCGCGGTGCCGTTGCCGAACGCATCCTGGACGTTGCCGTTGAAGCCGGTCAGCGCAACATGGGTCCCATGGGCTCCATCCACGGACTGCACCGTATACTTGAAGGCCAGCGCGTTGCCGCCGCTGCCGCTGTCATAGGTCGCAGTACGGGCATCACCGCCGATGGTCAGGGCAAGAGAAGGCTCGCTTCCCTGGGTCACCGTCACCGCCTCACTGAAATGGACGGTAAAAGTCAAACGGTCTGGCGTGGCCCCTGCGCCATAGGCACCCGCGGTAGGGGCATCCACGGAAGAGATGACGGCGGGTTTGGTATCTACCCGGAGACTGGCGCTACCCGGCACCGCGCTGGCATTACCAGCCAGATCGGTAAAGCTGCCGGCGGCCATACTTACCGCCATGGCAGTGTCCTCGGTATCGACGGACGGTGTGTAGATGGCCGTGTAATGGGTCGCGTCCACCTTGGTGAACCCGCTCAGGCTGCCGGATTCGGCGCTGATGTCCCCCAGACCGAAGGTTCCATCCACGTCTTCGCTGAAGCTGAAACTCAGGGTGGCGGTTTCGCCCGCCTTGATGCTTGCGTTGTCGGATGTGATTGTCACCGTCGGGGCTTGGGTATCCACCGTCAGGCTCAATGCGGCCGAGGCGCTGCTTGTATTTCCGCCCCGGTCGGTGACTGTGGCGGTCAGGCTGGAAACACCCTCGGTCAGGGTGGAAGCGGTGATCTCCACATAGCCGACCGCGATATCTGCCGTCGTCAGGATTACGCTGCCAACCGAATTCGTGCCGCTGAGGAGATTGACGGTATCCCCGGCCACCACAGCCGTGCCATTGTCCGCGTTGGTGGTGAAGTAGACGCGCACCGCCGGGGTGTTGTCGCTGGTGAGGTTGTCGCTGATTGAGACGCCGCTATCGGAAGCCGCCAGCAGATCCAGGCCGGTCGGGGCTGCGGCGGCGGTGGTGTCGAGGTTCGCCCCTTGGGAGTCGGTGACGGCGGAGAGATTCGCGGCAGTTGCGATGGCAGCCGTCGCCGTCTCGATCGCGTCAGTCGTGGCCTGAGTTATCAAGCCGTTGCCCAGGAGGGTTCCCAGCGTGGCGTTGTCGGTCAGGTCGATGGTTGAGCCGTTGGTATTCGACGTTATTGCAGTGGTCAGATTTGTCACCACCGCCGCCACAGCCTCCTCGCCCGTTTTGCCAACCACGGGCTGGGCTTCGACCAGCATCAGGATGGAGGCGATCTGTGCCGCTACCTTCTGCACGGCCAGTGCGTTGGGATCGGCCGCGTTGGCGGGGGCCAGAGGGTCGAAACTGAGCAGATCGACACCGGGCAGGTTCAGCGCCGCCTGCACGGCCGCCTCCGCCACCTGCGAGGTCACGCCGTTGGCCTTCACGTAGGCCTGGATCAGTGTGGTAATGGGATTGATGAGAGTGACGCCGTCCGGCGCGGAGAGGACGAGGGTGTTTTCGATGCCGGTGTCGATGTTGACGCCGCCCACCGCCAGGATGGCGCCGCTTTTGCTGGTTGTGAGGCTGAAGTTGCCGTTTTCGTCCGTGACGACGCCGGTAAATTCGGAATCGTCGGCGGTATTGTCACTGTCTTCGTCGATGTAGATTCTCGCGCCCCGGATGTAACCATCCACTACCGAGCCACCGAGTGATCTGGATGAAGAGCCGGCTATTCCGCCCAGGCCGCCGCCAGCCCCGCCGCCAGCTGCGGCTGCACCTATGCCCAATGCCCCTAATGCAAGCAGGCCGACTGAACCGAATCCCATACCGGCGTCGGCCGCGACAACGACTTCTTCCGTGCCGCCGGAAGGTGCCCCAGCGGTCTCTCCCGAAGAAGGGGGCGAAGCCCCATCGGTCGATGCGGATGCCTCTGCTTCGGCGTCGGCGGTTGATTCGGCTTCAGGGTCTCCTTCGGTACCTTCCTTCTTTTTCTTCTTCTTTTCATCTGCCTGGGCAAGCTTTACCTGTTCGGGAGCTTGTGTCCCAGTATCCACCATGGGCTTACCGGCATCCTGGAGGGAGTCGCCAACCTCTCCAATTAGATGGGTCAGCTTGTTGATAAGGGATTCGCTTGTGCTGGGGGGCGCCGCTGCCGCCTTGCCGGAGGCGTCCTGCGGTAATTGTGAGCCGGGAGGGGTTGAGGAGGGGGTGATTCCGGTCGGCATCCCTTGCTCGGGTGCCTGTCCGCTAGTCGTCATTGAGCCGTTGTTGGTGTTGTTCTGAGTCACGTAAAAATCTCCTATTTATCCATGTTGACTTGGCTTGAGATGTTCTAGCCCAAACTGGCGCATTATACGGTTTGAGGGAAAAATGGCAGCAGAAAAATTTGGTTGTTTGCTAGAAATCAGGCTGTGGGCGCGCGACAATATCAAGCTATAACAATGGCTTGAGCAGACTTTACATTATTAATGTTACTTTACGGCCGTAATTCACTGGCTGATCGCTGTTAGATTGGCAAAAACACCGCCCTCGCCAGACTTTGGATCACATTTTTGATGGTGCGGTTGTTTTTGTCGGCAATGATGCGCGCCATGCTGTCCTGGAGGGCGATCATTTTCCCGATGAGGCGTTCGTAACTGAGGTTTTTGACTGGCCCTTCCAGTTCGTTGCTGAGCAGGAAGAAATTGCCGGAGGCGTCCCGCTCGTTGCCGAGCTTCCAGGCGGCTAGCTCGATGTTGCGGGCGGCGTTGTAGATCTTCTGCGGGTCCAGGTCGTCCAGCATGTAGAACTCCTGCTTGCCCTTGTAGGCGGCCAGGATCATGGTCCGGATGCCCTCCACCAGGGCGTAGACCCGGTCGCCGCTGTAGCCGTCTTCGAAGGTGAGACGAAGGGCATCGATGGATCGGCTGCCCTGCAATACGGCCACATCTCGGCGCTCGTTGAGGAATATGCCCCAGGCGGCCTGTTCCGGTCCTTCGTAGCCAGCCTTGCGCCACTCCTGGGGATTGCGCTTGTAGAGCTTCACCGCCAGTTCCCGCAGCAGGTCCAGGGTCATGCGGACATTGGTCTCCGTGACCAGGTCCACGTCGCTCTTGGCCACGTTCCTGACCTGAAAGGGGCGTGTCTCGACCTCCGGCGGAGGATCGGGAAAGAGGGTCTCGCAGCCCGCGAGGGTCAGGGCGATCAGGCAGAGGAGAAGGGGGGGCGATAATCGCACTGAGACAAAACCGTTATACTGCGTGCATTGGCCGACAATGCTAATGCAACCGCCCAGGATCTTGAACTAAAGCTTTTGCCCCCGCCGGTTTTTCCCATGTCATTTCCCGATCCCCAAGCCATCGAGCAGTGCCTGCTTGCTGACCGTCCCAGTCTGAAAAAACGGCTGGCGGGCCTGAGTGCCCGTTTGAAGGAGAACAAGCCCGTCGATCTGGGCCTGTCCAAGCTGCTGGCCGATCTGGAAACCTCCCGCGCCCTGGCGGCACAGCGGCGGGCCCTGGTCCAGGAGGTGAATTTCCCGGAAGGGCTGCCCATCAGCGCACGCCGCGAGGAGATCGCCGAGCTGATCCGGCAGCACCAGGTCATCGTCCTCTGTGGCGAGACGGGTTCGGGCAAATCGACCCAGTTGCCCAAGCTCTGCCTGCGCCTGGGGCGCGGGGTCTTCGGTCGCGTCGGCCATACCCAGCCCCGGCGCATCGCAGCCCGCAGCCTGGCGGCGCGCATTGCCGAGGAGTTGGAGACGGAGCTGGGCACGGCGGTGGGCTACAAGGTCCGCTTCAAGGACCATGTCAGCCCCCAGACCCGCATCAAGCTGCTGACCGACGGCATGCTCCTGGCCGAGGCCCAGCGCGACCGGCTGCTGCTGGAGTACGACACCCTCATCATCGACGAGGCCCACGAACGCAGCCTCAACATCGACTTTCTCTTGGGCTATCTGCGCCAGTTGCTGCCGAAGCGGCCCGACCTCAAGCTGATCATCACCTCCGCCACCATCGACCCGGAGCGCTTCGCCGCCCATTTCAACCAGGCGCCCATCATCAACGTCTCCGGACGCACATTCCCGGTGGAGGTCCGTTACCGCCCGCCGGAAGAGGAAGGGGCTGGTGAACGGGACGAGACCCTGCAACAGGCCCTGGTGGCGGCGGTGGACGAACTCGCGCGGGGCCAGTGGGGCGATATCCTGGTGTTTCTCTCCGGCGAGCGGGAGATCCGCGAGACCACCGAGACCCTGCGCAAGCACGGCCACAAGGGCTTAGAGGTTCTGCCCCTCTACGCCCGCCAGGGCAGCGCCGAGCAGGCGCGCATCTTCCACCCGGACGGCGGGCGGCGCATCGTCCTGGCCACCAACGTGGCCGAGACCTCCCTGACCGTGCCGGGCATCCGCAACGTCATCGACGCCGGTTTTGCCCGCATCAGCCGCTACAGCCACCGCTCCAAGGTGCAGCGGCTGCCGGTGGAGCGCGTCTCCCGCGCCTCGGCCGATCAGCGCAAGGGCCGATGTGGCCGCGTGGCCGAGGGGATCTGCATCCGCCTCTATTCCGAGGAGGACTTCGTCGCCCGCCCCGAATTCACCGAACCGGAGATCCAGCGCACCAATCTGGCCTCGGTCATTCTTCAGATGAAGATCCTGGGCTTTGGCGAGATCGAGCGCTTCCCCTTCGTCGATCCGCCCGATTCGCGCATGATCAAGGATGGCTACCGGGTCCTGCACGAGATCGGCGCAGTAGACGGTGAGGGCCAAGTCACCTTGCTGGGCCGACGCATCGCCCGTCTGCCGGTCGATCCCCGCATCGGCCGCATGCTCATGGAGAGCACCCAGAACGGCTCCTTGCGCGAGGTGGCCGTCATCGCCGCAGCCCTCTCGGTGCAGGACCCGCGCGAGCGGCCCATCGACCGGCAGCAGCAGGCCGACGAGGCCCATGCCCTCTTCAAGGACGAGGAGTCGGACTTCATGGGCCTGCTCAAGCTTTGGGACTATCTGGAGGAAAGGCGCCACCACCTGACCCATCGCAAGTTCCGCGACCTCTGCCGGACCCACTTCCTCTCCTGGAACCGGGTGACCGAGTGGCGCGACATCCACCAGCAGATCAGCGCCGAGCTGCACGAGATGGGCTACCGGGACAACGGCGAGCCCGCCGGTTACGCCGAGATCCATCAGGCGCTATTGACCGGGCTCCTGAGCCATTGCGGTTTCAAGGAGTCGGGCCAGGACAAGAGCTACCTGGGCGCCCGCAACAGCCGCTTCTTTGCCTTCCCCGGCTCCGGGCTCTTTGCAAAACAGCCCAAATGGGTCATGGCGGCGGAGCTGGTGGAGACCACCAAGCTCTACGCCCGCACCCTGGCCCGCATCGAGCCCGAGTGGATCGAGCGGGCGGCGGGGCATCTGGTGCAGCGGAGCTGGTTCGAGCCCCATTGGCAGAGCAAGCGCGGCCAGGTGGGCGCCTTCGAAAAGGTCAGCCTCTTCGGCCTGACCCTGGTCCCCAAGCGGCGGGTCAACTACGGCCCCATCAACCCGGCCGAGGCGCGGGAGGTCTTCATCCGCTTCGCCCTGGCCGGGGGCGACTTCGAGACCAAGGCCCCCTTCTGGCGCCACAACCGGGAGCTGATCGACCATATCCATGCGCTGGAAGAGAAATCCCGGCGGCGGGACATCCTGGTAGACGAGGAGCAGATCGTCACCTTCTATATGGAACGGGTGCCCGAGGGCATCTACAGCACCCCCCAGTTCGAACACTGGCTGCGCGGGATCAGCCGTAGTCAACCGAAACTGCTGCACATGCGGCAGGAGGACCTGATGCGGCCCGAGGCCCCGCCGGTGGCGGCGGCCGATTTCCCGAACCGCCTCGACTTCAGCGGCCTCGCCCTGCCGCTGAATTATCGTTTCGGGCCAGGCGAGGCGTCCGACGGCGTCACCCTGGTGATCCCCCTGGCGGTGCTGAACCAGGTCTCCGAGGACCGCTGCGACTGGCTCACCCCTGGGCTGCTCAAGGAACTCATCACCGAACTGCTGCGTGGCTTGCCCAAGCAACTGCGCAAGTCCTTCGTCCCCGTGCCCGATTACGCCGAACGCCTGGCCAAGGCATTGGGCGCCAGCGACCGCCCCCTGTTGCGTTCACTGGGCGAGGAGCTGAAGCGCATGAGCGGCGTCCAGGTGCCAGAGGACGCCTGGGACCTGGCGGCCCTGCCAAGCCATCTGCGCATGAACTACCGGGTGGTGGACGACCAGGGCAAGGCCCTGGAAACGGGACGGGATCTGGCCGAGCTGAAACAGCGGCTGGCGGGACCGGCGGCGAAGGGCCTCGCCGGTGCGGCGGTGGCGATCCACGAGCAGACCGGCCTGCGTGACTGGAGTTGCGGCCCCATCCCCGAGAGCATCGCCATCCAGCGGGGTGGGGTGGAGCTGCGTGGCTTCCCGGCCCTGGTGGACGAAAAGGAGAGCGTCGCCCTGCGCATCCTCGATTCCCAGCTCAATGCAGAGCGGGCCATGCGCGGCGGCTTGCGGCGGCTGTTCCTGATCCGTCTGGGCCAGACGGCGCGCTATCTGCGCAATAACCTGCCGGACCTGCAACGCATGACCCTGCAATACGCCAAGGCATCGGGAGAGGGCAGGGCCGATCTGGAGGAAGACCTGGTTGCCCTGATCCTTGATCTGACCTTCATCGAAGGCCGCCCGCCCATCCGCGACGCCGAGGCCTTCAACGCCGCCCTGGAAGCAGGCCGGGGCGAATTGATGGCAAAGGCCGCCGAGGTCTGCCAACTGACCGCCGGGATACTCGACCGCTACCAGCGCCTGCGCCAAGCCCTGGCCGGGCGCCGGGAGATCAACTGGATGGAATCCCTGACCGACATGCGCGCCCACCTGGATCGCCTGGTCTTTCGGGGCTTCCTGCTGGAGACCCCGTTCCTCCACCTCCAGGACTACCCCCGTTATCTCCGCGCCCTGGAGATGCGCCTCGACAAACTCGGCCACGCCGCCGCCCGCGACCGCCAGCGGCTCGCCGAAATCAAGCCCAAGGAAGGCGAATGGCTGGAACGCCTGAAACGCGCCCAGGCCGCCGGCCGCGACGACGAACGCCTGGAGGAACTGCGCTGGCTGTTCGAAGAGCTGCGAGTCTCCCTCTTCGCCCAGGAGGTCGGCACGGCATTTCCCATCTCCTTGAAACGCATCGAGAATAGGTGGCGGGAGATGGGGTTGTAGTGGGCTTGGTCCGGCGACGACGTTAGGCCTCATATTTCGATGGCTGGACGCCTATGCGCCGCAGGCGTATAGTTAGCCCATGCATACCGTGGTCGAAACGTTGCTGTTTCAGCGCCAGTGGCCGCTCTACTGGACCGAAGATGAACGCGGTGCGTTCGCGGCGTATATTGCTGAACACCCCACTGCCGGAGATGTCGTGCCCGAGTCCGGCGGCATTCGCAAAGTGCGTTGGGGAAGAACCGGTTCGGGCAAGTCGGGCGGTGTTCGAGTGATCTACTTCACTCGCAACGCAGAAGGTGAAGTGGTTTTGCTCACGCTGTATGCGAAGTCGAAAACAGACAATCTCACCGGTCCCAAGTTGAAGGAGATTCGCCGTGTCCTCGAAGAGTAAACCGCTTACTAAGTCCGAACTGGCAGCCCATGAAGCCAAGCGCGATCTTGCTGCCGAGCTATTGCAATCAGTGCGCGAAATGAAGGCTGGTCAAGTTCATATCGTCACGTCGCCCGTCATTGAGGCACGGAAGAAAACTGGCTTGTCTCAGTCTCAATTCGCAGCACTTATTGGCGTATCCGTTCGCACCTTGCAAGGTTGGGAGCAAGGCCGCAAGCAGCCCAGCGGTGCGGCTCGTACTTTGCTGGCTATAGCGAGCACAAATCCGATGGCGGTACTGGCAGTTGCGGGTAGGTAGCCCGTAGTCAGTTATAAAAAGGAAAAAAAGAAGGGGACCCTCGTAGTTCGGAGCCCAAGTGCTTGACTTGAGATTGTATCCACCGAGAAGTTGGAGGTATCCCCATGAACAAGCGTAGATATCGTAGCGT
>Ga0208863_1001187_pt1 | contig 17777 bp, 12 predicted proteins | sample RifOxyD3_FD_184040 | JGI IMG/M metagenome (GOLD analysis project Ga0208863, IMG submission 184040) | Soil microbial communities from Rifle, Colorado - Rifle Oxygen_injection D3 (SPAdes) | ecosystem: Environmental > Terrestrial > Deep subsurface > Rock core/Sediment | place: Rifle, Colorado...
GCTTTCGCCTTTTTTCGCGTGACTTTTCAACAGTGCGAACATCAGGTCTTGCTTGCGCATACGGTTGGCATTCTCGATTTGATTGGCCGCAGCCATTTCAACGAGTTCGGTGATATGTTTTGTTTTTATGTCAGATAGATGCATGGCGATGCGCGAAGGGTGATTGAATAGATGGAGGTAGGCTGAGTCGGGGTGGAGTGGCCACCCGCATGGCCTGGACGTGTTTTTTATTTATTGTTGCGTCTTGAAGAGCGCCCCAGAAAGGCGATGCGGGTGAGACAGTAAACGCTTTAGATGTGGCTGTCAATAAAAGCTGTCAATTGTGACTTGGACAGTGCGCCGACCTTGGTGGCTTCGATGTTGCCGTTTTTGAATAACATCAGCGTTGGAATGCCGCGCACACCGAATTTTTGAGGCGTTTGCTGGTTTTCATCCACGTTCAGTTTTGCGACTGTCAGACGGCCTGCATATTCCTTGGCGATTTCGTCCAGGATGGGGGCGATCATGCGGCAGGGGCCGCACCATTCAGCCCAGTAATCTACCAGCACGGGGAGCGCGGCCTGAGTAACTTCGGCATCAAAAGTGGCATCGGTAACGTAAATGATATGTTCGCTCATGATTGAATCTCGCTTTGAATTGGATGGGTCAAAAAATGTGATGCGGTGTAACTCGGATAAGATTTTTAATGCGTAGTGCGCATCCTATCTAAAAAACGTTGCGCTGGGAAGAGTGCGTATTGTAACAGCGCGGACAAAGCAGATATCGGACAATTCGCGCCGGGTGTTCTGCTCTGTTGCGATATCGCCAGCACAACGACAAATCAACAGCATCTGCAGGGTAACAGCATTTGCTAATGCATTCAAATTGTTCGAGTGTCGAATAGCCACAGGAAATTGACTGCTTTTTTCTGCGGAGGCTTTCTGGTGATCGATCCGGACGAGTGCATTGATTGCACGCTGTGCGTGGCTGAATGTCCCGCTGAGGCGATTTTTGCCGAGGATGATTTGCCTGAAGAGCAGCTTCATTTTGTTGCCTTGAACGCGGAGCTTTCCAAGTTGTGGCCGGTCATCGTCGAGAAGCAGGAAGCGCCTGCCGACGCGGATGAGTGGCTGAGCGTCAAAGAAAAACTGCACCTTCTCGAACGCTAACATTGCCAGACACCCGGCGGCCAGGGATGCGCTTTTATCGTTCTGTCGCTCAGCGTATCCTGTCCCGTCAGACACCACCCGATTTGCGTGCGGCGGTAGTGCTGCTACCCAATTATCATGCCGCGCTGCCGCTGGCGCAGGCATTAAGTTCTGCCTCAGGTTCTCCGGCACTGCTGTTGCCGCAGATGTTCACGCTTACCGACTGGGCGCAGTCGGTTCCCATTATTCTACCCATTCAGCCTGATTCTCAGCGTATCGCCGCGCTTTATCAGGCCCTGCGTGAGCGTCGCTGGTTCCCCGATGCGGATTTATGGAGTCTGTCGCGTGAATTGTTGACGCTGATGGATGAGTTGACGCGGCATTATGTTGCTCTCCCTGAAACAACTGAAGAATTTGCCCGGCAACTGGCCGAGGCTTATCAGGCGCGTAGCGGGCAGGCCATGCAGTTTGAGGCCAGAGTCGTGCATGAGTTGTGGTATGCGATGGCCGCATCTGAAGATCTGGATGCCTCGCGCGCCTGTCAGCAGCGTCTGGCGCAGCTGGCTCAGCAGGTGGATAGCCCGGTGTATGTGTTGCAAACCTGTGATCTGGATCAAGCCGAAGCACGCTTTTTGCAGGCTTGCCGCGAGCGGGTCGAGGTGACCGTGTTCGATTTACGCGCAATGGTTGCGGTTGAACCCGACTGCGCGCTGCTGGCGTGCGCCCTGCAACAGGATAGGCACAGCGCGGATCTGCTCAGCACGGCGGCGGGATTTAAGCCTGACGCCGAACTGGGCGGTCGCCTGCGACTGTTCGGGGCGCATGGCATGGAACAGGAGGCGCAGGCCGCCGATGTGCAAGTTCGGCGCTGGCTGCTGGAGGGCAGGCAATCCATCGCGGTGGTGGTGCAGGACAGGCTGGTGGCGCGCCGGCTGCGCGCCCTGCTGGAACGTGCGCAGGTAGCGGTACAGGACGAAACCGGCTGGACCTTTGCCACGCTGTCGGTCAGCACGGTGCTGATGCGCTGGCTGGAGGCGCTGCAGGGCGATTTCTACTATCAGGATGTGCTCGACTTGCTCAAATCGCCGTTTTTGTTTGCCGAAAATCCGCTACTGCGCAAACAGGCCGCTTACCAGTTCGAGCAACTGGTGCGCAAGCATGGCGTGGTCGCACATTTACAGGGTTTCATCGCTGTCGCCGGGCTTCATGCGCCCGAACTGGTACAGCCGCTGGCACGCCTGCGTCAGGCAAAGTTGGCCATGCCCGTCAGGGGCGCGCCGCTTGCTGACTGGCTGCACGCCCTGCATACCAGCCTTGAGATACTCGGCGTGGTTCAGGGTTGGCAACAGGACGCGGCGGGACAACAGCTGTTGCAGCTATTGGCACTGTGGCGGGATGAGTTGCAATCGAACACGACGCTGTGCAGCTTCGCGGAATGGCGCCGCTGGCTGTCGCAACAACTCGACCTGAATACTTTTCGCGATGTTTCGGTGGACAGCCCGGTGCTGTTTACTCATCTCCCGGCCACACGCTGGCGCAGTTTCGATGCGGTGTTGTTGCTGGGCTGCGATGCCACGCATTTGCCTGCACCCGCGAATGCCGGGCAATGGTTCAACGACGCAGTGCGTGCCACGCTGGGCTTGCCGCTTTCCAGCAGGCAACAGGCGCAGGTGCGCGACGACTTGTTGGGGCTGCTGGCGATGAACGACAACGTGCTGGTAACCTGGCAGGATCGCCGGAACGGTGAACCGAATCTGCTCAGCCCTCATTTTGAAATGTTGCGCGCCTTGCACCTGCTGGCATTTGGTGATGATCTGATGGATACGGAACTGGGTGAATTGCTCGAAAAGGCGCAGGTCAGAATTCCGCAATCTCTAATCAACACTCCGCAATCTGGCATGTCACGCCCGGTTATAGCGACCGAATTGATCCCGACGCGCATCTCGCCGTCCGGCTACAACTCGCTGGTAGCTTGTCCGTACCAGTATTTTGCGCGGCATGTGTTGCGCCTGAACGAACTGGATGAGGTGCGTGAAGAGCTGGACAAGCGCGATTACGGCACCTGGGTGCATGAGGTGCTGCAACGTTTCCACACGGAAACCCCGCTGCTGAACGATCAGGCGGATGCGGAACAGGTTTTGCGGCGCATCAGTGATGAGGTGTTTGCCGATGCGCTGGCACAAGACTATCTGGCGCAAGCCTGGCTGCTGCGCTGGCAGGCGCAGATTCCGGCCTATCTGGACTGGCAGCGGGACAACGAGGATGCAGGCTGGCGCTATCAGGCCGCCGAGCAGCCCATCAGACTGGAAGTGGCTGAGAATCTGCTGCTGAGCGGACGCATAGACCGCATCGATGTGCGTGTTGATGATGCGACGATGTTAGCCGTGCTGGACTACAAGACCCAAGCGGTGAACCTGCTGAAAAACAAGCTGAAAGAGCCGGGTGAGGATGTGCAGCTGGCTTGTTACGCGCAGGCCGCAGGTGCCGGTGCGGCGGCATTCGTCAGTCTGGAGGACGACAAGGTGCTGGCGGTCGCCCCGCCGCAGGACATCGGGGAATTGGCGCAACTCAATCTCGAACGCTTGCAAACGGTATTCCTCCAGATGCGCGACGGGGCGGGCTTGCCTGCTCACGGCGCAGAAAAAGTATGCAGTTATTGCGAGATGAAGGGGTTGTGCAGGCGCGGGGAGTGGGAAGAAAAGCAGGAGCGGGGACTGAGGACTGAGGATAGAGTCGCCGCAGGGGGCGTGCATGGATAACCGTCTGGCGCTTGACCCGAAAAATAGCGTGGTGGTTGAGGCGTGTGCGGGCAGCGGCAAGACCTGGCTGCTGGTCTCGCGTGTGGTGCGCTTGCTGCTTGATGGCGTGCCGCCCGGCGAGATTCTCGCCATTACCTTCACGCGCCGTGCCGCGCAGGAAATGCAGGCGCGACTGCGCGACTGGCTGTATGAACTGGCCTCGAAAGACGATGACTATGTGCGCGAATTTCTGCGTCAGCGTGCGGTGGGGGAGGCGGATGTAGAGCGTATGCTGCCACGCGCGCGACTGCTGTATCAGCAGTTTTTGCATGCGACACCCCCCGTCACCATCAGCACCTTCCACGGCTGGTTCATGCAGATACTGCAACGCGCGCCGCTCAACTCCGGCAGCGCGGGCGGCGTGCAATTGGCCGAACAGACCGCCGAATTGTGGCAGGAAGCCTGGCAGACTTTTCTGGATGGATTGCATAGCCTGCCGGACAGTGCAACGGCTCAGTCCATGATGATGCTGTTCAAGGAGTTGGGGCTTGCCAATACGCAGACATTGTTGCGTAAATTTGCCGACAAACGCAGCGAATGGTGGGCGTATACGGCGGGGCAGGGCGGGGGTGCGCTGGATTTCGCGCTGGATAATTTGCGCGACGAATTCAACGTGGAGATGGACTGCGACCCTTTGGAAGAACTGTTCGATCTGACGCATTTTTCCGATGACGTGCACGCGCTGTCGCTGCTGCTTAACGCAAGTGCGGCACAGCAAGCGAAAGCACAGCGGCTGCTTGCGCCGCTGGATGGACTGTTGTCTGCCGCTGAACGTTTCGCATTGCTGTGGGAAGAGTTGTTTACCAAACAGAATACCCCGCGCGTCATCAAGGCGAACAAGGGACAGGATGTCGAGCAGATGGGGCAGGCGGTCGAGTGGGTGCGCGGGCAGTTGCTCGATGCCTGGAATAAGGCACAGACGCAGAAAATATACCAGAGCAACTGTCATGCGCTGCGCTGCGGCGTGGCCTTGCTGGATGCCTATCAGCAATTGAAGCAGCGCCAGCAGTTGCTGGATTTTGGCGATCTGGAATGGCGGGTTTGCCAGTTGCTGAACGACAGTGACCATGCCGAATATCTGCAATACAAGCTGGACAGCCGTTATCGCCATGTGTTGCTGGATGAATTTCAGGACACCAACCCGTTGCAATGGCAGATACTGCAAGCCTGGTTTTCTGCCTCGGCTGCGGTGGACAGCACGCCGACCGTGTTTGTGGTGGGCGACCCCAAGCAATCCATCTATCGCTTTCGCCGTGCCGATGCACGGTTGTTCGGCGTAGTGCGGCAATTTCTGGAAGATCATTACGGCGCGAAGCATTTGAAGAAGAACGAGACGCGTCGCAACGCGCCCGCCGTATTGGCTGCGGTGAACGGGGTGTTCGACGGCCTGATCGAATATGACGGATTCGAGACGCATCTGTCTCATCAGCAGGCCTTGCCGGGGCATGTCGAGGCGTTGCCGCTGGCCGAGCTGACGGACACGCCGGCGGTATCTGCCGAAACAGCGGATATGCATTTGCGCAACCCGCTGCTGGAGGCGTATCCCGAGCATGAAGAGGGGGCGCGAGAACTGGAAGCGCAGCGCTTCGCCGAAAAAATCACTCAAATCGTGGGAAGCTGGCAGATCAGCGACGAAGGCGTGCTGCGCCCGGCACGCTACTCGGACATTATGGTGCTGGTGCGCCGTCGCACCTATCTCAAGGTCTATGAGCAGGCGCTGCGCAGGCAGGCTATTCCTTTTCTGACCTCGCGCCGGGGCGGCTTGCTGGATACGCTGGAAGCCTCGGACATACAGGCGCTGCTGACATTTCTAATCACCCCGTTTGCCGATCTGGCGCTGGCGCAGACCTTGCGCGCACCGCTATTTTCATGCAGCGATGACGATCTGATGCAAATTGCAGGATCGAGTGGTGATGTTGTGTCTCAGTCCTCAGTCCTGAAGCCTGAATCCTGGTGGATAAGGTTGCGGCGTATCGTAGCGGCTGGCACAGCTTCTGCCGCCTTGCAGCGCGCCCATCGTTTGTTGCAGAGTTGGCTTTTGCTGGCCGATAAATTGCCGGTGCATGATTTGCTCGACCGCATTTATTTCGAGGGCGATGCGCAGCACCGTTATGCCGCCGCCGTGCCGGAGGTAATGCGTGCCACGGTGCTGGCCAATTTGCAGGCGTTCCTGGAAATGGCGCTGAATGTGGATGCCGGACGTTATCCCAGTCTGCCGGGTTTCTTGCGCGAACTGACTGAGCTGCGCCGCGCTGACGACAACGAATCGCCCGATGAAGGCAAGGTTGCCCAGACGGGTAACGCGCTGCGCATCTACACGGTGCATGAGGCCAAGGGGCTGGAAGCGCCGATCGTCTGGCTGCTGGATGCCAATGCCAGGCCACCTGCTGACCGAGGGTATGACGTGCTGGTAGACTGGCCGACCGGTGAAAAAAGACCGGCGCATTTTTCGCTGTATGGCGATAAGGCCAGTCACGGACAGGTACGCGAACATTATTTTGAGCAGGAGGCCGCACTCGCCCGGCGCGAAGACCTGAACCTGTTGTATGTTGCGATGACCCGTGCGAAACAGGCGCTGCTGGTCAGTGGCAATGGTGCGCAGCTTGAAGGTATGTGGTATCAGCGCATCGCCGGCGCAGTTGCTCAGGCGCAGGACACAAGGGGCAATCCATTGGCTGTGACTCAACCGGGTCAATCTGCCGTTTCCCAATCCTCGCTCCTCAGCCCTCAATCCTGTGTTGTGGACGCACGGTTGTGTCAGGCGCTGCCGGTCGGTACGCGCAAACCCGTGATGAGCGATGCACAACGTTACGGCGTCTGGTTGCACGGACTGATGGAGCATTTACCCGGCTCGGCAGAAATCGACGATGTGCTGAAGGGCGCGCTACAGCGCAAACTGAACATCCCGTCCGGGCGGATGGATGCACTCTGGCAACATATGCTGGACTTGTTGAATACCCCCGCCCTGACGCGCTTCTTCGATGCGCGACAGCATCTGACGGCCAGCAATGAGCTGGCGTATGTCAATGCGCAAGGTCAGTTGAGACGCATCGACCGTCTGGTCGAGTTTGACGATGAGGTGTGGGTGCTGGACTATAAAACAGGTGGAAAGATTAGCTCGCAGGATTATTCGGTTCAGCTTGAGGAATACCGTGTGGCGATGCAGGCCATTTACCCGCATAAGGCTGTACGCTGCGCACTGATCTTCGCCGATGGCAAATTGGCCGAAGTCTGACTAAAAAGCTGTGGTATTATTTGGCCACCACGATTAACTTTATTGGAAGGAAACAACATGGAACATACCTTACCCGCCCTGCCTTACGCGATGGATGCGCTGCAACCGCACATGTCCAAGGAGACATTTGAATACCACTATGCCAAACATCATCAGGCTTATGTGACCAATCTGAATAACCTGATCAAGGGCACCGAATACGAGGTGCTGGATCTGGAAGCTATCGTCAAAAAGGCGCCCGCCGGCGGCATTTACAACAATGCGGCACAAGTGTGGAATCACTCCTTCTTCTGGAACTGCATGAAGCCTGCCGGCGGCGGTCAACCTGCCGGCGCGCTTTTGGATGCCATCAATGCCAAGTGGGGCAGTCTGGACGAATTCAAGAAAGCCTTCCAGGCTTCGGCTGTGGGCAATTTCGGTTCCGGCTGGACCTGGCTGGTGAAGAAGACTGACGGCTCCGTGGATATCGTCAATATGGGTGCTGCCGGCACGCCGCTGACCACCGGCGATACCGCTCTGCTGTGTGTGGATGTGTGGGAACATGCCTATTACATCGATTACCGCAACCTGCGTGCCAAGTTCGTCGAAGTTTATTTGAACAATCTGGTGGATTGGGACTTCGTTGCAAAAAATTTCGCTTAAGGCGCGGCTCGCTTTATAGAAAATCCCGGAGCCTCCTCCGGGATTTTTTCGATTGGCCGCTGTATACGCTGCGCTTCACGAGACTGCTTGCGAGGTTTTTTGTCCATATCCGCGCTGTTGTGTGGCAGAATCGGCATTGCCATTACAACCATCAGGGAGTTTGAATCATGTCTTCGGAAAATGAGCGTATTTCGTCAATGAATTCAGCGGAGGGAGATGTTCAGGAACGCCGCGCCCGGCATGATTTGCGGCTGGTTTTTGAAAGTTCCTGCCGGATAACCTTGCCGTTTTTTGATAGCGAACAGGGTTCTGTCTCACATGCTTTGTACGCGCGTCAGACTTTGCGTGATGCCTACCCGGAATTGACGCAGCAGGAGGTTGCTCTCCTTTTTTCCGCAGTGGAAAGATTTCACCTGATTTCCCGCACCAAATAGGTGTTGGGTGGCTTTTTAAACAGAGCTGTTTTGAACATTGTTTTTGATGGTGTTTATAACGGCGACTGGGGCCTGAAAGCATGGCCGCCGTTTTTCTTTTGTCGAACGCTTCGTGACCGTCTGGTTTTCAGCCAGCGGACATTCCATTTTTGAAATTTGAATTTCAAATTCATGGTGTCGACGAGTACAGCAAGTTCCCGAGAACGCAGCACCTCGTCATGCTTCTGCGCCTTGAGTGACTTGCAACACAGCCGTTACTTCATGGTTTCCTGCCACTTGTTATTTTCAAAATTGCGCCGTTCGACGATAAGTTCCGAACTCTTTGCCACCGCACCGCGTCCGGCACGTGTCATGAGCCGATGCTCTGCAATAAACCGTTTAATAAGATCGAATGCGGCGGTGTTTTCCTTGCGTAGTGAGGCACAAACCACAACACACTCAACTCCGCCGACCATCACTGGATGCACATACGACGGATACATTACGTGCCCATCGGATCCTGCCCTCCCCAGCGAGTGGCACAATGTCTCAGACCATCCCGACAACTTGAAGCTGCTCCCGTCCGTCGTTACACCTAAAATAACAAACTCACCCTCTTCAACCACACACTCTGCTGCTTGCATACGATACCCCCCCAAATTTAATTGCAATAAGTTTCTTATACGGGCCAACCCGTTAATCATGCGATAAGCCAGTTTCACTGAATAGTTTGAAACGGGTGCGCAATATCATCAGCTCAAATATTCGAGCTGCCCAAATTTTTATGTGGATTGAATGCTTTAACATACGCCTCGAACTGCTCAGCAGGCAGTGGTTTGCTGAAATAATAACCTTGCATCTCATCACAGCCCTGCAATCGCAGGAAGGAAAGTTGCCCGACGGTTTCAACACCCTCGGCAATGGTCTGCATGTTCAAACTGTGAGCCAGATTGATAATGGCGGTTACGATAGCCTTGTCATCCGAATCGTCTGTGATATCCCTAACGAAAGATTGATCAATTTTTAATTTGTACACCTTGAATTTCTTCAGATAACTCAGAGACGAATAGCCGGTGCCAAAATCGTCAATTGACATACGGATACCTTGCTCATGCAATTTATCCATCACCGCAATCGCGGCCACCGGATCATCCATGGCCACAGCCTCCGTCAACTCCACCTCCAGATACTCATGCGGCAATTGAATCTCATCGAGGATGCCGATGATCCTTTCAGTGATGTTCGCCTGACGAAACTGAACCGCCGATAGATTTACCGCCATGATCATCGGTGGTAATCCGTCATTCATCCAGTCCTTCAATTGTTTGCAGGCTGTGCGTATCACCCATTCACCAATCGGGATAATTTGCCCGCCATTTTCGGCGATAGGAATAAACTCCGCAGGTGAAATGAAGCCCAATACTGGATGCTGCCAGCGTAGCAAAGCCTCCGCACCGACGATATGCCCATCCCCGGTGGAAATTTGCGGCTGGTAGTGTAACTGCAATTCATTGTGCGCCAAGGCATGGTGCAAGCCATTGCTCAATTGCAAGGTGCGCGCAGAATGTACCTGCATTTCCTGCATGAAGAAGCAAAAATTATTGCGCCCTTCCTGCTTGGCACGATACATGGCGATTTCTGCATTCTGGGTTAAGGTCTCGAGATCATTGCCATCACTTGGATAGATAGCGATTCCAATCGAAGGCGTAATGATCAACTCGTTTTGCTTGAGCTGGAATGGCCTGGAAAGCACCCCCATCAGTTTGAGAGCAACGCGCGTTGCGCCATCCACACCTGCATCGGGCAGAATAAGAATAAATTCATCTCCGCTCTGACGCGAGACCGTATCTTCGTCGCGTGAAGCTCCATTGAGTCTCTCGGCAATTTCAATCAGCACTTGATCGCCGATGTCATGCCCCAACGTGTCGTTGATATTTTTGAAATGGTCGATATCAAGGAACATGACTGTTAACGATTTATCGTTCCGCTGCGCCAGGCTCAATGCGTATTTGAAGCGGTCATTCAGCTGGCTACGATTAGGCAGACCGGTGAGCTGGTCGAAATGAGCCAGTCTTTCAATACGCGCTTCCGCTTGCTTTTGTTCGGTGATGTCCGTCTGGATTGCCAGGTAATTCGTGATATGCCCATCAGCCTGCCTGACCGGGGAGAATACAGCCGATTCAATAGATTCACTGCCATCCTTGCGACGATTGATGAGTTCGCCACGCCATGTATCACCACGGGTCAAATGAAGCCACATATCGGCATAGGTCGCAACCGGAGTTTTCCCAGACTGCAGGATGCGCGGGTTTTTACCCATGACTTCGCCTGCGCTATAACCCGTCACAGTCGTGAATGCCTGGTTGGTATATTCGATACTGCCATCGAGACCGGTGATGATGATAGAGCTGGGACTTTGTTCAACAGCCAGCGAAAGTTTAATCAAGGACGCTTCGGCCTGCTTGCGCTCGCTGATATCCCGAATAAATCTAAATTCGTATTGCCTCCCTCTTATTTTGAAAGACGCATATGACATTTCGACTGGCAATTCGCCCCCATTCTTACGCTTAGCCAATGCCTCAACCAATGTTTCTGTCTGTACATCTACTCCTGCCAATCGAGATTTATCAACGTCGGCGGATTGAGTAAACAGTTGATGTATTGGGTGTCCAAGCACCTCATCACTACTGTAAAGGAACAATTTTTGCGCAGCCGGATTCCAGCTGGCAATTTCGTTTTTATCATTGATGAGGACTATCGCATCCAGAGCCGCATCATTGGCTTGTCGATAGCGCTCCTCACTCTGAAGTTTCTGAAAAACTAATGTGTAGAGTACAGGAAAGAGGAATAGAACAAGCAGAGTGGCATCAATCAAGCCCCAGTAAGCATCCGGGATACTCAAGAATGCCAAGGCATCAGCGAGAACTGACATGATGAAAAGCTCAACCAGGGACACAAGCAAACCTAATGCACTGATCAACTTCAATGGTGTATCGAGCTTCATCAGTAATTTATAGTTTTTCATTGGCTCTGTCGTAGTTGGCTGTTGATAATTACCGACCCATGAAAAAATGATTTCACGCGGAGACGCGGAGGTCGCGGAGAATAGCAAAACCAAACTTGAAAAAACAAGTCATTAATCGCTATAGGTCGTTTTGGTTTGCTAGCTGCTTTCTGGTTTTTGATTCGGTTTTCTCCGTGTTCTCCGCGTGAGTATGATTTTGAATTTTCCTCTGGCTGAGTTTCAACAGTTAATTGCTACATAGCCTTTTCATTTGCTATACCCCGACACATTTACTAGCGCCCACTCGCAACTTACGAGTGTTTTGTTGGGGATAATTCAACGCGATTAATGAGCAATGCCTCGAAGTCAACTGCGGCCATCGGCCTGCTGAAGTGGTATCCCTGCATGATGTCGCAGTGATGTTCTAGCAAGTACATTAATTGTTCTTCAGTTTCTACGCCTTCCGCGACTACCTTCAGGCCGAGCTTATGTGCCATATCGATAATCCCCACCACAATTGTCGCATCATGCTCATTCCTGGTAATGTTCTGGATGAATGATAGATCGATTTTCACTCTATCAATGGGTAGCAGTTGTAGATTAGCGAGTGACGAATGACCGGTTCCAAAATCATCAATAGACAATGTGATGCCCATTTCCTTGAAACCGCGCAGGATGGAAAGTAATCCCTCGCTTTTATCCAGCACCATGCTTTCTGTGAGCTCCAGCTCCAGATAACGCCCCTCCATTCCGGTCTCTTCCAGAATGCGCGCCACCTGTTGCACGATGTCGTGATTTTTCAGCTGCAGGGCTGACACATTAACTGCCAAATGGAAAGGTGGGAATCCTGCTGCTCGCCAAGCCACAGATTGTTTGCATGCCGTGCGGAGTACCCATTCACCGAGTGGAATAATCAAACCTGTTTCCTCAGCCAGCGGAATAAATCGGTCTGGTGCAAGCAAACCCAATTCCGCATGTTGCCAGCGAATCAATGCCTCCGCACCTATCACTTCACCAGAGTATCGATCAATCTCGGGTTGGTAATGCAATACAAATTCAGGCTGGTATTGCAGCAGAAAATCGCTCGTATCAACGGCCTTGCGAAAAGATGCCTCTAGAGAAAAGCGCTCTGCCGCATCGGTGGAGATTTTTGCCGTGTATAGGTCATATCTGTCTCTGCCATGTTCTTTTGCCTGATACATGGCTCCGTCAGCATTCATGATCAGGCGCTCTATGTCGCTGTCGTCATGAGGATATATCGTGATGCCAATACTGCTGGTGATATGAATGTCGTGCTCACCCAATTGGAAGGGCTGTCTGATCGAATGCAGAATTTTCTTGGCAACATCTTCAGCAGCATTCACATTGCTGATTTCTTCCAGAATAACGGTAAATTCATCGCCCCCAAGCCGCGCCACGGTGTCTTGCTTGCGCAACAAATCAGACAGCCGTTTAGCAGTCTCCTGTAGCAGTCTGTCCCCAAAAAGGTGCCCTAATGTGTCATTAATATCTTTAAAGTGATCCAGGTCGAGAAATAAAATACCTGCCAGTTTGTTATTTCTGCGGGCGCGATCCATAGCCTGACTAAGTCGATCATGGAACAAGCGTCGGTTTGGCAAGCCAGTCAATGAGTCGTAGTAGGCCAGTTTCGCCAAACGCTTCTCGAACATCACGCGCTCACTGATATCCTGAATGATCACCGAAAAATAAGAGATATTTTCATTTTTGAACGTATTGACAGACAGAAGTATAGGTATGGTTTTGCCATCCTTGTGCCGCGCCTCAAGTGACATATCGGAAACAGGGTAGAGTTTGCCATCCGACCTTAGGTAGCGTGTTGCACTTTCATCGGTCAATATTCTGACAAAATACATGCCTGTCGCCGAACCCTGAGCATAGCCGAACATTTTTTCTGCGGCAGAGTTAATCCGTACGATCTGTCCCTGATTGTCTAGTGTCAAAATACCTTCCGAAGCACCTTCGACCACAGCACGATAATGCACTTCCCGATCCGTAACCTCTCGGTTGCGTTCAACAAGTTCAGCAGTTCGTTTTTGTACTTCCTCTTCTAGATGGTCGCGCTGTTGTCGCAGAAGCTCTTGTGCCTGGCGGAGCGCGGCAATATGCATATTTAATGGACGGAACAAGAACCGATAAAGAATGGGAGAAACCAGAATAGTCAACATGACGCCATCGAGAATACTCTCTGTTATCCTGGAAAATTGCGGTAGCCGCTGAAATGTAAACATGATTGCGATTTCAACAACAAGAATAGAAGCTGCCACGATCAGAAACAGTCGCGCAGGTGAATAACTGACATGCTCCAAAAGAGACGACTGATCCCCATGTCTTGTTTCGGTCGTATTTTTTATATCCATATCCAATCACCATTAACTAACTGTGGTCTATATGAGTAAAGCATGATATCGCCTGCAACATTACCACAGAAACATCTGAAATCCTTCGATGACTAACCGTTGTTTTGAACAAGTTTGGCTGCGTTGACTTCAGTAGCTTGTACAATCCGCACGTCGGCAGTCAGTGAGTCTGTATTCCATGCGGCATTTAATCCGGATTAGCTATTGTAAAAAAATATTGAGCCGCTGTCTGCTCGGTATGTTGCTGCTGTCCACGACGGCGAGCGGTGCTGATTTCTCGTTGAGCGTTGCCGATGTTGACGCGCCTGCCTTTAGCGCGCGTGGCATCAAACTGGTTTTTCCTGCGGACGGTTCGGCTGATTTGCAGATTGCAAATCTGAAGCTGCAGCAGCGCGAGTTTCGCAATATTCATGTGCGCTGTGGCGGATTCACGTTGTCGTCCGCGCAGATGTCTTGCCGCAATGGCAGGCTGGATGCGCTCCCTGATGCAAAATTGGATTTTTCTTATGACTTTATCGGTCAGCGTTGGCAACTGGCGCTGGTCGCCGCCGGCGGCGAATCGTGGCAGGTGGACGGTCAGGCGGGTGAACGCGGCTGGCAAGTTCTGGCTCAGTTGCGCAATGCGCAAGGCAAACGCCTGTCGCCCTTGCTGCCGGCGGGAATGCCGCTGCTTACGCAAGGCGCACTGAACGGCACCGTGCGTGCCAGTGGTAATGCGTCCGGTGTGCAAGCCCTGTATGCCGATTTGCATTTGGCAGGACTCGGTTTCAGCGATGCCAGTGGCTTGCATGCGGCAGAAAAGTTGCGCGGAGACATCAAATTCACGGCTACACGCAAGGGTGTGTCATGGGATTGGCAAGGTAGTGTTGCGTGGCAAGCAGGCGAGCTGTTCTGGCAACCCTTGTATCTGAGCGGTGACGGTCATGCAGTGAGTGCGTCCGGTCGCTATGACGGCAAGTATGTTGAAATTGAACAAGCGGTAGTTGATTTGCCGGAGGTGGGGAGGGCGCAATTTTCCGCAATCCTGCTGCAAGGCCGCTTGCAGCAGGGCACACTGCGCGGCGACAAGCTGACACTCACCAGGCTTTTTGAGCACTATGTCAGGCCGTTCCTGGCTAAGGGTGCGCTGGCCGAGGCCGCTTTGTATGGTCATGCCGATGTGGAGGTCCAATATCGCAATGATGCCGTGCAATCGTTACGGCTTGGATTGCACGATGTGGGAATTTCAGATGCGGCGCAACGCTTTGCCCTGCTCGGCGTGAATAGCGAGATAAGCTGGCAGGCCGATGCGGCCAGCACCGCGCAGATTGATTTTGCCGGAGGGGCGTTGCTGGGGGTGCCGCTGCAGGCGGGGCAGTGGACGGTCAATATGAAGGGGCTGGATTTTGCTGTACCACAGGCCGAGTTGGCGATACTGGATGGCAAACTGGATTTGCGCAATCTGCATATTTATCAACAGGCTGATGCCTGGCGCTGGGAATTTTCCGGCTCACTTCTCCCGATCTCGATGGAGCAATTCAGCAAGGCGGCCGGTTGGCCCGGGATGCTGGGCACGCTGGCGGGGCGCATCCCCCGGGTGAGTTATGACGGCAACGAGATCAAGGTGGAGGGCGCGCTGCTGTTTAATGTGTTTGACGGCACGGTCGTGGCAACGCATCTTAAACTGGCCAACCCGTTCGGGCGTTCACCGCAATTGTCCGGCGATCTGGCGATGCGCAATCTTGACCTCGATTTGCTGACGCGGACCTTCTCGTTCGGCAACATGCAGGGCCGTCTGGATGGCGATGTGAATAATTTGCAATTACAGGACTGGCAGCCGTCGCGCTTCGAAGCCTATTTGTATAGCAGCGCCGGTAGCTATCCCCGGAAAATCAGCCAGAGAGCCGTCCAGAATATTTCGGCACTGGGTGGTGCGGGTGCGGCTGCCGCGATACAACGCAGCTATCTGCGTTTTTTCGAGAACTTTGGCTATGAGCGCATAGGCTGGAGTTGCGTACTGCGCAATGGCGTGTGTGCGATGGGCGGAATAGAAGGTTCGAACAGCGGCACCTATGCCATCATCAAGGGCGGAGGCATACCGGCCATCAGTGTGATGGGCTACAATCGCAACGTGTCGTGGCGTGAATTGCTTACCAGGTTGAAACGAGTGACGCAAAATAACGTAAAGCCGATTATTAAATAAACCTTAAAACCTCATTTCATCCACGAAAGGCACGAAATTCACGAAAGAAAACAATCGACTACATAAATTGAGCAACGCACCCAACGGGTGATGCAACAAATCAGGATATGCATTTGAATTTGTTCGTGTTTTTTCGTGAGTTTCGTGGACAATAGCTTTTTCTAGGATAAAGGAGTCATGATGAGAAAAGTCTGGATGGTATTACCTCTGGCGGCATTCGCACTAACTGCCTGCGTAACAATCAATATATATTTCCCCGCGGCGGCGGCTGAAAAAGCGGCTGACAAGATCATCGAGGAAGTCTGGCAAATTCAACAGTCCGATAAACCTGCCACCGTGAAGGAAGCAAAATGAAAACCCTGTTAAAAAGTCTGCTTGCCCTGCTCGCACTCCTTGCCGTGTTTAACGTGTATGCCGCAGCGGACCTCGAAGTCAATACGCCGGGCGTGAATGCCATCAAGAACAGCATGCAGGCCCGTCATGGGCAATTGTCTGCTTATTATGCCAGCGGCGCGGTTGGTCTGACGATGGACGGCATGATCGCGGTGCGTGATGCCGGGTCTGTGCCGCTGGCTGCGCGTCAGGCGGTGAATGCGCTGGTGGCGGCTGAAAATCAGGATCGCAGCGCGCTGTACGCTGAAATCGCCAACGCCAACGGACATCCCGAATGGCAGGCGGAAATTCGCAGCACCTTCGCACAACGCTGGGTGCAACGTGCGCAGCGCGGCTGGTGGGTGCTGAGCAATGACGGCTGGACGCAAAAGTAGGACATTAACGCAAGCGATTACCAATTCATGGATAATGTGCTTGCAACTATTGCAGCACGCTTGGATTTAAGGCGTGCGGGCAGATTCGTATCCGGGCCTTTTTTCCATTCCTTGAATTGCTGCCATTGGGCTGGCTGAAACTGTCCATGAATCAACGGATCAGTCTTGCGCGCGGGTGACATCCTCGTGGTGTAGCGGCAGAACCGACCCGAGCGCAATGTTAACCAGAGCGCGAAACACTACAAGGTTTCACGGACAACAATTTACAATAGAGCCCCCCGCAGTGCCACGTCAGTCACTGAACTTCAGTCGGATGCGAGCGAAAAAATCACACAGGCAAGATGCCCCATGAGTTCAGCAGAAACATGAATGCAGTAGAAATCGAACAAGCCATATCGGACCTGGCCCTTCAGCCCTTCGACGTGGCGGAGTTCCCGTTCGCATTCCTGGCCGCTTTCGGCAATAAAGAAACGGCGCTCAAGCGCCTGCGGTCTGGCAACAATAACGCTTCGAATGTGCCTGGTGGCGTGCTCCAGCGCAACAACATCCATATCGCCGTGTGCGAAGCCGGCAGCGTGGGTGCTTCCCTCAAGGCGTTGCGCTCCATTCCGGCCACTACAAAGGCCAAGGCCAAGTTTATCCTCGCCACCGACGGCCAGACCATTGAGGCTGAGGAGCTGACCAGTGGCGAAACCATCGCCTGCGCCTATTCTGACTTTCCCAACCATTTCGGCTTCTTCCTGCCGCTGGCGGGCATCTCCACCATCAAGGAAATCAAGGACAACCCTGTGGATGTGCGCGCCACCGGGCGGCTGAACAAGCTCTACGTCGAACTGCTGCGCGAGAACCCGGACTGGGCCAGGGATGAGCGCCGTGCCGACATGAACCACTTCATGGCCCGGCTGGTGTTTTGTTTCTTTGCCGAAGACACCGACATCTTCAACGGCGAAGGGCTGTTCACCCATACCATCGAGCAAATGAGCGAGCGCGATGGCAGCAACACACATGAGGTGATGTCCGAAATCTTCCGCGCCATGAACACGTCGATTGAGGCGCGTAGATTGCGTAGGTCGGAATTTATTCCGACTTGCGATGTCGGGTTATACCCAGAGGGCACGAGAACCCCTGCGGGGAACCCCGACCTACAGCCGCACCCCGACAACGGTAGGTCGGGTTTCAACCCGACAAATTCCCTCAGACCTTGGGCGGATCAATTTCCCTATGTGAACGG
>Ga0208863_1001189_pt1 | contig 17755 bp, 21 predicted proteins | sample RifOxyD3_FD_184040 | JGI IMG/M metagenome (GOLD analysis project Ga0208863, IMG submission 184040) | Soil microbial communities from Rifle, Colorado - Rifle Oxygen_injection D3 (SPAdes) | ecosystem: Environmental > Terrestrial > Deep subsurface > Rock core/Sediment | place: Rifle, Colorado...
CCCATAGAATTGAATCGGGCCGTAGTTCGTTTCGATGGTGAAATCTCTTTCCATCGCCGGCACGCGCTTGGCCAGCGTGTAATAAAGTTGTTCTGTGTACTCGCTCATTTTTGGTCTCCTTGATGAATCAGTGATTGAAAGTTTTTCTGGCCAGATCGATGGCATAGCGGAAGCTATGTCTGCGCACGCGCCAGTAGTAGTGCGTGTCCATGATGAAGTCGTATGCGCGCACGATGGTTTTCCAGCTGCGGCGGATGTGTTTTCCGATCAGTGCGTGCATGGTGTTGCTCCGGTAGTGATGAATAGGTGGCCGCCCAGCCAGACGAAGCGGCCACCGATGCGGCGTGCCATGGCTGCGGCTTCGGTCACCAGTAGTTCAGGGTGCAGTGCGATGGTTTTCATGATGCTTATCTCCTTTTGGTTGGTTCGTTGTTTTCAAATACCCAGCATTTCAGCGTTGCTGGTAGTCTTGGTGCTCCGTGGGGTTTCGTGCGGTTGTAGTCTTCGTTGATGCCGCTGTTCACCGCACGGATGTCGATGAATTTGCGTGTGCGGCTGGTTTTGAGTACGCGCTTGAGTTCGCTGATCGGTGGAACCTGCTGGCGCTTGTCGGCGGCGCGCATGATGAAATGGTTGAGGTTGACGGCGATCAGCTTGTCGTCTCTGGCATGGTTGAGTTGAGGAACGGCATCATCACCATCGAGGTAGTCGAAAATCTCCCAGAATTCGCTGACCAGCGGATGATCGGCATTGATGGCCTGCTGACGTGCAACGGCCATGCTGAGTAGTTCTTTTTGTGCGGCGATCACCATGTCTTCGGTGAGCGGGATGACGGTGGCCAGTGCGTCCACCAGCGCCATGATCTGGGCGTGGTTTTTGATGATGCGCAGGTTTTTGACGTCTGGATTTTTTTGCATCTGTTCGTCGTATTGTTTGACAGAAGACTTGAAGGTCGTCATCACTTGCGCTTCTGCGCTGATTGCCTTGAGGGTGAACCCGGATACTTCTTCAACACCCATGCGTTCGAGCTTTTCTGCGGCCAGCTTGGTGGCTTGTGTGTGTGATGCCACATCGCAGTTGATGTGTACGATGCGTTGCAGGACGGCATCGCTGGCCACTACATCGGCGTTTTGGCTGATAACTACCGATCCACGGAATGGCGGCTCGTAGGTCTCGTTGCCGCTGTTCTTGATGCCGCGTGAGCGGACGGAGCGCCCGTTGTAGGCGGTCTTGAGTTCGTCCCAGTCGAAGCCTTTGGCGTGCGCTTTGTCTTCGCCACCCCGGTCGCCCTCGATCAGCACCACCGGCATGCCGGCCACTTGGGCGAAGTTACGCGCCCGGGCGGCAAGGGTGGATTTTGATGGATCGAATCCTTCATAGTCGCGCCGACCAAGCAGCTTCCAGAGGAATTCGATCAGGGTGGATTTACCCGCACCTGGCTCACCGACGACCTCAAGGAACGGATAGGATTTATGCTCTGCGCGGATCTGTTCGGCGAACAGCGAACCCATCCAGAAAGCCAGCGAGACGATGCCCTTGGCACCGAAACAGCGCCATATCAGATTGATCCAGTCGGTTTTGAATTGCTTGAGATCGGCATTGATCGCCAGCGTGACCGACTGATTGAGTGACTTGACGGACAGCTTGCCGAGGTCGAAGAAGTCTTCCTCGTTCAACTCGTAAATCTTGCCACCCTTGACGGCGATATCGCCGAAGACATAGGCGCCGTGTTCTTTGCTGTAGCCGATGAAGTCTATGGTCTGCACCGTCTTGATGTTGAACAGCTGGCGCTGCTGGATACGGTCGAGCTGGCTGTTGTTGCCGGTGAACACGGCACCTGGCGCGATGGACAGCAGGCGCTTCTTAAATTCGCCCGCCGAGGTGAGCATCGATCCGGTGAAGGTGTTCTTGATTGACGCTCCGTCATGCGGGAAATCCACCCGCAGGTAGTACCAGGACTCATCAGTAAGCGGGCTGGCCTGATAATAAAGGGCATTGAAAAAGCAGTTTGCGATCTCGCTCAGTGTGTGAGATTCGAGTAATGCACGGTCGCGCAGCTCGATGTCGGAGAGTTCGCCATCGTGCGCCTTGCCGATCTCTTCTTTGGCCTTGCCGAATTTACCGAGGTCCAGCTCGAACCAGTACATGCGGCTGGCGAAGCCGAAGTAGAACTTGTTGTAGCCGTCGTGGTTGTACATCAACAGCGCCTTGTCCTGCGCGTTCTTGGCGATTAGCAGTGCGCCGTTGTAGCGCGCCTCATCCAGCGTTTTGTCATTCAGGCGGTCACGCTGGTGCAGCTCGTTCCAGTCCAGCTTGAGCTTGCCAGCCTCGGGCGGTTGCGCGGCGACGGCGACCCAGCCATCCTCGATGCTCTTGGCTACCCACTGGCGGGTGTAGCGTGTGCCGGCTGTGCCGGTATCCAGCGCCCAGACCAGTTTCGGGCGCTTGCGGTCGAGCGCGTGGCACTGATCGGCCAGCATCTTGAGTGCGGCGGCGGGGTAGTTGTTACAGGTCAGTGCCGAGACGCTGACGACATCGTGGTGCAGCAGTGCGATGGAATCGAAGATGCCCTCGGTGATCCAGATTTCCTTGACGGTATCCGCTGCCAGATCCATGCCGGGTGCTTGCCACCAAGTGCCGCCATACGCGCCGTTGAAATTAGCCTTGCGACCGCCGAAGCGTTGAGGCTGGTCGATGATACGTTCCCAGTATCCGACACCCGGCAGGGCAAAGCGCACGGTGGCAGAGCCGATGTTCTGCTTGTGGTCGTAATAGCTTTCTTGTGCGTACCAGCCTTTGATTTTAGTGAGGTCAAAGCCGCGACCTTCTTCCAGATAAGCGTCTGCAGACGCGTTCGGCTCGGCGGGTGTGGACTGGTAGCGATCGCTCCAGGTATTGAATAGATCAGGGTAGAGTTCCTTGATGTGATATTCCGCACCGCACTTATTCAGACGCCCGCAGCGCAACACCCACGGCTCATCTGCATGGGTGAAGAACTCTTTCTTATGGCAGTTCGGACATACGCCTGCACGCAGCCATTCGCCTTGACGTTTGAATGCATAGTCTCTGTCGAGCAGGTTCGTTATATCTGAATGTAGTCTCGGGTTCATCGGTCGTTTTACTAAATTTTGGGTGAAAAAATCCCGCATGCCTTAATTCAGGCATGTTCAATAGGGCGGGTCAGGTGAGTCGTTTACGGTTAGCCGGAGGGGGCCGGAACGGCGGTGTGTTTATCTGATTGCGGGATATAGACTTCAGGGTTCGGGATGCACGATGGCACGATGGTGCAAATCGCGGATAGAATGGATTTCCATGTGTGTCCGCATTTGAAATTGCTGCACTGGAAATACACCTCGCGGGAAATTGGTGACATTTCCTTGGAAGTCCGAATAACAGCACTGCTGGCGCAATGCGGACATTTGATGCGCATTCTGCTAGTCATGTTTCTCTCCTTTCATCATGCCTTCAATGGTGTTGCGCGCCCGGGTGAATGAGGCGACCGCCTCACTCAGTTCCTTGTGTGCATTTTCAAGTTCGCCGGGGTCTACGCCATCCACCAGTGCGGCCATCGCGCTTTCGGCTTCTGATGCCTCAGTGAGCATTTCCTTCAGCATCACCAGCGGTTGAGTCGTACCTTCCGTGCTGATGTTGCGGCAGGCAAGCCCTACCGGCATCAGCATGCGGTTGACGGTGTTCATGCGCAGATCGGCGGGCAGGGCGGCGAGGATGGACGGGACGAAGTTGGCCGGCAGCAGGTTGTTGTCTTTGGTGGCATCGTCTAGCCAGCGGAAGATGCGGTCGGCGTTGACTTTCATGCGCCCATAGGTGTCGCGGGTGTGCGGGTCGAATACGATGCCGCTGATCTGCTGAAAGCCCTGATGCTCATGCGCCTCCACGATGACCTGCGCGGCTGTTTCGCGACTCCAGCTGTTCTGCTTGCGCCATGCCTCAACTGCATCGCGGACGATGCCGACCAGGCTGTGCGAACCGTGTTGCATGATGGTGGGCTTTTTCATGGCTATGCTGTGACCTAGGAAATCAAATCAGCCTGGTAGGGGATGCCGATATGACCAGCCAATACCTTTTGCATTGCTTCGATGGCTTGACGGTCTTTTTCAGACTTGGTGCGGCTCTTTGCAGAGATCAAGCGGATGGCGGCATTGATGCGCGCAAGCTCAAGTTGCGCCTCGGTGTTTTTCTGGCCTTTGATGGCTACGCCAAAGGCTTCGTATTCGTGCAGCGCATCTCCCCATTCATTGAGTTTTTCTTCAAGGAAATCAGCGCCGGTTTCGTTGCCACTGGCACGAACAGAATCCGGGCTTATGGACATCAAAAAGGCGGCTACTCGCGACAACAGGACGCAGGTTTGCTCCCGTTTCTGACCACCTGCATGGTACATATGTACTATGCAGACCCCCAGATATTTGCTCAAAAATACGCTTTCCGAAACCTTTTTGTGCTGCCTTCCCCACTGGATTCCAAACAAATCACTGATCGGCTTGAGCGGGGTGACATCTTCTCCGCTGGCATTTTTAGCGATCTGCAATTGCAGTCCGGCGTATTCGATGATGAAGCTGACTTTATTGCTCATGATGGTCTCCAGTGGGTTTGTTTTCTAATGCGTAGCGGCGGGCATCAAGTTGCATTTGAGCTTTTTGAGCTGGCGACGCATTCCGGTATTTTTCGAGCAGATCCATTTCGTCAAAACTCAACAGACCTGGAATGCCGAGTTTTATGGCTTCCTCTATTAAGCGTTGCTGTTTCTGCTGATCTTCGGTTCACATGTTGTTCTCGCTCAAGTGGTTTGCTTGTCTTGTTGTTCCAGACGGGCAATGCCGTCGCGGATGAATTCAGCAGCCAGATTGCTCATGCTGCGTTGAGTTTGCTCGGCAACCGTGCGCAGACGTAGACGGTCGTCAGTGCGGAAATGCACAATCAGTGGCTGCCGTTTTGGTTTGCTATCAGAAGTGGTCATGGCTAGAATCAATCTAATGTTTAATGTGAATACATGATGATAAGAAATCTTATCTTAGTCAAGAGGTTTTTGTGAAAAAAGAAAAGATTTGTTTTCATGGCGCGGCAAGACTTCGCGAAGAGCGAGAGCGATTGGGTTTTAATCAAGGAGATGCCGAAAAACTTTTTGATATTTCAAGGGTGACTTGGGGGAAGTACGAACGAGGCGATACAACGCCAGGTGCAGACGTATTGACGGCTTTGGCTGCTGCTGGTGCAGATGTGATGTACATCCTGACCGGTACGCGCAGATCTTTTTAGTATCAGTCCGCGCCAGCGCGCGCTGTTGGATAACTACGAGCACAGTGATGAATCGGGTAAGTCGATCATCGAGGGAACTGCCTCTCTGGCAGCGGAATCATCGAAAGTAAAGAGGACGGCTTAGAAATTATGGCGACTGAATCTACACAGATAAGTGATTCAGTTGTCGTGGTTTCAGTTATTTTAATTTTGGGTTTTTTCTTTTTTTCGTGGTGGGCAACCGCAAAAAAACTGCAAATAAGCTTTAAATTCCATTGGCTATTCGCGCACCTGCTCGGCTTCGTTGCCGGCATGGTATCTATTTTTCCAGCAGCTCTAGTCAGTGCGTTTTATTCAGTTGTCTCCCCGGTTGCAGGTCTCGGTTGGGGAGCCGCACTTGGTTATTTCGCATGGGTAATATTCAATAAAATCAGCCTGCTTGGGTGCGCTACTGATAAAACGCTTCAATCTTGTCTAGAAATTACCTCAACAGGAATAAATACAGAAAAAACAACAGTTCAAATCAAGCCGGATTCATCCGAGATTGAGTCTGTACGCCGTCAATCTCTCGTTGCGATGAAGAGTTCAACTGTGGCAAGGCAGCGTGACCTGAAAATTTGTGATGATACGAAAGCGCCTCAGACTCTCGCCAATACAACCGATTCAGTTAAGACATCAAATTTTATCGCAGACATCGAGTTCGATTACCGCGATGCCAGCGGAAACGCGAGCCATCGCCGGGTAGAAGTCCATTCCATCGACGATGAATACTTCGAGGGTTTTTGCCATAAAGCGATGGCTACCCGCACCTTTGTGATTGGCCGGGTGCGCGGCAAGGTGCTTGATCGCGATACAGGAGAACTGCTACCGCCGAAGAAATGGGCATCCGGCGTCCGCAACGACCCGCGCAACAGCGGTGTGGTGGAAAGCCGTGGATGGAAGTCTCCGGATGATATTGAAGAGGAAGAGCGCGAGCGACCAATCGAGATACTGTTCACCGGATTCAGCAAGGAGCGGACCGCTGAACTGGAAGAGCAGGCTGCGATATTCGATCTGGTCGTCCGTAAGAACGTCACAAAAGGTCTGAAGTACCTATGCGCAGGGCCTAACGCTGGCCCTGCAAAGTTGGCTAAAGCGGAAGCTGCGGGTGTTGAAATAATGGACGAGAGCGAGTTTGTGCAGCTGCTAATCAAATGCTAACGCCCAAAAAATTACCAGCCTGGCATTGCCAGGAATTTTGCAATATAGACGGAGTGTTGATATAAGGAACGGTGACTGGTTATGATAAATGATCTATTTGGTGAACAAACTGAATCCGGAAGGGTGGCTATATACATCCGAAACGAAGATGATGCATGGAGAGTTCTGAAATATGCACTCGATCATGGTTCCGATATTCAAGAAGACATTAATGTTGTTTTCGAAGGTTGGCCGACATATGATCTGAACATCAAGGGGAAAGATTGGCATAGCTCTGTTCCGACTCGAGTCATGGGACCGTTGCTTGAGGTACAAAAAGACCTGCACCGGGCTTATACTTCCATCTGTTATAGCAGTGGTAACTTGAATCGATTAACCGTAGAAGACCGGGAAAAGCTGGAGCTGGTCATCGATGTTAAAGAGGGTTCATCTGAATATGATGCCGATCTGTGGAAACAACTCGGCGCAATTGCGGAAGCAGCGGTAGGGAAAATGACTGGTACCGAAATAATCATCACAGTGGTCTCACTAGGGTTAATCATAACCGGCGGAGCAGTTGCAAAACACTGGATATCCACTCGCCTGAAGGAAAAGGAGTCCGATAACCAAATTGAACTTTCCATGCAGGAAACCGAGCGTGTGCGCGTCATTACCGAGGCGATGAGTCGCCAGCCTATGATTGCCGAGGCCAATGAAAACAGCATCGTTACCCAGAGCAAGATACTCAAGGCGCTGAAGCCTGGCGATCGCATTACGACGGCTGGTGTTTCATTGAGTAGTGAGGAAGCACGTGAAGTTGCTCAGACAGAGCGTGCCGTATCTGAGGATGTCGATATCCGTGGTGTTTTCAGAGTTCTGGCAAACGATGCATCAAAAGGAGCCGGTTTCAGAATCAAGGTACAGCGCGTTTCAGATGGTCTGCTGCTTTCAGCAGAGGTTCCGATGGAATTGGATATCGACCAAAGGAATCTGATTCAGAAAGCAGAATGGAGCAAGGGTGCCGAGCTAGTTTTTCTGCATATTTCAGGAAGCATGCTGCGAGGAAATATAAATAACGCTGTTGTTTACAGCGCAAGCGCACCGACCGAAATATAGGTAATAGATAATTTTAATGCAGCCCGCCATCATCTTGATGTGCGGGCTTTTTTGTCACTTATCCACAGAGGTATCCACCGTTTTTGTGGATTATTAACCAGCAATCTCAGTTGCCTTGATCTCCAGCGCAAGCCGGGTGGTGTAGCCGCTGTCGCTCAGGGCATGGGTGACTTTGATGATGATCCAGTCGGTGCTGTCTATGGCTGGCTTGAAGCCTTGCACGGTGGCGGGTGTTTCTGGGATCAGCTCGGGCTGGCCGTGTGCCAGGGTGATGCTGAACTCAGCCATGCCGCGTTGGAGTCTGCGCCATTCGGCACGCGCTGCCCGACGTGCGTTCTCCTGGCTGGCATAGACGTGGCGCAGGGTCTTGGTGTTGTCGGCGCTGCTCTCAATGGCGACTGTGGGTGTTGCCAGGCGGGCGGCGTCTTTCTTGGCCAGTTTGGCAGCGGCGGTTTTCTCGGCCTGCTCTTCAGCGAGGCCATAAGGCACTTCGCCACTGACGCCCAGATTGCGGTCGTTGTAACTTACCTTGACGCCGATATAGCCTGCACGTTGCGCGGTGGTCATCTTGCGCCAAGTCTTACGCGCCAGCTTATGCGCGGCAGCGTGGCTCTTGCTCAGTCCGGACAGTGGTTTGTAGGTTCCGGTGTGGATGACGACCACCGGCGCCGGGCGATTGTGTTCGGCATCGTCTTCTGTCTTGCCCCAGATCACTTCGCCCTTGGTCGCTGAATGCGTGTCGTTGTAACTAGCTTTCACCTGGCTGTAACTGTCGCGCTCGGCCATGGTGAAGTGGTGACTGTCGCCTGATTGCCGTGTGAGTACCACCGTTGGCAGGCGCTGGCCGCTGGCAGTGACCCCTCCCCCACTCTGAATGAATAGCAGCCTGCCACCCTTGACGGTGGCGATGGCATCAAACTGCGCGGCCAGCCGAGTGAGCAGGTTGGCGGATGATTCGTTGGTCTGGTCGATATGGTCCACCAGCTGGCTGGCCAGCGCGCTGGAGACCATCGGCTGCAGGTCATTCTCGGCGGCGATGGTGTTGACGATCTCGCCGACTGTTTGCTGGTGGAATGAGCGTTCGCGCTGGGTGGTGAGGCCTGAGCGCAGATCCGCGCTGCGGGCGCGGATGGTGAGGGTGTCGGGCGCGCCGCTGTGGCTGACTTCGTCCACGGTGTAGCTGCCCTTGTCCACCAGGCCGCTATCTTTCCAGCCTAGTGACAGGCGTACTTCTACGCCCTTCTGCGGCAGATCGAGCTTGCCATCGCTGTCGTCCAGACTGATGTCTAGCTGATCGGCTTCGAAGCCACGATTATCAGTGAGGGTCAGGCTGATCAGCCGTTTATCCACAGCGGTGGTGATGTCAAGCCCGTCCACGCTGAGACTGAAGGCGGGTTGCTTGTAGGGTTCGAGCGGGATCATAGCAAGGCCATCAGCTCAGGGGTGACGAGGCCGACGATGTCCGGAATGTCGTCGTCCACACGGGTGAGCTTGAGGCTGAATTCGATCTTGCGCGCGCTGCCGTCACCAAAGAACAGGCTGCCAGTCTCGCTGATGTCCTCGATGACGAACAGGCCATAGAACCAGCCGGTACCTTCCAGCAGCGGCCATGCCTTACCTGTCTCGGCCATGTAGCGCAGCATGGACAGGCTGATCTTGCCGCCGGTGATCTCAGGGTAGAGTGTGCCGCTCAGGGTGATGGTGTCATCGCCCGGGCCTACGAACTGACGGGCAGGGCGTCTGCCTACCCGTGAACTAGAGGGATGCCGCCACGAGGTCTGGCGTTGCAGTTGCTGATAGGGCACGGTGTTGAGGCCGAATACGAACAGGCCAAGCGCCATCATCACAGAGGATTGAGAGGACATGCTATTCCTTGTCTGTCAGGCGGCTGCGTGCCTGCGCGGCTTTGTCGCGGTCGATGCGCTCAAACTCTCGACCGACATAGCGTGCGAGCAACTTCTCGTCCATGCCGGCCGGCGCATTGATTTGTACCGTAGTCGTTGAGACATGTGAAGCCGTGCGCATTGAGCCTGCTGTAATAGGCGGGCGGGTGTCGAACTTGACGGGTGCAGTTGACGGGCTGGATGCCGCTGCTACGGCAGACATGGCCAGCCCGATGGGGCCGGGCAGGTACTTGAGCAGGGGCTTGAGGAAGGATAGCTTGTTGCGTATCCATTCAACCATTTTGGTGAAGCCAGAAGCGATGCCATCCCATAGGTTGATGAAGAATTCCTTAATCGGCGCCCAGTTTTTGTAAATCATGAAGGCTGCAACAGCCAGCAGGGTGATTGCCGCACCAAGCGGATTTGCAATCATTAATACCCTCAACCACTGTAATGCGGCGCCTATTTTTTTAATCATTGAAAACACGCCAAGCCCTTTGATGCTTAATACGGACATACTGAGTTTTACAATAGCCAGCGGGCCAATTATTGCAGAAATTGCCAGCATTAATGAGCCAACAGCTGTCACGACTAGCGCTATACCTGCCGCCGCTCTCATTAAAGCTCCAGTCAGTTCAGGGTTTTCTTTTACCCAACTACGCACGCCGATTAGCACATCCTTGATGATGTAGAGAAGATCAGTAAGAGTTGGTTTTAACTCTTGACCAATCTCTGAACTGAGATTGAATGCCGCATCAGCTGCTAAAGTGTATTGCGCGCTCAATGCTTGTGTACGCGTCAAGGCTTCACGATCCATTGAACCGTTAGCTTTGGCGTCGTTGACCAACTCGAGTTGACGACGGTATTCGCCCAGGTTAGATGCCAGTTTTGCGGCATCGTCGCCGAATTCTTTGCCGAACAGCCGCGTAGTTGCTTCGAGCTGCTTTTCCTGCGGCAGCGATTTGATAGCGTCCATTACCTTGAGAATGGTGCCGGTAGCGTCTTTGCTCATGCCGAGCTGCACGCCCTTGGCATCCAGCTTGAGCATCGCCAGCCCTTCCTGAAATTTTTTGCTTTGCATGGTCGCGATCGATAAGTTGGTCATCATCGCATTGGATGCTGATGCGGAGACTTCTGAGTTCGCGCCCAAGCTGAGGAAGGTGCTGGCCAGCGCGGCGGCTTCGCGGTATTTCATGCCGACGCTGTCGGCAGTACCGGCGATGCGCTGCATCACGTTGATGATGTCGCCGCCCTTGGATTGGGCGTTGTCGTCCAGGAAGTTGATCACGTCGCCCAGTTGGCCGATGTTTTTGATCGGCACTTTATACAGCGCGGCGATTTTCCCCATCTGGTCGCTGAGTTCGTCCACTGGCAGGTCAAATGCGATGGCAGCTTTTGCGGCGGTTTCAGCAAAGGTAAGCAAGTCGCTCTTGCCTTGTATGCCCATGCGCGCTGCGGCCTCGACGATGTTGGCGAATTCAATACTTGTCATCGGCAATCGTTCGCTCATCGCTTTGATCGCGTCGCCCATTTCGTAGTAACTCTTGGTGTAGTTTCCATTGGCATCCTTGGCACCATCTACTTGCCGTGCTACGCCCAGCATGGCATCTTCGAAGCTCGCGTAATCCTTGATCGCTTTTAAGATCGGCATGCTCATTGCCACGCCAGCAGCCGTGGTGGTTGCGCCTGCCATTGCCAGCTTGTCGCGCTGACGGATGGTCTTGTCGTAGTTGTAGCGTGCAGCGTGCAGGGCCTGCTGGCGTTGATTGAGCACTTGCAGCGCTTCGTTTTGTTTGCTGACTTCTTTAGTGGCTTCAGACATGCGCGACTTCAGATCGCGCTGGTAGCTGGATAGCTTGTGTGTATCAGCCCCCGAAGCAGCTAGTTCACGCCGTAACCGTTCCTGCTTCTGAGTGAGCGTGGTGATGTTTCCCTTGAGGTGGTTCGCTTCTTCGGTAGCTTCTTTGAAGGCTTTCTGCATTTCCCTGGTGGGGAATGTCGCTTCCTTCATCGCCTTGCTGATGGTGCGGATGCGCTCTTCGGCCTTGGTGAGTTCCTGCCGGTGAATGGCGATGCCCTTGGCGGCGGCACGGAAGCCATCAATACGTTTCTGTTCTGCGTTGAGTTCCTTGAGTTGGTCTTTGGTAGCCTTGAGTGCTTTGGCGGTCTCGCTGCTACCGGTCTGGATGGCTTTGAGCGGACGGGTGACTTTGTCTATTGCAGCCAGCAGCACTTCGAGTTTGAGTTTGTCCATTTTATTCTTCCGCTCCGCTTCGTTTACGCGCCTGTTCGCGCCATTCCATCAGCTCCGGCAGGCTCATCAGGTACATGTCGCCGGGTGACCAGTGGAAGATTGCGGCGATGTCGGCCATCGCCTCTTCCACACGTCTGGGCAGGGCTACTGCGCTGCCTTCGGTAACAAAAAACCAGCCACCACTGCGCCGAGTTGCATCAGGTCTGCCGGATCGAGTGCGGCGACTTCTGCATCGGTCAATGTCGGGGTGCTGATACGCGGCAGGACGCGCTGCAGGGCGTTGACATCCATCTGCAACAGGTCGGTGAGGTTAAGCCCGCGCAGCTCGCCTGATACCGGCTTGCGCAGTTCCACCTCGGTGATTTCGCTGTCGCCGCGCTTGATGGGTTGATCGAGGGTGATAGTGTTTGATTTGCTCATGATAGTGGTCTCGTATGGTTGGTTGGGTGTTTGCCCTCACCCACGACGGGTGAGGGGACTACGGTGCTGCCGGGGGAGGTATTGCTTACGCTAGACCGATGGCTTGACGCTGTGCTTGCAGCACGTCCACACCGTTGACGATCTCGATCATGTTGAGCAGGTCGATTTCGATCAGGACTTTATTGTCCACAGTGAGCTTGTAGTAGCTCAGTGACGATTTGACGGTGAGCTTGCCTTTATCGCCTGCCTTGGCATCGCCCATGTCTATTTCCTGATGGCGGCCACGTACAACGACTTCGATGGCTTGCACCTGTGCGGTGTCGTCGCGCTGGTAGGCTCCGGCGAAGCGCAGCATCACGCCGTCGGCTTTGGTGGTGCCGTATTGGGTGAAAACCTGCTCCATGAAGCCGCCGCAGGTGAATTCCATATCCAGCTTTTCCTGTCCGAGATCCACGCCCACCGGACCATTCATGCCGCCGCCCCGGTAGTCTTCCAGTTTGCGGGCGAGTTTGGGGAGTTTTACGTCTTCTGCGACGCCCATGTAGCTCTTGGCGTCATTGAAGAGGTTGAAGTTCTTTAGGACTGATGGCAGGGCCATGATGATTTCCTTTTCTCAAATCTAAAATGAATGAGAGGCGATCTGTGATCGCCCCCGATTGTTAGCCGTTCACGGCGGCTGCGAAGTCAACCAGGTAACGGTCGGTGATGCGCTGGCGGAACATGAGGTTCTCCAGCGGTGGCACCGGTGTGTAGTCGTAGTCGATGTACAGCTTGCCGGATTTCAGCGTGACCACGTCGTTGACGTCCGGGTCATACCAGGCACTGCCGTCGATGATGTAGCCCAGGCTCTTCAGTTCGCGGAACTTGGCGTTGATGCCCTCGATGATGTCGCGGGCCAGCGAAGGGTTGAGCGGTGCGTCCACTGCCCAGAAGTGCGCCTCGGCGATGGTGTCCATCAGCACTTGTGCGGTGCGGGTGTAGTTCTCGAAGGCGAACAGCGGATCGGCAGAGCAGGTGCGTGAACCCCAGAAGCGGAAGCCTTCGTGACGGATCAGAGTGGTGACCTCGGCCGCGTTGAGGTAGCCCGCATCGGTGGCCGGGTCTTGCAGATCCCAGAAGACATCTTTGTCGATGCCGGTGACACCGTTGACTGGCATGTTGGAGAGCGTCTTGTGCCAGCCGATCTCTTCGTCCAGCTTGGCGCGCAGACCGAGCGCACGACCGGTGGCGTAGGCTGGTGCAGTGGCGTTGGCGACGGTGTTCCATGACAGGAAGTCCGGCCAGATTACCATGACTTCACGAGCGCCGAAGTTGACGCGGTAAAGCGCAGCATCTTCTTTCGTTGCACAACCCCATGCCGACACGTAGGCAAAGGCGCGCAGCTTCTGTGCGATGCTGATGAGTGCGGCAGCAACTGCCTGCGTATCCAGCCCGGGGCAGGCGAGGATGCGCGGTTTGACGTTGAGCTTGGCTTGCGCGGCCAGCAGTGCCTGCATGCCTGTGTATTGACCCGCAAGTGTGACGGTGCCGATGACGTTGCTGGTGGTGGCCGCCTCATCGATACCCTCGGCAACACGCACCACGACGACCAGCGCGTTTGTCTGGTCGGCGATGGCTTGCAGGGATTTCGATAAGGTACCTGCCACGCCTGCTTTGGCGATACCGGCCAACACAGAGGTGAGCAGGACAGGGGTATCAAGCGGGAAGGCCACAGCATCGGCATCGGTGGCGGTAGCGACCAGGCCGATGATGGCGGTGGCGATGGTACGTATAGGTCGGGTGCCGGTGTTGATTTCAACGACTCTGACACCGTGGTGGTATTCGGTTGGCATCTGTATCTCCTGAAGGATGGTTACAACAGTGCCAAGTCTGCCCTTTACCGCTTTTTATGGCTGGCTGCGCGTGTTGTGATGTGTGGAATCACAACCTGCACAGGGTGGTCAATTACAGCGCAGGTATATCACCACACCACCGCTTGCACATCGGCTACGGTCACCGCTGCGCGCACCTGGTCTTTAAGTGTTTGCAACCTGACGAATGCGGCCTGCCCTTGTATCAGCATCGCGCCTGCCAGCCCTTTGAGTTGAGCAAAGGTCATCGGCACTTGTGTATTGCCCTCATCCATCCAGAAAAACCCTGCCGGCACGGATCCGGCGACCAGTGTCTTAGTCAATACAAGCTGGCTGGACTCATCGGCCTGAAAAGTGGTGGACATATAGGCTACTGGCATCTGTATTGCGGCGGAATATGCGGTAGTGAGTGCGGCGATCCGAGCAGATTGCGCCTCAGCTATCAAAAGCATCGCAGGCTTTGCAGCTGCATATCCGGAAGGAGCAGCTCCGAGCGCATCAATAACTAATGGTCCACCTGAAACTTGATCGTAAAACGTCTGCCCGCGTAAATCTGGCATGACCGCCCATTTATTTGCTACCGCATCAAACACTGCGACAGCATCAACCTGTATCGCTGGTGGCTTTTTAAATGTTGATGCCTCTGGCGCGTGAAATACACCCGGCTCAAGTGGTGATTCGTGAGCCTCATACTGACTTAACAGCTCGCCTGTCATCGGGTCGTACAAGTATGCGATTTTAGTTTTCATCATTTCCTCTTAAATATATTGAACGCATTTCAGGACGCGGACACCGGCGGCTAGGTTTGCGGATCCACCTGATGAACCTGTACTGGTTCCAGCTGTTGCCAGTTGGGATCCTGCCGATGTTCCGTAGTTTGAAGAATAGGTATTCAATGCGGATGACGGATGGGTATGTGCGAGATTCTCACCAACTGTCTGAGTACCTACATTTCCATTCGCCTGCACCGACGCGTAATTAGCCGGGAACCAAGGGATGCCAAATGTGGTTGCGCCATCGCCAGCACCCCATGGATAACCTTGCGAGGCATAAAGAGCATGCAGGGAAGGGTATGCCACTCTTGAGACGTTCGTTGCAGCGATGGGGGCTACGAGCGCACCGGCTGGCGCGGTGGTGCCTGAATGCTCGAACAGGTCTCCCACCTTTCGCGTACCACCCAGTGATGCCAGTACACTGGCGATTAATGCATCCACCTCCGCTTGTGTGGTGTATTGCGGATGCGGGTCAATCACTGCCTCATGTGCAGCTACGCTACCCGCCCCTGCTTCTATAAGTGCCTTGAGATAAGCAGTACGGTTGGCCAGTTGCTTGGCTTGCAGGTTGTCTATCCCGTCAATTCCTCCCATCACCGGATCGTTCGTTTCAAGCTGATAAATCTCAGCCTCATAGTTTGGGTTTTCTACTATCGCTACCATGATGTTGTTCCTCGCTAGTTGATGATGCCGCGTGTGTATTGACCATCGCGGGTGGTGTAGCCGTTATGTCTCAATGCCACACGGCTGTAGTCGAGTGCGACCAGGTGGCAGCAATTGCGCGTGACGGTCGCCAGCATTGAGGTGATGGTGGCTGCCTGATCGAGCGTGATCGGGCGTTGCAGGATGATGCGGTAGGTCGCCCACTGTGACGGTCCGCCTCGTCTGCGATAGCCGTTGCGTGTTGCTGTGCCATTACGGCTGACGCAGTCGGCGCGCTCGATCAGCAAGGCGTCCGGCTGTCCGCGCACTGACAGGGCAGCCTTGATGGCATACGGCGTACCCTTGCGGCGATGTAAATCCGGACTCGCCTCGATTGCGTCACGCTTCTGTTGTTCAGGCCACTGGTAGTCCCAATCCTCGATTGAGGATGCCCATGCCAGCACCGGTAGTAGATTGACCGGGCAGGTGCGCGCGTTCCATAACGTCAGCACGGTGGCAGAGGGTGTGAAGCGTAGCTGCGCTTTTTCGATGGCACGCTCAAGCTGGGTGGTGTTGGGTGGCAGCAGACTCATTACACGACTCCAGCGATGCGCGCGGTGATGCCGGTGCACCATGCAGCCTGATGGGTGCCGATGGCAATATCAGCGGCGATATTCAGTACGACGCGCTGCACGCCAGTACGAAATGCTGCGGCGATGATCGCCGATACGGTGATGTCTTCGCCCAGCTTGTGGTGACTTGCCGCAAACTTGACCAGTTCTGCCTGAGCTTCGCTCAATGAGACTTCGCTGACTGGCCCCAGATAGACATACAAGTCTGCAATGATCTCGTAGTTGATGATCTCTGCGGACTGCACCTGCACGTCTTCGCTGAGCGGTCGGATGGTGTCGGTGTTGAGGCGCGCGATGACTGCATCCAGCACGGGTTGCGACGGTATGCCTTGACCTTCACTGGATAACACCGTGACGACAGTTGTGCCTGGCACGGGGCTACCGACGCTGACATCTTTGACAAGACCGCTGGCCGAGCGAGCATGAAATGCATAAGCCTCGGTAGGTCCGGATGTTGAGAAACTTTCCGGCTTCATCTGCAGACGGATGCGGTAGGCATCGTCTGATTCGTAAACGGTCAGGATGGGCGGGTTGGCTGTCAAATCACCCGGAGTGACGACCAAGCGAAGTTCCTGATAATAGGTCGCACCGATGTGATCGAGATTCGTTCCTTTAGCAAACGCCAGCAACAGGGCACGCGCCTCGTCGTTGTAACGGGCACGCAACACGAGCTCGCGGTAGGCGGCGTTCTGGATTAGTTTGAGAAGCGGCTCTGATTCCAGTTCTAGCGCGGCAGCGACTGCAGCTTGCTGCGCTCCCGGATACAGGGCGATCAGGTAGGCTTTGTGTTCAGCGAGGATGGTTTCGTAATCAAGCGTCTCGATGACGGTCGGTGCGCTGAGTTGGCTGATGTCTATGGCGGTCATACTGGCACCTTGAAGCTGATTGAGGTATTGGCACGCGGGCCGTCGCGGCGCACACCTTCCATATCGAGTACGGCTTTACCTGTCATATCAATGGAAAATTGCACCTTGGTGATGAGCACGCGAGGCTCCCAGCGGATGATGGCCATCACGGTGGCAGCCATCAGGCGCAGTTGCGTTGCCGGGTTGGTTGGCTGGTCGATCAGCTCCGGCACGATGGAGCCGTAGCTGCGACGCATGGTGCGTGTGCCGATGCGTGTGGTGAGGATGTCGCGGATGGATTGCTGGATGTGATCTAGATCGCCCAGCGCTGCACCCGTGGTTGCATTCATGCCGGTGGTGATCATTGAGGTACTCCGACCGTTGAGCCTTGTGGATCTGGGTGGACGTGCTGCAAGAAGCTGATGCCGCTGATGATGGCGTCGCCATCTATGGTGACAGTGCCAGTGACGTGTACTGCGGGGCAATCTACTGTGACTTGTGTAGCAGCCTGTATCAGTGCGGTTTGCAGTCCACTGGCCACCAGTGCGCCAGTGAAGTGGTTGTAGGCGATGTGCGCGCCATCTGGATAGACGGTGACATGCTCATCTGCGCTGGAACTGGGTGTTGGGTGTAAAGCGGATTGAATGCCCATCAGGATCACGCCGCCGGCCGGTTCGCCGCTGGGTGAGAGGATCAGCACTTGTTCGCCGATGCTGGGCGGACTCCAGGTGCGCGTCGTGCCGGCGCGTAGGGTTATCCAAGGTAGCCAGTTACTGAGGAGCTTGCCGCTGCGCACACGGCAACTCTTTGCGCTCAGGTCGATCTCTTCGATCGTGCCGAGGCGAATGAGGTTTTCTATCAATCTGGACAGGGTGGCGATATTCATTGTGCGAATATGCCCTGTGCGG
>Ga0208863_1001190_pt1 | contig 17734 bp, 13 predicted proteins | sample RifOxyD3_FD_184040 | JGI IMG/M metagenome (GOLD analysis project Ga0208863, IMG submission 184040) | Soil microbial communities from Rifle, Colorado - Rifle Oxygen_injection D3 (SPAdes) | ecosystem: Environmental > Terrestrial > Deep subsurface > Rock core/Sediment | place: Rifle, Colorado...
TTTTTGAAACTGAACTTTATTGATTCCCATCGCGCATCTCCTTGTGTCGGTATGCGCTTATTATCCACGTCCACTAGCTCAATAAGTGAGCCTGTGCCATGCAAGCTGAACATTGTGGCTAATCAGGTATTCATTTGGCTTTGGTGTCTGTTGAGGAAAGTGGCAATGCTGACTATGCGGGGAGCGGGCGCTATTGGGAAGAAGATGATTTTGAGGTGGGCGAAGTTTACGATCGCACCGAAACGGTATCCGAATGGCGGCGGCCTGATGGCACACCGTCAAATTTGCCTGTTTTACCGTTTAATGAAGATGAGTTTTGTCCGCCCGATGCCTTTTCGGAAATCGAGCCTGATGAAGTTCAGTTTAGTGAAGCCACCGGTAATGCCGGCGCGTCCTTTGAACGTACTTATCACCGTGCTGCCTTAGTTATTTGGCCCCGGTCACGATATTTGGCGATTGTGAATCAGGCGGGGCTGAGTGCGACATTGCCCGTATTGCGTGAGCTCTGCCAGCGCTGGGCAAGCGAAGATCAAGTCAAAAATTCAAGCTTGTGGCATGACGCAGATACTTTAGCGGGGTATATGCTGCGCGACTGGATACCTCAACAGTTGGGCCTGCGTAGCGTGAATACACTCAGCACCCATCTTATTGGTTTTTTGGATTGTTTATACCGTATGCAGGGCAGTGAACAGCTGGGTAAGTTTTGGTCCATGCTGGCCGAAAAAGGTTTTTATAACAAAGAACACAGTGCGGCGCTGGTAAAAACCGCAGCGCTGTTGCCATGGCGTGATGTGGTGAGTTGGACAGAGCAAGCGATAAGCGTCAGCGCTGCTCAAGCCCAGGAAGCCTGTGCCGTTTTTCTGGCTGGCTTAAGCGCTGCCAAACCCGATGTGGCTCACGATCTTCGCGTTGCCGCTCATACCTTGTTTATGTCGCTGCCGGGTGATCAGAGTAGATTTCCACTTCTTGATAGTTGGGACCGCGCCAGAATGCATGTCTCCGTTGAATTAGTGGTGGATGTTTTGATCAGTTTCAGTGCTATTGATACCCGGTTGGCTGAAGATGCGCTGAATTATCTGCTTGCCTGGCCGACTACTTATGCCATGGATAACATTCTGCTGCCGGCCTCCTTGCAACTGACTGAAACGCTGACTAGCCGTGATTTAGCCGTTGTGGCGGGTTTGCGTGATGCTGTACGTGCGCATTTGCATGCGCGAGTTGCTGAAACACTGGAAGCGCCTGCAGACTGGCGACGGGATAGTCAAATTAACTGTGCTTGCCCGGATTGCGCCCAATTACGCGCTTTTCTCGACAATCCGTTGCAAGCTAACTGGTCTTTTAAAGCGGTTCAAGCCAAACGAAGTCATCTTGAAAATTCGATCGTACGCGACCGATGCGATGTTAATTTTGTCACCGAACGCAGGGGCAGTCCTCACGTTTTGGTCTGTACCAAAAATCAGGACAGCTATCTGCGGCGCGTTGAGCAACGAAAAAAAGACCTAGACGCCTTGATGTGCTTGGCTGTCGAAAAGTGAGTTTCATTATAACTCATTGATTTTATTGTATTTTATATTAAAATTAGCGCAGCAGGGGTTTTAACACTTGTAGCACGTTGCGCATGATTTGCGGTTGCGAGACGGCTGTCGGGTGCAGGTAATCGGCCTGAAACTGTTCCGCCGGGACGCCGTCGAGCAAAAAGGGTAGCAGCGGGACGCGGCGTTTGGCGGCCAGTCGGGGAAACATGCTCTGGAACTGAGTGATATAGGGTTCGCCGTAATTGGGTGGTAGCTTCATGCCGATCAGTGCGGTGCGTGCATGTATTTGATTTATTTTCATTAATATTTCATCCAGATTGTTTTCGATGTCGGCGGTGCTAAAGCCGCGCAGTCCGTCGTTGGCGCCGAGTTCCAGAATCACGATCGCCGGGCGATATTGTTCCAGCAGTTTGGCGATGCGCTGGCGTCCACCCAGTGCAGTTTCCCCGCTGATGCTGGTATTGACGATTTTATATCCGCTGCGGGTGCGGTCGAGTTCGATTTGCAGCAGGCTGGGCCAACTCTCTGCCACTTCGATGCCATAGCCGGCCGACAGGCTGTCGCCGAAGATCAGGATGTTTTTTGCGGCCACCGGCGCTGGCGCGGCAAGGGCGATGCCGGGCAATGCGCAGGTCAGCAATATCAGAGCAAGCCAAATTAAAGGTGATTTTTTCATGACAGTGATTGTGCAGGCGGTGAACCTGTCTCGGCAAGTGGTAAGTGGTGAATTATCCCTGGTGATACTCGATAAGGTCAGTTTTGCAGTGGAGGCGGGGGCGAGCCTGGCCATCGTCGGCGCTTCCGGTTCAGGTAAGTCGACACTGTTGGGTTTGCTGGCGGGTCTTGATTTGCCCAGCAGCGGCACGGTGATGTTGAACGGCAAGGACTTGTTTGCGCTGAATGAAGACGGGCGTGCGCGTTTGCGCGGTGAACTGGCGGGCTTTGTGTTTCAGTCGTTTCAATTGCTGCCGGCGCTGACCGCGCTGGAAAATGTCATGCTGCCGCTGGAATTGCGCGGATCTTTTGATGCGAAACAGCGTGCCACGTCCTCTCTGGAGCAGGTTGGTCTTGCTTCCCGCGCCCATCATCTGCCCAAACATCTCTCCGGTGGCGAGCAGCAGCGGGTCGCGCTGGCCCGTGCCTTCGTTTGCCAACCAAAAATTCTTTTTGCCGATGAACCGACCGGTAATCTGGATGCGGCGACCGGAGCACAGATTATAAAATTAATGTTTGAGCTGAATGAGTTGCAAAAAACCACGCTGATTCTGGTCACGCACGATGAAGCGCTGGCCGCGCGTTGCGGCAAACAACTGCGCCTCGTCGCCGGGCGGGTGGTTGATTAAGTGGAAAACTGAAGTGGCGAGTCTGTGTGTTTCCCCTCTCACGATTACGGGAGAGGGGGAGGGGAGAGGGTTATGAGTATCTTGGATAACGCTAAAGCTTTGCGCCATAACCAAACCGATGCTGAGCAGAAACTTTGGTATCGCTTGCGCGCGCATCGTTTCATGGGTAGAAAGTTCAAGCGGCAAAAACCGATAGGGCGGTATGTGGTTGACTTTGTTTGTCTGGAAGAAAAGTTGGTTATCGAATTGGATGGTAGCCAACATTTTGAAAATATTGATTACGACAAAGAGCGAGATTCATGGTTGCGTAATCATGGGTATACCGTGCTGCGTTTTTGGGATAACGAAATGCTGAATGAAATGGATGGGGTGTTGGAGCGGATACGGCTTGCGCTATTGCAGAAAACCCTCTCCCCTAGCCCCTCTCCCGTAAACGGGAGAGGGGAATAGGAATGAACCTTCTCCGTCTATCGATTAACCTGCTGCGCCGCGACTGGCGCTCCGGAGAGTGGCGTGTCCTGATGCTAGCGCTAGTGCTGGCGGTAGGTAGCCTGGCCACGGTAGGCTTGTTTGCCGATCGCGTGCGCATGGTGTTGTCGCAGCAGGCTGCCAGTTTGTTGGGCGCGGATTTGCGCATCACCTCGACCCGGCCACTTTCTCCTGCATATCGGGCAGAGGCGGTGGCGCGCGGTTTGCAGGTGGTGGAGAGTCGCACCTTCCCCAGTATGGTGTCGAGTGTAGGGCGAGTGTTGCTCTGCGAGATTCAGTCGGTGGAGGCGGGCTATCCGTTGCGAGGCGAGATAGTTGTAGGTCGGGATTCATCCCGACAACCTTCTTTTCCTTCTGTTGGCACGGTCTGGGCGGATGAGCGATTGATGCACAGACTGGATTTGCGGGTAGGCGATGAGGTGGGTGTCGGTGCGCGTCATTTTCGCATTGCGGCGCGCGTGGTGAAGGATGTCGATCAGTCGACAGGCTTTGCCAGTTTTGCACCGCGCGTGTTGATGAATGACGCAGATCTGGCATCGACCGGCTTGTTGCAGGAGGGTAGTCGCATCTCCTATCGCATGATGTTCGCGGGTGATGCGGTGCGGATGGCGGCATTTCGCGCTGCGCTGCGCTTGACCCCTAACGAGAAAATGGAAGACGTGCGGGATGCCAGACCGGAAATTCGCACCGCGTTGGAGCGCGCCGAACATTTTTTAGGGCTGGCTGCGTTGACCTCGGCTATTCTCGCCGGCGTGGCGATTGCGCTGGCAGCTCGCCGCTATGTGGCGCGGCATCTGGATGGTTGTGCGGTGATGCGTTGTCTGGGCGCGCAGCAGGGGCAGCTATTGCGGCTATTCCTGTACCAGTTTTTGCTGGCCGGGGTGCTGGCGGTGCTGGCAGGGCTGCTGTTGGGCTATCTGGCTCAAGCCTGGCTGGTAGGTCACGTGATGCCGGATGCGCAGCTGCCGGAGCCTGGCGTCATGCCTGCGCTGAAGGCGGCGATCAGCGGGTTGGCTTTGCTGCTGGGTTTCGCGTTTCTGCCTTTGCTGCAATTGGGCAGCGTGCCGCCCTTGCGGGTGTTGCGCCGTGAATTGGGTGCGCCCGAAGTGAGCGCCTGGTTGCTTTACGGTTTGGCCGTGCTGGTGCTGGCTGCTCTGTTTGTCTGGCAGGCGGGAGGGTTTAAGCTGGGCCTGGTGGTGCTGGGCGGGTTGTTAGCGGGTTTGCTGATTTTTGCCGGGTTAGCGCGCGGACTATTGCGCGGATTGACTCAATTAGCCAAGTGGTCTGGGGCGCGGCATGCGCTGAATAACTTGTCGCGACATGGCTCAGGCGTTGCGATTCAGGTGGTGGCGTTAAGTTTAGGCGGTATGGCTTTGCTGGTGCTGACGCTGGTGCGCGCCGACTTGCTGGAGAGTTGGCAGGGAAAGTTGCCCATCGATGCGCCGAATCGCTTCGTGGTGAATATTCAACCGGAACAACTGGCGGACTTGCGAGAATTTTTTGCCGACAAGAAGATACCTGTCCCCCAATTATTGCCGATGGTGAAAGGGCGGTTGCTTGCCATCAACGATAAGCTGGTCAGCGGCGAAACTTACGCCGAACCTCGTGCGCGCAGTCTGGTTGAGCGGGAATTCAATCTGTCCTATGCCGACAAAATGCCGGAATGGAACGAGCTGGTGCAGGGGCGGTGGTGGAAGCCATCCCTTGATCAGGGGATAACCAGCGACTTGCCCGCTTGCGGGCTTAGTCGAATGGCTAATTGTTCCATCAGGGGTGGGGAGGAGTTTAGGGAGTTATCCGTCGAGGAAGGGATCGCCAAAACGCTGGGTATACATTTGGGCGACAGGCTGACTTACGATGTGGCGGGTAGTCGCTTTACCGCAACTGTCACCAGTTTGCGCAAAGTTCAGTGGGATTCGATGCGGGTAAATTTCTTTGTCATCGCGCCGCCCCGGCTGCTGCTGGACGCTCCGGTCAGTTACCTCACCAGTTTTTATCTGCCGCCAGCTCAGGCAGCGACAGGCGATGCCATGACTTTAAAATTTCCCAATTTGCTGCTGATCGATACCGGTGAGGTGATTGCAGAGGTCAGGCGGATTATCGATCAGGTCTCGCAGACTATCAGTGTGGTATTTTTGTTTACGCTGGCCAGCGGGCTGGCTGTGCTGTATGCCGCCTTGCTCTCCACGCAGGATGAGCGCCTGCATGAAGCGGCGATTTTGCGCACGCTGGGGGCGGGCAGTGTCTGGTTGTGTCGCTTGCATCTGACGGAATTTGCCGTAATCGGGTTGATGAGCGGGCTGTTTTCGGCGGCCAGTGCGGTGATGCTGGGTTGGGGGCTGGCGCGCTTCGTGCTGGAAATTCCGGTGCGGCAGGATGGCTTTATTTGGCTGGCAGGTATCGCGGGTGGAATGGCGCTGGTGATGCTCTCAGGCTGGCTAACAACGCGAAAGCTGGGTAGAATGTCGCCTATGCGCATCTTGCGCTCAGAGTAACTATTTGATTTTATTTGGCTATTTTAGATTTTGCGGATGTAGTTGGGAAAATCCGGCAACTTTGATACAATTAGCACCGTATTTTTAATTTACAACAGGGTGGAGTCATAAAATGTCTATTGAACAACGTGTAAAAAAGATCGTTTCCGAACAACTGGGCGTGAATGAATCTGAAGTTAAGAACGAATCTTCCTTTGTGAACGATCTGGGTGCTGATTCACTCGACACCGTTGAACTGGTGATGGCGCTGGAAGAAGAATTTGAATGCGAAATTCCTGATGAAGACGCAGAAACGATCACCTCAGTACAACAAGCCATCGATTACGTCCTGGCTCATCAAAAGTAATAGTCAGTTTCCCCTTATTTACCGTTGGCGGAGCAAATTTGTCTAAACGTAGAGTTGTAGTGACCGGACTGGGGATCGTTTCTCCGGTCGGTATTGGTGTCCCGCTTGCCTGGCAAAATATCGTCGCCGGCAAGTCGGGTATCGTCAAGATTTCTAATTTCGATGCCAGTCTGTTCGCGAGTCAGATTGCCGGAGAAGTAAAGAATTTTGATGTTACGCAGTATTTGCCCGCCAAGGATGCTCGACGTATGGGCAGATTCATTCATTTTGGTCTGGTTGCCGGAATCGAAGCATTTAAGGATGCGGGTCTGGAAGTCACCGAAGAGAATGCAGAACGCATCGGCGTGAATATCGGTTCAGGCATCGGTGGTTTACCGATGATTGAAGATACCCACAATGATTATCTGGCGAGCGGTCCGCGCAAGATTTCGCCGTTTTTCATCCCCGGCACCATCATCAATATGATTTCAGGCAATCTGTCTGTCATGTACGGCCTGAAGGGCCCGAATGTGGCGATGGTTTCCGCTTGCACCACCGGTACGCACTGTATCGGCGAGTCGGCGCGCATGATCGAATACGGCGATGCGGATGTGATGATTGCGGGCGGTGCGGAAGCGACCACCTGTCCTATGGCGGTGGGTGGCTTTGCGGCGGCTCGCGCGCTCAGTACGCGCAACGATGACCCGGCGACAGCGAGTCGTCCGTGGGACAAGGACCGTGATGGTTTTGTCATGGGTGAAGGCGCGGGCGTTCTGGTTCTGGAAGAATACGAACACGCCAAGGCGCGCGGTGCGAAGATCTATTGCGAGTTGACCGGTTACGGCATGAGCGGCGATGCTTACCACATCACCTCACCGAACAGCGACGGCCCGAAACGCAGTATGTTGAATGCGCTGAGAAATGCAGGACTGAATCCGGATGCCGTGCAGTACGTGAATGCACACGGTACCTCGACACCGCTAGGCGATAAGAACGAAACCGATGCGATTAAGCTGGCATTTGGTGATCATGCTTACAAGATGGCGGTTAATTCAACCAAGTCCATGACAGGCCATTTGCTGGGCGGGGCGGGCGGTATTGAGTCGCTGTTTTCGGTACTGGCGATTTACCATCAAATTTCACCACCGACCATCAATATCTTCGAACAGGATCCTGAATGCGATCTGGACTATGTGGCCAATACGGCGCGTGATATGAAGATAGACGTAGCGATGAACAACAATTTCGGTTTTGGCGGCACCAACGGTACGCTGGTGTTCAGCAAGATTTAACTTTATTAAAAATATTTCACGCGGAGGTGCGGAGACCGCAGAGAAAAACCAAATAGTGGAATAAATAATAATGTATTCAATGCATTATAATTTTTATCCCGGTTTTTTTGGTTTCTCCATGTCTCCGCGTGAGCATTTTTTACTTCCGGTTTGGGTGTAATTCTATGCTGATTAATGGCGTATCCGGCGATTTAATCAGCATCCGTGATCGCGGTCTGCTCTACGGCGACGGGGTATTTCGCACCCTGAAAGCTGGCGGCGGTCATGCTTTGCACTGGCCGTTACACTATCAAAAACTCCAACACGATTGCGCTGCGCTGGGCATCACCTGTCCGGATTTCGGCCGTCTGTCGAATGAGTTGGTGAGTCTGTTGCGCGACCATCCTGATGCGGTATTTAAAATCATCGTCACGCGCGGGCAGGGCATGCGCGGCTATGCGCCTGCCCCCCTCTCTCCTAACTCTGATGAGACTACTAGCCACTCGTCTAAGGCATCAGAGAGCGATGCCCAAGTCGCTGGTTATCTCCCGCAGACGGGCGAGAGGGGGGTGGTCTCGCAGCGCGAGTCTCTTGTTTACGCAGCACCCACTCATTTCTGGGATGTCTCCTCTTTGCCAGCCTATCCGGATAGTTTGATACGGGAAGGTGTAACGCTAGGGTTGTGCACCTTGCGTCTTTCTCATCAACCGCGCCTGGCCGGCATCAAACACCTCAATCGTCTGGAAAATGTGCTGGCAGCGGCGGAATGCACGGAAGTGAATGAGGGTTTGCTGCTGGATGTCGATGGTCTGCTGATCGAGGGGGTGCGCAGCAATGTGTTTCTGATCTCGCAGGGCTGTTTGATTACGCCAGATTTATCGCGTTGCGGCGTGGCCGGGGTACAGCGCGACCGTGTGATGCATTGCGCGCGGCGGGTCGGCATGACGGTAGAAGTGCGGGATATCGGGCTTGAGGAATTGCGTGCGGCAGATGAAGTGTTTTTAAGCAACAGCGTGTTTGGTTTGTGGCCGGTCGCCCGCTTTGAAAATATCCGCTGGATAAATTTCGACGGTGCTGCACGCTTGCGCGCTGCGCTTGAAAACGGAGATGTTAATGGCTAAGTTTTTATTGTTAATTTTGTTTCTGTCTGCTGCGGGGGGGGGCTATTACGTTTATGCGCCGGTATCGCTGCCCAAACAGCCATTTGATTTTGTAGTGAATCAGGGCAGCAGTCTGACCGCCATTGCGCGCCAATTTGAAAAGGACGGCTTGCTGGATAACACCACGCTGTTTGTCGTACTGGGTCGCGCCATGGGGCGTGCAAGTCAGATCAAGGCGGGGGTCTATCAACTGGATCATGCGGTGTCCAAAATGGAGTTGCTCGACATCATCACGCAGGGCAGTTCGGCGACCGGTCGGATGACGATTATCGAGGGCTGGAATTTCAGGCAGTTGCGCGCCGCACTCAATGCCGCGCCAAATTTGAAACACGATACGCAAGCCTTATCCGATGCGGAAATTTTGCAGCACATCGGGGCATTTGAAACGCATCCGGAAGGACTGTTTTTGCCGGAAACCTACTCGGTGGCGGCGGGCAGCAGCGACCTCGTCTTGCTAAAACGTGCCTATCAGATGATGCAGCAGCGCGTGCAGGATGCCTGGCAGGCGCGCAGTCCCGATACGCCGTTGCAGGCGCCTTATCAGGCGTTGATTCTGGCATCCATCGTGGAGAAAGAAACCGGTACGGCGAAAGATAGGCCGATGATTGCCGGCGTGTTTGTCAACCGCTTGCGTAAGCACATGCTGTTGCAAACGGATCCGACCGTAATCTACGGTTTGGGGGAGCGTTTTGATGGCAATTTACGCCGGCGCGATCTAACCAGCGATACGCCATATAACACCTATACGCGCGGCGGATTGCCGCCCACCCCGATCGCCATGCCGGGCATGGCGGCGCTCAATGCTGCGCTGCATCCTGCCAGGACCGATGCGCTGTATTTCGTCGCACGCGGCGATGGCAGTTCCAAGTTTTCCAGCAATCTGACTGAGCACAATCGTGCAGTGCATCAGTACCAGAAGTAGTCAGAATGTTTTTATTTAATGACGGATGGTTGATTTTGGGTTGGTGTCGCCAGACCGACTATGTCACCGATTTTGCGCAGTACAACGGTAATGCTGTTTGGGTAATCGAATCCTGCACCTGTGTTTCTGTCTATGATATAGCCAATTCCTCCCCCTATCAGAATATTTCCCCATACGGCACCGTTGCTCTTTGAAACTACTGTTTCATGTCCCGCTGTATTGGCGTCTTTGCTGCAGTCTATCGCCAAATCGCCCGTGCTCTTGTGTATTGTGACACTGCCAGGTGTAGTGACAAACCATTTTCCGGCATCGTTCATCAAGGTGCATGCGACTCCGGCAACTTCTTTGTTGTCCTGAATTGTTTGTACAGAAACGGGCTGCAATTTTTCACCGGTTACGGAAGCGCAACCGGTCATAGAGACCAGCGATGCTATTGCGAGTAATTTAAACATGGGCATGATTCCTGATGTTGTGCGACAAAACAGACGTTGTCGTATCGTCAGTCAATTTGAATTCAGGGAGAGTGTTCGATAACTCACTCACTGATAATCCGGTGATATATTAACCAGTCGATGATTCTACACTGCAATACTTACAGCACACTTACAATGGCGTTTGTTGTGCCAGCGCTGTGAATAAAAATCGTGCGAGCCCCATGCGCACGGCAGGTTGCCGCATTAGATTGTGTAGTCAGGCCGGCTAAACCGTACCGCCGACGGTTAATCCGTCGATTCTGACTGTGGGCTGTCCTACGCCCACCGGTACGCTCTGACCTTCCTTGCCGCAAGTGCCGACACCGGGGTCTAGCGCCATGTCGTTGCCTATCATCGAGATGCGGGTCAGCACATCCGGGCCGTTGCCGATCAGCGTCGCGCCTTTGACCGGATGGGTGATCTTGCCGTCTTCTATCATATAGGCTTCGGCGGTGGAGAAGACGAATTTTCCACTGGTGATGTCAACCTGACCGCCGGCGAAATTCACCGCATACAGACCGTGCTTGACCGATGCGATGATCTCGGCAGGATTTTTGTCACCGCCCAGCATATAGGTGTTGGTCATACGCGGCAGCGGGATGTGCGCATAGGATTCGCGGCGGGCATTGCCGGTCACCGGAACGCCCATCAGGCGCGCGTTGAGGCTGTCCTGCAGATAGCCCTTGAGGATACCGTTTTCGATCAGTGTGGTGCATTGGGTCGGGTTGCCTTCGTCATCCATCTGCATTGAACCGCGCCGGTCGGTCAGCGTGCCGTCATCCACTACAGTCACGCCTTCGGAGGCGACGCGCTCGCCCACGCGCCCCGAAAAGGCCGAGCTTCCCTTGCGGTTGAAGTCGCCCTCCAGTCCGTGTCCGATCGCCTCGTGCAGCAGGATGCCAGGCCAGCCGTTGCCCAGCACCACGGTCATGTTGCCCGCAGGGGCTGGAGCTGCATCCAGATTTACTACCGCCTGATGCACAGCCTGCGCGGCGTAACGGCGCAGCATCGCATCGTCGAAATAACTGTAATTGAAGCGCCCACCCCCGCCCGCCGAGCCTTGCTCGCGTTTTCCGTTGCTTTCGATAATGACCGTGAGCGACAGGCGTACCAGCGGCCTGATATCCGCATTCATCAGTCCGTCGCTGCGCGCGACCATCACCACCTCGTATTCGCCGGCTAATCCCGCCATTACCTGCACCACGCGCGGGTCGAGCGCACGCGCATAGCCTTCGATGCGTTCGAGCATCGCGACCTTGTCGGCATCTTTGAGGCTGGCGATCGGGTCGTTGGGCAGGTAGATGTCGCGACGCGAACCGCGATGCAGCATGGGGACGGTTTGCGTACCGCCGGCACTGGCGATGGCGCGGGTTGCGCTGGCCGCACTTTGCAGTGCATTTAAGCTGATGTCATCGGAGTAGGCGAAGGCGGTCTTTTCGCCGCTCACTGCGCGTACCCCGACGCCCTGATCAATGCTGAAGCTCCCTGATTTGACGATGCCCTCTTCCAGCGACCAGCTCTCGGCGCGGCTATATTGGAAATAAAGATCGGCATAATCAAGATGATGGGCCAGCATGCTGTTGAATACCTGTTCAATCTGACGTGTTTCGATCGAGTAGGGGGCGAGCAGGATTTGCTGCGCCGAGGTGAACAGAGAGTCAGATGAGGTCATATATTTTTAAATTGGTAGTGGGTCGTGGATATTGGGTAGGTCGGATTTTAATCCGACATGTCGGGCTTAAGCCCGACCTACATTAGCAGCGGTGCAGTGTACGGTGATCAAGCGCCGGCAGGCTGTTGCGCAAACTGGACTGATAAGTGCGGTTGATTTCGGCGATCACCACGCCTGAACCGCGCGGCAATCTGTCCAGTATGCGCCCCCAGGGATCAACGATCATGCTGTTGCCGTGCGTTTCACGCCCGTTGACGTGATAGCCGCCCTGTGCCGAGGCGACGACATAGGCCAGGTTTTCGATGGCGCGTGCGCGCACCAGTATTTCCCAGTGCATCTTGCCGGTGGTGTCGGTGAAGGCGGCGGGCAGCACGATCAGATCGACGTTTTTCATGGCGCGGAACAGTTCAGGGAAGCGCAGATCATAGCAGACGGCAAGGCCGATGCGCCCGAACGGACTGTCCACCACGACGACCTGACTTCCCGGCTGTATGGTCTGCGCTTCATCATAGCTTTCATTGCCCAGCGACAGGCTGAACAAATGGATCTTGTCATAGCGGGCGACCTGTTTGCCCTGATCGTCATAGACCAGGCAACTGTTGAGTACCTTATCCTGAGTACTTGCCGCCAGCGGGATAGAGCCGCCGACCAGCCATATTTTGTGCTGGCGTGCGGTGTCGCTCAAAAAAGTCTGTATCGAACCGCTACCGGCTTGTTCGCGGACCTTCAGTTTATCCTGCTCGTTCATGCCCATGATCGCGAAAAACTCGGGCAATACCACCAGGCGCGCGCCTTGCTCGACCGCCTTGGCGATCAGTCGCCGGGCTTCACTCAGATTGCCCGCGACATTGGGGCCGGAAGCCATCTGGATGGCGGCGATCTTGTAGATGTTGAGAGGTGCGTCGGGGCCGCTTGAGTTTCCGGCTTGCATAATGTTTTCCTGAATAATGGTTCCGTTAATTAGTTTGTGCTGGCTTTGCTGCGGGTAACACCTTGACCGGTGTTTCGCCCACCTTGATGACATTCGGGTCGCTCCAGGTACCGCTGATATTGTATTCAAAAGAGATTAACTTATCGAGGGGATTCCCGAGTACCTTGTTGACGATCAGTGCGCCGATTCCCACCACAGGGCCTCCTGCGAAGGCGCTCAACATGGAGACGCTGGAACCCAATGTGGGGAGCACCTCCACGCGCAAATTTTGCGTCTCGTCATTCAAGTTGACTTGTCCTTTCATGGTCACTTTGGCTGATGAGCCTTCTATGTGCAGATCCCGCGTTTGCATCACGCCATTGTTGAGGGTGGCATTGCCGTTGATGTTGTCGAATTCAAAACCGGAACTGAATACATCGGTAAAATCCAGCGTGATCCGCTTGGGGAGCGCTTGCAAACTCAGAATGCCGAGCAGCTTTCCTATGCCAGGATCCATCTTGAGAAATTGTCCCTTCCCGGTGTCGAGTTTGAGTGTGCCGTTGAGGGTGGCGTAGTTAAAATCATCCGGCGGGCCGTTCCAGAGCAGATTGGCGGCCAGTTTTCCGCTGCCGTTTTTAACGGTGTTGGGATAGCCGGAGCGCGCCAGAATTTTCCCGGCATTGGAGATTTCCATCAATAGATTGATGCGGGTTTGTGTTTGCGCACCCTGCCACAGGCCGTCTCCTGTGATGCTGCCATCCGGGTTGCTGATGTGCAGACGACGCAAACGCCAGTCTTGCCCTTCGGGATAACCGGCCAGTTCTAGGTGACCGATTTGCTTGCCCTTGAACAACAAATCGTCAATCGATATTTCCATGGCGGGTAACTTGCGCGGATGGGTATCCGGGGGGCTTTGCAGGGGAGGCGATGATGTTTCGTTGCCAGTCCAGTGCAGGTTGCGCAAGCGGGCGGAGACTTTGCCGGCTCCGCTGAAGCTGTGCGGATACCAGGTGAGTTCACCGTTCATTTGTGTACACGTTAACTGTGCGCTAAATCCCTCGCCGCGTTTGGACGACGCGATATTCAGGTCGGAGAGATTGAGACCATATCCGGTGAGCTTGTCGATATGCAGGTTAGCGCCTGAAACAGGCAAGGCGGTTTCGTCGCCCGCTGATGGCCAGCCCTGTACAGACAATTCCGCCAGACTGCCGGTTAGCCACAAGCCGGGTTTGAGTTCTGCATGCGGCGCGGTTGCGCTGCCGAAATTGATCAGGCCGCGTTTGATGACGTTTGTCCCTTTTTCATCTGCGCGCATCAGTTGTGCAGTGAGGAGTTTGCCCAATTGTGCCGTGATCAGGTCCTGATCATCGGTGACGTTTTTCTTTTCTATGCGCAAAGGCCAGATTTCTGCGGCACGCTTGGTAAGCGGCGCGGGCAGGGTAGAGCTCAGGCCCGCAAGACTGGAGTTGAGCACGATCTGAGGCACTTTTTTAACTACGCTGATGCTGGCATCCCATGCCGTCCCGCCGTGCAGGAAGTTGAGCAAGGGATGCGCTTCGTGTTTGCGCATGGCTTCGAGATTAATGCGTCCCTGCGCGTTGGCTTTCACGACGCCGCCTTCAGCGGTTTGGATGTTCAGTCGGGCCGGGCCGCCCAGAATTTCTGTTGTGATATTGTTGGCTTGCATGGCGGATTCGGTAAAAGACAAATCGCCGCGTGTATTGCGCAGCCACGGCGACCCCGCACCCAGATCGATATCGCCGCCCTGCATGCTTAATACACCGGATACCTTGACGGGTTTGACGCCCTGCAGGGGAATATGAGCGAACAGAGTCAGATGCCCATTGCCGCTGGCATTCATCTCATCGGTAAAGTTGTTGATATAGCCGTGTACCGGGCTTTTCTGGATGAATTGCAGGAAAATTTGATTTGTCGCATCCGCTTCCCCCTTGATTTCCAGTGGCATATCCGGGTTGCTCATGTCGGGCAGGGTGATGCTCAGATGGTGCAGTTGAGCGCCCAACATACTTGAAGCCTGAGATTGAACTTCCAGCCGGTTACCGCGCATGATCAATTCGCCGGTCAGATTTTCAATGCGCGGCCAGTCCGGAGCAAACTGCATCGCCACCCCTTTGGCATGCGCCCCCATTTCTATGCTGCCCTCTTTCGTGTCGTTCAGCGGAAAATCGCTGAGGTTACCTTTGATGCGCAGGTAAAAGTCTTCGGTATGCCCTGAGAGCATCGCATCGTTCAGCCAGTCACTTTCCTTCTGATTGAGCGCGATCAGCGGCGCATAACGGGCGGCATGTTTTAACTCACCTCGTGTGAGATTGACGGTTAAATCCAGTACGCCCAGTGTCGACTTCATGGTGTGGAAACTGCCGTACAGATTGCCGGCCAGATCCTCGTTGGCTATGGCGACGTTGTCTGCGCGGATAGACAGCTCGCCCTTCTCGCGCTGCCAGCTTGCCTGGCCGGTGAGTGTCTGAAATGACAATGGCTCACGCATCACGCCGGGCGCGTTGAGCGTCAGGTTTTTTGTATTGAAATTCAAATGGCCGCTGCTCTCGTTGCCGTCGGCATTGACGGATAAACCTGTAAATCCGGGCAGATTGCCTACCTGTTGCATGGCGAGATTTTCGAACTGGCCTTTAATTTTGTAATCGCTAAGATGGTCCGGCGTTCCATGCCATTGCACATCCAAATTGGTCACCTGTCCCCGTGGCGCGTAGGCGTTGAGCTGTGCGCGCAGCGGTGCGTCCAGCGGAAAGAAGTTGGCCAGATTTACCAGTGTTTCCAGTTGCAGACTATTGGCACGCAGCGCGCCGCCGGGCAGCCGTGCCTTGCCGGCTGGCGTGTTCTGAAGATAAAAGTCGGTGGGCAGCAATTTAATGCCGTTATTCAGGCGCATGGATAAATTTCGGGTAGAGACCTCCCATCCTTCAGAGAGCGTTTTCCAGGCGGCTCGCCCACGCAAATAATGCACCTCCATGACAGGAACCTCGTCGCTCAGGCGGGTGGCGACATCACGCAGTGCCATATCCGCAGTCAGTTTTGTGATTTGGCCTTTCTCCACGCCCAGCCAGCCGCGAAAAGCGCCTCGTCCGCTGGTCAGTTGCTGGGGAAGTTTGATCCAGGGACGCCATGCCAGTAAGTCGGTGTAGTCGATTTGCGAAAATATTTGTCCATTCCATTGATTTAAAGCGTTAAAATTTTTCCCGTGAAAATCCCCGCGTATGTCCAACGGGGTGGACAGGTCGACGGGTGGGACGGCACGCAGTGCAAACTGGTGGTGACTGAATAGATTTTCAATGCGTAAATTGACTTGATTAAGCACCAGCGGCGGAGCTCCGCGCTGTTCGTCCAGCCAGACGATCACGGCGCTGCGCACCACCATGCGCGACTGGTGCAACAGCCAGTTGGCAAGATTGTTGTCGGATGTTTCGCTGGAGACGGCGACACTGCCGATAAATATTTTGCCTTGCTCATCGCGGCGTATCAGTAGTTCAGGGCGGTCAATTTCCAGACTGGCCAGTCGTAATTCAGCGGCGGGCAGCGACAACCAGGATGCGCGGGCATCAATGCGAGGCAAGACCAGCGCCGCTTTGCCCTGATGATCGAGGATACGCACGTCGGTAAGATTCAGGTGCGGCGCAAGTCCCGTCCAGTCACCGCTGATTTTGCCTATGCTCACCGGATTTCCAATCGCGGCAGACAAGGAACGGGTGATTTTGTCGTGAAACTGTTCGATATCGGGCAGCAGCCAATAGCGAAAAGCGATGATGATGAACGCGCACAACATGGCCGATAGCGCAGACGCGACGATAATCAACCGGGTTAAGCGGTTAAGGTGATGCCATAGCAGTCGAACGGAATGCGAATTTAACATGTAATGTGCGTTGATCCTAGAAACGGTAGTTCAATCCGCATAATCTGCCTGCCTGCCGGCAGACAGGCGGACAACAGCTTTTTTAAAGGTTGATTAATCGAAAAGTGCCGGGTTGCCAGGGTGGTTGTCCTATCACCACTTACCATTTGCCACTGACTACTCAGGACTGGTAGAGTGCATTCTAACTTATCAGCCATGTAATACACTCATGAATACTGAAATCACTGAACAGTTCAGCTTTGAGCGATTGTTGCAAAAGACACTGCATTGCAGCCGTTATGCCCGGCGAGTACTGGAGTCGGACAGCGTATTGTTGAGCTGGTTGCAGGAAAATTACAGCACTTCGTGTTGCCGTGAGGAGATGCTGAAGATATTGGCCGGATCGGGCTTTGATCGGCAAGATGAAATGGCGCTGGCCCGTGCGGTGCGGCGCCTGCGCAAGCAGGTGATGGTCAAACTGATTTTGCGCGATCTGAACGGTTTAGGGGACTTGAATGAGGTCATGCAGGCGATGACTGCGCTGGCTGAAGTGGTGCTGAGACAGGCGCAAGACTGTCTGATGCAGTCCTTGCAGAAACAGTTCGGCAGTCCGATCGGTGTGCTCAGTCAGGCAGTGCAGGAGTTGCTGGTGATCGGCATGGGTAAGCTGGGCGGCGGGGAACTCAACGTGTCCTCAGATATCGACCTGATATTTGTGTATGCGGAAGACGGTGAGACGGATGGTGCGCGCACGCTTTCCAATCACGAATTTTTTACGCGACTGGGGCGTCGTCTGATCAATGTCATCAACGAGGCGACCGGCGATGGTTACGTGTTCCGCGTGGATATGCGTCTGCGCCCCTATGGAGACAGCGGTCCACTGGTGATGAGTTTTGCTGCGCTGGAAGAGTATCTGGTGACGCAGGGGCGTGAATGGGAGCGTTATGCCTGGATCAAGGCGCGCGTCGTGTCTCCCGCTGATAGTTTATATATTTCTGAATTAAAACAGCTTTTTCAGCCTTTTGTATTTCGTAAATACCTGGATTTCGGGGCGATCGATTCGATGCGTAAACTGCATGCGCAAATCCGTCAGGAAGTGCAGCGCCGTGACCGTCTGGACAATATCAAACTAGGGCCGGGGGGCATCCGCGAGATCGAATTTACAGCGCAGGTGTTTCAACTGATACGCGGCGGGCAGGATGAGCGGTTGCGCATCTTGCCTACGCAGCGCGTGCTCAAACAGTTGGCAGAAAATGGACAGTTATCTGCAC